>Ga0214917_10006887_pt1 | contig 11672 bp, 5 predicted proteins | sample LL_1208_BB_MetaG_FD_177983 | JGI IMG/M metagenome (GOLD analysis project Ga0214917, IMG submission 177983) | Freshwater microbial communities from Lake Lanier, Atlanta, Georgia, United States - LL_1208_BB | ecosystem: Environmental > Aquatic > Freshwater > Lake | place: USA: Georgia | collected...
TGCGTAACGGTGACACCGGTTATCCCAGTGGCAACCCCTACGGCGAGGCACACGCGGAGTTCGCGGCGGCGCGTTTCGGTTGGCAACTCGACCCGTCGATGAGTTACGCGATTACCGATGTGATGTCGGGTGTCGACGATCTCATCTCGTCGCTGAGCGAGCCGGGGGCCCCGGTTGTGACGACCCCGCCCGTGTATGGACCCTTCGATCAGCACGTGAAGCGTTTGGGTCGCCCGCAGGTGTTCGCCCGGCTGACGCGCGACGGTCGGCTTGACGCCGGCACGCTCGAGGAGGCTTTTGCCACCGTGCAGTCCGGTGGCACGGGCGGTGTGTTTTTGCTGTCGAACCCGCACAACCCGACGGGTGCCTCGCACACGCGGGAGGAACTGCAGGTGGCGGTCGAGCTTGCCAACCGATATGGCGTGCGCATCGTGTCGGATGAGATTCACGCGTCGCTGCAAATGCCCGGTCACGTCTTCACACCGATTCTCACGATTGACGGCGCCGAAAACGCCTACGCACTGACGAGTGCCTCGAAGGCGTTCAACCTCGCGGGACTCAAGGCGGCGCTCGTCATCGGTGGCACTGGCACGCGTGCCGAACTCACTCAGCTGCGCAGCAACAATGTCGCGTGGACGAGTCACCTCGGCGTCATTGCCCACACGGCGGCCTATCGTGAGGGTGGCGCGTGGCTCGACAACGTGATTGTGGGTCTGGATGCGAACCGCCACTTTTTCGCCGATCAGGTTGCCCAGCTCATGCCCGACGCCGTGTTTCTCGTCCCCGAGGCGACCTACCTCGGCTGGCTCGACCTGCGCGGCTACAACGTGCCCGACGATCCGGCTCCCGTGTTGCGCGAGCGGGCACGCGTGGCGTACAGCCCGGCAGAGTTTTTCGGACTCGGGTCGGAGGGTCACGTGCGCGTGAATCTCGCAACAAATCAGGCGATTCTCGCGGAGGCCGCCCGGCGCACGGCCGAGCTCGTTACTTCTTTGTAGAAGTTTTCGCTGCGGTCTTGGTTGCGCTCGGCGCTCCGGTTGCGCTCGCCTTTGTCGTCGAGCCGGCGGAGGCGGTTTCCCGCCGGCGTCGAAGCACGGCGAAGATGACCGCGAGCACGATGCCCGCCACGATGGCCAGCAACACGATCCAGGGGAGTACGAAGCCCACAGCGACCAGCAGTGCGGACCCGGCAACGGCCAGCGAGTTCCAGCCCGCCATGAGACCGTCCCAGAACGTATTGTTCGTCGGAGTGGCGCCGGTCGAACCGGTGAGAGTGAGCGAAATCGTCGACATGTCGACCTGATCTGACAGGTACGTTTGTTGGGCAACGAGGCTGTCGAGCTCGGCTTGACGCGATGCGATGGCCGCTTCGACCGTGATCAGGTCGCTCACGTTGGAGGCTTGCGCCTGCAGTGTGCGCAGGTTATCGAGTGACTGTTGCAGGCTCGCGATGCGCGCATTGAGGTCGGTGAGCGTCAGCGTCACGTCGGTCTTGGAGCGCGACAGCGAGTCGACCTTGCCGAGGGACCCGAACTGGGCAAGAACCGCCTCGAGTTTGTCGACGGGCACGCGCACCGTGAGGTACGCCGATTCCGGGCCGTACTGGTTGGCGGGATTCCACGATGAGTCTTGAACGAACCCGCCGGCTTCGGTGGCGATGCGCTGGGCATCCGCCACGGTCTTTTCGGGGGCCGTCACACTCACCGACAGGTAGGCGGTTTCAATCGTGGAACGGTCGACGACCGTCGAGGATGCGGTGCCGATGGCCGACTTTCCGTCGACGGGCATCGTGTCCGTCATGCCGCTCATCCCTGCGCCCGCGTCACCGCCGGTCACGCCGACGCCTACGGGTGGCACGGCCTCGGATCCGACGCCGGAGCTTGCACACCCCGCGAGAGCAAGGGCAAGACCAAGAGTGAGAGCCAGGGATGCGGCAGCCAGCGGGAGTCGAAGTCGCGTCGTCATGACTCCAAGGCTACGCGACGCGACGTCAAAGAAACGCTGAGAAATTGGTAACGATGTGGTGACAGCTAGCTGACCACCCGCACGGGCTCGGTGTCGGGGAGGGGATTCGATCCGCCGCCACGCAGGTCTGGTAGCCACGTGTGGCCGATGATCGCGGCCAGTGTCGTTGCGACGGCGAGGAGACCGGCCGCCAGGAGGGCCGCCTGCGATCCGTAGAGGTCGATGCAGATGCCGGCGAGGGCCGAACCGCCGGCGACGCCGATGAGTTGACCGGTCCCCAGCCACGCGAATGCCTCCGCCGTGTCGCTGAACTTCACACTGCCCGACACGCTTGCGAAGAGTGCCGTCAACGAGGGGGCCACGCCGAGCCCGGCAATGAAGAGTAAGGCGCACAGCCACCAGAAGTTGACCGAGAGCGGGAGGATCATCATTCCGATGGCCACGATGGCCATTCGGGCGGCGAGCGACCACGAGGTGATGGGGCGATGGCCCAGTGCGAGCCCACCAATGAGCGACGACACCGAGAAGACCGCGAGCACGATGCCGGCTGAGGGTGAACCGTCACCGAAGACGGACACGATGGCGGCCTCGACCGCACCGAGTGCGGCGACGAGCAGGAGGCCGACGATGGTGCTCACGACGACAGCCCGGTTGCGCAGCACGCTTCCGAGTCGTCGACGGCTGCGGGGAATGGCGACGCGCCCCACGATGGGTGAGGTCACGAACCACAGTCCGCCGCCCACGAAGAACGCCACGGCGGCAAAGATTGCCACGGCCGGACTTACCTGGATGGCGAGGAGCGCCGCGATCACGGGTCCGAGAATCCAAATGAGTTCTTGTGCGGAGGCATCGAGGGAGAACAGGGGAGTCAGTTGGCTCGCGGGAACCATCTTGGGGTAGATGGTTCGCACGGCGGGCTGTACGGGCGGCGTGGATATGCCTTCGATGAGGGCCAGCACGAGGAGCAGCCACACGGGCGGCACGAGCAGAACAATGGCGATGTTGGTGAGCGAGACCACGATCACCGTGGTGGAGATGACCCAGCGGATACCGAATCGCCCGAGGAGTCGACTCGTGAAGGGACCCGAGACAGCTTGACCGAGGCTGGACGCCCCGAGGGCGAGTCCGGCAATCGCATACGAGTGGTAGTTCTGCTCCACGAAGACCAGGTAGGCAATCGTCAGCATGCCGAAGGGGAACCTAGCCAGGAGCTGTGACGCCACAACGCGCGCCACTCCGGGCACGCGCAGAATCTCGAGGTAGGTCTTCACAGCGTGCTCAGTCTAGAACGGGCGCTGCGCACGCGGTCGCTCGCCGTCGGTGGCTCCTGATTCACTGGGAATGCACCGCGCCGTGCGCTCTCGAGGACGAGGTTAACAAGAGTCAAACGGCCTGTGAATATGTGCAAAAAACTGCATAACTTATCCACATGTGTGCATGACACGCCCACAATATGTGGGGATAGGAAATCCAATCAGCCCCCTTATATAGTGGTCTAACTCCCTGCTGCGAAGAAAGAAGAAAACCGTGACAATCACCGTCGTGAAGCGCAATGGAACGCGTGTTCCCTATGACGCGAACCAAATTAACCTCGCGATCGAGGCGGCGTGCCACGGGCTGGGAGACACCGCGGCATGGGTGACGCAGATTGCTACCGAACTCGAAATCACCCTGTTCGACGGCATCACGACGCAGCAGCTGGACGAAGCCGTCATCCAGGTGGCACTGCAGAATGTCAAAGACGACCCCGATTTCGACGTGGTTGCTGCTCGTCTCCTGTTGAAGACCATTTACAAGCGCGTGCTCGGGGATTACGAGACCGCCGACGACCTGCGTGCCCTGCACCGCGACCACTTCGCTCCGAACATCCTGCGAGGCGTTGCCGAGGGCTTGCTAGACCCGCGACTCGGAGAACTTTTCGACCTGGATGCCCTCGCCGCCGAGCTCGTTCCCGACAACGACTCGCTGCTCAAGTACATCGGTGTCGTCACGCTCAACAACCGCTACGGCATCAAGGGGCGCAACGGTGACCCGCTCGAGGTGCCGCAATACTTCTGGATGCGCATCTCGATGGGTCTCTCGCTCAACGAGTTGAACCCCACCGAGCACGCCATCGGGTTCTACAAGAAGATGAGCTCGCTCGAGTACCTGGCCGCCGGATCGACCCTCGTCAACGCCGGAACGATTTCACCTCAGCTCGCCAACTGCTTCGTCCTCGAAATGCAAGACGACATGGAGCACATCGCGAAAACCACGCGCGACGTCATGTGGCTCACCAAGGGAACCGGTGGCATCGGACTCTCGGTGACGAAGCTTCGCGCGCAGGGTTCGCCCATTCGATCGAACAACACGGTGTCGACCGGGCCCATCCCGTTCATGCACACCATCGACTCGATCCTGCGTGCGGTCAGCCGCGGCGGCAAGAAATTCGGCGCGCTGTGTTTCTACATGGAGAACTGGCACATGGACTTCCCGGAGTTCCTCGACCTGCGCCAGAACTCGGGTGACCCCTACCGTCGCACGCGCACGGCGAACACGGCCGTGTGGATCAGCGACGAGTTCATGAAGCGCGTGCAGAACGACGATGACTGGTACCTCTTCGACCCGCTCGAGGTCAGTGACCTCAACGAGCTCTACGGCAAGGCATTCAGCGAGCGGTACAACCACTACGTCGCCGAAGCTGAAGCAGGTCGCATGAACCTCTTCAAGAAAATCGGCGCACGCGAGCAGTTCAAGGCCATCCTCATGTCGCTGCAGACCACCAGCCACCCGTGGCTGACCTGGAAAGACACCATCAACTTGCGGGCGCTCAACAACAACACCGGAACGATTCACTCGTCCAACCTGTGCACCGAGATCACTCTTCCGCAGGACGAGGACAACGTGTCGGTGTGTAACCTCGCCTCCATCAACCTGTCTCGTCACATCACCGACGACGGCAAGGTCGACTTCGCCAAGCTGCACGAAAGCGCGAAGAGCGCGATTCGTCAGCTCGACAACCTCATCGACATCACGCGCTCATCCGTTGCCGAAGCAGACTTCTCCAACTCGCAGAACCGCGCGGTGGGTCTTGGTCTGATGGGGTACACCGACATCGTCGAGCGGCTCGGCTACAGCTACGAGTCGCCCGAGGCGTTCGACCTCATCGATGAAATCACGGAGCACATTTCGTATGCCGCCATCGAGGCGAGCGTCGAATTGGCTGCCGAGCGTGGCGCCTACACGAACTTCGCCGGGTCCCGCTGGTCGAAGGGGCTCGTGCCCTTCGACAGCATCGACCTCGCGCAGGCCGATCGTGGAGTGCCCATCACCGTGAACCGTCGCACCACGCTCGACTGGGATGCGCTCCGTGCGAAGGTCAAGGGCGGAATGCGCAACGCGACCCTCATGGCGATCGCGCCCACCGCATCCATCGGCCTGGTCGCCGGCACCACGCCGGGTCTCGACCCCCAGTTCTCGCAAATCTTCAGCCGCGCGACGAGCTCGGGCAAGTTCCTCGAAGTGAACCGCAACCTCGTGGCCGACCTGCAGAAGCTCGGCCTCTGGGAGACCGTGCGCGAAGAGATCCTGCGCAGCCAAGGCGACATTCAGGGCATCCCGGCGATTCCCGACCACATCAAAGAGGTGTACAAGACGAGCTTCCAGCTCTCGCCCTACGCCTTCCTCGAGGTGGCCGCCCGCGCCCAGAAGTGGATCGATCAAGCCATCAGCCGCAACATGTACCTCGAGACCCGCGACCTCGGCGACATGATGGAGATTTACTCCGAGGCCTGGAACCTCGGGGTCAAGACCACCTACTACCTGCACATGAAGCCGCGCCACACCGCGGAGCAGTCGACCGTCAAGGTCAACAAGGCGGAAGACATCAACGCCGGAGCATCCGCTTCGACGTCGGCCCCCAAGAAAGGCTTCGGTTTTGCGTCGGGAACGACGACACCGGAACCACAGACCCTTTCGGCAACGACTGCGGCAGAACCCGCTGTTGCCGCCCCCGCCCGCAAGGGCTTTGGATTCGGCGCCGCTGCCACCCCCAGCGACTCCTAACCCATCACACGACACGAAGTGACAAGGAACAAAAACATGAACAACAGCGTTGTGATTGGCGGGCAGGAATACGTCGTCCCGCAAGATCCGATGGACGATTTTCACTGCGATTCGTGTCAGTAACGCCTCGTCACTCGTTCACCGCATCACCACCGGCAACATTCACACGTTTACCAAACCGAACACGTAACTCAACCTACGTAACCCGAAAGTGAGAACACCCATGGGAATTCTTGGCACCGGAGTGCAAGAAGGACTGATGCTCAAGCCCGTCAAATACAAGTGGGCGATGGACCTGTACGACCAGGCTGTGGCAAACACCTGGTTCCCCAACGAAATCCAGCTCGGTGAAGACATCGCCGACTTCAAGAAGATGACGGACGAAGAACGCCACGCCATCACCTTCCTCATGAGCTACTTCAACCCGAATGAGTTGCTCGTCAACAAGGCACTCGCGTTCGGCGTCTACCCCTACGTCAACGCACCCGAATGCCACCTCTACCTCGCCAAGCAGATGTGGGAAGAAGCCAACCACTGCATGTCGTTCGAGTACGTCTTGGAGACGTTCCCCATCGACCGCAACGAGGCCTACGGTTCGCACATCAACGTGCCGTCCATGGCGCGCAAAGAAGAGTTCGAAGTCAACTTCATCAAGCGCATGACCGAGCAGACACTCGACATCACGACGACCGAAGGAAAGAAAGACTTCGTTCGCAACCTCGTGGCATACAACGTCATTCTCGAGGGCATCTGGTTCTACTCGGGCTTCATGGTCGCGTTGTCGTTCCGTCAGCGCAACCTGCTGCGCAACTTCGGATCGCTCATGGACTGGGTCGTGCGCGACGAGTCGTTGCACTTGAAGTTCGGCATCAACCTGATTCTGACGGTGCTCGAAGAGAACCCCGACCTGCAGACGCCCGAGTTCGCCGCGGAAATCAAGCAGATGATTCTCGACGCCGTCGAGATGGAATCGGACTACAACCGCGACCTGCTGCCCAACGGCATTCTCGGCTTGAACTCGAACTACATCAACCAGTACGTGCGCTACCTCGCCGACCGTCGCCTCGAGGAACTCGGCTTTGAAGCCGAGTACAAGGTGACGAACCCGGCGAAGTGGATGGCCACCGCCAACGACACTCTGCAGTTGGTCAACTTCTTCGAGTCGACCAACACGAGCTACGAGTCGAACGCTTCAGCCGCCGTCTCGAAGTAGAGCTCAACCCGTTTCGACGTGTGAGTCGACGCGATGCCCCGGTTGCCCTTGCGGTAGCCGGGGCATGTGCGTACTACGCGAGCATCTTCTTGATGCGCTGCAACGAAACCGGTTCCGCTGTGCCGAGCGATTGCGCGAACAGGCTCACGCGAAGTTCTTCCAGCGCCCAGCGCGCGCGCACCAGCGGTGAATCGCGTCGTGCGAGGGCGAGCGACTCGGCGTCGAGGATAGACGTCAGTTGCGGAATTGGAACGCGCCCACCCGCCGCGGCGAACACGGTGAGGGCGGCATCGAGTTCGTTGGCGGCCGTTCGATCGCGACCCGGGTCGTCGGCCATTTTCGTCACGCGTTCCGAAATCGCACGCAGATAGACGAGCAATCGAGGAAGGCGATCGAGCCCCGAGCGTGAGATAAACCGTTCACACATCAGGTCGCGCAGATGCTGCTTCTCGCTCGTGAGCACGGCCATGAATGCGAGGGCATTCGTGTTGGCAATCGATTTGTCGGCGTCGCGGGCCGCCCCGAGGATGCGCACCACGAGGGCCACCGTGTCGAAGAGCGAATCCATCACTTGCGATTGCACGCGGTCGCGCAGCGTTTCAAACTCGTGCTTGCTGAAGATCGCACCGTCGGGGCGCATGGCAAAAAGAACTCGATCAATTGCCGCATCGATCGCATCGTCAATCAACTCGGTCGCGTTTTTGTAGGGCGCGGCGGCCAGCATGAGCCGTTCGTTCTGCGTCAGGTGTTCCAGCACGTACTTCGCCGGCGACGGGATGGCCGCCCGAACGAGGCTCCGCACCCCCAGCGGATGCGCAGCCGCCTGCTGCTCCGCCGTGCTGAGAATTCGGATGCGCGCCGGCACCACACCCGAGTCGCCACCGGTCACGTTGCCGGGTACGAGTGCCGGGTATCCGCGAACCGTGTTGGCGCCGATGGCCGTGTCAATCGTGCGCGGGAGTTCGTCGAAATCCCAGGTTGTGAGGTCGCGTTCGATGAGTCCCGCCGAGTTGTGCGACGGAGCCCCCACGCCGTCGAGATCGCGAAGCCGGCCGGTAGCCCGCTCGCCCGCGCCGACGTCAGCTGCGGCAGTGTCGGCCTGCGTTCCGGCCGTCGTTCCGGCCAGCGCTCCGGCGAGAACTCCGGCCAGGGCGTCGCGCGCGTGCTCGGCGAACTTCTCTTGCAGGAACGAGAGCACCGGTGCCGACCCGAGCCGCTTACCCGTGTGGTCGACAACGCGAAACGTGAGACGCAGGTGATTGGGAACTCGTTCGATGTCGAAATCATCGGCACCGATGCGCGTGAACGAAAGACGTGAGAGCTCCGAGGCAAGGGCGGTCAGAAAATCTTCTGAACCGTCAGCAGGCGGATGTACGGGCATCCCAGCCAAGGCTTTGGCCGCCCAGTCCGCGGCCGGAACGACGGTGCGACGGATGGCCTTGGGCAGGGTTTTGATGAGCGCCGTCGCCAATTCGGTGCGCAGGCCGGGCACGTGCCAGGTAAACGGCGCCGGGCGTAGCGACGGCAACAGCGTGACGGGAACGTCCACGCTCACGCCGTCGTCGACGTGTCCCGGCTCAAATCGATAGTGCAAAGCGAGCCGGTGGTCACCCCACGTCCATTCGTGTGGGAACAGCGTGGCGTCAAGATCGGGTGAGGATTCGGCCGGCCCGAGCAGATCTTCGCGACGCATTGTCAGCAAATCGGGGTCGACAGTCTTGGCCTCACGCCACCATCCCTCGAACGTGCGCGTCGACACGACGTCGGCAGGAATGCGCGCGTTGTAGAAGGCGAAAACGTTCTCATCATCGAAGAGCACGTCGCGTCGCCGTGTTCGCTCCTCGAGGTCGGTCAGCTCGGCACGCAGGGCCTGATTCGAGCGATCGAACGCCTGGGGGGAATCCCACTCACCGTCGACGAGTGCATGGCGAATGAACAGCTCGCGCGCGTAACCGGCATCCATTTTGGCGAACTGAAACCGACGCTTGGCCACAATCGGCACGCCATATAAGGTCACGCGCTCGTACGCCACGGCGGCGCCCTGCGAGCGTTCCCAGTGCGGCTCGCTGTAGGTGCGCTTGCAGAGGTCACCCGCGAGAGCCTCGGCCCACTCGGGCACGATGGCCGCATTCATGCGCGCAAACAATCGGCTCGTCTCGACCAGTTCGGCGCTCATCACGGCCGCGGGTGGCTTTTTCGCCAGCGCCGAACCGGGGAACAGCACAAATTTTGCCGTCCGAGACCCGAGATACTCCGCGCTCACGCGCTTCGACACCGCACTCGCACCACTGCTCGATTTGGTTCCCGGTCGACCACTCGTCTCTTTGTCTTGCCGAATGCCGATGTGCGAGAGCAATCCCGAGAGGAGGGCCCGATGGATGCCGTCGGGGTTGACCTGCGGCGCACCGGGACGAATTCCCATCGGCTTCGCGATTGAGGTCAGCTGTCGGTAGACATCGGCCCACTCGCGCACGCGCAAGTAATTGAGAAACTCCGACTTACACATGCGACGAAAGGCGCTCGACGACAGCTCAGTGCGCTTGAGCTCGAGGTAGTTCCAGAGGTTCACAAGAGTCAAGAAATCGCTCGTCGGATCGGTGAATCGGGCGTGCAACGTGTCGGCCTGCGGGCGTTTTTCTACCGGTCGCTCGCGCGGGTCCTGCACAGCGAGACCCGCAACGATCGCGAGCACCTCGCGCTCCACACGCAGCCGACGAGACTCGATGACCATCCGTGCGAAACGAGGTTCGATGGGGAGTTGCGCAATGTCCCGTCCCACCTTGGTGAGTTTGGGCGCCCCGTGAGCCGATGCCACGACGGCACCGAGTTCGCGCAGCAAGTCGACACCGTCACGCACACCCTTCGCGTCGGGCGGCTGAATAAACGGAAAATCGGTGATGTCCGCGATGCCCAGAGACGCCGCCTGCAAAATGACCGACGCGAGATTCGTGCGCAGAATCTCGGGATCGGTGAACTCTGCGCGCTTGGCGAAATCCTCTTCGCTATAGAGGCGAATGGCAATGCCGTCGCTGGTTCGGCCGCATCGGCCCGAACGCTGATTCGCGCTCGCCTGGCTGATTGCTTCGATGGGGAGGCGCTGCACCTTCGCGCGCGGGCTGTATCGAGAGATGCGCGCCAAGCCGGTGTCGATGACGTAGCGGATGCCCGGCACAGTGAGGCTCGTCTCGGCCACGTTCGTCGCGAGAATGACCCGGCGACGGATGCCCGGCATTGTCGAGCGCTCGAAGACGCGATGCTGCTCGGCCGAGGACAACCGCCCGTAGAGGGGCAACACCTCGGTGCCCGCCATGGCGCCGGACTCGATGCGCCCCGAAATCGCGTCGTGCGCATCCCGAATTTCGTTCTCACCCGATAGAAAAACGAGCACGTCACCGGGTGCTTCACGCGCCAGTTCATCGAGAGCAGCAATGATGCCGTCGACGTAATCCGTCACTTCGGCGCTCGGCGCCGAACCCGTTGCCTCATCCGGGTCGTCGGGGTCGTCACTCGTCATCTTTTCGGCGACAAGGGAGCGATATCGCACCTCGATAGGAAACGTGCGCCCCGACACTTCGATAATGGGCGCGCCGTCGAAGTGCGCGGAAAAACTCTCCGGGTCGATGGTCGCGCTCGTAATGATGACCTTCAAGTCGGGTCGCGTGGGCAGGATGCGCTTGAGATAGCCCAACAGAAAGTCGATGTTGAGACTGCGCTCGTGTGCCTCGTCGATGATGATTGTGTCGAACGCGCGTAATTGCGGGTCGCGGTGAATGGCATTGAGCAGAATGCCGTCGGTCATCACCGTGATGAGGGATGTCGCACTCGTCTGGTCGGTGAATCGCACACGATAACCAACCTCGCGCCCGAGTTCGACCTGGAGCTCCTCGGCGATACGTTCGGCGACCGCGCGCGCGGCGATGCGTCGCGGTTGCGTGTGTGCGATGCGTTCTCTGCCGAGCGCGAGCGCCATCTTGGGCAGCTGTGTTGTCTTTCCCGAACCGGTTGCGCCGGCCACAATGACAACCTGGTGGTCGCGGATGGCCGCTTCGATGTCTGCGCGGCGGTCCGACACGGGCAGGTCGGGCGGAAAACTAATCTGCACCGGCAACCTTCTGCTCAACTAGGATGGACCAATGTTCCAGCTCCGCTGGAACATTTCTACGACCAAGGAATGAGTCATGGCGAAATCTTCTTCGACTGTAACAGTGCCGGCTACCGGCTACCGCAGAGGTGCGGTGATACTGCTGGGTTTGATCGGCGCAATTCAGGTGGCCGACCCCATTGTGTCTTCTCTCGCGCTGGTCAAGGCGTCGGACGAACTCAACTTCACCGCGTCGATTCAGGCGCTGGCTGCCGGTGTGTCGACGCTGGCGTTGGCCGCCTTTGCCATCTCGGGTGGTTTGTTGGCCGACCGACTCGGTCGCCGCGGGGTGCTGCTGGCCTCGCTGAT
>Ga0214917_10006888_pt1 | contig 11672 bp, 7 predicted proteins | sample LL_1208_BB_MetaG_FD_177983 | JGI IMG/M metagenome (GOLD analysis project Ga0214917, IMG submission 177983) | Freshwater microbial communities from Lake Lanier, Atlanta, Georgia, United States - LL_1208_BB | ecosystem: Environmental > Aquatic > Freshwater > Lake | place: USA: Georgia | collected...
CCTCGCCACCGAATGTGCCTTGCGAGAAACCCAGGTTGACAAAGTCGCCGTCACTGGTGAAGCCGTTGTCACCTGGCTCCACTTTGATCGCCTTGGTGGATTCCAGCGCAATGGAAGCGTAAGCGGTGTGCCCTGTGTCCGAGGTCACGGTCGCACCTTCAATTCCCGTCACACCGGGCGGGGTGTTGGTGCCTGTGCCATAGCCAAGCCCAAAACTGCCGGCATTGACAAGGTCGCTGTCAAACCAAATCGACACATTGCGACCATCAACCGCAGTGAGTGTGATGCCGCCTGCACCGTTGTCGACTGCATCCACTCCGGTCAAACCGGCGTTTTGGTGCACGGCATTGACCACGGCCTCGCGGCGTTGTGAATCGGTTTGATCGGTGGTCATGGCCACTGGCACGTTTTGCCCATTGATGTACAAAGAATATGTCCCGTTGGCAATCGGCTTGTCGCGGCTGGTGACGCTGCCCTCGACCTTGACTGGAATCGCCTTGGCGGTGACGCCCGTCAGTTCGGTGCTGTCATTGATGGCCGCAGCGGTGGCAATGGCACTGGCCACACGCGAACTGGTTTTGGCCCGGACACTGGAAAGGGTGTCATCGGCAGGAGATGCAGCGCGAATGGCCACGCCGTTGATCATCAAGTCGCCAATGCCCAAACTTTTGATTTGCGACACGGTTTGCACTTCGGCGCGGGTTTTGGTGTTGACGGTACTCAGCGTTTTGCTGTTGTAATCTGCCAACTCCAGACCCGAGCGGGCCACCCGGCCATTGGTGGCGGTGGTCACGGTGATCGGTGTCTCCACAGAACTTTCCAGGGAGTAAGTACCAGATTGAACACCTTGTTTCAAACCAGTCAGGCGAGAGAAATCTGCATCTGAATTGGGTGTGTTGAAGACAATTTCAATATTTCGACCATCATCGGCCACCAAGGAAATGCCCTTGTTATCGGTCAACGAATCAATGGCGCGCACACCTGTTTGTGCAGAAATAAAGTTAATGGCATTGACAACGGCGATTCGGGAATCACGCGAATTGTCCAAAACGGTTTGAATCCACGGTGTGGTGAAACCGTTGATATTGACCGTGCCCATCACAGCGCCTGTGCCTGACATAGCGGCACCAGTCATGATGGTGGGATTCACAGTCGCAAAAACCCCTGTGGCATTGGACTTTGAATTGAAAGCCGCCGCCTTCGCAATGGCACTGGCAATTTGATTGCCCGAGTTTTGTGGCGACACCTTATCGTCAGCCAATCGCGATGCGCCGATGGGGATGCCATTGATGATGGCATCGCTGGCAAACATGGTTTCCAAAGAATTGATCTTTCTTGTCACAGTCAATCCAACCACATCATTTTCAGCAAAATCTGCCGCCACCCCCACGTTGTCCACCTGGTTGATCGTGACGTTACCCTCGGCCAACAAACTGTAACCAGCGCGGTCTAATTTGGTTTTGTCCAAGGTGACCACGCCACCGGCCATGGAAACGCCGGCAGAGATGTCCAAAATCTGGCCGTCCTCCAGGGTGTAGCTGGCGCTTTTGACACCCGTGGGATAGTTGACAAGGTCAGCAGGGTCAGCCGCCACAATTTTCAAGGTCCCTGATTTGGCAAAGCTGCCCAAGCCACCCAAAGCCACGCCACCACCGGTAGCGCCATCCACGGTTTTGATGGTGGGGGCCAAGGAGGTTCCGGCGTTGGTCAGGTCGCTGACATCCACAAAGTTGCTGGAGCTTTTGAAAGTGACCGTGCTGCCATTGGCAGGGCCGGTGCTGAAGCCCGACAAAATACCAGAGAATTTGCCTCTGCTGCCCTTCAAAATGGGGCTTTCAATGCTGGAGTCCAGGCTCATGGTGATATCTGTCACATCGACATCTGCAGCCCGAGCGGTAAAGGTGACACCACCAGAGCCATCATCGGTATCACTAGACCAACCAACCAGCTTACCGGTGTATGCGAAGTCATCGGTGTCGGCCAAAGGATAGCCGGCTGGGTCATAAGACAGCGAAGCAAAGGCCTCCCCCACCATAACGGCAGTCACATCTGTTTTTGCGCGAACGGTCAAACCTGCAATGGTGACAGATTGACCAGCCTTTAAAGCCTTGAAGGTCACCGTGGCAGTTTCATCACTGCCAGGTGCACCATTTGAAGTCAAGATGTCTGGTGTTTCGGGCATCACAGAACCGGCAATACCGGGTAATGCACTGGTGGAGGCTGCGATGGAGGGGATCACATTGTCCAAAACCGCTCCGGTGGCTGTGCCGGTGCCTCCATCCAAAATTCCAGTGTAACTACCAATACTGATGCTGGGACCCGAAGTGGCTCCGTTGGTCAAACCATAGAAAGCTTGTGCCACTTGATCGGCGATCAAATCCTCACTGGCCGTGAAGGACAACCCATTGATGGTGACGACTTCTCCTGCTTTCAAGGCTTTGAACGTCACGTTGTTACCGTCTACCGTGGGTGCTTCAGGCAAAGTAATGTTTGCAAAAGCATCCGCCACTTCACCAGCGCTGTTGGACACGTCGGTGGTGTACTTCAATCCACCCATGATGATGGTTTCACCCGGGTTCATGGCATTGAAAGTCACCTCATTGGTTTCTGTGACCCCTAAAACGCCAATGCTGGTCGATGTAGATGTGGGGGTACCTGCTGTAACCCTTACAGAGGTGACAACCGCAGGTTCAGACGTGGTTTTATAAACCGGTTTAATGCCCACGCGCTCGCCCGTGCTGCCATTGAGCACCGGGAAACCGTTCCACTCGGTGTTGTTGGCAATTTGGACAATTTGCTTTTTGAGTTGCTGGAATTCCAGGTCCAAATAGCTGCGTTGCTCATTGTTATTGGTGTCGTTGGAGGCCTGAATCGCCAACTCACGCATGCGCTGCAGCATGTCGGTGATCTCGTTGGTTGCGCCCTCCGCGGTTTGAATCAGTGTGATGGCATCGCCTGCATTGCGCACGGCCTGATTCAAACTGCGTATTTGTTGGGTCATCCGCGTGGCAATGGCCATACCAGCGGCATCGTCACGCGAGGAATTGATGCGCTTGCCGGTGGACAACTGCTGCATTGAAATTTCTTGACTGCGCCCAGTTAATTTGAGCGCTGCCTGCGAAAACAATGCTTTGACGTTGGTATTGATCACTGCCATTTTGGTTTCTCCTGACTAACTTCAGTCAATCTTTCAAGGTGTATTGCAAGTCCTGTGCCAACTGTTACCAATTTCATTTGATTGCACCTGGACGATTTACGATCTCAGTTAAGTCTTTTCAATTTTTTTTGAAGTGGTGCTCTTTGGCATCTCGTGGCCATCACCAGCCACCTGTTGCAAAAGTTTGCCACCTTCACGGGTTAATGCTCTGCCGTTGCGGTTGACTTGGTAGACATTGCAAAGTCTTTCAAGGTTTCCGCTTCTGCAGCCAATTCAATTTGATCGGGGTACTTTTTGAGGCCTTCGCTGGCCACCTCCAGCGCACGCACGGGGTCCAGGTTGCAGCGCAATGCGCGAACCAGCATCACGTAGGTGAATGGGGGCGTTTTGTCGCCTTGGACAGCACGCAATTGCTCCATCAGTTCCACAGCCAGGGCCCACTCTTGGCGCATCAAGGCCAACAAGCCGGTGATGGCCAAAATGTCTTCGCTATCGGGATACAGGCTCAGGCCAGCATCGCCCAAGGCAATGGCCAAGCCATCTTTGCCCTCGGTCACCAAGGCTTGAATCGCCTCACGGATTTCTGCGGGCTGGAAACGAGAAACTTCGCGGTCGCTCAACATGCGGCCCACTTGGGCGCTGGTGATGATCTCTTGTGCCAAAACAGTCATGACAGACTCCTGATTTAAATGTTGCGTTGGTCTTGGTCCTGAATGCCAAGACCACGTCAACCATTAAGCATCTTGCGTGCCAGCTTTTAAGACCATCTTTTCACGCTTTTTGGTTTTACACCAGCGCCTTTAATTGAATGCTTAGAATTTATTTGACTTCTATAAATAATTTCTTGGTATTCATTTCGTGTTTTGGTGGACTGTGACGGAAATAGCGGCAATGCCCCGCCACTGCAGCGGCAATGTTCTGTCGGGACTTTGACAAATCTTGCCGCTGTGCACGCATTAAGTATTCATTTCAATTGGTACTTAACTTGCTTTATATGGTGCCCATATGGCTTCGCAAAGACCCTCTATCAGGACGACGACATGAGTGTGATCAACACCAACATCAAAGCTGAGATGGCCATCTCGGCTTTGCGCATGAACGAACGGCCCTTGGCCGTGGCCATGCAACAAATGTCCACGGGCAAGCGAATCAACTCTGCGCGCGATGATGCGGCCGGTCTGGCCATTGCCAACTGGATGACCACCGAGGTGCGCTCGCTCAACCAAGCCATCCGCAACAGCACCGACGCCATTTCTTTGCTGCAAACCGCCGACGGCGCCAGCAGTGAAATCACCGAAATGCTGCAACGCATGCGCGAACTTTCGGTGTTGTCGGCCAATGACACCTATTCGGCAGCCCAGCGGCAGTACATGAACATGGAGTACCAGCAGCTGAAAAAACAAATCGTGCAAATTGCCAACAACACCGAGTGGAACGGATTCCCCATCCTCAATGGCTCGAACGGCTTGCCCATTGGTTTTGTGGCCAAGACCACTGGTTTTGGCCAGCTGTATGACTTGGATCTGCCCTCCCCGATGCCTGCCATTGGCACCCAAGACCTGTCCATCAACGGTGTGGCCATTGGCATCCCCCAATCTTCAGATGATGAGCTGTCTCCCCTGGCCAACCGGCCATACAGTGCCATCGCGCGGGCCGCTGCCATCAATGCGCGCAAAGAGCAATCGGGTGTTCGGGCGATTGTTCAGCCCAACAAGGTCTCGGGGTTTTCAGGCGACAGCTTTCTGGCGGCCACCTCGGGCACCTTGGTGATCAACGGCAAATCCACCAGCATCACCACCACCAGCGCCGACCCCTTGGTCAACCGCGATGTGGCGGTGCGCGCCATCAACGAAATGGCCCCGTACACCGGCATACGTGCCAGCGCACCCGGCCCGATTGGCAGCGGCATCAGCTTGACGGCAGAAGATGGCCGCAACATCGAAGCCCAGTGGACATCGACCGACGGCAACTTTTCTATTTTGCAAACCGGGTCCATCGCCCTGACCAGCGAGCGTGAAGAAGCCCTCACCTTGTCCAGCGCCAGTGGTCGCATCGATCGCTGGGGCTTGACACCTGGCGAATTCAAATCGTCGCTCACGCGCGCCAACATCATGCCGCGCACCGTGGATGGCTCGGTGGCGGTCACACCCACACCACTGCAAGACGGTGACTTGACCATCAATGGTGTTGCCATCCGTGGCACCACCCTGGCCGATGACGCGCTCTCAGAGGTGGACAGCACCGTGGCCAGCAGCGACCCCCTCTGCAGTGCGATCGCCATGGCAGCGGCCATCAACGAAAGCGCCGAAGCCACGCATGTGCACGCCATTGCCACGCCAGCCCGATTGCAAGGCCAAGCCATCACCACCAGCGGCAATGCTTCGCCGATGCCCTTCCGGCTCAACAACGTGGATGTGTTTGTCACCTTGTCCAACACCGACACGGTGGCTTCGCGTTTGAAGAACGTGGCCAATGCCATCAACTTTGGCACCAGCACCCACGGGGTCAAAGCCACCTTGAACGACAGCGATGGCATTGACTTGACCACACCCGACGGCCGCAACCTGTCGGTGGAATGGGATGGCACAGTCTCCCCCGCTGAGCTGGGATTGAGCGACTTGGTCTCGCCCACGCCAGGGCTGAATTTACAAACCTTTTATGGGGCTGTGACACTGGAGTCTGAGGCCCCTTTCAGCATTGAGCCTGGCGTCAATGGGTATGACGCCACATCCAACTTCACTGCGCTGGGTTTTCAAGCGGGCAGCTACGGCAGCCACACCAGTGGGCAACTCAGCTTTCAAGTGGGTGCCCGGCATTTGCAGCGCACCACCATCGACATGCCCGACTTTGGCAAAGACGGTGCTCTCACCGGATTGATCACCGCCGACGTCAACGAAAAAGACCCCTTGATCCACATCGGCACTGTCGAAAAAGCCAACGAGTCCATCAACCTGCTCGACCAGGTGATCAACAACGTCAACTTGGCCCGGGCCAATGTGGGCGCGGTGATCAACCGCCTGAACCACGGCATCGACAACTTGACCAACGTGACCATCAACACCTCTGAATCGCGCAGCAAGATCCAGGACACCGATTACGCCCAAGCCTCCAGCGAAGTGGCCCGCACACAAATCATCCAACAAGCGGCCACTGCCATCTTGGCCCAGGCCAATGCCAATCAGCAATACGTGATGAAGCTGCTGCAAGGCTGAACCGCCAAGCCAAGAAACGCAGGCATCAGCAATTGATTGGGAACACTTTTTGCTTCGACTTAACCATGCGGATGTTTTTTGCCGCTCAACTTGGAAACTTGCCACATGTCTTTGTACACAGAATTGATGAGCCAGGGTGTCAACCCAATGTATTTTCAAGAGGGCTTGATCAAACGCTTTGAGCCCGAAGAAATCCGCCACACCATTCAAGAGCTGCTGGCACAGCCACAGCACCAAGACTTGGCCCGCGCCTTGGGCGATGCCGGCTTGGCCATTTACCCTGAGAGCGAAGACCTGTTGGTCATCAACGCCATGATGGCCATGTTGCGCCAAGACTGGGACATGGTGTTTGAACACATGAAGCCCTTGCTCACCGTTCGCGGCGAGCGCACCACGGCGGCGTCGTATCGCATCTTGGTTCAAGCCTTGATCAAACGCTTGGACTATTCTTCTGCATACAGTGTGCTCACCGAAGCACTGTCGCGCTACCCCGAAGACGAAGCCATGCAATCGGTGCACATTCAGTTATTAGAATGGGTGGAGCGCCTGGATCAACAGCAACGTCCGCAGTGAGGAAGCTTTGAACGCCCGCATCCCCATCAGCCCCACCGGAGATTCAGTGGCTTTGACTGAAACCGTGCCTCTGGACCATTGGACCAATTTCTTCAAATTGGCCCAGATGGGAATGCTGCGAATCGATCAACTGTTCCAAAAAACCCAAGCCTTGGTCGACCAAGGCATGCAAGCCGAAGCGGTGCAACTGTATTTGGCTTATGCCACCCAGCCCGCCTCGGAAAAGCGCCATATGGCCTTGTACAACCTGGGCTCGCTGCAACAGGCTCAAGGGGATATGGCGGGCGCCGAGGCCAGTTACCGTGCTTGCATTGCGATGGATGCCAGCTTGGGCCAAGCCATCGTCAACCTGGGTTTGCTGCTCGAAAAGACGGGGCGCAAGCAAGAGGCTTTGGAGCAGTGGCACGTGGTGGCCAACCCTGTAGAAGGCGGCCCCAGCTACGACATCGAGATTCAAACCATGGCCCTGAACCACATTGGCCGTGTCTACGAAAACCACAAACAATACGACGAAGCCGAGCGCGCCCTGGAGCGCAGCTTGGCGCTCAACACCAAACAAACCGGTGTGCTGCAGCATTGGATCCACATCCGACAAAAAGCCTGTGCGTGGCCGGTGTACAAGCCCCTGCCCGGCATCACCCACAACGACATGCTCATGGCCACCAGCCCGCTGGCCATGCTCGCCATGACCGACGACCCGGTGCAACAGTTGCTCACCGCCCACGCATTTGTGGGCCGCACCTATGGGTTCAAAGAAGAATTTTTGTGCAAGGGCCGGACATACACACACGACCGCATCCGCATCGGCTATGTGTCGGGCGACCTGTGCACTCATGCCGTGGGTTTGCTTCTGCCCGAAGTGTTTGAAGGCCACGACCGAACAAAGTTTGAGGTGTTTGCCTACGACTTCAGCCCCGAAGACGGCACGGCTGTGCGCGCACGCCTCAAAGCCAGCTTCGACCACCTGCGCCGCATCGACACCCTGACCGACCGCCAAGTGGCTGAACTGGTGTTGCAAGACGAAATCGATGTCCTCATCGACCTGCACGGCCTGAGCTCCGGCGCCCGCCCCGGCATCTTTGCCTTGCACCCAGCGCCCAAACAAGGCACCTACCTGGGATTTATTGGCACCACCGGCATGCCATGGTTTGATTTTGTGATTGCCGACAAATATGTATTGCCAGAGGAATTGACGCCTTATTTCACGGAGAAGCCTCAATATTCTAATTCCTGTTTTATTCCAAACACAAAATTTGAGTTCAAATTGCCATCACTCTCGCGTCAAAATTTTAAAATTGAAGAAGACTCATTCGTAATGGCTGCATTCGGGAATGTTTATAAAATAACGCCTGACCTGTTTTCTATTTGGATGTCATTGTTAAATGATTTACCAAAATCCAAACTTTGGCTTATTGACGATAATCCAACTACAACAAGAAATTTAAAAGGTCATGTGTCAGATGCAGGGGTCAATTTAGAAAAGGTGATTTTTACCCCTAGAGTTAGCATTGAAAATTTTCGCTCTCAACTTAAATTGTGTGATATTTTTCTAGATAATTTTCCCTACAATTGTGGATCAACTGCCCATGATGTCACTCAATCAAATCTAAATATAGTTACCATGAGTGGAAGGAGTATGGTGTCCAGAATGTGTGGAAGCATCCTGAATAGTTTAGGACAAAATACATTTATTTCGTCAAATTTTAATGAATACAGGGAAATCGTAGTTTCCGCATACAAGCAAAAATATTCCAGTATTAATTAAACAACCAATCATTTGGAACGTATTTTATGATGCCCGCTAGCGATATAATCACTTTATCAACTCACTTTAAAAAATATAATTTGGGTTGTGGCACTTATCTTTATCAAGATTTTTTAAATATTGGTTATTGGTCACATTTGACTGAGGATGTGGTTTACAAAGATCTTAATGGCACAACCAATACCTTTATGCTTAATCATGATTTAAGAAATGGTATACCCGCCTTAGACTCTTCATTGGAACTTGTATACCATGCTCACATGTTGGAGCATTTAAGCTTTGTAGATGGCATCACATTCATCAAAGAATGCTTTAGGGTTTTAAATCATGGTGGAAGAATGCGGGTTTTAGTTCCGGATCTTGAATTATGGATTAATGCATATTCCTCAAAAAATAATTTCTTCTTCAATGAATATAGAAAAGTTTTGGATGAGGACATTTATGTCACCAACGGATCTATATTTATGGGAATGCTTCACAATCATGAACACAAGTGCGGTTATGATTTTGATACGATTGCCTGGCTTTTAACACGTTGTGGCTTCCAAAACATCACAAGAACACTTTATGCTGATAGCTCATTAGAGAATATCAACCTGATCGAACCCATGTCACCACTAAGGATCATGGAATCTTTATGTGTTGAATGCACTAAGCCATAGTTTATTGTATGTTTTGCAAACCTTTAATTTCAGTGATCATACCTACCCATTCACGGCCCCTATATTTGCGTCGTGCCATTGAGTCGATAAATCTACAAACCTTAAGAGATAAAATTGAGGTGATTGTTGTTTCTGATAGCCATGACTCAAAAACTTGTCTAGTAGCTAATTCATTGCTATGTCAGCATGATATTTATATAAGACGAAATGGAATTAATGGTCCATCGGCAAGTAGGAATATAGGGTTAAGCTTAGCTAAGGGTTCTTTTTTAATGTTTTTAGATGATGATGATTCTTGGCATCCAGATTTTTCTAGGAATTTATTAGATTGCCTGCCGGATTATAATTATCCAATTTCTTATATGAACTCTTTGGTTATTAAGGAATCTCGCCCAGCAGCAGGTCCAATTTTTTTGTCTGAGCATGTTTTAAATGTCAAGGATTTATTAAACATTAATGTATTTCTGAAGAATCAAATACATATGTCAAGCTTTTTATTTTCTAGCCACTTAATCAGAGACCTTAAATTTGATGATCATATGCGCGCATATGAAGACTGGGACTTTCTACTATTCGCTATTGAAAGATATTTTCCCAATCATATTCCGATTTTAAGTTCTTGTATTTATGAAGTTGACGATGAAACATCTGACCGCAGAGGCGCAAGCAATAGTGCCAAAGATTTCAATGCTGTGATTGACTACCTATACGTCTATCGAAGACACGCATCCCCAACAACTGAGATAGCCTTAAAAAGGAAAGAGTTACTTAAGTCGTGTGGATTAGATATCTCCATTGAATGCTTATAAATTTCACAATGTAAATATGAAGTTTATTATAGTTGCCCCACCTTTCTCGCATCGTTCTGGTGGTATCAGAGTTTTGCATGAATTATGCACGGCGCTTATGCAGTTAGGATACCAAGCAGGTATTGCCTTCATAACCGAAGGATCTCAAGCAAATCAAGGCTTCAAATTTGCTTATTCTATGGATAAAAATTTATATGACCCAAACGGACTTTATTATGATTACTTTAGTAATCGGACTACTCAGGAAGTTAATCGCTACATAAATAATTCTTGTATTATTTATCCAGATATCATCAAAGGGAATCCTCTGAATGGTAAATTTTTTGTTACTTATGTACTTGGTCGTCCTGAGTTTTCGATTTTTTCAGATTATATATTAAGTTTTTCAAAATTATATATTGAGGAGTGTGACTTTGTTTTACATAAATCTTTTTATGATCAATGTATGAACGATTCGGGAACACTTCACTGGAGAAATCGCACGCTTTCATTAACCTACATTGGAAAAGGTTCGAATTATTTAGAATGCAATATAATACCTGGGACTATTTTAATTGAACGAGACTGGCCAAAAGACAAGAATCAGCTATCTTTAATACTGCAGAATTGTAAGTTTTTTTACTCTTGGGACTGTGTATCCGCAACGAATTCTGACGCTATCCTCTGTGGAGCCGTACCAATTTTAATGCACGATCTTCAAATACGCAGGGACATAATAAATACAAGCGAACTCGGTCCTTTACCACCCATTAATTATGAGGATGCTATTTCAAATAATCTACTTAAAATCTATACTGATGACATAGACTTACATTTAAGCATGTATAAAAATAAATTTTTGCATTATCATAATGCATGGACAACTAATGTTAAGCTTTTTGCTGAATCAGTTATCAATAAATTATCAAGTCCGTCCTGAACAATTAATAATCTTGTGAATTAATTGAAGATATGGTGTAAATCCTGTTGGAAAATTTCCAAGTTGTTGAGTAAATGGATGCAGATTTATTCCGAATTTTGACAAGACATTTGATGGGGGTGAAGATCGAGGGCGTTGAGATTCTCAGATCAGGCCAACGCCGGGTGACAAGAGCCATGAAGGCCATGATCAAGCGGCGCAGTGCTATCGAGCCAGCCATTGGGCACATGAAGATGGACGGCAAATTGAGTCGAAACCCGCTCAAAGGTGCGCTGGGCGATGCGCTGCATGCGGTGATGTGTGGAGCAGGCCACAACATGAGGATGCTGCTGAGGAAGCTGCGGCTTCTTTGCGCCCAGTTTGGGCTCGCGTTTCAGAAGTGCTGCAAGTCATTTCGTTATCGCAGCGGACAAACTATGGTGTTGCAGTTTGAAAAATTCAATTGTTCAGGGCGGAATACTTAGGCATTGACTTTGAACTCTTAAATTCTTGTAGGTGTTTTTCAATTAAACAATATCAATATCCACACCACCCAAAACAAAAACCTTGGCTAAAGTGGTCCTATAAGCCGTTTC
>Ga0214917_10006890_pt1 | contig 11670 bp, 15 predicted proteins | sample LL_1208_BB_MetaG_FD_177983 | JGI IMG/M metagenome (GOLD analysis project Ga0214917, IMG submission 177983) | Freshwater microbial communities from Lake Lanier, Atlanta, Georgia, United States - LL_1208_BB | ecosystem: Environmental > Aquatic > Freshwater > Lake | place: USA: Georgia | collected...
GCAGCTGACTGGCTAGCAGGGCCAGTTGCTCGCCGCGCCAGGCGGCACCGGCGGCCGGCATCACCGTGTTCTGGTCGAAATAGATGCTGCTGCTGATCGAGCCCAGCAGGCGGGTGTGGTGCAGGTGCTCACGCAGTCGGGTCAGGGCGCTGGCTGCGGCAGGCATGGGATCGATGGGACCAGTGGGCCCAGCATGGCGTCACAGCCACCGCAGCTCTGGATCAGGGCGCATCAAGGGTTTCTTTCTAGGATTCGCCCATGGGCTTCGATCGCATCAGCCATGATCCCGCCGTGATGGGCGGCAAACCCTGCATACGTGGGTTGCGCATCACCGTGGGCATGATTGTTGGGCTCGTTGCCAGTGGCTGCAGCCGCGAGCGAATCCTGCAGGCCTACCCGCTGCTTGAGCCGGCCGACATTGATCAGGCTCTCGCTTACGCCGCCTGGCGACTGGAAGAGCGGGAAGAGGCTCTGGTCCTGAGCTGATGGCCAGGCTTCTGGTCGACATGAACCTGTCGCCCCAATGGATCCCGCTCCTACAGAGCGCTGGCCATGAGGCTGTGCATTGGTCAGAGGTGGGCGATCCCAGGGCTGCTGATGCGGACCTCATGCAATGGGCGATGACCAACGACTACGCCGTCTTCACCCATGACCTGGACTTCGGGACGATGTTGGCCCTCAGTGGCGCCGCTGGCCCCAGCGTGCTCCAGGTGCGCTGTCTGAATGTGCTGCCTGAAGTGATCGGTTCCCTGGTGCTGTCGGTGCTTCGGACCTATGCCACCGAGATCGAGCAAGGAGCACTGGTGGTGGCCGACGAACGCCGCGAGCGCGTGCGAATCCTCCCCCTGAACAGATAGGACTGAATCAGTCGAAATTTCTATCCGCGCCACCTGATGTGGACACATCCAGGGCTTCCTGGATTTCCCTGTTCCGAGTCTGCCGACCTGGCAGCCCGGTCCACAACCGTGGCAGCTCTGGATGAAGCCACCGCCGCTCCAGAAGTCCGCCAGCATGGAGACACTCGGTAGCCCGCTGTGTTCCTGAACCCCTTCTGCCCGTTCACCACCGCCAAGGTGCTGGCCCTCAAGGCCACCGTGCTGCTGCTGCTCACGCTGCTGATCAAGGCCAAGATCCGCATCACCGCCTTCTCAGCGCTGGGGCTGATTCTGCTGCTGCTTCAGACCCTGGTGTTCCTGGCCATCAGTGCAGGCCTGGGCGTCGCGGCCGGCGGGGCAGCGCTGTATGTCGCGCAGCAACGCCGCCAGGCGGCGGCCTGAGCCCGATTGATGAGCGTTGAAGTCGCCCTGGCGATGCTGCAGCGGGATGGCCGCTGGCTGATGCAGCTGCGTGACGAGATTCCCTCGATCGTTGCTCCCGGCTGCTGGGGGCTGTTTGGAGGGCACCTCGATCCGGGTGAAACGCCGCATCAGGCCCTGCGGCGCGAGCTGCTGGAGGAGATCGGCTGGCAGCCGGCAACGCTGGAGCTGGTGATGGTGCATCACATCCCCCGACGCACGGCCCACGTGTTTCAGGCGCCGCTCTCGGTGCCGCTCGATCAGTTGCAGCTGCTGGAGGGCCAGGCCATGGCCCTGGTGTCTGCCGAGGAGCTGCTGACGGGCTCGATCTGGAGCACCCATCTGCGCAGCGAGCGCCCCCTGGCCGACGGCTTGTTGGAGGTGATGCAACAGCTGCTCAGCCCCGTTGCCAAGCCAAGCTGAGCTCCAGAGTCGCGAGAATCCCATCGCGAACGGCAGCGGTGGCGCACCACAGCCGCTGAGGGGGCGTAGCCCCCAGACTGCTCACAGGATCCAGGAGCGCCGTGCCCACCCCAGCCTCGGTGTTGTTCGTGGCCCACGGCTCGCCGATGTTTGCCCTGCAGCCCGGTGCCGCTGGGGCAGCGTTGGCCGCGTTGGCCACCACCCTGAAGCGGCCCCGGGCGGTGCTGGTGATCAGTCCCCACTGGGAGACGCAGCTGCCCACGGTTGGCACGGCCCGTCAGCTGACCACCATCCACGACTTCGGCGGGTTTGATCCGGCCCTGTACGCCATCCAGTACCCCGCCAGCGGCAGCCCCCAGGCCGCCCAGCAGGTGGTGGATGCTCTGCAGGCCGCGGGGTTCCCCGTGAACACCGACCCTGAGCGCGGGCTGGACCACGGGGCCTGGGTGCCGCTGCGGTATCTCTTCCCCAGGGCGGATGTGCCCGTGGTGCCCCTCTCGATCCAGCACCACGGCGGGCCGGATCATGCCCACCGCATGGGTCAGGCCCTGGCACCCCTGACAGACCAGGGCTGGCTGATCGTGGCCTCCGGGAACATCACCCACAACCTGCGCGACTGGCAGCAGGCTTCACGGGGCGGTGGCGTGGACACCAGCTATGCCCAGCGCTTCTCCGACTGGGTGGATGCGCAGCTGAGCAGTGGTCAGCTGGAGGCATTGCTGCACTACCGGCAGCGTCACGCCGATGCCCTGCGTGCCCAGCCCCGCGATGAGCATCTGTTGCCCCTGTTCACGGCCCTTGGGGCAGCCGGCCCTCAGGCCCGGGGCCGGGCGATGGTTCGCGGCATCAGCGACCACGTGATCGCGATGGACAGCTACGCCTTTGAGCCGGTTGTCTGATGCAGCGGCAGGTTCTCCGCCTACGACCGCTGAGATTCCAGCGGGACCATTTGATGTCCCTCACGCAGCATCGAGGCCCTATTGCTCGCCAAGGTAATGCAGTTGCATTAACATTGGTCTCGTCTCCCTGGTGGCGTGTGGCTGTGCTCCCCTCCGCTGACGCGGTCGTTTCCGACCTTGATTCCCCCCTGGATGAGGTGGAATCGGCCCTCACGGATCGCTACCAGACCACCGTTCCCCAACCCGTGCGGCGGGCCCTTGGCCTGCGCAAGCGCGATCGCATCCGCTACGCCTTCCGTCCCAATGGCGAGGTGGTGTTGCAGCGCGTCAGCAGCGGCCGACCCTCCGACGATGATCCAGCTCTGGCTCCTTTCCTGGCGTTGCTGGAGCGCGATATCGCCAGCCATCCCGAGCGTCTCCAGCCCATCCCTGCTGATCTGGTTCCACGCCTGCAGGATCTGATCGGGGGCATCGAGGTGGACCTCGATCAAGTGCTGACAGACGACGACGCGTCTGACCAACCTTGAGCACGGCTGCAGATCAAACGCTCGTGGAGATCAACGGGTGGCGGCTTTATGCGCACCCGCTGTTCCTCGATCAATTGGAGGCCTTGATCCAAGAGGTGGACAAGCTGCGCCGCAAGGATCCCCAGGGTTATGGCAGCAAAAACGCCAGCAAGCGGCTGGCCGCCATTGCCCGCCTGATGCTCCTTGACATCCCCCGGGACCCAAGCGGCAAGGCGTTTCAGCAGGGATCCACCCTGGGGCCGGAGCATCGGCACTGGCGGCGGGCCAAGTTCTTCCAGCAGTACCGCCTGTTCTTTCGCTTTCACACTCGCTCACGGCTGATCGTGCTCGGGTGGGTCAACGACACCGACACCAAGCGCGCCTATGGCAGCAAGAGCGATGTCTATCGCGTCTTTCAGGACATGTTGGCCAGCGGCCATCCGCCAGACGACTGGGATCAGCTTCTGCAAGAAGCCGCACAGGCCACCCGGCGTTGGCAGCAACTCAGCGAACGCCCCCGCTGAGAACTTGCCCCGCCGCATGGCCTCAATCGGCCGGTTCGCCGTCTTCGTTCAGGTTGGGCCGGTGGTTGGTGCGGGTTTCGAGCAGTTTCTTGGCGGGGCCTGCGGCCACTTCGCCGATCAGGATCGCCGTGCCGAGCATCAGCAGGATTCTTGCGGCAGCGGCGATCATGTGGATCGCCACATCCTGGGTGGAGGCCCGCAGCCGGGTGGAGGAAGCAGGGGCGGTGGAGTGAGCCATCGTGCGTTGTCAGACCATCCCGGTCTTAGGCATCTCCCCAGAGCGCGGGATGGGATGCGGCACAGCTGCGGACGATCACAGCGCAGCGCTCAGGGCTGCAGGGGCGGCACGGTGCTGCGGTTGCCGTTGCGGATGGCGTGGTAGCCGGGAGAGAGGATCTCCACCCGCGCAGCGGCGAACTGATCCTGGATGGCGCCTAGCAGCTCCGAGAGGGTCTCGCGGTAGTGGCCCACATCCCGCACCGAGGCGTTGAGCTCGTAGCTGATGTGGAAATCGTTGAGCGAGGTCTGCAGCACAAACGGCTCCGGCGTGTCGGCGATGCCGCCCACACTGTGGGCGGCGGCCAGCAGCAGGGCATGCACCTGGCGCCAGGGCACGTCGTAGCCGATCGTGACCGTCGTGGCCACCGCCACGGGGCGATGGCTTTCCCGGGGGGCGAGGCTGAAGTTCACGATCGAAGCGCCGATCACGGTGGCGTTGGGAATGCTCACCAGTTCGTTGCGGGGGGTGCGGATGCGGGTCACCAGCAGGGCCCGGTCCTCCACGATCCCCAGCACGCCGTTGATCTCCACCCGGTCGCCCTCCTGGAAGCCACGGGTGTAGATCAGCATCAGCCCGCTGATCACGTTGGTGGCCACGGCGCTCGAGCCAAGTGCCGCCAGCAGGCCCACGAACAATCCGGCCCCCTGAAAGGTGCGGTTGCCGGCCCCGGGGATGTGGGGGTAGGCCACCACCAGTCCGGCCATCACGATCAACACGGCCGCAATGCGGCCGGTGGGTCGGCCCCACTCGGGATAGAAACCCGGCAATCGCACCTGCCCCTGGCCCAGCGCTCCGAACCAGGCGTTGCTGGCCCGCACCAGCAGCGCGGTGATGGCCAGGATCAGGCCGATCGAGAGCAGGGCCGGCACTGTGCCCAACACCGCCTTGGCGATGGCCTGCAGCACGGCGATGATCTGCCCGCGCAAGCCCATGGCCAGGCCCTGGGTGGGCGGGAACAGGCCCAGCAGCAGCGGCACCAGCAGATAGCTGATCAGCAGCAGCAGCGCCCAGTTCAGCAAGTTCAGGCCCAACAGCAGTGCCGGCCGCAGTTGCGCGGGGCTCAGCAGTTGTGTGGCGCCGATGCGCAGGGCCGGGCAGTGCGCCAGCAGCCGCTGGCGCAGGCGCCGCTGCAGGCGCCGTTGCCCCAGCAGCCAGCCCAGGTAGAGGGCGAGCACCACCAGCGCCAGGGCCGTGCCGTGCACCCAGGCCTCGAGGCTATGGCGCGTGCGGTAGAGGCGAATGGCCTGCTGCAGCTGATCGCGGTAGCGCTCCGCCAGGGCCCGTTGCGACAGGCCGAAGCGCTGCGCCGCCCGCGCATCCACCGCCAGCCGCGGCATGGTGCTGCCATCGGCCTGGCGCTCGGCGACCATCCAGTAGGGCGGTTGCTCCTCCACCACCAGCTGGCCGGGAGCGCGGGAGTGGTCATTGGCAAGAAGCAGCAGCTCGCGGCTGATCCGCTGGGCCAGATCGGCGGGAGTCTGGGCGCCGGCGGCAGCCCGGACTTCGATCACCCGCTGGCCATCCAGCATCACCCAGGCCGGCGGGGGCGCATCGGCAGCTGCAACCGGCGCAACCGGCGCGATCAAGCAGCTCAGCAGTGCCAGTAGCAGCGCCAGCAGCCATGCCAGTCTCCGCGTTGACCGCTGGCTTGGCTGGTGGGTCATGGGCTGTGGGGGCCACGCACGGCCTCAAGCATGCAGCGCTCCGGTGCGGGGCTGGCTAAGACCGGAATGGATTGAAGCCGATCCGGTGGAGCCGCAGCGGAACCACAGCTCCCAGCCCGCGCGCCGTTGGGATCAGCGGGAAGACTTTCTGCTGCTGCCCGGCGATGGATTGATCCTGGTTTCGGGTTCCGGGCATGTGCAGTTTTTTGATCACGCTGCCCGCCAGTTGATCGGTTCATCTGGTGGCCTCGACCATGGGCAGCAGATCGAGGCCTTCTGGCCTGAGCTGGTGGAGCTGCTGGAGTTGCACTCCGCCACCATTGCCGATCAGGGGCCGATCGACACGGCGATCGCCTGCGGGAGTCGGGAGCTGCCCGCACGGCTGTTCCGCAGCGACGACGGCGCCGGGGTGGTGTTGTTGCAACCCCGCAGCCACGCCCACCAGCCCGTCAGCGAACAGTTGCTGATGCACCAGCGGATCCTGCAGCAGGTGCGTGATGCGGTGATTGTGACCACCGCTGAGCCGGTGGAACCGCCGGGGCCGCTGATCGTGTTTGCCAATGCCGCTGCCCTGCGGCAGACCGGCTACCGGCTGGAGGAGCTGCTGGGTCGCAGCCCGCGCCTGTTTCAGGGCCCGCACACCGACCCCAAGGCGGTGCGTGTGTTCCACGATGCGATGCGGCACTGGCAACCCGTGCGCCAGGCGCTGCTCAACTACCGCAGCAACGGCCGCCCCTTCTGGGTGGAGATCGACATTGCCCCGCTGGATGACAGTGGCGGCTGGTTCACCTATTGGGTGTCTGTGCAGCGGGAATGCAAGGCGCCGCAGCCCTGAGGCCGTGGGCGTTGGCGGCCCGATTCATCCAAAAGCCCGCCACAACAAAGCCCGGAGCCTGGGCCCCGGGCTTCTGTCTGCTCAGCGGTGCCGGTGCTCCAGGGGGAGCGGGCACAGCTGGGCGCGGTTCGGCTTGGCAATCAGATCAGCTGATCTGAAGGATGTTCAGTTGTGGGGGCGGAGCTGCCGGCGCTGGCACCTGGGGCCAGGTGACAAGTGGGACGTTCCATGGGGCCCGGGGCACCTGAGGCGATGCAGTGGGCGGATCAGCCCCCGCAGGGTGGGGCGTGATCAAGGGGAACGTCAGAGATCCGTCGAGAGTGTTGGAGCAGGGGCCGGATCGTCAGCGCGCTCCTGATGAATGCTCAGGGGGGGTGTCGTCCATCAGCGGAGCCTCCGAATCCCGATGTCGTCACGATGGATCGGCTGCCCGCCGCCGGCAAGGGCCGCGCCGCGATCGACATCGCTCTTCACCGCGGGCAATGGCACTTCATGAACAGCGCTTCACCAAGTGGCGTCTCGGCAAGCGGCGTCTCAGCGGCTGGTCTCAGCGGTCGCGCCTGGAGGGGCGGCAGCGCACCTCTTCCAGAATCACCCCGTTCTGGTCAACAAGGCGATAGATCCGTCCTGTGAGTTGTGCTTTGGTTCGCGCTGCGGTGTAGGCCTCGAAATGGGATCGCCGCCACACTTCATTGCGCCAATCCTGTTCGTTCGGCCCACGGCTTTGAATCACGATGGCCATTGCCAACCCCAATCACCCCTTGCAATCAGGGTCCACCAACGGGCGAAGGCATGCTCGAAATCTTCCAATCCCATTCGGGATCGTGGTGGGCTGATGATGATCAGGGGCTTCAGCGATCGCCCGCATCGGGCAGGCCGAACCAGAAATGTTCCCCTTCGCCGTGCAGGTGGCGCAGGTTCCAGCCGTGGGCCATCAGATGGCGCGCGAAGGCGGTGGCGGCGCCACGGGCGCTGAAGCGCCGTTGCTCGATCACGCAGCCGGGGCACTGCTCGCTGCGGTAGGTGGAATGCACCGCCTCGAAGCTTCCGGGGGCTGCCTGGAAGATCTGCCAGACGCCCTTGTAGGGCGCGTGGCTGTCCTGAAGGCTCAACAGTGCGGTGGATGCGGGCATGGCGTGGGTGCCGCGGTGCTGGGGGATCACGCCACTGCAACAGACAGGCTGGCCCCGTCGCAGTAGCGAGACGCACGATTCTCAGAATCGTAACCTGGTGGCTGAAGCTGGCTGAAGTGGGCCTGTTCGGCTGGTCGGCGGGGGGCTTCAGTCAGCGGCGGTAGAAATTGCCGTGGTTCTCCGTGTGGACGTAGGCGCCGCCGCCGGGCCCCCGCACCCCCCAGGCGCCATTGGAGGCACGCACGCCACTCCAGCCCTCCCTGCCCCGATAGCCGGTGGCCCCCCAGCCGCCGTGGTCGGTGGTGCCGCTGTAGACTGCGGCCCGGGGAGCGCCGTAATAGGTGCCGTAATACGCCCCGGAGTAGGGCGCCTAGGCCGGTGCCACCGGTGGCAGCACGGGGCTGCTGATCACACAGCTGACGCCGTTGTAGGCGTAGCCCGCACCACACACCACCTGGGCCTCGGCGGCTGGAGGGCTGATCAGGCACAGACCTGAGCCGATCACGGCGGTGGCAGCGGCCAGGGCGAGGCGTTGATGCATGGTGTTGATCCAGCTGTCCTGATCCATAGCCATGGTGAGCCCAGGATGGAACCCTGCGGTGGTTGCCTCCGCTGTCTCTCCCTCTGCCATGGCTGCTGTTCTGCTGACCACTGATCAACGCGAGTCGTTGCCGGCCGAATTCCCCGATTGGACGCTGCTGCACGATCGGCTGCGCCGTGATCTGCGCTTTGCCGACTTCGTGGAGGCGTTCGGGTTCATGGCTCGGGTGGCCCTGATCGCCGAGGCGATGGGCCACCATCCCGAGTGGAGCAACGTGTGGAACCGGGTGGTGATCGAACTCACCACCCACGACCTGGGCGGCCTCTCCACCCTGGATGTGGAGCTGGCTCGCCGCATCGAACGCCTGGTTCCATCGGCGTAGGGGATCAGTCTGCGCAGGTGATTTCGATCCATTCCGGCCGCACCGCCGACACCTCGCAGCTCACCAGGATCCGTTGCGTCAGCGAACGCTGCTGCGGCCCCGCCAGCACCACGATTGCCGCTGGCGGATGCAGCTGCGTGTCGGCGGGCAGGGCAGCTTGCGGGAGATCGATCATGCCGTGTCCGGGCCGTGATCCCCGCAGTAGACAGCGCTCTGCCATGCCGTACGGCCCAGCGAAGCAGGACCACGGCGTATCTGCGATCAAACCAGCACAGGCAGCTGCGCCGGTTCGCTTTGCTGGAAACGCAGCTGTTGCTGGCCGGCCCCGGTCTCCACATCCACGGTGATGGTGTGGCCGCCGCTGAACTGGCCGGCGAGGATCCCCTTGGCGATCGGCGTTTCCAGTTCGCGCTGGATCGCCCGCTTCAGGGGCCGGGCGCCATACACCGGGTCGTAGCCCACACCCGCCAGCCAGTCGAGGGCATCGGCGTTGAGTTGCAGCCCCAGCTTCTTCTCCTCGAGGCGCTTGGCCAGTCGCTGCACCTGCAGCTCCACGATCTCGCGCAGTTCCTCCTGCTTGAGGCTGTGGAAGATGATCGTTTCATCCAGCCGGTTGAGGAATTCGGGCCGGAAGTGGCCGCGCAGGGCCTCGTTCACCCGGGCCTCCATTTCGCCATGGCGGGCCGGATCGCCGGCCAGATCGAGGATCGAGCTGCTGCCGATGTTGCTGGTCAGGATCAGCACGGTGTTGGTGAAATCCACCGTGCGGCCTTGCCCATCGGTGACGCGGCCGTCATCGAGGATCTGCAGCATCACGTTGAACACATCGGGGTGGGCCTTCTCCACCTCATCGAACAGGATCACGGCGTAGGGGCGGCGCCGCACGGCTTCCGTGAGCTGGCCGCCCTCCTCGTAGCCCACGTAGCCCGGAGGCGCGCCGATCAGACGGCTGACGGCGTGCTTCTCCATGTATTCGCTCATGTCGATGCGCACCATCGCCTCCTCGCTGTCGAACAGCTGCGAGGCCAGGGCCTTGGAGAGCTCGGTTTTGCCCACACCGGTGGGGCCGAGGAACAGGAAGCTGGCGATCGGGCGGTTGGGATCGGAGAGGCCCGCCCGGGAGCGCTGGATGGCATCGGCCACGGCGGTGACCGCCTGCTGCTGGCCGATCACGCGCGTGTGCAGCTCATCTTCGAGATGCAGCAGTTTCTCCATTTCGCTCTGCACCAGCTTGGCCACCGGGATGCCGGTCCACTTGGCGATCACCTCGGCGATGTCGTCCTCAGTGACCTCCTCGCGCAACAGCGTTTTCTCACCGCCACCGGCGTTGAGCTCCTCCTCCTTGGCGGCCAGCTTCTTGTGCAGCTCCGCCAGGGTTCCGTACTCCAGCTCGGCGGCCTTGTTGAGGTCGTAGTTGCGCTTGGCCTGATCGATCTGCAGCTGCACCTGCTCGATCTCCTCCTTGATGGCTCCGAGCTCATCGATCGAGCCCTTTTCCTTCTGCCACTGGGCATTGAGGGTGCTCTGCTGCTCGCTCAGGTCGGCCAGTTCCTTCTCCAGGCGCTCCAGCCGGTCGCGGCTGGCGGCATCGGATTCGCGCCCCAGCGACAGCTTTTCCATTTCCAGCTGCAGGATGCGGCGATCGAGCTCGTCGATCTGCTCCGGTTTGGAGGTGATCTCCATCTTCAGGCGCGCCGCCGATTCATCCACCAGATCAATGGCCTTGTCGGGCAGGAAGCGATCGGCGATGTAGCGGCTTGAAAGCACCGCTGCTGCCACCAGGGCGTTGTCGGCGATGCGCACGCCGTGGTGCACCTCGTAGCGCTCCTTGAGGCCCCGCAGGATCGAGATGGTGTCTTCCACCGTGGGCTGATCCACGAACACCTGCTGGAAGCGGCGCTCGAGGGCTGGATCCTTTTCGATGTGCTGGCGGTGCTCATCGAGGGTGGTGGCGCCGATGCAGCGCAGTTCACCGCGGGCCAGCATCGGCTTGAGCAGGTTGCTGGCATCCATGGCACCGCCGCTGGCGCCGGCCCCCACCACGGTGTGGATCTCGTCGATGAACAGCACGATCTGCCCTTCGGATGCCGTCACCTCCTTGAGCACGGCCTTGAGCCGCTCCTCGAATTCGCCGCGGTATTTGGCGCCGGCGATCAGGGCGCCCATGTCGAGTGACACGAGCTGACGGTTCTGCAACGCCTGGGGCACGTCGCCATTGACGATGCGCTGGGCGAGGCCCTCCACAATCGCCGTCTTGCCGACGCCGGGTTCGCCGATCAGCACCGGGTTGTTCTTGGTGCGGCGGCTGAGGATCTGGATCGTGCGGCGGATCTCCTCGTCGCGGCCGATCACCGGATCGAGCTTGCCCTCCCGCGCTGCGGCGGTGAGATCGCGGCCGTACTTCTCGAGGGATTCGTAGGTGCCTTCGGGGTTCTGGTCGGTCACGGTCTGGGAGCCGCGGATGGCGTCGATTGCTGTGCGCAGTTTGCTGGCATCCACGCCGCACTGCGAGAGAAGTTGCTTGCCGCAGCGTCCATCGGCCGCCAGGGCCAGCAGCAGATGCTCGATTGAGATGTAGCTGTCGCCGAACTCGGCCTTGCGGGCGTTCGCCTGATCCAGGCAGGCGTTCAGATCCTTGCCCAGATACACGCTCTCCGGCGCCGTGCTCAGGCTGGGCTGGCTGGCGGTGTAGGCCTCCACCTTCTGGAGCAGGGTGCCCACATCCACCCCCGCCTTCTCGAGGATGCGGCCCGCCAGGCCCTGCTGGCTGAGCAGCGAGGCGAACAGGTGGTCGGTTTCCATCTGCTGCTGACGCTTCTGTTGCGCCAGTTGCTGGGCCGCCACGATGGCGCCCCAGGCTTTTTCGGTGAACAGCTCAGCGGTGGGATGCATGGCTGGGATCGTTGCTGCACAAACCGTATGGGCGTTGGCCGACGTCGGCGGCCAGGAGAACCGAACGCGGCTGATCGGTCCTCTCGCCCGCGGTGGGCAACACCGGCCAACTGCGGCGGGAAACCGTCGGCGAAAAACCGTCAGGCCTGCGGCGACGGTGCCGGCCTCAACGGGGATTGCCGTTGTAGTTCACGTTCACCACCGTGCGTCCATCCGGGGAGATCTGGATGTCGGTTTCGCGGGTGGCGGGCCCCCCCTGCTCCTGCCAGCCGGGTGCTCCACCGAGGAAGCGGAAT
>Ga0214917_10006893_pt1 | contig 11669 bp, 8 predicted proteins | sample LL_1208_BB_MetaG_FD_177983 | JGI IMG/M metagenome (GOLD analysis project Ga0214917, IMG submission 177983) | Freshwater microbial communities from Lake Lanier, Atlanta, Georgia, United States - LL_1208_BB | ecosystem: Environmental > Aquatic > Freshwater > Lake | place: USA: Georgia | collected...
CAGCGGATCATGGAGGCCGCGACCGGCAACGCGACGTCCCGCGCCTGAGCCGCCGGCGGTCCCGGCCTGCCCGTCAGGACCCCACGTAACGGGCCACGATCGCCCGGGCCCGCGATTCCTCGCGGGTGCCCGCCACGATCACGCGGCCATCGGCGAAGACGGTGATGTCGATGCCTTCCTCCACCCCGGCCCGCACCAGCCAGCGGTTGGCCGTCACCCGTCCGACCGGTTCCAGCCGCGCCGCGAGGGCGACCAGGTCGATCGGCCCGGCCGCGGCGGCCCCCACCTGCACCGCATCACGACCGCACAACGCCGCCACGGGCGTCCCCGACCGGCCGTCGAGCCAGGGGTAGTCTCCCCCGCGGCAGGTCGGGCAGCCGCGTCGGGCGAGGGCCGAGAGGTCGATCGTCCTCCACTGCCCCTCCCACAGGTCGCAGGCGAGCAGCCGGCTGGCGGGCGGATCGCCCGCGCCGACGAGCAGCTTCATCGCCTCCGCCGCCTGCACCGCGGCGACGACGAGCGCCGCCGGCCCGATGATGCCGGCCGTGTCGCACGTCGGCAGCGCGGCCGGCGCGGGCGGATCGGGGATCAGGCACCGCAGGCAGGCGGTCCGGCCCGGCACGACGGTCATCACCCGCCCCTCGGCTCCGATCGCGCCGCCGTAAATCCAGGGCAGCCCCCGCCGGCAGGCCACCTCGTTGACGAGAAACCGTGCCTCGAAGTTGTCCGTGCCGTCCACGATCAGTTCGACCCCGTCGAGCAGCGACGCGGCGTTGCCCGGCCCGAGATCGACGACCACCGGCTCGATCCGTGCGGCCGAGTTGATCCGCTGCAGGTGCCGACAGGCAGCCGCCGCCTTGGGGACGCCCGCGACCACGTCGCCCTCGTCGAACAGCACCTGCCGGGGCAGGTTGGACCGTTCGGGAACGTCACGATCGATGATCCGCACGTGCCCCACGCCGGCCCGCACGAGCGCCACCGCGGCGGCGCCACCCAGCGCCCCGCAGCCCACGATCGCGACGCGTGCGGCGGCCAGCCTGGCCTGCCCTGCGGCTCCGATCGGCGCGTAACGCACCTGCCGGGAGTAACGATCTGCGTCGAAGGGCGGCATGCGGCGATCCTACCATCCCCCCGCCGCCGCCGATGCCGAGGCCCGGCCGCCACGGATGCAGTAGCCGGCCCAGTCCCACGGCGGCGCGCCGCCGGCGAGGCCCCAGGCCGCGAGATCGGCCTGCAACCGGTCGCACTCCGCGCGGCACGCGGCCGACGTGTCCACCGCCGCATCCCGCACCGCGACCAGCGGCCGGTCGTGCCGCGCCGCCCGCCAGTCCTCGTGCGGCACCTGCCCGGCGGGAAGTGTGAGCACGAGGAAGTCGGCGGCGTCCGCGGCGGCTGCCGCGGACGGCGGACACCGCCCGGCGACCTCGAGGCCGACGAGCATGGTGCCCTTCAGCGACCGCGCCGCCGCCATGACGGCCGTCGCGGTCTCGTCCGGCAGCGCGGGCACCACGACCAGCATCACGGCCGGATGGAGCGACCACGTGGCGATGCGGGCGGCCGCCCGCTCGACCGCCGAATCGTCTGCGGGCCGGTCGCCGCCGCCCGGCCCGCCGAACCACGCGACGACCGCGACACCCGCCGTGTCCGCCGCCGCGCACACGGCCTCCACCGGGTCGCCCACGACGGCGGCGGCGGACATGCCCCGCAACGCCGCGACGTGGCGCTCGTCGCCCGCCACCGTCACGCCCCGAGGCACCCAGCGCCGGCCATCGAGCCAGAACGAGCGGCCGCGGACGCCGAGCCGTCGCAGCCCGATGAGCCTGTCGATGACGACGGGAGGTCGGGCGTCGGCGTCGAGTCGGGCCTCGAGGCGGTAGAGGTTGGGCAGTTCGGGCGTCCAGTAGGACGGTTCGGTGAACACCGCGCGGGCCGACGCGGTCGCAGGGCCATCCGGCGGCCGGCCGGTGCGGACGTCGAGCAGCGGCACCGTCGTGGGCAGCGTCGTGTCGCGGCCCCGCCGCGGCCCCGTGATCGTGCCCGACAGCCGCCCGGGGCCGGCCGCGTCGCCGCCCCCACGCGCGGTGTCTGCGGGGATCGCCACGCGGACCACGATCTCCGCGCGGAAGGCGTCGGCCCGGCCGGGCAGGATCGACAGCGACGGCGACGCGGCATCGGGCACGGGCGAGTCCTCAGCCGTCGGGACCGACGCCGAATCGCGCGCGTGCCGTCTCCGCCAACCGTCGCAGGTCGAGCTTGCCCGACCCGAGCAGCGGCATCTCGGCGATCTCCGCGAAACTGCCGGCCGACGGCACCCACAGCTTGGGCAGCCCCCGCTGCAGCAGGGCCGCCACGACCGACGCCGGGTCACGGCTCGTGGGCAGATGGAACACGACCAGCCGCTCCCCCTTCGCGGCGTCGGGAACGCTCGTCACCACCGCCAGCAGTTCCCCATCCGCGGCCCCGAGCGCCTCGTTGATCGCCTCCTCGATGGTGAGGTGCGGCACCATCTCGCCGCCGATCTTCGAAAAGCGACTCTCGCGCCCGGTGATCGTGATGAACCCCTCGGCGTCGAGCCTGGCGATGTCGCCGGTGCAGTACCAGCCGTCCTGCACCACCTTGGCCGTGAGATCGGGACGGTCGAGGTAGCCCTGCATCACGTTCGGCCCGCTGATCCACAGCATCCCCTCCTCGCCGACGGGCAGTTCCCGCCGCCCGTCGCGGTCGGTGATCCGCGCCCGGCAGCCGAGGACCGGCCGCCCCACCGTGCCCTCGCGGGCAGCGACCGGACGTCCGGGCACGTGACGGGCCGCCGGCACGTTGGCGGCCACCAGCGGCGAGAGTTCGGTGGCGCCGTAGGCTTCGCTGGGACGTACGCCGAACCGTTTCTCGAACGCGTCGGACACCTCGCGCGGCAGCCGCTCGGCCGAGCCGAACACCGCCTCGAGCGTGGAGAAGTCCTCCGCCGGCGTCCGCCGCGTGTAGATCCGCAGGAACGTGGGCGTGGCCATGAGGAGCGTGGCATGGAACTCGCGGGCCAGCCGCCCCACGACCTGCGCGTCCCGCGGGTCGGTGTGGTAGACGACGGCCGGGTCGAGCGTCAGCGGTGTCCACAGCGTCGTCGTGTACCCGTAGGAGTGGAAGAACGGCAGCACGCCCAGCGCCACGTCGGCGGGCGACAGGTGCAGCAGGGCATCGATCGCGCGGATCTGCGACCCCACGTTTTCGAGCGTCAGCACCACCCCCTTGGGATCGCCGGTCGAGCCGGACGTGAAGATCACCGTGAGCACGTCGTCGGGCCGCATCCGCTCGAGCCCCAGCAGCCTGTCGAGCAGCCACACCGGCGTGATCGTGGCGTGGACGAAGGCCAGCGCCTTGTCGAGCGGCCGGAGCTGCTTTCGCAGGTCGCCGGCATCGAGCAATCCGGGGCCGGCGTCGAGCTTCACGCGGGACAGGAAGGCGGGGCTCGAGATCACGTGTCGCAGGCCGGCCCGCGCGATGCACACGTCGAGGATCGCCTGTGACGTCGTGTAGTTGAGGTTCACCGCCACGCGGCCCGACAGGGCGAGCGCCGCGTTGACCACGGCGGCCCCCGCCGTCGGTGGCAGCAGCACGCCCACCATCTTCTCGTCGGGAGCCAGGACCCGATCGAGCACGCTCCGTGCGGCGAAGATCCGCGTCAGCAGGTCCCGCCCCGTCAGCCGCGTGCCCAGCGAATCGGCCATCTTGAGCCGGCCGCCGGCGCTGCGGCACGCGCGCAGCAGCAGGCGCGGCAGGACCATCGAACGCTCTGCGGCATCGGTCATCGGCTCGTCCCGCGGGCGATTGGGGCCGGACGCGTTGCCCGTCCCCTCGGAGGCATTAGAATCGGCCCGTTCCCGGCTGACCAGTTCAAACGGGTCGCCCGCCCGCGACGGCGTCGCCGCCGCGCACTCCCCCCGGACCCCAGCGATGCCCCGCTACCAGCCCTCCGACATCGAACCCAAGTGGCAGGCATGGTGGGACGCGCACGGCACGTTCGTCACGCCGCGGCTGCCCGGCCCGCGGAAGGCGTACGTGCTCGACATGTTTCCCTACCCCAGCGGCGACGGCCTGCACGTCGGCCACCCGGAGGGCTATACCGCCACCGACATCGTGGCCCGCTTCGAACGGATGCGTGGCACGAGCGTCATGCACCCGATGGGCTTCGACGCCTTCGGACTGCCGGCGGAGGAACATGCCATCCGCACCGGCACTCCGCCCCGGGAGAGCACCGAACGCAACATCGACACCTTCCGCCGCCAGCTCAAGATGCTCGGCTTCAGCTACGACTGGAACCGGTCGTTGGCCACCACCGACCCGGAATACGTCCGCTGGACGCAGTGGATCTTCCTGCAGCTGTTCGACACCTGGTTCGACCCCGCGCAGCAGAAGGGCCGGCCGATCGCGGAGTTGCCGATTCCCGCGGCGGTCGAGGCCAGGGGCTCGGCGGCCGTCGCCGCGTACCGCGACTCCCAACGGCTGGCCTACCAGTCGGAGGCCCCGGTGAACTGGTGCCCGGCGCTCGGCACCGTGCTGGCCAACGAGGAGGTGATCGGCGGCGTCAGCGAACGCGGCGGCCACCCGGTCGTGCGCATCCCGCTGCGACAGTGGATGCTGCGGATCACGGCGTACGCCGATCGGCTCGACCGGGAACTCGAGGGCCTCGACTGGCCCGCGAGCATCAAGAAGCTGCAGCGCGACTGGATCGGTCGGAGCACCGGTGCCGAAGTGGACTTTCTCGTCGTCCCCTCCGCCGCGGACGACGCCGCGGGCCGGGCCGCCGCGTTCGCGGACTGGAAGCGAGCGCGGTCCGTCACGGGCCTGCCGACGCCGGCTCCCGACGACGTGCTCCGCGTCTACACGACCCGGCCCGACACGCTGTACGGCGTCACCTTCATGGTGATCGCGCCGGAGCATCCGCTTCTCGACCGGCTCACGACGCCGGGTCAGCGCGAGGCCATCCGCGCGTATCGCGAGGCGGCCGCCCGCAAGAGCGACCTCGACCGCACCGACCTCGCCCGGGAGAAGACCGGCGTCTTCACCGGCTCCTGCGTCGTGCATCCGCTGACGGGCGGGCCGATCCCGGTGTGGGTGGCCGACTACGTTCTCGCCTCGTACGGCACCGGTGCCATCATGGCCGTCCCGGCCCACGACGAACGCGACGGCGAGTTCGCCCGGACGTTCGGCCTCGACGTGGTCACGGTCGTCGCGCCCGCCGACGGCGCGGGCCGGGACGACGCCGCGCCGTTCACGGGCGACGGTGTCGCGGTGGCCTCCGGCCCGTACACCGGGCTCGACACCCGCACCTTCGTCACCCGCGTCTCCCGCGATCTGGAGGCCGCCGGGCTCGGCCGGGCCGCGGTCAACTACAAGCTGCGGGACTGGCTGTTCAGCCGCCAGCGTTTCTGGGGGGAGCCGTTTCCGATCCTCCACGAACTCGACGGCGACGGACGGCCGACCGGCCGCATCCGCCCGGTGGACGAGCAGGAACTGCCCGTCCGCCTGCCGGAACTGACCGACTTCCGGCCCGGCTCCACACCGGAACCGCCGCTGGGCCGCTCCGGGGACGACTGGCTCCTGGTCGAGCGGGACGGCACGACCTATCGTCGCGAGACGAACACGATGCCGCAGTGGGCCGGTTCCTGCTGGTACTACCTGCGGTTCCTCGATCCCCGCAACGCCGAGCGGTTCGTCGATCCGCAGATCGAGCGGGCCTGGATGCCGGTCGATCTCTACGTGGGGGGTGCGGAGCATGCCGTGCTCCACCTGCTCTACAGCCGCTTCTGGCACAAGGTGCTCTTCGACCGCGGCCACGTCTCCCAGCCCGAGCCGTTCGGCAAGCTGGTCAACCAGGGGATGATCCTCGGCGAGATGGAGTTCACGGGCTACCGCAGCGCGAAGGGCGGCTGGGTGGCGGCCGGGCAGCAGGCGGAGGGGGATTCGCCGGTGCGCGTCGCCGCCGAGCAGGTCGAGAAGCAGGGGGAGCACTTCGTGCTGCGCGACGCGCCCCGGATCCGCGTCGAGAGCCGCGCCTACAAGATGTCGAAGAGCCGTGGCAACGTGGTCAACCCGGACCAGGTCGTCCGCGACCACGGTGCCGATTCGCTCCGGCTCTACGAGATGTTCATGGGGCCCCTGGAGGCGACGAAACCCTGGAGCACCGCCGGGGTCGGGGGCGTGCGCGGCTTCCTCGACCGCTGCTGGCGGCTGGTGGTGGACGAGCGTGCCGACGCCGTCACGCTCGCCCCGCAGGTCTGCGACGACGCCCCCACCGACGACCAGCTCCGCGAACTGCACCGCATGGTGCACAAGGTCACCCGCGACGTCGAGTCGCTCTCCTTCAACACGGCGATCGCGAGGATGATGGAGTTCGTGAACGTCTGCACCCCGCTCGACCGCCGGCCGCGGGCGCTGCTCGAGCCCTTCGTGACGGTGCTGTCCCCGTTCGCGCCCCACATCGCCGAGGAACTCTGGGAGATCCTCGGCCGGCCCGCGCCGGTGTCGCTCGTGGCCTGGCCGACCGTCGAGGACCGCTGGCTGCGGGACGACACCGTGGAGATCCCGGTGCAGGTCCAGGGCAAGCTGCGGGGCCGTGTCGTCGTGCCCGCGGGAGCCGACGCCGAGACGATGAAGGCGGCGGCCGCCGCCGACCCGAGGATCGCCGAGTGCATCGCCGGCCGGCGGATCGTGAAGGTGGTCGCGGTGCCGGGGCGGCTGGTGAATTTCGTGCTGGAGTGAGCGGCCCGGCCGCCGCCGCCGATTGGCGGTCCGGGACGCTTTCCGTACGATGTGGCCGGCGATCCCGGGCAACCGCAGGGAAGGGTCCACGATGAGCGTGCAACGTGTCTTGGCTTTGGTGCTCGGGGGCGGACGGGGCACCCGGCTCTACCCGCTCACCCGGGATCGCTCCAAGCCGGCCGTTCCCCTGGCGGGCAAGTACCGGATCATCGACGTGCCGCTGTCCAACTGCATCAACAGCGGCGTGCAGCGGATCTACGTGCTCACGCAGTTCAACTCCGTGAGCCTGCACCGGCACATCCGGCGCACGTACACCTTCGACCCCTTCAGCGGGGGATTCGTCGAGATCCTCGCCGCCCAGCAGACGACCGACAACGCGGGCTGGTACCAGGGCACCGCCGACGCCGTCCGCCAGAACCTCCGCTACCTGCAGCAGCCCGACATCCGGCACGTGCTCATCCTCTCCGGCGACCAGCTCTACCGGATGAATTACGCCGACATGCTGTCCACCCACCTCGCCAGCCGTGCCGACGTGACGATCGCCGGCATCCCCGTGCACGAGGAGGCGGCCTCGGCCCTGGGGATCATGCGGCTCGACGGCCAGGGCCGCGTGGAGGGCTTCCTGGAGAAGCCGCAGACGTCGGCGGAACTCGACATGGTGCGGACCGACCCCGCCTGGATCGAGCGGCAGGGGATCGCCGCCGCGGGCCGGACGCTGATGGCGAGCATGGGCATCTATCTCTTCGACCGCGACTGCCTCGTCGATCTCCTCACCAAGACCGACTACCAGGACTTCGGACGCGAGGTGTTCCCCGCCTCGATCCGGGCGAAGCGGGTCCAGCTCCATCCGTTCGACGGCTACTGGGAGGACATCGGCACCATCCGCTCCTACTACCAGTGCAACCTCGACCTGGCGAGCCCCCGGCCCCCGTTCGACATGGCCATGCCGGAGGCTCCGATCTACTCGCGCGGGCGGTTCCTGCCCCCGTCGCGTCTCGACGGCGCCACCGTGCGGCGCAGCCTCCTGTCGGACGGCTGCCTCGTCGAGGAGGGTGCGATCATCGAGAACAGCGTGATCGGGCTGCGCTGCCGCATCGGTCGCGACGTGGTCATCCGCAACTCGGTCGTCCTCGGCAACGATTTCTTCGAGTCGGCCGACGACCTCGCCAGCAACGCCGCCAAGGGCCTGCCTCCGATGGGCATCGGTGCCGGCACCGTGATCGAGGCCGCGATCATCGACAAGAACGTGCGGATCGGCCGCAACGTCCGGATCGTCAACGATCACGGCTGCGACGACGCCGCCGACAGCGACCGGTTCACCGTGCGCGACGGCATTCCCGTGGTGCCCAAGGACGCCGTGGTGCCCGACGGCTGGCATCCCTGATCCGTCCCCGGCCCGGCCCACGCGCCGCCCCGTGCCGGGGCGGCCTACCGGCGTCGCGGCCGCCAGCCCGGAGTCTCGCCGACACGCTCCGCACCGGCGGAGTGCGCTCCGGCCACGGACTGCCGTGGCAGCGGTCGCGACATCGTCTGGTCGGGAGCGGGCTCGAGCGCGGGAGGGGCGGCGGACTCGAGCGCATCCGGCGGGGTGTCCGCTTCCGAGATCGACGCGGCAGGCTGCGGATCGTGCGGCGAGGCCTCCTCGACTCCGGCGACCTGCCGCAACGCGACCTCCGCTGCCCCGTCGCCCGGTGCGGGCACTGCCGGCGCCACCGGCGGGTCGGCCGCGGGGTCAGGCGACTCCCGGACGATCAGCGGCCAGGGCCGCGGCGCGGCCCCCACCGGCAGGATGCCATTGCTGCGGGCGCGGAAGTCGTTCTGGGGCGCGGAACCGTTCGGTACCGGTCCGGAGTAATCGAAGGGGTCGGGGCAGATCGTGCACCCGGTGGCCATCAGGCCCACGACGGCCACGAACGTCACGGTCCGGAAGCCTGCCCCGGTCGGCCGGCCGGACCTTCGGCCCGCACGGCCGCCGCTCGTGCCACCACGCTGCCCCGCACGTGCCCGAACCATCGATGGTCCCTTCCGGTTCACGGGACGGCGTCCCGCGACGGTCCGCGGCCCTGCCTGTCGCCGACGGCCCTCCACCGCGGCCCGGCCTATCGCTGCCGGCACCGCCTCAGCGGCTGCTCCCACCCCCACCACCCGTTTCCTTCATTCGGATCGGCGGTGCCGGCGTCTTCAGAAAAACCGGCTCGACCGGCAGGACCGGTCCGGCTACAGCCGCACGCCGAACCGGGCCATGAGCAGCTTCATGTCGTCCCAGACCTCCCGCTTCGCCGCCGGATTCCTCAGCAGGTACGACGGGTGGTAGGTGCAGATCACCTGCGACGACCGCCAGGTGAACCAACGCTTCCGCAGCTTTCCGATCGTTTCCTCGCTCTGCAGCAGCGCCTGCGCGGCCGTGGTGCCGAGGCAGCAGATGATGTCCGGTTCGATGATCTCCAACTGCCGCTCGAAGAAGCCGCGACAGTTCGCCGTCTCCTCGGCCAGTGGCGGCCTGTTGTCGGGTGGACGACACTTGAGCACGTTGAGGATGTAGACCTCGTCCCGTGTCAGCGTGCAGGCCTCGATGATCTTGGTGAGCAGCTGCCCCGCACGGCCCACGAACGGCTGCCCCGTCGCATCCTCGTCGGCCCCCGGCGCCTCGCCCAGGAAACAGAGCCGCGCCGTGGCCGGCCCCGCCCCGAACACGGTGTGGGCGCGGGCGCGGGCCAGGGGCTCGCAACGCCGGCATGCCGCAACCTCCTCGCGGAGCACGGCGAGCGACCGCTCGCGCGTCTCGGGGGCGGCGGCGGGTCCGGCGGCGGCCTCGGGCCTCCCCTCGCGGTCATCCTGCCGGCCCGGCCCTGCCGGTCGGCTCCGCGGACCGACCCCGGTGCGTCGCGGCAGGTCGGTCACCCCCGCGAGCGACAGGCTTTCGAGTCGCTGCGCGAGCCGGCGCCGGCGCGCGTCCGCTGACGGTCGCTTCGCACCGCCGTGCCCTTCCATGGATCGCCTCTCTCAACGCCGCCCGTCAGAGAGCGCGGCGGTGCCTCTTGGGGGCCCGGCCCTTGCCGAGAAGGGCGGCCGAGGCCGCCTTCTTCGCCGCGGCCGCGGCGGCTGCGGCCTGCTCCTGCGCGGTCAGCTCCGTGACCGCCTGGGCGAGTCCTCCCTCCCCCACGCCCACGCGGGGCAGTTCGGTCTTGGGCCGCCGCTCGAAGGCCTCGAAGCCGGGGATCTCGTCCCGCTTGAGCAGCCGCTCGATCCGCATCTCGATGCGGGTGAGTTGCGGCCCCTCTTCCGGGCTCACGAACGTGTAGGCGACACCTTCGCGGCCCATGCGGCCGGTGCGTCCGACGCGGTGCACGTAATCGTCGCAGAATTCGGGAATGTCGTAGTTGATGATGTGCGACACCCCGGAGACGTCGATGCCACGGCCCACGACGTCCGTCGCCACCAGGATCCTGGTGACCCCCTCGCGGAACTGCTTCATCGCCCGGTCACGAGCCCCCTGCGGAAGGTCGCCGTGGATGCACGCCACCTCGTCGGGATGGCTGCCCGGACCACCTGTCCGACCGCGTCGCCTCGAGAGCCGCTCGAAAATCTTGTCGGTGCCGCGCTTGGTGCGGCAGAAGACGATGACCTGCCGGGGATTCTCCCGCTCCAGCAGCCGCTCGAGCAGGTCGAACTTCCGCAGCGGCTCGACGGTGAAATAGGCCTGCTCGATCGTCTCGACGGCGAGTTCGTTGACCGAGAAGTCGAGGATCTCGGGGTCGCGCATGTAGCGGGTGGCGAGTTTCGCCACCGGCGGTGGCACCGTGGCGGAGAGCAGCAGCGTCTGCCGGCTCTCCGGGCAGCGCCGCAGGATCTTCTCGATGTCGGGACGGAACCCGATGTCGAGCATCCGGTCGGCCTCGTCGAGCGTCACGATGTCGAGCGCCGACAGCGACAGCGTCCCGCGGCTCATGTGATCGAGCACGCGGCCCGGCGTGCCCACGATCACCGCCGGGTGCTTGGCGAGTTTGTCGATCTGTCCCTTGATCGGCTTGCCGCCGTACACGGCGACGCAGTGGATCCGCGACCCGTGCGCCAGTTTCTCGAACTCGTCCCGCACCTGGACGGCGAGTTCCCGGGTCGGCACCAGCACCAGCGCCCGCGGGCCGCCGCTGCGGCCGGGCTGGTGCATCCGCTCGAGGATGGGGAGCACGAACGACGCCGTCTTGCCCGTGCCCGTACGGGCCTGGCCGAGGACGTCCACGCCGGTCAACGCCCGCGGGATGAAGCCCGCCTGCACGGGGGTGGGGTGGGTGTAGCCGGCTCGGTCCACCGCCTCCATCGTCGCGGGCGAGAGCCCCATCGTGCGAAATGTGCCGGTCGCTTCGCCGGCATCCCGGCGGTCCCTGTCGCTGTCCCCGTCGCGTCGATCCCCCTGGTGGCCACCGCGGTCGTTCACAGACACTCGTAATCCTCTTCTGATAAATCCACGTGCATTTCCCTGGAAAACTACCACGCCGCCGGCGATCCGACAATCAGACCGCCCTGGCTGGGCGGCCGTCTGCCCACGCGCCGGCCCCTTCGCCCCGGGGTATCGCGCCGGCTTCGGGGCGGCAAACGTCTCGTCGCGTGGGCCGGGGCGGCCCAAAGCTCCTCGAGCGTTCGCCGACCCCTTCGCCCCGGGGTATCGCGCCGGCTTCGGGGCGGCAAACGTCTCGTCGCGTGGGCCGGGGCGGCCCAAAGCTCCTCGAGCGTCCGCCGGCCCCTCGCCTCCGTCTCAGGCATAGAAGCCCGGAGCGTCAGCGACGGGACGGGTCGAGGTCCGCGGTGGAAACCCGCTGGGGCGGCAAACGTCTCGTCGCGTGGGCCGGGGCGGCCCAAAGCTCCTCGAGCGTTCGCCGACCCCTCGCCTGGTGGTATCGCGCCGGCTTCGGGGC
>Ga0214917_10006894_pt1 | contig 11669 bp, 6 predicted proteins | sample LL_1208_BB_MetaG_FD_177983 | JGI IMG/M metagenome (GOLD analysis project Ga0214917, IMG submission 177983) | Freshwater microbial communities from Lake Lanier, Atlanta, Georgia, United States - LL_1208_BB | ecosystem: Environmental > Aquatic > Freshwater > Lake | place: USA: Georgia | collected...
TATACAGGTTACACTGGTTATACAGGTTATACTGGATATACTGGTTATACAGGTGTAACAGGTTACACTGGTTACACTGGATATACAGGTTACACTGGATACACTGGTGTAACAGGTTATACTGGTGTAACAGGATACACTGGTTATACAGGATATACTGGATATACTGGTTATACAGGTGTAACAGGTTACACAGGTTACACAGGTTATACAGGTTACACTGGATATACTGGTGTAACAGGTTATACTGGTACAACTGGTTACACTGGTTATACTGGATATACTGGTGTAACTGGTTATACAGGTGTAACAGGTTACACTGGTTACACTGGATATACTGGATATACTGGTTATACAGGTGTAACAGGTTACACTGGATACACTGGATATACTGGTTATACTGGTACAACAGGATATACAGGTGTAACAGGTTACACAGGTTACACAGGTTATACAGGTTACACTGGATACACTGGTGTAACTGGTTATACAGGTTTCACTGGTTATACAGGTTACACTGGATACACTGGTGTAACAGGTTATACTGGTACAACTGGTTACACTGGTTACACTGGATATACTGGATATACTGGTTATACAGGTGTAACAGGTTACACAGGATACACAGGTTATACAGGATATACTGGTTATACTGGTTATACAGGTGTAACAGGTTACACTGGATACACAGGTTATACTGGTTATACTGGTACAACCGGTTATACTGGTACAACAGGTTATACAGGTTATACAGGTTATACAGGTTACACTGGATACACTGGTGTAACTGGTTATACTGGATATACTGGTTATACAGGATATACTGGATATACTGGTTATACAGGTGTAACAGGTTACACTGGGTACACTGGATATACTGGATACACAGGTTATACTGGTGTAACTGGTTATACTGGTTATACAGGTTATACTGGTTACACTGGTTATACTGGATATACTGGTTATACAGGTGTAACAGGTTACACTGGATATACTGGATATACTGGATATACTGGTTATACTGGACGTACAGGTTATACTGGATATACAGGGTATACTGGATATACTGGATACACTGGATACACAGGTGTAACTGGTTATACTGGTTATACAGGTTATACAGGATATACTGGACCGGCCGGACCCTTAGTTACAACTACTTCTGCTACTGCTATCTCTATAAACAGTGGTCAATCTGGAAATATAGATTTAAGTGATCCTAGTTTAAATAATATCTTTATTAATCAAGGCAGTTACATTATCATTGTTGATCAATCAAATAATAGAACCAATTACTTTTATGTAAATAGTGTTACTATTGGTCCACCTAATACTATAAACATTACCAATATATCAAGTGGAACAGCCAATATTTTTGTCGGTAGTCTAATAACTGTGATTGGATATATAGGTGCAACTGGTTATACAGGTTATACAGGATATACTGGATATACTGGATATACAGGTACAACAGGATATACTGGATATACTGGATATACTGGATACACAGGTTATACCGGACGTACAGGATATACTGGATATACTGGATACACTGGATATACTGGATACACTGGATATACCGGATATACTGGACGAACTGGATATACAGGATATACAGGTTATACTGGACCAGCCGGGCCCTTAGTTACAACTAGTTCTGCTACTGCTATCTCTATAAACAGTGGTCAATCTGGAAATATAGATTTAAGTGATCCTAGTTTAAATAATATCTTTATTAATCAAGGCAGTTACATTATTATTGTTGATCAATTTATAAATAGAACCAATTACTTTTATGTAAATAGTGTTACTATTGGTCCACCTAATACTATAAACATTACCAATATATCAAGTGGAACAGCCAATATTTATGTCGGTAGTCTAATAACTGTTATAGGGTATATAGGTGCAACTGGTTATACTGGATATACAGGATATACTGGTTATACAGGATATACAGGACGTACAGGTTATACGGGGTACACAGGGTATACTGGATTTACTGGTTATACGGGTGTAACTGGATATACTGGATATACAGGATATACAGGTTATACTGGATATACGGGTGTAACAGGTTATACTGGATATACTGGATACACCGGTTATACTGGATATACAGGTGTAACAGGTGTAACAGGTTATACTGGATACACTGGATACACCGGTTATACTGGATATACAGGTGTAACAGGTGTAACAGGTTATACTGGTTATACTGGTGTAACTGGTTATACTGGTTATACTGGTTATACTGGTTATACAGGTTATACTGGTGCTATTGGTCCTACTGGTGTAACTGGTTACGCAGGATCAACAGGTTATACTGGTTATACAGGTTATACTGGTGCTATTGGTCCTACTGGTGTAACTGGTTATGCAGGATCAACCGGTTATACTGGTTATACTGGTTATACTGGTGCTATTGGTCCCACTGGTGTAACTGGTTATGCAGGATCAACCGGTTATACTGGTTATACTGGTTATACTGGTGCTATTGGTCCCACTGGTGTAACTGGTTATACAGGTTATACTGGTTATACTGGTGCTATTGGTCCTACTGGTGTAACTGGTTATGCTGGATCAACAGGTTATACTGGTTACACTGGTTACACTGGTTATACTGGTTATACTGGATATACAGGGTCAACTGGTCCAACAGGTTTACAAGGTATTGATGGTGCTAATTCGAGAAGATGGATATATAACAATACAGCAACCGTAAATACTGTTCCAGCAAATCAATTTATTGCAGTAAATTCACCAGGTGATCTTTCAGGTACAGTACAATTTGGAATTAGTACAACTGATTCTACTGGTGCTAATATGACCAACTGGTTAACTATTTTAAATACTGGAAATGCTTATCTTGAAATTACAGATACAACTAATACATCTATTTTTGCAATTTATAATGTATCAGATGGATATATAAATCCAAACAATTCAAATGTATATGTTGTTAATGTAACTTTTATAAGTGGTCAAAATACAACTTCTTTTACAAATGGACTATTATGTACCATCAGTTATAGTCCGAATGCACCTTCTTTTAATACCAATTATTCTCCTGGCCCTCTTCTTACTTATGTAGGAACTACAGCAGGTATAACTATTTATTCAACTTATGTTGAAACAGATGTTAATTATAATTTAGTTCCAACTTCAGGTGGAACTCAAGATTTAGGTAGTACATCAAACAATTGGAGCAATGCTTATATTGGTGGTTCAACTTCTGCTGGAACTCTTTATTTGAATAACACCTCAACATTGAGCCAAGGAACCACCATCGGTGCTTACAATACGATTAATATAAATTCTAATTTAGTACCAACAACAAATGACGTATTGTCCTTAGGAACCACTGGACAAAGTTGGCAGAATTTATTCTTAGGAGGAACTGGAACATCCAATCTTTATTTCAATGATAGTTATTTACAACAAGGAATCACTGGGTTTAATAATAATCCTTCCCTTTTTACCAATTCATCCATCATTCCAAGTGTGACTAATACCTTATCTTTGGGTATTACTGGTCTAAGATGGAAAGAAATTTTTATGGGACCAGGAACATTGAATATTGCTGGACCACCAGGATCCACCCTGAATGCGACCATTGGTTCCGATAAATTTGGTATTGCTTATGCTCAGAGTGGTTTTGCCGCGCCAGTATTAAATGTCGGTGCTTCACAATTGACACCACAAGTGGGCGGAGGATGGCAAATAAATTCTGCTGGAACACCAGGAGTTAATTATGATTTAACGGCACAGCAATTGGATCTTTCGGGAGTACTTATAGGTCCGGTTTATTCACTCATTAATGGATATACAGGTTATACAGGCTATACTGGATACACTGGATATACAGGAAAAACAGGATATACGGGTTATACAGGTTATACAGGTGTAACAGGTTATACAGGTTATACAGGTCCAACTGGTTCAGGATTTGTTTTGTTAGGTGCAACAGGAACAACTGGATACTCCGGACCATCAGCAGGAGCAGGAACAACAGGTGTGGCTTATTATATTGATTCCTTTAATTTACAAGTCAATATTACCAATCCAAATGAAAGAGTTTTAGTTTATGGCAGTTACCAAGCCATTAATACAACCGATATTACTAATCTTTCATCCACTATTATGAGAAGTACGAATCCAATGTCTGGAACAACCTTTAATTCCGCAAATACAATTAATTTAGCAGACCATTTAGCGGTAGATGTTCAATACCCAACTGATTTAATATCAGGTTTTCCTACAAGTTTAACCTCTTTATGGACATTTAGTAACACTACTGGAGGTGGTGGCTCTAATACAAATGCAGTGACAGTCAATATGCAAACAATTGATTATGGTTTTACTGCCGCAGGAACTTATTATTATGCAATGCGTGTTAGTACCGATAGTAGTTATTTGAATGAATATACTATTTATTTATATGCAATTAACTTAGGTTAAGGGGTAGGGAACCTACGGTTCCCCTACGACCCCTCCCTTTTCCCTTCAGGGAGATGACATGCAAATAACTGAAGGATTAGAATGAAAATAGACAAATGGATAAAAATGTTTCGCGTAATATCCTTGTAAAAAAAGAGAACCTAGATCGTAAATATATAATTTATATGTTTTTTATACCTTTGAAGAATTAAAACCGCACCTTTAGTGCGATTTTAATTCATAAAGTATCACTGATTTACATATTTTAATCCGCCACAAAAAGGCGGATTAAAATATTCAATGGTGTAAATAATTTTATATTTTTGTTACAATTTACTGTAACAAAAATAACAAAAATAATACAATAAAAACAGCAAGGAATGGGATCATCGGCAATACGTAGTGAAACCTCCGTCCCCCTACTACAAATAAGCATTCGCCGCCAAGGGACCATTCTCAATAAATTCTCCGCTCATTAAATAACGCGCAGGATAGTTCATTTGCATCGGTAATCCCACATCTTTATATCGATCCTGAAATAATTTATTACCAACATTCCATTTGGATTTCCAGGTATTGATACCATGACTCGGTTCAGCAGGTTTCGCCAAAATCTTCTTTCCAAATAATTTTGCCTGTGTACCAATATCCGTAGTTAATTTAGAAAATTGGGGTGTTAAATAACTTATTTTCCCAGCATCATTTTCTCCACGAATATGAGTTGTCGCAGGTTTTGGGACAATATTATAAGGACGGCATCCAGGACAATCAATATCCGCGGTGCATTGTTGTCCTGTTAAATAACAACGCGCACTTGGACCGCATTTATTTTGACAACTCAATGTCGTTGTTAAAGGTAAATCTACTGTGTGACTGGTTAAAGGACTTCCTGTATCTAAAAAGGGCTGCATGTATGGATCAAAGCCTTCGCGACTGGAAAAGCCTTCCTTGGAAAAAGCCTCCGTTCCTACATATCTATTTTTAATTAAATAATCTCCCCATCGAATAATTCCTATAAATAATACCAAAGAGAGAAACATTAAAAAATAAATAAAATATTCTTTTTTCATTCTTCTTTTATATAAAGACAATATAATTTTTATAAAATCAAATCCTTTACACCGTTGAATATTTAAAACCGCCTTTTAATTGCGGTTTTAAATCTGTAAACCAGTAATAATTTAAGAATAAAATCGGCACTAAAGGTGCGGATTTAATTCTTAAAGTATCACTGGTTCTTTGTAAAATAAATTTAATGAAATTAAATATTCTTTTAATATAAGTAAATGAATTCCACTTCTAAAAATATATCACCTATTCAACAAAAGAAAAAACAAAAAAATTATGGCCAGAAATCGGAAAATTCAAATTCGAACTTGATTAAAGAAGAAACAATGAATTCAACTTTCGCATTTTTTACTTCTCTCTTGTATCAATTCATCACCCTCTTTATTATTCTTTTAGTAGGAATATCTATTTTATATGGTTGTAAAGTATCACAATCCAATATTTTACCTACGGACATTCATTGTTTTCCTTATGAACAAGTCGATCCGATTATAAAAGAAGTCCCAATTAATATGAATATTACTTCTGTCAATGGAGAGAATTATTCTCAAAAAATTTATTTTCCTTATCAAGCCAATAAAAAGAATTTCCTTTTAGATTACCTAAGAAAATTTAAGGAAGCACCAAAGGCAAGTTCCATTACAACTTATTTAATTGATGTCATAATGACTTTTTTGCATTTTAATTATTTTATGACAAATGGATTCTATAATATTTTAAATACATATTTACCTGAATCATTAATCATCTTTTTAAGTCCATTTCTTCTTCTATTTTCTCTTTTCATCTTCGTCTTTTTAGATTTCTTTTATTTTATTTACGCCTGGTTTAGTAATATGTCTTGGCTTTTCAAAGAAAATACGAATCAAACCAATACTGGAACACCCAATTGGAAATCAGTAAATTTATTAGAACCGTTCAATTATTTCTTTGCCTGGTTTTTAGCCTTTGTTTTTTTCTGGGTTTTAATTTTAGGATTTGGTTTTATTTATCCAATATTATTGATTGTTTGTTTAAATTATGCATTGTTCTCACCTTTGGGTGTCATTGGTTTTACAAAAATAAACAACGCATTAGAAAAATTATCTTTGTTCCAATTTTTCAAAGATGTGTTGAAAGATAAAAAACAAATTATAATGACTCTTTTTTCCGTTTTTGTTATTTTTTCTTCCTTTTCCCATTTTGACGCCATTGTTGGAATTTTGTTTCTCATTATTATTTTATTATTTTGGTTCGGATTCATTCCTAATAACTTTTTCAAAAACAAAATACCCGAAAATCTTTCAAAATTAACCAGTTATAATGTTGCAGATAAAAAATGCAATCCTGTTCAAGAAACAAAAAAGAGATCCTTTGATGTATGGAATATTTTTGAAGATCCAAAACTTATTAATCAACAAGGGGGGTCAAATATAAAATCCAATGTTGGATGTATGATTCATTCTTTGAAAAAACTTACAAAAAAACTAAATATCAAACTTTAAACCGATGAATTTAATATTAATTTTTTAAATTTTTTGCAACATTAAACCTTTGTAATTCGCAATAAGCACACCATTTCATAAGTAATAAAAACCCGCGGAAATTAGTTTTCAATATGAAAATATGTAATAGAAAATTTGAAAAAATGAAAAAATAGTTTAAAAATAAAAATAATAATATAAAAAAATTATATTATTATTAATATGGGTAAAAAAAAAAATACAAATACTACAAACAAAAATACAAATACTACATCTTTGAAATCTTCAAGTTCAGAGAAAAATTCTCTTTATCCAAAAGTCAGTCTTTGTACTCCTACTTTTAATCGACGTCCATTTATTCCTTTTATGCTTAAATGTTTTGAAAATCAAACGTATCCAAAAGATAAAATTGAATGGATTATAATTGATGATGGTACCGATAAAATTGGAGATTTAGTAACTCATATACCACAAATTAAATATTTTGCATACAATGAAAAAATGTCCTTGGGTAAAAAACGTAATTTAATGCACGAAAAATCAAGTGGTGATATAATTATTTATATAGACGACGATGATTATTATCCACCAGAAAGAATAAGTCATGCAGTGACTACTTTACAAAAAAATCCAAAAGCATTATGTGCTGGTTCTAGTGAAATGTATATTTATTTCAAACATATTCAAAAAATGCTCCAATTTGGTCCTTATGGGCCCAATCATGCGACAGCAGCAACCTTTGCTTTTCATCGTCGCCTATTGGATCAAACTAGTTACCAAGAAACCGCTTGTGTAGCCGAAGAAAAACATTTTTTAAAAGATTATACCATTCCTTTTGTACAATTGGATCCAATGAAAACCATCCTCGTTTTCTCTCATATTCATAATTCATTTGACAAAAAGACATTATTGGATCAAGGTCCGAATCCGTTTATTAAAGAAACAACCAAAACAGTGAATGATTTTGTAAAAGATCCAGAAATAAGAAAATTTATTTTAAATGATGTGGATAAAGTATTGAATGAATATGAACCAGGAAGACCTGCCAATAAACCGGATGTCACTAAACAATTGGAAGAATTACGTGTTCAAAGAGAAAAAATGATGCAACAACAGCAACAGCAACAGCAACAGCAACAACAACAAGTACCTCCCCATATTTTAAATAATATGATGAATTATGAAAAGAAAAACAATGAACTTAAATTGGAAAATGACATGTTAAAAGACAAAGTCAAATATTTAGAAGAAAAAATAAGCAAACTCATCAAAGAAATGATTGAATTAAAAATGATGTATAGTTCTAAGAGTAATTCAAATTCTAATTAAATACCAATATAAAAATAATGAAAAAGATTTTTCAAGATTTCTTTTTCATTATTCAATCTACTCAATCAATTCCATATTCGATAATTCTTTTAGATAACGAAGGGAACAAGTTTCTACCAGTAGTCCATTCGCATAAATACCATAATTACCAGTATAATGTTCATTTACCAAGGCCAAATGATAAATGGTATAGGTTCCTGGAATAGGATATACACTCGCGTTTTCATCTAAATAGGCTCTTAGACGAACTTTATCATCGGTAGAATGAATTCTTCCAAATTCAGTCATTGTTTTTTCTACTTGTTCTTGGGTCAACCAATCTTTTAAAACGGAATGACACCCAGTGATTATTAAGTCTTCAAATATTTCTTCCTTTTTAGAATATATATATAATTGATCTTTGATTCGCTCTTGTTTAGCAGGATGGAAAATTTCTCTTTTGCCGATCATTTCAATAGGTAAGAAATCATGTTTCAGTGTTTTCACAAGATCACCTTTTCTTAAATCTTGTATAGGAAGATATCCTTTATCGGTAAGAATCTTGGTGTCTTCTTTAAAACAAGTTGTATTTACAAGAAAAATATTTGAAACCACGAAACCATTATTATTATTATATATAAACTGAAACGGACCATATCCAGTCGGATTTCCTGTGTCAGTAAAAAAATTAAAATCATCGAATTGTGGTAAAAGATTCGGTTGTGTATAATCGATTGGTTGAAAATAAGCATATATGAATGAATAAAAATCACTAAAATTAAATATTGTTCCTTGAATATTCAGTGTAAAATTATATATCCAAGTCGGTAGACCGTAATTTGATATTGTATTTGCGATATCCAGTGTCATCAATCCATAAATCGTTGGATCATTATTCCAAATAATTTTTAATGTTTGAATATTCGGAGGATTATCCAGCAAATAAGTATAATATTCAATATTTTTTGTCCAATAAATCAATTCAACATCTTGACTCGTCGACTCCATGATCCAGTCTCCTCCATATTTGATATTTCCTGTTTTATCATTGGAGGCTCCTACTTGAACCCCTGTTTGTTGTGTTAAAATCGTATAATAATTAACCCAATCAGCGTCATTTAGCGTATTACATGCCAAATAATCAATATTTTTTACTTGAAACTCCTTAAGAACTTGAATGATAAACTGCATGTTTTCACTATAAGGATCTGATTCTGATGGTACAAAAAAAGGTTTTCTGTCTAAAAACATTTTCGTATTTCCTAAATGGGAAGTAAAAACAATCCCGATTCTAGAAATACTGGTAAAATTCGTTTGTAACAAGGCCAATAAATCTGCCTTGACTGATGTTACAGAATAGACGATCGGAAATGTGCTAGCATTCACGGAATCCACAAACGTTTGATAAGAAGGAACGGAACGATCGATAAGCAAAACATTGCTAAATTGATTCTGCCCTGTTACGGTAGGGTAAATCAAAGACGTAGGCTGAACAATTTTAGAATATTCTTTGAAAGAAGACATTTCTATTATAAAATATGGTTATTTTTTATAATATCACTTCTTTATAAAAATTCAAGGATATAAAGGGTTTAAAGATAAATAGTTTAAAATATTTATAAATAATTTTACAAATATTTAAATTATTCAACAACAATGGAGTATGACAATCGATTTCATCCAACAGAAGATAATGATATTGAAGACTTTGATATCACTGGTAAAAGTTTGTATTCATTACAAAATTTAAAATCTTCTGATAAAAGATTTCACAAACAAAGAAAAACAATTCAAATTGAAACAGAAAATGGTAATTTAGTCAGAAAACAAGTGGTCATTGAATATTATTCATCTGGACCCACTGGAAGTAATATAAGAAATGCGCAAACGGGAGTTTATACCAAAGATATTGTTGGATCTAAACAGGAGGATCTATATTTTAAAGTTACACTTACTGATAATCAACCATTAACTCTTTTTTATGATTCTCCTGAACAATATGAAAGACATCAACGCGTAAAACTATCTCATGAAACTAAAGAACACTGGTTTAATAAACGTTTGCTTTTTGAAAAAATGAATCGATAACAAACAAAATCATATATCATAATTATATTATAATTATATTCTAAAAAAATGTAAATAGAATCCATTATAAATATAATATATAAAATCAATATATATTATATGATTTTCTTCTCTTTGTTATATTATTTTATCCATTATTTTTATAGTGGTCTAAATTTTGAATCATCAAATACAAAACATTATCTAAAAAAAATAAAAACAAATAATTATAATTATGGTATGAAAAAAAATGATTCCCAAGAATTATTAGATAAATATTTTGAAAATCCATCTGAAGTATTGATGACATTAAAAAGAGAAAATGATAAAATGGAAGGATACGACGAAAGATATCCGATTTCTGAATCAAAAACTTATTTATTTAATCAAAATTACAACTCAACATTATCGTCTAATTTTACAAGTCAAGATATAAAATTACAATTATATAATGAAAATATTTCATATAAAATAAATTTGGAAGAATATAAAAATCTATTAAAAATAAAACTTTTTTTTTTAAAACAAAAATTTCTATCTTATTTGATAAGTCCAAAGGTTTCCATTTTAACGAAAACAACATTGGTTGAAAAATATTATAAAAATAGTGATATTTTTAATCAAAAAGTCCAAAACGCGGATTTGTTTAAAGATTTTGAAATGTGATTATTCCTCTTCAAAATCATCCATTTCCTCCTCTAAATCAACATTTTTATCGTCTTTTATATTATTTTCTAAAAAACGATAAATACGCTGTATATTTAATCTACTAATTTCATAATTTTCGAATAATGGTAAAACATCATTGTAATCCTCATATTTTGTCTTTAATTCAGTAAAAAAGGTAATTAAATCTTTTTTATCTATATTCAGTTGGTTACAAAGATATTGAATAAATAAAAAATTGTTATATTCGGTGGAATATTTTGTCAAAACTTTGGTAAATCGAATTTCTAAATCTTTATTATCCTTGGTATAAATATCTTTCATAATTGAAAGATTATCATGGTATAATTTATGATTGTAAAAAGTTTTAATTAAAGAACTCATTTCGTTGAATTGCCAGATTTGATTTTGAAATGTGATTTTGTCCATATAATCTGAAAAACACATATTTTCTAATTGTTTTAAATAAAATGGAATACTTATCTTTGATTTTTGTTTTTCCAAGCCATTAACAATATTTTCGTGCCATAAAAGTCCAATGATTGTTCTTTCTGTTTCATTAAGAATCACAATATGATCTTGAATTGAGTATGGCTGTATCATTAAATTTCGAACTGTTTCTTTAGAATTTTCATTAAAGGATTTTAAACAAAATAT
>Ga0214917_10006895_pt1 | contig 11665 bp, 11 predicted proteins | sample LL_1208_BB_MetaG_FD_177983 | JGI IMG/M metagenome (GOLD analysis project Ga0214917, IMG submission 177983) | Freshwater microbial communities from Lake Lanier, Atlanta, Georgia, United States - LL_1208_BB | ecosystem: Environmental > Aquatic > Freshwater > Lake | place: USA: Georgia | collected...
TTTCCAGAGACATTAGATAAGTTAGGAAATTTAATTTTTTATGGACCAAGTGGTGTTGGAAAATATAGTCAGATGTTACATGCTATAAAAAAATATAGTCCAACAGAGTTAAAATACGAAAAAAAAATAAGTCTAACATATGATAAAAAGCAATATTTTTTTAAAATAAGTGATATACATTATGAAATAGATATGTCTTTGTTGGGCTGTAATTCAAAGTTATTGTGGCATGATATATATCAACAAATAGTAGATGCTTTATCTGCAAAAACTAACAAAGTAGGTATAATAGTATGTAAAGATTTCCATAATATACATAGTGAATTATTAGAAAACTTTTATAGTTATATACAGGATAATAACTCTTTATTAGTGAGTATAAAATATATTTTACTAACAGAGGAGGTAAGTTTTATTCCGGATTCAATATTGAATTGTTGTGAAATAATAAATATTGCAAGACCAACAAAAATAACTTATAAAAAATGTTTAAGAAAAAAAATCCCAAATGATTTAAAGATAGATAATATAGTAAATATAAAATACTTACATACATGTATCCATGAGTTGATGTATCCTCATAAAATAATCTGTGACAAAATCATTAAAGAGATGATAGAAGTAGATAATCTAAAATTCTTAAAATTTCGTGATTTATTATATGATATATTTATTTATAATTTAGATATAACAGATTGTATATGGTATATACTAACAAACCTAATAAAATTAAAAAAATTAAAAAGAAAAAATATGTCTGATATACTGTTAAAAACGTATAGTTTTTTGAAATATTATAATAATAATTATAGACCGATTTATCACTTGGAAAGTTATTTATTTCATTTGATTCGTATAATTCATAAATTTTAGGCTTGAGCACTTTAAGTAGTTTTAATATATATTTTAAAACGAACTTAAAGAAAATTAAAAACAAAAATATGTCTGATATACTGTTAAAAACGTATAGTTTTTTGAAATATTATAATAATAATTATAGACCGATTTATCACTTGGAAAGTTATTTATTATAATTTATGAATTTTAGGCTTTGGCTCTTTAAGTAGTTTTAATATATATTTTAAAACGAACTTAAAGAAAAATATATTTACAATTTTCTTATAAATTATTTTTTATATAAAGATTACAACATAATTACATTTAATGGATTTACAAACTGCTTTACAAGAATTAGATATATCATTAGATGATGTTGAACTTACAAAACTGGATCAAGATTATATTAAAAAACAATATCGTAAAATAGCATTAAAGTGGCATCCTGATAAAAATGATGATGATAGATATTCCACAATAAAATTTCAAAAGATTAATGAAGCATATAATTTTTTACAAAAAGAATTACGTATAATTAATTGTGAAATAGATGATACTTCAAATACTTCTGATGAATTTCTTAGTTCATCTGATTCTAAAGAATCCAAAATTTATATAGTTCTTCTTAGTAACTTTATTTCCTCTTTAGTAAAAGGCTCTTATAATGAAATATTCTTAAATATCGTGAAAGAAATATCATTAGGATATGAAGCAATAACATTAACATATTTAACACACCAATTTGAAGATCTTGATAAACTAAAAGCTATAGAATTATATCAGTTACTATACAAATACAAAGATGTATTATATATAACAAATGATACTTTGGAACTTGTTAGTTCAATCATAAAAGACAAGTATAAAAATGATAGAGTTTTTATATTGAAACCCAATTTGAAGGATATTATAGAACATAATATTTATAAATTATACGTGGATGAGCAATTATATTTAGTTCCATTATGGCATAGGGAGCTATATTTTGATGCCAATGATGGGTCAGAAATTATTGTTTTATGTCAGCCAAAATTACCAACTAACATAACCATTGATGACAATAATAATTTATATTGTGAAACGTGTATAAAAATAGACAGTGAATTACCATATTTTATCAAAAATAATAAATTTTTTAGTATAGAAATAGGAGAAAAATGGTTTTCAATTCCATTAGATAAGTTATTTATAAAAGAAGAACAATTATATAAATTTAAAGGACAAGGTATAGCACATATATTAGAAACAGATATATACAATATTACTAGTAAAGCAGATTTAATAGTAAAGATAATTTTATTTTAAATATATTAAAGATAGTATGATTTTTAATGTATTATGTCAAACACTAATATATAGGTAATTGCCAACAAATTATTGATGATTTTAAAGGCTACGCCTACGCCGGTAATTCATGTAAGATAAATAAAAAAGTGATAATAAATCGTCAAGACATTAAAGTAAAAAAAGGCACACAACAATTTATTTTTCCGGTTCAAGAATTGCGTTATTATTCTGTTAGTGTAAAAATAATATTAAAAACTTAATGGGAAATTTTTAGCTGGAAATTTTATTAATAATCACACTGGATATATAATTAGAAGCTCCTAAAAAGTATTTTAACATCGTAAACTATACGAAATTAAAAATATTATAATTTACATTACAAATATTATTTTTATATTTTATTCTACAGACGATTTAAGCATCACTAGTTTTGCGAATAATCTTCTTCTTCTTTGGTTTAACGTCTTCTACTACAGTCTCTACTACTTCTTTTACAATTTTAACATCAGCATTAGTGATTACACTAGGCACTTGACTAGGCACTTGACTAGGCACAGGAAGTTCATATTCATCATCAGAATCAGCTACAATAGTAGTTGGAGCACCATCTGGATCAATATCATCTTCAGGAGGAGGCAATGCCTTCATCTTTTCCTTATCAGCTTTCTTAGGTTTTAAGAAGCAAGTGCCTTCTATAGTTTGCTTAGGCTTTTGAACAATTGCTTGCTTCAAATTCCAAGTAATAGAGATTTTACCATTAATAAACCATAGGCCACCGCATTGTATCAAGCAAATAACATGAATCTTAGGCTTCAAATATTCAAGAGGAGACAAATGAGTATTAACTTTTCCATTAATATATAGAGGCTCTCCATCCTCATCATAAATTTCAGGCTTCCAAACACCAGACCATTGAGGTATCTTAACAGTCAAAGTAGGAGGCTTACTTTCATCAATTTCAGCTGAACCCTTACTCTTCTTGGGATGTCTAAGCATAACATTAAACTTTTCATCAATAACTTCAGCGCTCTTGATTTCCTTGCCAAACCATTCCTTAGAATAAGTCATAGCATCAGCCTTAACTTTTTGCTCCAATGCCTTCATTGAGCTTAAAAATTCCTCAGCATCAGCATTAGTATATTCAGCACTTGGAAATTGAAGTGCCATAGTCCACTTACCAGTTAGCTTACCAGTTCCTTGCTCTTGTCCTTCTTGAGCACCCCATGTGAGCATAAGAGGAGTAGAAATAGTAAGCGATTCCTTGAAATGCTTGTTATATAGATTAACTACCTTTCCGCCAGAAGCATGTGCTTTAGGAGCGGAATAAGATAATATATTAACATCAATATTAGTACCGTCAACGATAGCGTCTGCCATTCTGTATGTGTACTATTTATATATACAGTATCTTTAAATCAATTTTTTTTTAAATATAAATTCATTTCAAAAGCTTAATTTTTTGTACGGAAACTAAGTATCGTAACAATTATATTTATTAAAATATATTAAAGTAAAATAATACAAAAACATTTCTTATATATTATATATATGACATCTGAAATTTTTAACGCACAAATAGCTAACAGAAGAAATAATAACATGAACAATGATTACTTTCTTTTTTTAGAGGATAAGATATCAAAAAACTTACAATTATTAAAACAAATAGACAAGATAGATGGAGAACTAGTTTCAATACCAGATTTTAATGAATACGAACTTTTATTGAAATATAATTATAATATAAAACAATTAAAACAAATTGCAAAAGAACATAAATTAAAAATTACAGGAAATAAACAACAATTAGTTTCAAGAATTTATTCATATTTGTATTTATCACATTTAGTGATAAGAGTTCAAAAAATAATTAGAGGATGTTTACAAAGAAAATACAACAATTTACATGGGCCTGCTTTTAAGAACAGATTATTATGCATAAATAATTTTGACTTTTTATCTATGGATGAACTAACAAATATTCCAAATAAACAATTTTTTAGCTTTAATGATGATGATGGATTTATATATGGCTTTGATATATTATCATTACATAACTTAATTTATAAGTGCAATGGTGTGGTAAAAAATCCATTTAATCAGCAACCACTAACATCAAAAGTTATTGAAAATTTTAAATCATTACTAAGGGTTAGTTGGGTATTAAAAATAAATATATTAATTAAACTATCTGATGTTACAAAAGAGGTATCGGATAAAAAATCAGTTGAATTAAGAGCACTAACATTATTTCAAAATATTGATGCTTTAGGAAATTATTCAAATGCTCAGTGGTTTTTAACATTAAATAGAAATCAATTAATTAAATTTATAAGAGAATTAGTAGATATTTGGCAATATAGAGCAAATTTATCAAATGAAGCAAAAAAGGCAATCTGTCATCCAAGTGGAAATCCATTTCAACAACTTCCAAATTATGATATTTTACAAACATTAGACAATTTAGACAAAGTTCGTAATATAATTTTAGAGATTATGGAAAAATTTGTAAATACAGGCATAGATAAAGATAATAAATGTTTAGGTGCGTATTATGTGCTTGGTGCAATAACTTTAGTAAATAATGAAGCGGCTACATCATTACCATGGTTATTTGAAGCTGCATACCATATATAAGTAGGGCAATATTTATAATTAATTTTTAAAATTAAATTTATATATTTAAATACTATAGACCATATACAATAATAAATAATATATATAACCCACAAATCTATTTAAAAAGATAATATAGTAGTATAGTATAATAGAATGCCAAGACAAAGCAAATCTAAGACTGAAGTCGTTGAGACTACCCCTGCTGTTAATACACCTGCTGTTGAACCGGTTGCTCCCGTTAGCACTAGTGCTAATGAGAAGGCCCCTAAGGCCTTAAGCAAGCAAACGAAGCAATCTAAGCCAAAGGAACCTAAGGCTGAGGCTGTTCCCCCTTCTGTTGTTAATGGGCTTGTTGAAACACCTGCTTTAAGCACTAGTGCTAATGAGACTACTGAAGTTGATGCTGTTGAGCTCGGTACTCAATCCACTGAGTTCCTTTCCAAGCTTAACCAATTAGGCGCTCTCTTTGCCTCTTTGAAGTCTGAATTCCGCTCTCTTGAGAAGAAGTGGTCTCGTGAAATTAAGACTGCACAAAAGTCTCAAGCTAAGCGCAAGCGCAGGTCTGGAAACCGTCAGCCTTCTGGTTTTGTTAAGCCTACCAAGATCTCTGATGAGCTTGCCAAGTTCCTTGAGAAGCCTGTCGGAACTGAGATGGCTCGCACTGATGTCACTCGTGAAATCAATACCTATATCCGTGCTCACAAGCTCCAAGATGTTAACAATGGTCGCAAGATTAATCCTGATGCTAAGCTTGCTACTCTCTTAAAGCTTAAGAAGAATGATGAGCTTACCTACTTCAACCTTCAACGTTACATGTCCCCTCACTTCTCTAAGGCTGAAAAGGCCGCTACCACTGCTTAAACTGGATAAAAACATAATTTTATAAAAAACATAAAAATTTTAAAATGTCAACGTATCATATTTAAATTAATAATTTTTTATTAATTTAAACAATTATTTTAAAATACTTATAAATGTCTATTCATGTAAGACTCAAAATCTTCTACACTATCTATTCTTTAACTCATCATTTTTTTATGAGTTGCTCTTAGAATAGCCCCAATTAAATCTATTTCACTTAAATGTGTTTGATATTTTTTTACAGTTTCCATACTAATTAATTGTTCTTCATCTAAAAACTGAAAGGATTCATTAAGTATATATTTAACACAGAAATCGGCTGATAGTTTTTTAGGTCTTTAAAATGTCTAACAAACTAACAGTATAAATATTAGCTTTTAAAGTTTCATAATCATATTGATTTCTATACAAGTCATCTTTTGTAATAGCCATTATAGTATATATTTATAATATTTATTTAACTTGTTATAAGAACTAAAATATTTATTAAATTATAATAAAGACAAACTAACAAAGGTGTAATGAATGACTGACATTCAAAAGCAGATTACGAATCTTAAAAACAAATGATGGAATGATGATTTAAAGACAATTTTAGGTTCCCTATATGATGATTATGACTTTATTGCGATTGAAGAACAAGAAGCTATTAGCAAAATATTGAAAAAAATGGAAAAAAATGAAGATGAAAATGATGAAGCATTAATTGGTGAAGTTTATTTACATTAGTTATATTTATTTTTACAAAATATGAAATCTTCTTCTTTCATAATATTTTCTATATCATCTTGTCTAATAGGTCCATTTACTACCTTTATATTTTTAAATATTTCTAATTTGTTATGTTCACACTCTAAGTTAAACATGTTATTTATTTTATTTAATAATTCAATATCATTAATATATTCTGTATTATTGATCAGCCAATTATAAAAATTCGTTTCCTTTGAATCTTTAAATTTCTTAAAATGCTTAATCATTAGCCTTAGGCTTACAATATCATTGTTACCATTAGCATTTATATTGTAATCTGTTCTAGATAAGACACAAATTTCTTTGAATTCTTTTTGAGTCATATTGAGTTCATTATAAATTCCTTTGGTATAATATAATACAACTGTGTGTGCTATTAAACTAAAATATCTAAGAACTCTAGTACATCCATATACAAACAAATCCATATCTTCGCTCAGACATGCCCAAACTTTCTTTTTAATAACAAGTAAAGCACATAGTTCATCAGCTTCACCGGGAGCATCATAATATGTAGCACCATAGGCTCTAATAAGAGCTTTTACGCTTTCAATTTTGTCTTTATTAATTTTAACAAAATGTTTTTTGAGTTGAACCATAGCTGCAATAATATCTTGTTTGTCGTCATCCTCTTGTTTTGATTCTAATTGTATTTTTAATTTATCATATTCTTCTTGAGCAGCTTCTTTGTCTTCTCTTCTCTTTTGGAGAAATGCTTTCTTTTCAGGAGGTTTTCCATCAAAGATAAATATTGGAATAATATTGTAATACCTAAAGATAGATAACATTACATAAATATTTTCAAGTAAGACATTTTCAGCTTCATACTTGTATAAATAAATACTAATATCAACGACAATCTTCTTACCTGAAAGCTCAGAAATATTAATACATCTGATAGACTCAGGACAATTGTCTCTTAAATATCGGTTTAAATTTCGGATTCCCATTTTGTTATATGTATTTCGGTATCTTTAACTTTAACTAATATTTAGTTAAAAATGTCAGTTTTTTTTATAATAATAAATATAATGAGTATTGTAGTGACAACTATACCAAATCAACCAATTGAAAATCAAAATTTTTTTACAAATTATAGTGAAATAGATAACGTACCTGTACCTTTTAATACATATGTATTACAAAATACATCTAATAATAATGTATCAAATACTTTTGTAGTTCCCCCATATGGAATATATACAGGTCCAATTATGACTAACTTATCATCATACTCAAGTTTGATAAAAGACTCTAATCATAATTTTTATTTTACAAATAATTCTAGTTTTCAAGTTCCAGCAGGTAACTATAATATATATAAAGCAACTGTTAATCCTAATTCTATTAGTGTATTTATAAGTTATGTATATGATACAGATCTTATAAATTCATGTCCAATAGGGTTAGCAATTGATAGTCAAGGTTATTTTTATGTTGCTTTACAAATTGGAAATAAAATAAAAAAATATAACTCAGATGGAACAGGTGGAACTGTTTTTATTAATGCAGGACTACTAAATGGTCCTTGTGGAATAGTATTTGATAGTTATGATAATTTATATGTAGCTAATAGATTTTCAAATAATGTATTAAAATATGATTCAAGTGGTTCATCACCAATAACATTATCAAGCATAAGCTTTAATAATCCTTGTGCAATAGCATTTAATAATATTGGTGAATTATTTGTAGCAAATGTTACTGCAACCATTTTTAAAATTAGTATGCCATTCACATCATTATCTACAGTACAAACAATAAATACATTAGGCGGCAGACAATCAGTTAATATGGTTTTTGATATTGATAATAATATTTATTTACCAGATGCCAATAATATTTTAATAGAAAAACTAGAATATAATTCATGGACTTCTACTATAACACAATTGTATGGAACCACGGTAACGGGTAGAATTGGAGGAATAATACTAAATAAATTTGGCGATATAGTTATGATTACAAATACTCTTTCAACACCTATCCCGCAAATTCAAGTAGATCAATTATTTTTAACATATTGGTTTAACAATGTTAATCTTCCAGCAGGTAATATACCATTAAAATTAGTAAATATTACTGTGGGTCAGATACCAACAGCTATAGCTAATTTTACAATTTATGTAAAAGGAACAACACCAAGCACAACACCAGGAACAACACCAAGCACAACACCAAGCACAATATGTTTTAAAGAGGGAACAAAAATATTATGTAAATTGAATGGTCAAAATGTATATATACCTATAGAATATATAGAAGAAGGAACACTCGTAAAAACATACAAAAATGGATATAAAAAATGTAAATTTATTATGAAGGAACTATTAAACAACAAAAAAGAACATAGTATAAACAACTTATATAGATTAAGCAAACTAACAAATGGTAATCTATTTGAAGATCTATATATTACAGGTAGTCATTCAATGTTATATGACGATTTAACAGAAAAAGAAGAAGAGGCTATGAATAAATTATTAGCAGTATATAATTCAAAATTTGATATTGAAATACCAAGTAAAATAGAAGATAAATATAAATTAATAGCTTATTATGATAATACATTTACAGAAATTAAGAAAGATATTAATATAAATATTTATCATTTAGTTTTAGAAAGTGATAATAAAAATAGAAATTATGGTATTTGGGCGAATGGAGTATTAACTGAATCAATTGATGAAATAGCTTTATTACGTTATTTACAAAATCCTAATATAAAATTGATAAATATTGCGAAACAAAATAATAAAATATTGAATAATGTATGTAAGGAGGGAAATATGAATATAATAGAAACTACAAAGCCATTAGGAAATAAACTTATGAATAAACTAACAAAGTTTAAATAAAAAATTGAATTACTATTTGTTAGTTTGTCTTCATTTATAAAATCAAAAATGAAGACAAGAAGTCAAACAATAAAAGAAAACATATGAGGTTAATATAGATTTTGATGCTGTGAGTACGGCATGGAAATCAAATAAAAAGTCAGTCGGTAATGGTTGTTATAAATATATTTGTATCACCGAAAAAAATGGTATTAAATGTGGTAAGACATGTTATAAGAATTTGGAATATTGTTGGCAGCATAGAAATTATATAAAAAAATAATATATTTAAAAATAACTTAAAGCCCTTTAAATCAAAAATAATATATATTATCCCATTTCACATATTGTCATTCGTAAATTCTTTATCAAATATAACATTTCCTTTTGTTTTCTACTTGACTTTTTTATACGATATAATAGCTTTTCTGTACATTCTACACCTTCTAATATATTTTTTGTTTTGTATTTTTTTTCTATAAATTTACAAAAATCATCCAAATTTTTTGTTGTCTTTTTAAAATTCAAAATTGCTATATTATTTATATTACACCAGGATAAAAAATCCTGATAATTATTCAATAATACCAATGTTAGTACATAATATGATAATACATTTGTATCTTCTTTATAAAGTGTATTTCTCATATTTTCAGAAATACTTGTTTTATTATAAAGATCTTTGTATGTTAAACCCATAAAATCTAATACCTTTACCATCTGAAAAAACGCAAATATTCTTTCAAAACTTATAAAAAATTCAGCATTTGTACAAAAATCATCTACGTTATTTTTGTCTTTCATATTTATAAAACTACAAAACAACGCATTCATTATTCTTGCCCAAAATTCAGCATACGACTCAAATAAATTTACTTTAGAATTTACTGGAAATATTTGCAAAATTTTTTCATTGCATGCCATCATATTTAAACATGAAAAATCTAAACCAAAATTGTGGAAAGTTTCATGCATTAATACCTTAAACCACTCCTCTTTTCTAAATACAACTATTTCTGAATTACTAGGACATGTTCTTGTAAACCCTGTATTTACATTATTCTCATTTAATATTTCAATATTTGAACTAGGCAAATTCTTCAATAAACTTGTATGATATACAAATATTTTTAATTGACTAGCATATTTCTTCCCTAAGGGAGAATATATATTTATTATATATAACCAAACTAATATATAGTTTACATAATTATTGTAAACTTCTATTAAATTTTCCACACGTTCATCTTCTGTTAAAAATATGATACTTATATTTCTATCAAATAAGTTAAAACTATATGTCAATAATCCAATAATATGCTCATCTATATGTTTTCTCACTTCTAGAGAAAAAGCATTTGGAGGAAATGTTGAAGGTTTTGGAATTTGACCTATGGTAGTTATATGAACTACTTTTAATTTGTAAAATGAATCTCCCATTTTTGACTTTACATCATTTATATAACTAAAACCATTTTTTATATCATTATACAATTTTTTTAATATTGTATTTATTTTACTTGTCTTTTTTAAAGGAAGATAACAATTATGTTTCACGAAAAAAGACATTAATTTATTGCTTTCTTTTGTTATTTTCATATTCTATATTATATTATATATTAAGCTTTATTATTTTTTATTTACTTACTATATAAATGGATACTAACACTATCTTAATAGTTTTTTTAGTTTTTCTTATTTTGATTATGTTATTCAAAAAACGTGTTACTGTTATTAATAATAATCCACAACCTGTTCCTGTTCCTGTTCCCGTTCCAGTTCCTGCACCAATAAAACCTATTGGTGGTTGTGCAGGCACTAGATATGGATGCTGTCCAAATGGAGTAACTGCCCGCATGAATCCTGCAGGAACTAATTGTTAACTTATAAACATTTAAAACATAACCACCTTTTCTTGGGAATAATAGGAGTTAATTTTATTAAATCAATTGATCTGTCAATTATTCCTAAAATAGCATCCTTATTTTCTATCTTGTTAGTTTCCATATAAATAATAAAACCCAAATTAATTAGTGTGTTTATAACTTTATATGGTTCTACTATAGGTAGTACTTTATTTTCCTTTACTACCTTACATTTCTTACTAACTAACACTAAAATATCTGAAATATATTTACTATTAATTCTATCATCTAAAATTATTTTTTTGAGAGTTTCTTCAAATAAGCCAAACAACTCTGGAGATTCTCTACATAATTGTAAAAAATATTTTTTCATTTCAGGTGTTAATTTAATATTAAATTTTGTAATCTTTTTAGTTAAAATGGTTGGTCTTGAGTTAAAAAAATTTCAAAGATATTTACAAAAGTTTTAAGATCTTCAACTTTGATCTCTATTACCTTAACATCTTCTTTTCCTTCTTCAACTTTATATCATTCTTTACTTCTTCCATTTCGCTCATATAATTTAAATATTAATACATATGTATTAATATTTAAATTATATGTATT
>Ga0214917_10006896_pt1 | contig 11662 bp, 13 predicted proteins | sample LL_1208_BB_MetaG_FD_177983 | JGI IMG/M metagenome (GOLD analysis project Ga0214917, IMG submission 177983) | Freshwater microbial communities from Lake Lanier, Atlanta, Georgia, United States - LL_1208_BB | ecosystem: Environmental > Aquatic > Freshwater > Lake | place: USA: Georgia | collected...
CCGTAGATTCCAAAAATCATTTTATTCCTACTTCTGTTTATTCTAAAGGTATTTAAAGGAATGATACGTCTTTCAATACCTTTAGAAGAAACCATCGAAAAGAGAAATGATTTTTGGATTTTTACGGATTCTTTTTCTGCTGTGTACAAACAGGACAGAGCCGTGTTCCGAAAAATGGATTCATGGAAAAACACTACAAATTATTATGTAACCATATACTATAATTTTCCTTTCGGGTTTGTACCTGATTTTTTGGAGAAACTTGATGATCTCTGTAAAAACGGAGTCAATACTGATGTCGAACATAGTTTTTATGAAATCAATATATTTCCTCCGAATAAAATATATGAATGTCCATTATTAAACGTACAAGGTATACATGCCTCCACAAATCAATATGTATTATATTAATGGATTAAAAAATGATACGTCTATGTCTACACTTCTATACAGTAATTATAAATTTTTTTTTGTTTCCACACATGAAAAGAATGAGTTCACCACCATTACCACCCGTGCCGGACTCCAATCTCTCTATCTGTCTCCAAAATTACTTTTTTGTCTTTACGGACAATGATGGTAGTGTTCAATGGAGTACTGTGTCCGCTATTCCTTCCAATGAACCAGGAAAACGTGTATGGAATTTTAATGTCAGTGGAAAACTCACCAAAAAGTCAGTCAAACACGTCTTGATAGGTAATTTCGAGAATGTGAATTCATTTGGATATACGATTTCATTTGAAGGACCTTTACAAGGAACCATTGTCATCAGAGGAAAAGTATTGGATGCCAGTAACTACATAACGTACAACTATGACCAAAATAAAAAAGAAATGACGTTTGAAATCAATCATTTGGATAAAAGGGGATTGTACATACTGAATCTTTTTATGAATGATTCCTCTTGTAATCAAAGTATTTGGGGTTGCAAAGTAGGTGGAACCTATTTAGCATGGAATAGTGCAGGTGATATATGTACGGATTCCAATTCTACCTTGAGTAATGTTAGTTCTACAGGTTTTAGTTTAACATGGACTCTACCACCTTCTCCATCAGCACCGATTATTATATATAATCAGAATAATCTCGTACCCAACCAATTAACTATTACGGTTAATAACACAAGTAGCAGCAACTGTTGCATTGGTGTTTACGAAGGTTACTCAATTTATGTAGATTCCGGGTGTCAAAATATCGGGACATTTTCTGTTGCGGCAAATAGTCAAACTGTCATAGATATAGATAGTAAAAACGACACTATTAGTGGTGGTACCTCATGTTCATAAATTATGATTGTAATGAAAACAGGAGAAGGTACTGCGGGGTATGCTGAGCAGCGATCGCGTACCGGATAAAATACCTTTCGATGGGAGGACTCGTGAGGACATCCGAATAAGGGGGTTTGGTGAAATCCTGTTCACGATACGCGCCTTCTTCTAACGAATGGATCTCATGGGTAGTATCAATAATAGTTTCATCATTTCGAGGCAGATCATAGCTTGTACACAAGAGGTATTTGGATCCACTGGCACGCACCGCTTTCAGAAAACGGAGAGTGTCCTCTCGGGTCATGTGTTGCGTCCCTTCTTTGGAAAATACCAGATCATACTGTTGAAACGAGGTTTTGCTCATATCTCCGTGCAAGAAACGATGCCACGGGAATGCTTTCTGATTCTCTTGTACCTGTTCCTCCACAATATCCATCCCGGTATAAGAAACCTCCGGATGGTGTTGCAAGACATGAGACAACCATGACAGGGTACCACACGGGACGTCCAACATGGTCCGTATCTCATATCTGGTCAGGACATCATGGATGGCCTGTTGATCCTGTTGGGTGTTTTCTATCCATGAACCGGGTCCATTCGGATGTTGGTTCCCCCACCATCGGTTTTTATAGATCTTGGTAAAGGCATCTGCTTTCTTGGATGGTTTTGCTGGTACTGGTACTGAGACACTCCTTGTTTTTCCTATAGGACGAGGAGTTTGTGAGAGGAGGAGAAGAACGAGAAAAAGAATCAAAAAAAACAAGATCCACCAAAGAAACATTTCATTTATTATAAAGGAACAAATAAAAAAAAATCGAAAAGGAAATGAAAGATCCTGTCTTGTTGCACCAGGTTTTTTTGTCTTTGGATCGAACCGAGGAGGATCTACCGTCCCTGGAGATCCTCCGATCCATACCTGTTTTTGAGAAAAACACGAGGAAGAGGAGAACGAATGCCGTCTGTTATCTCATCCAGAACAAACCGTTTACACCACTGAATCGTTTTGGATTCCCCAGAGAACAGGTATCCAGTCGGATCCAGCTCCTTTTCCGGAGTCTTACGTATCTTTTGCGCAATTCACCTCCCACGGAATCATTCGACATCCATCTGTTTCACGAGGGAGACCTCACCCCGGAACAGACCTCTGAATTATTATCCATGGCCACTCCAGAGCGACTGATCTACCTCCATACGATCCGTCTCCCATCACCACCGCGACATGTCGATGTATCGATCGTCCAGGATCGGATCCAGAAGGCTCGTCAGAAAGGATATGATGCCTATCGGGACATGTCGTATCGGAACATGTGCTCGTTTTATTCGTTTTATGTGTACGATGTGTTTTTGCATTGGGGATACGAGAAAATGATGCGTCTCGATGATGATAGTTTTTTGTTGGAAAAATTGGATCGTCTCTTCACGTATCCTCAGGATTATGTGTACCGCCTGTCAGTCGAGGAAGACCCCCGATACATGTTGTATTATCAGGAAGTCGTGGATCGGTATTGCCATTCTCGTCATTTACCCCTCATCAAACGTCTGGAACGCACCGTCTTTAATAATTTTTTTGTTCTCCGTCTGTCCATCTATAAGGATCCCTTGGTGCGTGATTTTTTAAACTATATATATCGATCCGGTGGCATCTACTATTTCCGTTGGGGAGATGCGATCGTCCAATCCACCCTTCTCAAATTACAACCACATTTTTCCATCCTTCCTCTGACGTTTGATTACCAGAAATGGGGGTATACCTATTACGAATGATTCCACGCCCTGGAAAGAAAAAAAGATTTCTAAAGAATATTGTCTTTAGAACTTCATTTTAGGCTGTCATAAGATAGGAAAGCCTCTTTTTCTTCTATCTTTCCATCATGTGAATGATTCCATATAAATAAATAGATCAGGGTAAAAAAAAAAAAAGAATGGAAGAGTCGTTTACGGTAGAAATTCCCAGACGGCTCGATTGGAAAATAGGTGATGTCGTACAAACAACCATACCCATCCGGCTCGGTCATGGTTTTGTGTTGGGTCGTGGCATTGTCGTAAAGATCGATCCTGATCCAAGTCAAGAACTTTTGCCTCTGTGTTTTGTACGTGGCAATACGACGCATATAACCACCGCAATATATCCGGAAAACCTTGAACGCGTAATAGTACCGTAGACATTTTTATTTCTTTGAAGGCATGTAAAGACATGTATCCTTTACATGCCTTTCAATAAAGACGCACACCCTGGAAAGAAAAAAAGATTTCTAAAGAAAATTGTCTTTAGAACTTCATTTTAGGCTGTCATAAGATAGGATACCGTAGATTCCAAAAATCATTTTATTCCTACTTCTTTTTCTTCTAAAGGTATTTAAAGGAATGATACGTCTTTAAATACCTTTAGAAGAAACCATCGAAAAGAGAAATGATTTTTGGATTTTTACGGTAGCCTCTTTTTTTTTCTGTCTTTCCATCATGTGTAAAGATGTGTTATGATTGTCGTTGGGCAACTCCAAGAATCTTTTTTTTTTGTTCAGTCGTTGCATTGAAAAAGCGAACCAAGAAGGTTTCTTCGTCCAATAAAAAGTCGTTTGAGATGGGAGATTTGATGGGTAATGTTAATCCTAATGTGTCAATAACATACCGTAAAGTAGATTCATTCCATCCTAGACTCATCTGAAGGATGCTTTTTCTTCCCACCATAAATTCGCTAATCATAAATTTTTTTCCGGAGGATTTGGGTACACGTACCAGTATGAAAAACAACAGTTTATAAAATGATGTCGAATCATGAAACGTTACTTTTTCTGTCTGACTCTTGGATTCGAAATGTTGATACCAAACGGTAAACTCTATTTTCCATATCGGTCGTATCGTTCGATGTTGAACATTCACCTGATAATATATCCCGTCTTTTGTCGCCTCTAGATTCAATATCCAACTTTTTCCTTGAGAATCCAAGGTGTCGAATACTTTTACCCATTGTATGGGTAAGACGAATTGGTTTGTAAAGAAACGTTGGATTTTGGGAGCGAACATAGTGGTCAACATTTTGATTTGTGTTTTACGAGGAATCCCAAAAGAAGTGCTGAGAACCGTTTTTCGTGGTACCATTCCCTTTTTTATTTCCATAAATAAAAAAAATCAATACCGTCCAATGTCACTATGTTTTCTTAAAAGACGATTTTTATTTTTTTATGGGTAGGAACGCACGTATTTTTTTCATCCAATACTCCAATCGCAGTTTTTCATAACAAAACGATCGGTTCTGGAACGAATGGATCGTTTCATATAATTTGTTCAAGGAGACGTCTGACCACTGAGCAACGATCAGAACCGGCATGTCCTCGTACAACGGATCCAGAGACGACGTCTTTACAATCGGGATACAACCCAAGGCGAGTGCCTCCCAGGTACGATGACAATCCAGACCATTCCCGTGAGGCGACAAGACGAAGGCGTATTGACTCTGTTTCTTCCATGATTCACTTCTTGGGAGGGGTGTCGGTTCATAAAACACAAGATCTTTCTTCACCTGATTCATCGCATCCTGACGGTCGTATCCAAAATGGCTTTTTTTTACATGGAAATGACAATTGGAATAAATCATGACACGACGTTCTTGGAACGGTAATGCTCGAGAAGCAATAGAAATCAATACTTCTTCTTGAAGGAGAGGAGTTCTGACCGGTTCACCCCACATTTTTTTATGAGACACGGTATGATAATCCAATCCAATCGGAATCGGGGTTAATTTAGGATGAGTCCACACACAATTCTGGGTAAACCAATGAATGAGATTCGGAGAATCAAGGAAAGAAACACAATTCTCCATGGAACGAAAAAGATCCGTGGGAACGGAAGAATCCACATGATGGAAAGATAGAAAAAAAAAGAGGCTTTCCTATCTTATGACAGCCTAAAATGAAGTTCTAAAGACAATATTCTTTAGAAATCTTTTTTTCTTTCCAGGGTGTGGAAGAATCATCATCCCCAGATACCAGGATATAATAATACGATGGGATACGGGGGACAATGTCATGGATAAACCGTGGAACGGCTGAAATGCATACATAAAGAATCATCCCATCATAGAATTTCGAAACATCCATGTCCTGAAGATCTCGAACCGAAGATATTGGAGTTGGACTATGAATCGGACAAGATTTCAGAATCCCTCTCGAAGATACATAAAAACAATCCGATTCTTCTTGTCCATCATAGATGAGTTTATGGTGTGGTCGTCGTTGGAAAAAACAAAGACATAAAAATAGGAGACACAGGAGCAAAAAAAATAAAAATATACCCATTTTCTTCTTTTGAGAAAAATATATAAAAAATCATTTTATCCCTTATTCTTCTCCTAAAGGCATTGAAAGACGTATCATTCCTTCTTTATGTCTAAAGACACCTTTGTGCCTAACCAGGCTTCTATACCCGAAAGATTGTACGTGGAGGATTGTTCTGGGGTGGTACGGATAGTGACCTTGGTGGTATAAGGAATGTTGTAGAACGGAGGACGTCGGAGGATCCCTTCATTCCATAAGAATCGATGACGACAGAGATCGATCGTATAGTGTATGGTTTTCCATGACGAAGAGGCAGAACTATCAAACACATTGAAAAGGACATGGCTATAACAAAAGAGGATACACGTCTTGGGTGGTAAGACATACAAACGAATATGTTGGAATTGTCGTGATAATTTGACGGCAGACAACAATCCAAACTGATGCCATAAAAAAGGAAGATCCAAGACCACACCTTGACTCTTGGAAAACAGAGTCGCCATTTCACACACATGCTGGGCACAGGAGACATCGATCTCCAGATGATGTAGAAACAAAGGAACCAGATGCGGATGTTGGGACAAAAAAGGAATCTGATCCGGACTCGACACCATAAAAGGAGATAGAGAATAAAATCGATCATACAGCGATCGCCCCTTGTCTCGTTCCAGGAGAGAAAAACAAGACCATACGTCCTGGTGATGATCCAGATAGGTAGCGATATGATGACCACACTCTTCCGGTAGAGTCAACATTTTTGAAGTTTTCAAGAACGTAGGGAGAGAGATTCATTTTTTTTTTCTCCAAAACATTGTTGATATCGTGTTTCCAGGAAGCCATGTTTGTATCGCAGAATAGAAGCAATCTTTGTCTTTTTTTGGAACCACCGATTCATATCAAGACGTAATCCGTGTATCTCGTTTTCTGTGGTTTCCCAGAGCCGTTGGAAACGATCCAATTCTTTTTGAGATCGGTACCGGGTCTTTTGTTTTTCGAGGATCAACCATTGAGATTTATGATAGGCTTCAAGTTTGTATTGGGTATACAACCGATGGTATGTCAACCATTGGAGATAGAATATGTGGGTCTGTCTTGTTGCGGCGGAAAGGTGTTGATGGTAGTCTCGCCAACACGAATGATTGCACAGGGCTTTCCAGGAACGAGGCACAAAAGAAAAGATGGTAGATAACAATTCGAGTGGAAAAGAATCCAACATACAGACAAAATGTGTTTTTTTTTATGGACAAGGCTTGGATTTTCATTTTTTTTTCCCCCCAAATAAAAAAAAAGAGTGGATGGAACAGCAGATTATTACTTTCTGTAAACCGTTTTTATACAGATTTTTGAATACCTACATTGTTGGGTATTCCAATCGAAAACCGGTTCATATAGGATACCTTTTGGAGGGTGCGGGATCACTCGAATTCTGGATATCACAACCGATGGTGGTGCAGACCCTGGACGCGGACATCCATGTCTATCTCCCGTCCACGCTACGATCACTCGTAACAACAAAAGAACAATCATTGTTCTTGGAAAAGACGTTTGGTCCGGCTCTGGAAAACTATTTCAAGACCATGGTCGTTCCCAAAAATAAAGGCGTTTTTGATCTGTTCAGGAGTGCCATCGGTCCATCGACTCCCTTCCTGAGATACAATGTACGTCCCGGAGGAGGATATGCCGTTCTTCTTGTCAAAATCTTTGGATATGATCTGGCGGACATTGTGTATGATCATTCTTATACCGGTTATACCAATTATTATCCTCTGAATTATATGTACAGTTTTCAGAGAGGCAATGATAATTTGTATGTGTTACAGATCCATTATTATGTGTATGCCCAGATCCGGATCCTGTACCAGCAATACCACAATCGTATCTTGAGAGACTCGATCCTGCGTGATCTGGGTATACGAAGGAATATGAAAACCAATGAAACGATGCCGTATGCGCCCCGAGTCGAGACATCCGAGACTCTTTCTTATTATGCGCCATGGTTCCGTTCTTTCATGCGTTTTTATCAGTCCAATCGTCCGGTGAATAAAAAACAAAAGATTCATGCAGAGAGTCCAGAACAACGACGCCAGGAACTGAAAGACATGGCGACCTTGTATCTAGAGAAGTATTTATTGGATCCCCAACAGAGGATCATCTACAAAGAAAAGTATCCGGAAACCCGTTGTCATAAAGTGATCTTCCGTCTTTTGATCGTTATGGAATATTTTCATGTCAGTATGGAGAACAATACTCTCCAGATCGGATATAAAGATGGATTTACTTCTTGTACTGTGTTTAATACAAAACCGTTTATCGAATCACGACGACAATCCATTCAGCCGTGTTTGTCCAAGAGTGTGTTTGGAAACGCGCCTCCTTCAACCCAACAAGTAAGACAGATACAGAATCTCGGTGTACGTATCAACCCTCGTCATCTTGATCTGATGAAAGCCGAAGAGTGCAAGAACGTGTATCGATTACTACAACGTTACAAGACAACACTAACACATGATCAGGCCTACAACAGGACGGTAGGTCGTTTGTTTCACCCGCGTCAGAGCATATGCCGATGGACGCTTCGATCGAGTGAGATCAGCAATGAGATGAGCAATTTTTATTTCCATTCCATGTTACATCTCGATTATACATGGAAGGATCCGAACCTCAAATCTGCGATTGAGAATATTCAAAAAACATTGTGGAAAAACCGGATGACGGTCAAAAACGAAATGCGTGTCTACAAAACAGGTCGATGTGTAATATACAGCACAGACATGTCATCACTTACCTTAAAAGTAGGTGATGTGATTCCTCAATATTCATTCAATTCGACATCCATCAATCCTTTGTACAAGAAATTTTATATTTATTCTTCGTATCAGGTGGGTGGTTGTGCGTATATCATTCGTTTACCTCCGAATATCCCTTCTTTATATATAGGTAGTGAGTATGGGGGGTATGGGAATGAATACGAACTCTTGTTGCCGATCGGAGTCCTTTTCCGAGTCCTCCACGTCAACCATGACGCGTATGTATTGGATGAAAAAAGAAATTTCATCCGCCTCACCACGTATACCGTCGAGGCGTTTATGGAAAACTCCTTGCGCGATGCCGTTCTCAGTGATCAAAAGGAGGGACTGATCCAATGGGATGCGTATCGAGAATGGATCTTCCAATATCATAAGAAAAAGATCCCTACAGCAGAAAACGTCGGAGTCGAAATCATATCCGATCGATCTCCTCTCTCTGTTGTGGAATGGGTGGTCAACGCCATAGAATGGGTAAAAGAATCCTTTTCTGATTTATATAAAAAGTCCGATCCATCCAAACCCTTCACGTACAAGAAAATACTCCAGGAACTCTTAAAACGTGTCACCGTGATTTTACTGTATACGTTTAAATTTGGATTTTTTATCTTTGGATGGATATTTGTTGTGGTCATTCCAATGCTTTTACGTGTTATTTTTGTGCATGTTCCTAAACTCGTCCTCATTCTCATGGTAACATTGCTTAAAGTTCTCTTCGAACCTTTCACGGAATATATGAGTAAAGGCTTTGTCTCTACAGGACAATGGATGAAAGGACTCTCCACGGAAATCAATAAACTCGAAACCAAAATCTTGAATCATCCTTTTTTCCATTCTTGATGATGATGATGATGGTATTTAGAAAGGAATCGATTGTGGTAAAAAAAGATGATGGACAAAACTTTTTTGGATGGCCATCTGTGGACAGGAGATTCCCTTCCATTTGGCTTTTAGATTGGGACGCTTTTCATGAGCCTCGGTTGTGATCCGGATCGCATGATACGGGGATACATCATAAAGAAGGATCAGGATAGTGGCGACAAGAATACCGGATCTTCCGTGTCCTCCCTTACAATGGATGTAAATCTTTGTCCCCTGTCCTAATGCGGTGATGGATTCTCTTGCCAACTGGAGAAACGACACGGGATTTTCAGGTACACCATTATCTCGTATCGGATAATTATGGTATCGGATATGGGAAAGAAACGACGGGGAATCATAACGAAAAGAAAGACGATCTCGTTCGATTGGTGTGGTCAGATCAATAAAAAACCTAAACCCGTTTTCTACCAAATGATGGAACTCGGTTCGATTTGGATATCCTCCAAAACACAACTGATCCTTCACAACAAAAGAACAGAACCAATTCCTCCTGTCCGGTATCGTTATCCTCATCCTATTCCTAACAACAAACAATGGATATTGGCTGTATTTTTTATTTTCATCCCTTTAAATCGATTTTTATTTTGAGAGGAAATATAAAAAAAAATCCATCCTGTTGATAAAATGTACGCTCGATTATATGCGATGACAGACGACACCCGATACCCGTGTCCGTCTCTGGCTATCCCCCAACCCCCGTTTATGCCATATCAGGAACCGGTGTTTTATACAAGACCCGTGGAGCCTCAAGAAGAAGACTATTCTCCTCCTCAACCCTCAAAACAAATGCTCCCGACATCATCCTCACTTCATTTGTCTTCTTCCTCCTCCTCAACACCGATTCCGACTCCTTCGCCTTCGCTCCTTCCGGTTCTGGACTGTCGTTTCAATCTACGCGAAATCTGTAAACAATCCATTTTATTGGAGGATCATTTGTCTCATAAAGAAAAAAGGTGTACGGATTGTTGTGTCAAGCATTTTTTGGCATTGGAGGGTTTGTGTGAGGAAGCCGTTACCCTCGATAAAGACGGGACACATCAGACCACCATCAGTGAATTACCCCAAAAAATAAGAGAACTCCAGAAAAAATGGTATGAGGATCCAGAAAAAAATGCTCATTATTGTAGTCAAGAATTAAGGAAACTCCGCAAACAATTCCAGATTGATGTCTTTCCCATCGCGTTCCATCAGAATCAGGGATGCGGGGGCGGGACAAATTCTTGTTCGATCCAATCCTCTACATAAGAATCAAAAATTTATTTCCATAAATTACATATGGGAGAGAGTAAGATTCAACATTATTTTGATAGGCTCCCAAGAGATGTTTTGTATCATATTTACACGTTTGATCCAACCTATCATATCGATGCGTGGAATCGTGTGCTCGAACAATTAGCACGTGAAATATGGGTGTATCGATTTTTTTATACCATAAAATACACAAGAGATGTATCCCCGTATCGATTCTTGCGTCACGAGATTTATCATGTCATGGAATTTATTGATACCATCACCGTTCATAGCATCTATACCCAGGGAGAAAAACACATCATTTTTGGTCATAATTACCGATATGATACCTCCATGTTTCATCATAATGAAGCCTGTGTCGCTGTATTTATACGTATCCGTTCCATCTCCACCTGGGCACGATTCCGTTTTCATCATTTAGACTGGATCCATAATCATGGTGATCGTTCCCTCACCTCGTTTTGTCTTTACCTCTCCCAGAAAATGAATGAAGACCAGCGCATTTTGTCTCAAAAAAAAGTCGCTGAATTGTGGACCAATTATACACGTTCTTGAATCCTCATTGATGTATACCGTCCGTCCGATTATAGAGAGTACAAGAGAACATGAAGAGCGCACGACTACGAGTAGAGTGATACCGTACAAGTCGTCATAAACATTTCAAGAATAATCTTGTCTTGAAATGTTTGTTTTGTCTACACATCCATTTGATATTCTTATGGGAGAGAGAAGATTCAAGAAAGTTTCTTGATGAACTCCTCAATGGAGGAGGGATAACCCGTACCGCTCTTTCCTGTTTTGGAGGAACGATAATGAGGAAACCCGCGTACCCCACGCAACATATCCTTGTACTTGGGATCGGTTCCGTCCGCATACATGACCGCGTTTTCTAATCCGTTTTGACGAAGAAGTGCCTTCAATTTCTCACAGAACACACACCCCTTCATCAGAAACACCGTTACACCCAGGTTTTTTAAGGAAGAGGCTCGATTGTCCGGAGTAAACGATTCCATCAAAGGTTGAGTCGTCATCGGGGGGAACGGACGTAATTTCTTGTTCGAAGGACACTGGGCGACATAATATTTAGGTGTACAACTCGTCCCATACGCCGAACCAATATTATAATACTGATTCCCATCCGTATCATGAGTCAGGGCATCATACCCATACTGGTTTCCCTGTT
>Ga0214917_10006897_pt1 | contig 11661 bp, 12 predicted proteins | sample LL_1208_BB_MetaG_FD_177983 | JGI IMG/M metagenome (GOLD analysis project Ga0214917, IMG submission 177983) | Freshwater microbial communities from Lake Lanier, Atlanta, Georgia, United States - LL_1208_BB | ecosystem: Environmental > Aquatic > Freshwater > Lake | place: USA: Georgia | collected...
GATGAAGATCAGCGGCGGCACGATCCAGCTCAGGGCCGTGGTGATGAAGCTGGGCTTCTGGGGCGGCGCGGCGGCGAATTCCACGCCGTGCTCCTCGAGCCGCTTCGGCAGATCCATGTCGAAGATTGGCGTGGTGGCCAGCACCGTGGGGGCCCCTTCGGCCGGCGGATCCTTGAGCTCGTAGCGGATCTGCTCCTGGGTGATGTAGGCGCGGCGTACGTTGCCGTCGTCCACCTGGCTCACAAACAGCGAGTAGGGCACCCGCGGCACCTGCTGCATGCCCTGGTTGGGCAGGAAGCTGCTGAACAGCAGCAGCACCCCGAAGCCGATCAGCACCAGGTTGATGATCCCGAAGCGCCGGTTGGGGGGCGTTTCGTCCTTGCGGATGGCCATGCGCTGCGGGGCGTGATGGCCCCAAACTAGGGGCCCCACCTGGCCAGGGTGGTGGGTGAGAACCGTACGGCCACCTGAGCGCCACCTGACTGCCACCTGACTGCCCATGTGTGGCCGCTACTGCTTGAACGCCCCGCTGGAGCAGTTGCCGCAGCCCCTGGCGGCGGTGCTGCCCGATGGCCTGGCCCAGCACTACGCCCCGCGGCAGTTGATCCGCCCCGCTGAACCCGTGCTGGCCCTGCGCCAGGAGCACGGCCGGCTGCAGGGGGCCCTGCTGCTGTGGGGCCTGCTGCCCGATTGGGCCAAGGACCCCCTGGCGGCACCGCGCCCCTTCAACGCCCGTGCCGAAACCGTGGCCGAGAAGGCCAGCTTCCGCGGCGCCTGGCGCCACCGCCGCTGCCTGCTGCCGGCCGATGGCTTCCTGGAGAAGGGCCGCCGCATCGCCCGCCGCGATGGGGCGACCTTCTGGTTGGCGGGGCTGTGGGAGCGCTGGATTGGCCCCGATGGCAGCGAGGTGGAGAGCTGCTGCGTGCTCACCACCGCCCCCAATGCCCTGGTGGCCCCCCTGCACGACCGCATGCCCGTGGTTGTGCCGGCCGGCCTGGAGCAGGCCTGGTTGGAGCCCAACGATGGGCCGGGCCTGCGGGCCCTGGAGCCGCTGCTGCAGGGGTGGGACCCGGCGGGCTGGTGGGCGACCCCGCCCTCCCCAGCGGCTCCAGCGGACGGCAGCCGGCAGTTGTCGTTGCTGGAGGGGTGGGCACACTGAGGCGGTGCCTGGGGCCCCGATGGCGATCCGTGACGTGAGCCTGCGCCGCCGTCACCGCGGCTACGGCTTGCTGCTCAGCATCTGTCTGGCGTTGGTGGGGTGCCTGATGCTCCCTGCCGTGTTGCGCCCGTTGGCGGCCCTGGGGTACGTGGCGCTGCCGCTGGTGTTGATCCGCACCCTTGGCCATCCATCCGGCTCCGGCCGCTGGGTGCTGCTGCGCACGCGCGTCTACCGGTTGCTGGCCCTGGCCACCCTCGCCAGCGCCCTGGTTTGGTACTTCACGCCGTTGTTGCAGCGGGTCACCGGCCTGCCCCTGCTGTTTCTGATGGGGGCCCTGGTGGTGTGGAGCTGCCAGCGGTTGATGCTGCAGCTGGCCCAGGAGCGCCTGGTGAACAAGCACGTGCTGATGGGGGCCCTGGCGGGGTATCTGCTGCTGGGCCTTGCCGCCGGCCTGCTGTTCAGCGCCATGCAAACGGTGGACCCCCGCAGCTTTGCCGGTGTGGGGCTGGCCAAGGAGCTGCTGCCGCAGACGCCCGTTTGGCAGATCGATTTCGTGGCGCTCAACTACCTGGCGTTCGTCACCCTCACCACCACGGGCTATGGCGACATCCATCCCGGCACGCCGCAGACCCAGATGCTCTGCGCCCTCATTGCCATCGGGGGCACCACCTATCAGGTGCTGGTGATGGGCTTGCTGATCGGGCGGTTCACCGCCCAGGACGTGGGGCAGGTCATCGAGGAGGACAACCAGGACCATCGGCGTTGAGTTGCCAAAGCCAGTCGGTCCCGAGCCGTTGCAGCCCCGCAGGCGTCCAGGCCTCGGCTTGGTTCACCTCCACCAGCCCCAGATCCCCGAGGGGGGTGCGGGCGGCGGCGCCCCCCAGCAGCTTCGGCGCCACCACCGCGGCAATCCGCTGCACGCAGCCCTGGCGCAGGGCGCTGGCCGCCAGGGCTGGGCCGCACTCCCACAGCACCTGGTTGCAGCCGCGGGCGGCCAGGGCCTCCAGCAGATCCGCGGGCTCGCAGCGGGGCAGCTCCAGCCGCTCCACCCCCGCCTGATCGAGCCAGTGGCGCTGGGCCGCCTCCACCTCCGGGCCGTGGGCCACCAGGGTGGCTGCCTCCGCCTGCTGCCACAGCTGGGCCTGGCGGGGCAGTTCCAGGCTGCGGCTGAGCACCACCCGCAACGGCTCCGGGTTGCGCTGGCCTCGGCTGGTGAGCAGGGGGTTGTCGTGGCGCACGGTGCCGCCCCCCACGATCACCGCGTCACAGCCCGCCCGCAGCCGGTGCACCCAGCCGCGGGCCTCCGCACCGCTGATCCACTGGCTGGAGCCATTCGGCAGCGCCGTGCGGCCATCGAGGCTCATGGCCCACTTGAGCAGCCCCAGGGGGCGGCCGCTCTGCACACGGTGCAGAAACGCACGATTCAGGGCTCGGGCTTCCGCCTCCGCCACGCCGCGGATCACCTCCACCCCGGCCCGTTGCAGTTGGGCCAGGCCGCCGCCGGCCACCCGCGGGTCGGGATCGTCCATGGCCACCACCACCCGGGCGATCCCCGCCGCCAGCAGGGCCTCGCTGCAGGGGGGGGTGCGGCCGTGGTGGCAGCAGGGCTCGAGGGTCACCACCGCGGTGCCGCCGCGGGCCCGCTCCCCCGCCTGCCGCAGGGCCATCACCTCGGCGTGGGGGCCGCCGGCGACGGCGTGGAACCCCTCGCCCACCAGCTGACCCTGGGCGTCGAGCAGCACACAGCCCACCAGGGGGTTGGGGCTGGTGCGGCCCGCCCCCAGGGCGGCCAGCTGCAGCGCCCGCTGCATCCAGGGGCGCCAGGCGTCGCTCACCGGTTGGCGGCGCTGGCCTCGGTCCAGCTGGGCAGGCCTCGCCATTCCCCCACCACGTAGGGGGGCACCGGCAGTTCCACGAACACCCCCGGCAGCTCCAGCCGCAGCGGGCGGTTTTTGTGCAGGTCCGCCAGCAGCGGGCTGAGGTTGAACTCAGCCGCCGCATCACGGCCGTCGCTCACCAGCTTGGGGTTGGCGGTGGTGATGTCGTCGAGCTCCCAGCGGCGGCGACCGCCGTAGACCACCAACGCCGTGGGGTGGTCCAGCCGCACCTTGCCCGGGTAGCCCACGATCCGCAGGGTCACCGGGCCGCCGGGGGGGCCGCTGCGGTAGGCCACCGCCTGCCAGCTCTGGTAGTCGAGGTCGCGCAGGCTCTCGAGGCTGCGCACCATCGGCTGGCCGTTCTCATCGGCGTGGGCGTGCAGCTGGGCGCCGGCGGCCGTGGGCCCCAGCAACAGCCCCGAGGCCAACACCAGCAGCAGCAGCGCGTGGCGCAGCCAGGAACGCAGCGGGGTGCTCATGCCGCAGCCGCCTCCCGCTCGGCGCCGGGGATCACCTGCCAATCGGTGTGGGTGGCCCACAGGGCCCAGATGGCCATGGCCCGCAGGTAGTGGCAGGCGCGGAAGGTGTTCACCCCCGTGATCGCCTCCGGGGTGCGGAACTGCAATCCGCCGCCGTACACCTGCTCCACCACGGCGCCGGTGATCGCCAGGGCGGTGCCGCCCTCGCCCATCAGGCGGTAGTAGGCCGCCAGGCCGAAGTTGATGCCGGTCCACACCTCCAGCGGGTGGGTGCCGTTGGGGTCGAGGGGGGTGCCATCGCGGCGCAGGCCGTTGGCCACCCCGAGCCGTCCCCCCTGGAACCCCTCAAAGCAGGCCTCCTTCACCGCCTTGAGGGCGCTGTGGGCCCGGGCGTCGGCCACCACCGCCGGCAGCCCCAGCAGGCGGGCGTAGAAGTCGCCGCAGAGCTGGTCGGCCATCACCACGGGGGTGCCGCTCTCGGCATCGATGTTGTAGTACTCGCCGTTCCAGAGCAGGGCGTCAAAGTTGGCGCGCGATTGCTCCAGCCAAGCGCCGAAGGTGCGTTGGTCGTCGGCGGTGTCGAGCCCCATGGCCAGCTGCAGTTGCTGGGCCATGGCCAGGGCCGCCTCCAGGGCGGCGATCCACAGGGCGCCGCAGTAGGCGCTCACCCCCTTCAGCGGCCAGTCGTCGAAGGTCTGGTCGGGGGCGCCGCCGTTGTCCGGCAGGCCGTCGTTGTTGGCGTCGAAGGTTTTGAGGTAGTGCAGCGCCTGCACCGCCGCGGGCCAGCAGTCGGCCAGGAAGCGCAGGTCTTCGCCGTTGGGGGCCAGCTTGAAGGTGCGCCACACCTGCAGCACGAAGTCGCTGGCCAGGTCTTTCCAGAGGTTGCAGTCCTGGTAGGCGGTGTAGTTGCTGGCGTCCCAGGGGCGCTCGTTCGGGGCCCCCAGGTCGTGGGGGGTGGCGCCGGCCACTTTGCGGGCCGCTTCCACGCGGCCCTTGCCCTGGGTGAAATACCAGCCGATCGGCCGCGGCGTGGGGTCGGCGGCGGGGATGGCCCGCGCAAAGCTGCGCAGCACGCTTTTGTCGAGTTCGGGCCACAGCTGCAGCAGCGCGAAGGAGCCGTAGAGCCGCACGTCGAGGCTCTCGTACCAGGCGTAGTCGAGGCACTCCAGCACCCCGAAGCGGCCCACGGGGTCCTGGGGGGAGGCGGCGGTCCAGAGGCTGCCGCCGCTGGCCAGGTCGTAGAGCTCGTTGAACAGGGCCATGCGCAGCGGCTCCGGCAGGTCGCTGCGCTCCAGCACAGGCCGCTGCCAGGCCTGGATCTGTTCGCGCCAGCTGCGCCAATCGCGCAGGGCTTCGGCCGCCAGGGCGGCGGCGTTGGTGCCGCTGGCGCCGAAGAAATCGGTGTGGCGGCGCAGGGCGCGGCTGCCGGTGGCGAAGGCGGTCACCGGCAGGTCCCAGCTGATCACCAGCGGGATCTCCAGGCTCTGGCCGGGCTCCAGGTGGCATTGCACCGCCAGGGCGGCGCTGAGCGGGTCGTTGGCGCCGGAGCGGCGGTCGTTGTCGCTGTCGGGGATGGAGCCGTCGCGGCTGAAGCTCTCCCACAGCTCGCTGCCGTCGCCGGCGGGGTTCCAGCGGCTGCAGCGCTGGATGCGCACCCCCGGCTGGGGGCTGGTGGCGATGCACCACTGGCCCTGGCCCTCGGCGATCGGCTCGGCGATGTCGCCGTTGAGCAGCACACCGCTCAGCCCCGCGTCGTCGACCCAGCGGTTGTGCTGCCCCTGGGTGCGGCCGATGGCCGGCACGTAGTTGTGCTCGGGGCTGCCGTCGTCGCGGAAGTGCACCGAGGCGGAGGGGTCGGTGTTGGTGAACCAGCCGGTGCTGTTGCGCCAGCTCAGCAGCAGCGACAGATCGAGCGGCTTGCGGCTGGGGTTGCGCAGGGTCCACACGAACACCGCCACCGGGTAGCTGGTGCGGCGGTAGTCGCCCGGCAGGATCGGGCTGAAGGCTTCGCAGCGCACCTCGGCGTCGAACACGCCGGTGTAGTCGCTCCAGCTGAGTGGGTAGCGGGCGGCGTAGTGGCCGGTGCTGCGCTCCGGGGTGCTGGCGGGGTACCAGCTCCAGGCGCCCAGCGGTTCACCGGCGTCGGGCCGGGAGGCATCCACGGGCGGCTTCACCGCCAGGGCATGGGCCCGTTGGCGCTGGCCGTTGGATTCGAACAGGGCGAACTGGCAATCGGGCAGGGTGCCGAACCAGTGCTCGCCGCCATCGAGGTGCCACAGGTTGAAGCTGCCATCGGGGGCGCGGCCGATGCAGCCGGCCCCGAAGCCCCCCAGGGGCATGCCGTGGTTGGGGCCGTCGTCGAGGTTGCTGGCGTAGCGCACCGTGTAGGGGTCGTCCCAACCGAGGCCGAGGGGGCGCGACCAGCTGGCGGCCGGCGCCGGCGGGGCGGATCGGGGCGTGCGCCGCAGCAGGGATTTGAGGGCGGTGAGGCCGAATCGCGCCATGGGGCAGCCAACAGTGGGGCCAGCTTGTCAGAGCTGCTGGGAACTGGGGTGCTCCCGGGCCTCCTGCTCCACCAGGGCATCGAGGGTGGCGGCGGAGCGCACCAGGGCCTGGTAGCGCTGCACCACCCGCCGGTTGCGCTCCAGCCAGCTGGCGGGGTTGCCCTGGGCGGCGGCGCCGCTGCCGCTGCCGTCCTCATCCAGCAGCTCCAGCTCCCGCTGGCTCACCAGCGCCAGCACCAGCTCATGCAGGCGTTGGCGGCGGCTCTTCTCGTGCTCAGGCATGGCTGGGTTGTGGTGGTGGACCGGCCTCGAAGCGATCCAGCAGCACCTGCACCGGAATCATCGTCTTGAAGCGGCAGGCGCTGGTTTCGCTGCAGTCGAGCGTGCCGTGCTCCCAGAACTTGTTGCTGCCCATGCCGCCGCCGCACAGGCCGAAGTAGTCGCAGCTGCCCTGGCAGCGCTCCATGCCCGACACCACATCGCGCCAAAGCTGGGCAAAGCGCTCGGAGCGCGCGGCCTGTTCGAAGCTGGTGCTGCGCAGGTTGCCGAGGTTGAAGCTGCCGTAGCGATCCGAGCTCACCGACAGCAGCTCCGGATCGAAGGTGGAGAAATTGCCCTCCCAGTCGACGCTGAGGATGCAGAAGGGGCGATTGAGTTCATTCTGGTTGAGGCGCTGCTCGCGCTGGATCAGCCCGATCACCTGCTCGAATTCCCGCAGCCGCAGCGGGTGGCCATCGGCTTCGCTGAGCCGCCAGAACTGCTCCAGAAAGGCTCGGTACTGCCCTTCCCGCTCGCGGCCCTGCATCGAGCTGCTGGTGTGCACACCCTCCTGCTCTTCCACGTTGAAGCCCACGGCGCTGATGCCGTTGTCGCGGAAGAAGCGATACATCGCCTCGGGTTGCTCCATCGCCGCTGCGGTCACCACCGCGATCACGTGGAACGGCACGCCGTGGCGGCGCAGGGCTTCGATGCCGCCCATGGCCAGGGCGTGGGAGCCGTTGCCGTTGCGGAAGCGGCGGTGGGCGTCGTGGATGGACTCGGGACCATCAAGGCTCACGCCCACCACGATGCGGTTGCGGCGGAAGCACGCGCACCAGGCGTCGTTGATCAGCGTGCCGTTGGTCTGGATGTGTTGCTCGATCACCACCCCATCGGCACCGTGCTCGGCCAGGCAGCGCTCGATGATCGCCGTGGCTTCGTCGTAGTAGCTGCAGGGCAGGGTGAGTGGCTCCCCCGCATGCCACACCAGCGAGATCCGTGGCCCGCAGAAGGGGCTCTCGAGAATGCGTTGCACCAGCAGCGGCAACAACTCCAGATCGAGGATCCGGCGCCGTTGTCGATCGGGCAGGTAGCAGTAGTCGCAGTCGAGGTTGCAGAGGGAGGTGGATTGCACCACCACCAGCCCGATCGGCCCGAATCGGTTCAGGTCGAGGGCGCTGTTCACCAGTTCACGAAGCCACCGGTGGCGCCGTTGGCCCAGCCGGCGCCGTAGGGGATGCCGCCGCCATTGCCCCAGCCGCCCCCGTTGCCCCAGCCACCGCCATTGCCCCAGCCGCCGTTGCCCCAGCCGCCGCCGTTGCCCCAACCGCGGCGCCAGCCCCCGTTGCCCCAGCCGCGGCCGCCACCGTTGGCCCACCAGCTGATGGCGGTTTCAGCCTCGGGGTTCAGCTTGTCGGCATGCAGCAGCGGTTGCCAGCTGCCCTCGCGCAGGGCCTGGATCCGGCCCTCCAGGGGGTTGCTCGGATCGGGGCTGCGGTAGACGCCGGCCTGGGCGGTGTTGGTGAACACGGAGGCCGCGGCGACGGCGGTCAGCAGATGCAGCAGCGAGCGGGGGGCCATGGCGGTGAGGGGCAGGTGGACGAAGGGTTCAGATCGGTTCAGGGTGCGGACACCAGGGCGGCGCTCAGCAGCACGTTGGTGAAGTAGGCCTGGATCGCGTTCTGGCTGAGGTTGAGGCTGCTACCGGGGCCGATCCAGCGGTTGATGCGGGTGAGGGCCGCGGCATCGTTGTTGATGTAGGCCTGCATCAGCCGGGCGATCGCAAGATTGCTGAGGTTGAGGATCCCGGAGTTGTTTTCGGGAATGATGCAGGCCACGGCGGAGCGGCTGTAGGGCACCTGCGGCGCCAGGTTGTTGTTGGCGGCGGCGCTGCGGTTGGCCATCAGCCAGAGGCTGTCACCGCCCAAAAACTTGATTTGGCCGCTGCTCAGGGCGGTGAGGGCCGCCTGGGGGGTCTCAAACGGCACCAGGGTGGCCTTGGGCACCGCCGCCGCCAGGGTGCTGGCGGCCAGGGAGTTTTTCACCACGCCGATGCGCTGGCCGGCCAGGGCGGTGGGGGTGCCGTCATTGCCGGGGGGGGTGAGCAGCCGCACGCCGGTGAGGGCGAAGGGCAGGGTGTAGTCCACCACCATCGCCGGCCCCCAGCTGTAGCTGACGCCGCAGGCGATGTCGGCGCTGCCGGCCACGATGCTGTCAAGACCCTGCTCCACCGACTGGGCCGGCACGGGGGTGACGGTGACCGGCTTGTTCAGCGCTTGGCTGAGCTCCTTCTGCACCTCGGCCACAAACTCCATGGCCAGGCCGCCATAGCCGTTGCCCTGGGCGGTGATGTAGGGCAGGTCGTCGTTCATCACCAGCACCTTGAGCTGGCCGGTGCGCCCCACCCGTTGCACCACCGATTCGGCCTGGGCGGCCTGCGGAATCCCCAGGCTGAGGCTGAGCAGGGCGCCCAGCAGGGCTGTGAGACGTGTGCGCATCGAAGGCCAGTCCGCAGACGACCCCTGGAAGTTAGAAACGAACGGCCGATTTGGCTGCCGCTTGTTGCAACCAGAATGGAACGATGATCGAGGTGATCGGCACCGACGCCGGCGCGCCGGCCACCCTGCCGGCCGCCCAGCGCGAGCTGCTGTTGCAAGCCAGCCTGGTGGCGGCGCCCCAGCGCCTGCATGGCCCGCTGCTGGCGCTGTTCGGGCCGTCGTTGCCGGCGCTGGTCGCCACCGATGCCCTCGAAGCCTGCCTGGAGCAGCTGCAGCGGTGCACGCCCCAGCAGCCTGTGGTGGTGCTGGCCAGTGGTGATCCGCTCTGGTTCGGCATCGGCCGCCAGCTGCTGCAGCGGATCGAGCCGGCGCAGCTGCGTTTCCATCCGGCCCCCAGTTCGCTGCAGCTGGCCTTCGCCCGCATCGGCCGCCCCTGGCAGGACGCCGCCTGGATCAGCCTGCACGGCCGCGAGCCCGAAGCCCTGGCGGCGCGCCTGCAGCAGCGCCCCCCTGCCCTGGCGGTGCTCACCGATCCGGGCCAGGGCGGCGCCGAGGCGGTGCGGTGCCTGCTGAGGGCCTCAGGCCTCGAGGCCAGCTATGGGCTGTGGCTGTGCGAGCGGCTCGGTCACCCCGAGGAGCGGGTGCAGCGGCTGGATCCGGCCGATCCGCTGCCGGCGGACCTGGATCCGTTGAACCTGGTGCTGCTGGTGGCGGAGCCGCCGCCGCCGCCGTCTGCCGCCGAGCTGCCCCTGTTCGGCCTTCCCGATGGGGTGTTCCTGCAACACACCGATCGCCCCGGGCTGATGACCAAGCGCGAGGTGCGCATTCAGCTGCTGGCGGACCTCGACCTGCCCGTCACCGGTGTGCTCTGGGATGTGGGGGCCGGCGTGGGCTCCGTGGGGCTCGAGGCCCTGCGGCTGCGGCCCGGCCTGCGGCTCTGGGCCCTGGAGCAGCGGGGGGGCTCCGCTGCCCTGATTCGGGCCAATGCCGAGCGCCTGGGGGTGCAGCCCGCCGGGGTGCTCGAGGCCAAGGCGCCGGAGGCCCTGGCGGAGCTGCCCGATCCGGATCGGGTGCTGCTGGGTGGTGGCGGCCGCCAGCGCGGCGCCCTGCTGGCGGCCCTGCTGCCGCGGCTGCGCCCCGGCGGGGTGCTGGTGGTGCCCCTGGCCACCGTGGAGGCCCTGGCGGAGCTGCGGCCGGCCCTGGAGCAGGCGGGGCTGCGGGTGAGCGTCAGCCAGCATCAGGCCTGGCGGGGTGCCCCCCTGGCGGATGGCACGCGGCTGACGCCGCTCAATCCCGTGTTGGTGTTGCGGGGGCAGCGGCCAGGGGCCTGATCACCGCGGCACTGCCAACCCGCAGCCCCAGCCGTCGGGCCTCCCCGGCCGCCAATTCCACCACCCCATCGGCCGGTTCATCGGGGCCGTAGGTGCGGCAGGGCAGCCGCGGGCAGGGGGTGGTGTTGGCCTCGATGGCGATCACCCGGCCGCCCCGCAGGAAGAGCATGTCGAGGGGGGAGGGCGTCTGGTGCATCCAAAACTTGAGCACCATCGGTTGGTCGTAGGGAAACCACATGCCACGCAGGGGCGGCAGCGGCGGCCGCCCCATCAGGCCGCGGCTCTGCTGCGGCGCCGTGCGTGCCACCTCCAGCTGGATGCAGGGCGGCGCTGTGGGGGCCGGCAGACACCACTGGGCCTCGATCGGCAGCTGCTGGGGCGGGATTGCGGGGGTGGCCATGGGATCAGCCCAGTTGCGGCGGGCCGTCGCTGAGGCAGTAGCCCTGGCCGCGCACGGTGTGGATCAGCCGCTTCTCCCCCTCCTGCTCCAGTTTCTGGCGCAGGTAGCGCACGTACACCTCGATCACATTGCTGGCGGCGCCCTGCTGGTCGTGCCACACCTGCCGCAGGATCTGTTCGCGGCTGAGCACCTGGCCGCGGTGTTCGATCAGCAGCAGCAGCAGGGCGTATTCGCGGGCGGTGAGCGCCACCTGGCGCTGGCCGCGGCGCACCTCATGGCGGCTGGGCACCACGTTGAGGTCCGCCAGGCTGAGGCGGTCGGCGGGGGGCTGGCCCTTGGCCAGCAGCCGGCGGTGCAGGCGCAGGCGGCTGAGCAGGTCGCTGGGCCCGGCGGTGGAGAGCCAGAAGTCGTCGGCGCCGCTGCGCAGCAGCTCCGAGCGGGCGCTGACGCTGTCGCGGCCGATGTCCAGCAGCAGCGGGGTGGGCCCCAGTTGGGCGCGCAGCTGCGGGATGCGGCCCTGCCACTCGGCCCCCAGCAGCACCAGGTCGCAGGGGGCGCCGGCGGGCTGCTCCCCCACCAGGCAGCGGTAGCCGGAGGCCTCCAGCCGCGGGGCCAGGGCTTCCGCCTCCGCGCCGAGCAGCAGCAGCACCCCCCCGTCGCTCATGGCCCGCCGCCGTTGCCGGGTTTGGCCACGTGGGGCAGGCCCCAGCCCAGCTTGTTGCGCAGCACCTGGAAAAATTCGTGGTCCGCCAGCCGCACGAAGCGCACCGGATGCTCGCTGCGGCGGATCAGCACCCGGTCCTCCGGCCACACGTAGCAACCGGCGCTGCCATCCACCACCATCATCAGACGCTCCGGCGTGGCGGGAAACACGGTCACCGGTTCCTGGTCGCTGAACACCAGCGCCCGGGACGCCAGGGAATGGGGCGCGATTGGGGTGAGCTGCAACACCGGGCAGTCGGGCGTGATCACCGGGCCACCGGCACTCAGGGCGTAGGCGGTGGAGCCGGTGGGGGTGGAGAGGATCACTCCATCGGCGGCAATGTCCACCGGGGCATGGCGCCCCACGGCGATTTCGAAATGGCACATCGAGGTGAGCGGCTCGCGGTGCAGGGCCATCTCGTTGAGGCAGAGCACCTCCCAGCGCCGCTGCTC
>Ga0214917_10006898_pt1 | contig 11661 bp, 5 predicted proteins | sample LL_1208_BB_MetaG_FD_177983 | JGI IMG/M metagenome (GOLD analysis project Ga0214917, IMG submission 177983) | Freshwater microbial communities from Lake Lanier, Atlanta, Georgia, United States - LL_1208_BB | ecosystem: Environmental > Aquatic > Freshwater > Lake | place: USA: Georgia | collected...
TGATAAGGTTCAAATCATCCGTAGAGACAATATGTGGGTGCGGGAAGATGACGGTGTAGTAACGCCTGTAGGTAAGACGCTACGAGATGCTATTGCTAGCGTCACTGGAGTTGCAGCGGAACCTCTTGCTAAACGTGGCCCTAAGCCTAAGCTGACTGAAGAAGAAAGAGCTACTAAGGCGGCAGAGAAAAAAGATTGGACTAGTGTTCTTAATTTCTTAGAGCGTACAATTACCTCTACTAAGAAGCGCGTTGATACTGGCGAGGAAGGTCTTGCTGTTCAACTTGATAGGTTCTTCGGTCCAAGACCTGAAACACCCGAAGGCCCAAGGAAAACCTACCAGACTCTGTTTGAAGAGCGGACACTCGACAATATTCTTAAGTCAAAAACATCTAACCCCGAAGCGTTGGCTGTTTTGCGTAAAAACTTTTATGAGAGCATTTACCCTGCGCTTGAAGTTCTGTATGACCTCAGCACGAGACCTCAGCTTGCAACTACTCGCATTAAAGGAATGGCCGAAGCGCAGTTCAACCGTGCGCCTGTGGATATACGGAATCTCATAAAGACTAGAGTTGAAGGTGCTAGGGCTGCGCCTGCTCCTGACATCGAACAAAAGATCACTGAATTAGCAGAAGAAGCGCCACCTGTGCAAACAGCACAGCCCACTGGCCCTGCGCCCGTTGTTACTGTTAAGAAGAAAAAGCGTGTGTTTGAGAAGCCAGAAATACTAAAGCAAGCTCAAAGCAAGCAAATTACAAACGCAAATACTAACAATGCCATAAACAATCTGCGTACTAAGCCTAATGTTACTGCTAAAGACGCAGCTAAGGCTATTATTAATTCCACTAAAGAAAACGGGTTTGAGAACGTATTAGCAAAACGTCTCATTAATCTTGTTGGAAACGTACCTTTTACGATTGTAGATACTGATCATAAAGATACAAAAGTCCGCGATAGATTTATAAAAGAAGGTGCCAAAGGTATATACATTCGTAATGCAGACATACTAGGCAACCCTTTATCAAAAGGTTCTGTTTATGTTGTAGGTGCTAAATACGGTAATTTAAAACAAGGTGTAAATAACAGGACTGTGTTGCATGAGTTAATACATGTAGGCTCTTCTGAAAGAATTAAGCAAGGTAAAGACCTCTTAGCCAAAGACAAAAACTCAACAGATCCTAGAGCTGCTGCCGTACGTAAGTTAGAAAATTTAAAAGATGCTGCTCGTAAGGCGTATCTTACGGCGCAAGCAAAACCAGATTCTGTTACTCCCGAACAACTTGAAGCTTCGTTAAATATTGAGGACATAGTAGAAAAGGGTGAAGTTTTATCTAACCTAGATGAATTTTTTACTTATGGGATGACTGACCCCAGATTCCAAACTTTTTTGAAATCTGTACAGTTCGGTAAAACTAATGTCAGTCTATTTGGTAAATTCGCCAGCGCCATACGAGAGTTGTTAGGTTTAAATAAAAACTCTGAATCTGCGTTAATTAATTTAATCGAAGTAAGTGAAACGCTGCTGCCAACTACTGAAGCCGCAGATACAGCTTTGCAGAAGGGAGACTTGGCAAGCGCTCTTAGAGAATTAGAACTACTTAGCCAAAAGCAAGATGTTCAAACTGCTGCCGAAGTACAAGCTAAATACGCCAATGATGTAATCCGTACTCCGCGCAGCCAAGGTCCGAGCGTGTCGCTTCTCGATCAAGCTATTGCTAACGGCATGGATGTGTCTAGTCAGGCTGAACTTGCTGGGGCTGTTATCGAAGGTGGTATGTCTGTATCGCGTAAACATCTAATCGGTGCACTTACCCCAAGTCAGATTGCCAAGCTTGTTAAAGATAAAGTCCCTGCGCTTACCCGTGTCGTGGATCTTGGTAGGAAGTTCAACGCTAAGCGACAACAAAGACTCGACCAACTAAAAGAAATCATGAAGCCTTGGCTAAAGCTTCAGCGCAACGACAGAGAACAAAGTCAGTTGCTTGCCACGATCATGCACTTGGCTACGGTTAACGGTATAGACCCAAGCATTCCCGGTAAAGATCGTCTTGCGTCTACGCCTCAGTCAGATACTCTGGATGATCTGTGGGAAAAGCTTGGCGAACCTGGGCGCAAGATCTATGTTGATGTGCGTAACTACTATGCTAAACAATACGAGCAATACAAAGAGCTGCTAAAGAAACGTATTGAAGTAATGGGCATAGAAGACGCAGAAAAAACTAAATTTATGGAGCTGCTCAAAAAAGAATTTGAGACAGACAAGGTTGCTTATCCTTATTTCCCTCTCATGAGATATGGAGAGAACTGGTTGCGTGTAGGCAAAGGCAAGGACATGGAGTTCTATATGTTTGAGTCTGCCTCGGAGCGCAATCGGTTCGCCATCCGCAGGGCTAAGGAGATGGGTAAGCCTACTAAAGATTTATACGATGACCAGACCTTTAAGCGTGGTGATCAGTTAAGCGGCATGATGGAAGAAAGCTTTGCCGATACAACAAAGCTAAAAGAAGTTCTCGCAGCGGTAGATAAGTTAGGCACTGATACTGATAAAGCTGCGGTTAAAGACGAGATCTATCAGATGTACCTGCTGACGTTGCCGGAGAAGAGTTTCCGCAAGCAGTTTATCCATCGTAAAAATACAGCAGGTTTTAGTGCAGATGCGTTGCGTAACTTTGGCACTGCGGGTTTCCGTATGTCCAACCAACTTGCCAAGATGGAGTTCCAACCACAGATCGTTAACGGAATAAGTGAAGCAAAAGAGTCCATCAAAGATGACCCAGACTCTGCTAAGTACAGAACCTATATTGAAGAAGTTGCAGATGACTTCGATGCTGTCGTTAATCCTAAGAACGAAAACTCAATCCTAAACTTTGCAGCCAACGGACTCTCGACGTTTAACTTCTTCTACTACATGAGTTCGATCTCGTCTGCCCTGACAAACATGACTTCATTGCCTGTGTTTGGCTACCCCACATTACTTGCTGAATACGGCAAGACTCCTGGCGGCGCTAAGGCTGTGCACATAGAACTGCTGCGGTTCCTGAATGTGTACAAAGAGGTTGGGTTCCGTCGCAAGGTTGATGGTAAGACAGAATATGTAATGCCTTCCATACGTAACGCCTTGACTAAGCCTGATGAAATCAAAGCCTACGATGAGTTTGCAGCTGACAACCTCTTCTCTTTTAACCGTTCGAAGGACTTGCTTAACATCGTCAAGTCCCCTTCTCAAGAAGCTACTAACCCTAACATTTTGAAAGTGCCTGTGCAGTTTGCTACAGATGCTATCTCTACGATATTCTCCATGACAGAACAACTGCCGCGAGAGGTGATGGCAATGACTGCGTACCGTATCGGGCGGCAGCAAGATCTTTCACATGAAGAAGCTATGAAGAAGGCTTTGGACCTAACGCACGATGCGATGTATGACTATTCGCTCTTTGATACGCCACGGTATTTCCGTGGGCCTATTGGTCGTACGCTCTTCCAATTTAAGAAGTTTTCCCAGAACACGGCGTTTTATCTCACAACCAACTTCTTGCAGATATTCAAGGGTGTCGATCCTACAATTAGGAAACAAGCCGCAACAAGGTTTTTCGGCACTTTGGGTATGACAGGTATGTTTGCAGGAGTGACAGGCTTCCCGTTGTATACGGTTATTACTACTGTCGTAGAGAAAGTATTAAGTGCCTTTGGTGACGATGACGATGACGAAGATAGTGCAGCCTTCCAGATCCGTAAGTACGGATTTGATCTTTGGTTCAAGAAGTGGCTGTCTGAAAACTTCGGTGCCAACATAGCAACCTATGTCGCTACGGGTCCGGTTACTGGACTAACAGGTGCAGACTTCAACGCACGAGTCAAACTCAACGATCTATTCTTCCCCGATTGGGAGTTCAAAGGGTTGCTCGGTCCAAGCTTTGGTCTGTATGAAAATGCCCAACGTGCGTATGACAGGTTTAGAGAAGGGCAGACCGAACGTGCTATTGAGACGATGCTACCTTCAATCGTACGCCAGCCGGTTAAGGCGTATCGCTTTAACGAAGAAGGAGTAAAAACTCCGAAAGGCTACGAGGTTGTCGCTAAGGAAGACCTCGATTGGATGGACATTGCGATGCAGAGTATTGGCTTTGCACCGATCAAAGTATCCGCAAAGCAAACCGAGAACTATAAGCTTAAGAAGCTTGAGCAGGAACGGGAAGAAGAGCGCACTGAGCTGTTGAAACGTGCGGTCTATGCACGGCGTGGGATTTCGGATGAAGACTTTGACGATGTGATGGAAGACATCCAGAAATACAATAAGAAGTTTCCCAACCGTCGCATCCTGCCTAACAACATCATCCAATCTGATCAAGCACGGCGTAGGCAAGAACGTGTCGTAGACCAAGGGTTGTATATTGCTAACCCGATGAACCGCCGCGAACTCTTAGAGCTTAGAGCTAAAGAGTAAAAAAATCCCCGCAGGGAGGCGGGGATGAAGGACTCGTCGCGAGTCGAGGAGACAGCATGGAACTACAGCGCGGAGTATACAGCTAAACTCTCCAAACGCGAATACCCTGAATACCCTCCTCTATAACTGTCTTCATAACAACTTTAAACTTCAACCGCCTAGTCTCCTTACGGACTATAACCTTAGCGGCTGTGCAATCGAGGCAGGGGATAAAGAACGAACTCCCCCGCACAAATTTGCGCCAGTTGATATTAAAATTTACTTCATGCACTAGCATCAGCGGGTACGTTCATTAATTCTTCTACATCGAAGAAGTTGCTGTTAGCGCAGTCAAAAATCAAGCAGTAGACAGGTGGCGCTGTGATCTTCATGCCTTTCGTGATGCGCTTTACTTCAGTATCCAAGAGCACCTTGTCCATTTCCAACTTACGAGTAAGTTCCCTGTAGGTAATCTGAGCTTTGGCGCAGTCAGCCCTGAAGTGTTTGGCGTTAATAAACATGCGCTTCGTATCTGGCTCGTAGCGTATATACAGCGGACCTTTGGGTTCTATTAAGGGTGCTGATGCCATGTTAGTCCGCGCATCTACTTCTGCATTAACAACCAAAATATTTTGCATGTGCCGATTGATGTAGTCACCAATCACTCCCGCAGCGTTAGTCAAGGGTGGTCTGACATGCTGACGCAACTGATGGATCTGCTGAGTTACCCACTGATATATGTTCTTAAGACTATAGTCGTGCAGTCCTACTTCTTTCGCCAGTATGCCCCCTGCAATATTGCAAGCCACAAGTGCTGACCAGAATCGCTCACGGGAAGTCAGCTTAACTTCTTTATCAATTTTGGCTTGGACGGTGCGTACAGTGTTGATGGCATAGTCAAGGTTGTTGACTAGGTAGGAGAAGTAAATATCTGCGGCATGTCCGTAGTTCTGTTCAAGCTGTACATCAAACATATGCTTGGCATACTGCTCATCGATCCCGCTGCTATAGATCACATACTCAAAGACACGCATCATCTCGCCATCTACTGAGTCTCGTGCAATCTGCAATTTATCGTACAAGCTTGCGTTGGAAGTCATGATCTCAATAAGTTCCCACCGCTCGTGGTTTGCTCTGAGTTGGTTAACGCTAGCTTGCGCCCGTTCTTTGTCACGACCTTGGGTTACTTGGTAGAGGTGCGACCCCATGTCTTCAGCAGAAACCTTAGTGATCTCATCATAGGTATGGCAAAGGTTGTTAAAGATTGCTAGTTTGCGAGACACTGAGTTTTGCGTGTCTTTCCACATTGACATAAGCTCTGTGGGTTTGCCAATGATGCTGTTGATGACACGAAGAATCGTGGACTTTCCAGGCCCAGAGTCTCCACTGATTAGGTTGATAGCAGCACCGCGAATCCCTGTGAACTTTAGTAGGGGGCTACCAAATCCTGTTAACGCAGCATAAGCATAGGGTTCCAAACCTTCCTTCGCATAAATATTGAAGCACTCTTTCCACTTATCAAAATCCCCCATAGCAATCATGTGTGGCGCGAAGTGATCGGTTGCTGTTGAAGGGGGACTATAGTGGATGCCTGATGCTGATATTTCTCTATCGCCAATAATAAATTTACTGTCGCTATCACACCACCCGAATTGAGTTCTCATTTTGTCTGCCTTTTTACTTACCTGAAGTTCTTTAACGAAAGTCATGATGTACCCAAGCATTGATTCCTGTTGCTTAGGTGTTGCTGCTACCCCCCTTTCTGCAAGGGCTTCCCTTAATTTTTCTTTGACTACAACTGAGGTCAACGGTACTGAAAATTCCTTCATCCCATCCTGTGGAAGGTGAAGCCTGAATACGACCATCTCCCCATCAATTGGATGCACCATCCTTCGGACGACATAAAGATCGTGCTCATAGACGAGCTGCGCTTCCTCTTCCTCCGTGACCGGACGCTTATAAACACCCCCGTTTTTCCCTCGAAAGTATGGGAAAGGGTATTCGGGTACGGAGTAAATAATCGGAGGCTCATCGTCTTCAACCTCTTCTACAATTTCTCTAGTAACGTCTTCAGCAATCTCAATACCCAACACAATCGGAGATTTGATATTGCCTTTGTGTGGGCACTCGTCGCACCCACCCGGATTGAACTTCTCAAACGTCACGCATTGGTACGGACCTTTGATGCGGTTAGCTTTCTTCTCTGTCGAGTCAGGGTCATACTCTTCGTGATGTTTTGATATGGCGTGTACCGCTACATCCCTGTCATTGCAATACTGAGCTATAGACAGCCCTGCTCTCCACAACGGTTCACTCACATTCTTCTGGTCTTCAGCCAAAAACTTTATTTGTTTACATCCATGCCCTATATCAGTCTTTACTAAAATGTTCTTAAAATAATATTCTTTGTTGCTAGCAAGAGACTTGGTTAGCTCATTGACCTGACGCGGTATGAAGTCTGGAATCTCTTCCTTAAAGACAAGCACACCGATTGATTGCCGAAACGCAAAAAAATCAACCGGCTCGCCTGTATACAACAGCGTTACATCGAGCGGGTCACTTGGGTCTTTGAAATTCTTAGTATCTGGCAGACGCAATATCCGTGCTTTATCCGCTGTACACGCAGGGTCTGCGCTAAGAAACTGCTCTTCACATAAAGCCTTTAACCTATCAGCAACAGGTTGCCATTCCGCAGGAGACACTGGAGTTTTGAATGTCCAGTACGCATGGATGCCGCGCCCACTATTAACGAGTGTGGGTCTTGCTAAAAAATTTTCCTTGCAGAAATTCTTGAGCGCAGCTATGCCTTCCTTCTGATCTGCATAGGGCTTATCTTCACCGCAATCTATGTCTAACCATAAAGCGCGAAACTCTTTTGTGTTATCTCCTGATCTTGTTGTTGGTTGCTCAAACGTAGCACAGGCGAAGTAGGCATCGAATCCATCGTCAACTAACTGCTGCCCTGCCCGTACAACTTCTTCAGCAGACTCAACAAATTTCTTGATGACTTTTTTATTCTTAATACCTACTACACAGCGCCACCCATCCGGTGCATGCACCGCAGATAACAACTCAAGCGCCGACATACCACGGATCTCCTGGCGGTCATTGGTAACTATTAATGAAGCGGCTCATTAATTCTCTGTAGTGATAGCGTACTTCGGTGCCTCTAAACCAGTTGTAAACAGTTTGCCTACTGACACCGAAATACGCTGCTACGTCCGCTACAGAAACCTTGTGCTTGATGCACACCCTACCAAGTAAGACCCCAATCTTCCGTTTGTCTGCGGCTTTGTTGTCACTGATAAGCTGCTGACTGTAGCCGATAGCCATTTTAGTTATCGTCACCCCAAGCATCCAACACGGCAGACAGATCGCGCTTCTTCTCAGCAACCTCAGCAGGTTCAAGCTTTTTATTTGGACGCTTTACAGGTTCTTCGGGTTCAACAACTTTAGCCGGTGCAGGTGCAGCTTGAGCTTTGGGGAGTGCCTTGACGCTATCAATCTGCGCTACGGTAGACGACAGCATGCGCTGTGCTTCCGGTGATTTGCCACCCTCTAGTGCCGACTCATACTGCTCGCGGTTTACATAACCTACTGCACGGAACTTAAGCACAGGCACATCGCTATCGCCATCGAAGGACATGCGGGTCACGACTGTATTGATGCTCTTGCCGTTACCTGCAACATACTTAGCATATTGGTCAAAGCCCATCGAATCCATATCGCCTTTACCAAAGATCGACTGCGAAGGCAGCGTCAACTGGAACAACCCATTGGTTGGATCATTAGCAAGAACAACTGCTAAACGTTTTTGGTATCTACATGCACGAGTGCCGTTTGATCCCGACCCTGCGATATTCTGAGGGCAGTCTGCACAGGTATTGGACTGACGATTTTCAGCTTTAGCATGGGGAGTTATACCGTCATCTGACCAACAATCAGGAGGCGTGATCTCTTTGGGGTTGTAGGCTTTAGCGTAGAAGATGCGTGAGTTTTCTTTACGACCAGCAGCGACGATGATGTCGAGTTCTGGCTTATCAGTCTTAGATACTTCTTCGCCGTTAATAACGAGACGAAAGCGACCACCACGAATGGAGATGCGACGGTTTTGTGTACCCCCTGCAAGGGCTTTGGTCATCTCATCGACTTCGGTGTTACGCAGGAAGTCGGGAAGTTCTTGTTGAAATACTGTAACGTTTGACATAGGTTCCTCTTGGTTACTTACTACGACGGACAACAATGCTGTAACGACTGTCGGTGTTCAGACCCATCGGCAGCAAACTTGGATTTTCTTCGATGAACTGCTTCATGTTGGCTTGGTGAATACGTCGCTCTAATAACCCGAACGCATCATGCTGCCGCACAAAGTTATACATACTGTCCCAATCATTAGTCCAGTACCGACTCTTCACACTACGAATCACAGTACCTGCTGCTGTGCGGATACTGTCAGCACCTATTAATTTACAAGCTTCAAGAAGTTGCTCTTCGATCACATCCATCTGTTCTTGAAGCTCGGTGTCTTGAGCCTCGTAATCAGACTTCAGCTTTGCGCGAGCATCTCGAATCTTGATGTAGATGCCTGCAAGTTTGTCCACAGGGACTGCTTGCTTTTCTTCAGGGGACACAAGGTCTTGGATGCCCTCATCCATGCTACTCTCCTTTTGGTTGTTTTGAGGTCTAACTATAAAACACTAATTTGACTTTGTCAAGTTTCTTTCATCTCTTGACTGTACAAATCAACGATACGTGAGTGAACGTGTATGTTAGCTCTGAGCATGTTATAAAGTCTGCGCTCTACGGGGCTACCCGCTATATGTACTATAGTCATAGTATTCTTTTGCCCCGGTCTATTAATTCGGGCGTTTGCTTGTAGGTAGGTTTCTACAGATGTCACAGGTGCATACCATATCACTACGTTAGCAGCGGTTAGCGTCAAGCCATGTGATGCTGCTTGTGGTTGAATGATGAGTACTCGCGGGTCGGGTTGCTCTTGGAAGTTCTTGATGATTGCAGCTCTGCGGTTAACCGACACCGCACCGTTGATTACGTCTGATGTAATACCTGCCTTGGTCAAATACACTTGCAGTAGCTCGATGGTATGCGTGAAAGGCACAAATACTAGAACCTTATGGCTAGCTTCAGAAATAACTTCTTCGATCACTTGTATCCTGTTGGATATGTCAAACTCTATAACTTCTCTATTGTCCGTATAGACTGCGCCACCTGAAATCTGTAACAGTTTATTCAGGTTTGTTGCTGCGTTAACAGAGGTAACATCTTCTCCGTCCGCAGAGATCATCATCTGATCTTTGAGGATCTTGTAGTACTTGCGCTGCTGTGGCGTGAGAGGTGCTTCACGTTCTACGTACATAACATCAGGCAGATCGATACAATCTTTTTTCTCAAACCTGATTGCGGGTTGTAGCACTTGATGCACTATGTTTTCTGCGTTAGGTCTAGGGGTCCACTTGAACTGCGTAACCTTCTGCATGACCTTGTCACGGAAAGAACCAAGGAACTTCGGTGTGTTGTCTGGGTTGACTAGCTTTGCTAATCCGTAAGCATCAACAGGCGATTGTGCTGCTGGCGTACCTGTCAACATCCATAACCATTTGGCGCGATCTGATACGCGCTTCATGACCTTCCATCGTTTTGTGCTGACGTTCTTATAAGCATTAGCTTCGTCGATCACGATCAGATCAAACTTGCCATCGTTAGTCAGTGCATCTTCGATGATCTCTACACCCTCAAAGTTTGTAATAACAAACTCAGCGCAACTGTTCACTACCTTAACTCTTTGCGCAAGGGTTCCGTAGGCTACGTTGCATGTGCGATGTACTGCAAACTTGAACAGATCCTCTTGCCATGCCGACTTCATAATAGACAGCGGACATACAACCAACACCCTACGCACAAGTCCAAGCTTCATGAGGTAGTCAGCAGACCAGATAACAGATGCAGTCTTGCCTGTGCCTTGCTCGTTGAAGCAGAACGCCTTGCGGTTTAGCGTTAAGAACTCTGCTGTAGTCTTCTGATGATCGAAGGGTGTGAACTGTCCGGGCCAATCGTACTTCTTTGATATAGGGGATGGAACACCTTTGATGAACTGATTAAGCAGTTGAGCTTCGTTCAACCCCCACTTGACTGCAACCTCATACACACCATCTTCTTGTCCTACTACCTTACTCTTTTCTATGGCTGCTGTTATCCGTTCAGGATGCTTAGTCCTTACTAGTAGCGCCTTGTTGTCGATCACTTCCATGCTAGTCGTTCTTCTTTATAGTATGGTTACTGTTGCGACTGAATGATCGATTAGCTTTAGCGGTTGTGATGCGTAAATTACTTCTGCTGTTACCACCACCTTTGGTAATGGGGCGCTTGTGGTCAATGTCTTTGCCTTCACGCACATCAGCTTTACCGTTGCCGTTAGCATCTTTACCGTTGCGATCAATCAGATCTCTTGCCCTCTCACGCACCCTGCGCTCGTCCTTCTCTCCTCTTGCTAGTTGTTGCTGATATTCTTTTTTGTACGGTCTGGGTTTATTAACGTAAGGCATGATTATTTCCCCTTGGTGTTGTGTTCACAGCTAGTCACCGGACAAAATCGGCACAGTGCGCTAGTCACTGGGTTCCATGTATCGTTCTCAATCGCTACTTCAAGCCTAGCAAGTTGTTGCTGCTGCGGTGCTAGATAGTCGTCAACCATGTCAGCGGTGTGCTTCTTCTGTATAAACTCGTTACTAACAACAAACAACAACGCGGACTTGATCGTATGTATCTTGGGGAAGTGAATGAAGGTTGCCGCTGCCAATACGTCTAGCTGTTGTGTGTCTGCGTACTTGGCGTTCTTACCTGTCTTGTAGTCAACGAGATGCGCTACACCTTTCTCTTCATTGACGATTAGCAAGTCAGCGATGCCCCTCCACCAAAACCCCTTTGTATTAAAACCGCAGGGGGAGAGCGAGTCTCCCTTCTTCAGCAACCCCATCTCATACTCGCAGTGCTTCGTACCTTCGATTCGGTTCAGCGAGTCAAGCATGCCTTTAATAAACTCAAACTGTTCGGGTAGTGCTACACCATCTTTGATGTAGTCCTCGGCTGCTTTGTGTACTTCCTTGCCGTACAGCGTCGCTTCACTACCCTTATCCTGTACATCCTTCTTGATCTTAAGATGGTAGTACTTACGTGGGCATTGCTGGAATGTTTTTAGGCTGCTGTAAGACCAACTGATA
>Ga0214917_10006899_pt1 | contig 11661 bp, 20 predicted proteins | sample LL_1208_BB_MetaG_FD_177983 | JGI IMG/M metagenome (GOLD analysis project Ga0214917, IMG submission 177983) | Freshwater microbial communities from Lake Lanier, Atlanta, Georgia, United States - LL_1208_BB | ecosystem: Environmental > Aquatic > Freshwater > Lake | place: USA: Georgia | collected...
GTGCTGTTTCTCACTAGGGGCCGGTAATGCTCGCCGCATACAACATTCGCAGATCATCGGTGGTGCTGAATCCCCGAGGCCGGGTGCTGGGTGGGCTTGGTGAGGAAGGCGGTGGTGGAGATGCTGAAAGTTATGGTGGCGATATATATGGTGGTGGTGATGATGCAGCCGCATTTATAGCCTCACAAATGGCAGACGAGGCGGCACTGGCAGCGGCAGCTAAATCACTGGCAGAAACCCGGGCCAGCAATGCACAATCAGCCAAAGTAGCGGCAACCATTGCAACCGGCGCTATGGCTCTATTTGGCCCGATCGGAATGATTGCTGGTTTAATTGGTAAAGCGACCGGATTTGTTGAGCGAGCATTTGAAAATTCAATGAACGGACAACAACTCAGTTACGACAAAAACATTTCAAATGCTGAAGCGGCGCTGGAAGGTGCGCGTGGTTATGGTGGCGACAACGCTGCAATAAACACTGAAATTAACAAAGTACAAGCCAATTTAGACGCTGCAAAAAAGGCCAGCATTGAAGCAGCAGTCACCACGCTTTATCAAACCTATGCCAAACGCAACCCAGACCCCGCATCCCTGGCCTACTGGTCGAACGCATTTGGCCCGACGATCACAGCCGATGAAGTGCTTGCGTTTCAAGAGGCGCTATATCGCAACGAACCCAACCTGCGCCCGGTGGCAGTGACAACACAAACAGCGGCGCAGCCAAGCAACAATCTGGCTCTGCCCATCATTGCAGCAGTCGCTGGCTTTTTAATTTTTGGGGGTTAATATGATTATCCAAGGCTCACCTGATATTTTGCGTGGCCCCCAAGGTCTGAATGGATTTGGGGATTTTGGCGCTGCTGACGATGCAGTTAAAAAGCTCTATTTGGCAGTGCTGGGACGCGAAGCCGACCCCGGCGGTTTGCAGTACTTTACAGACCGATTCGGCACCAGCATTGAGCCCGGCGAGGCTATTATTTTTCAAAACATGGCGCAGGCTGAAATTCAAGCACGCAATGCGTTTTTGGCACAACAATCAGCAGCAGCACAGGCAACTGCTTTGGCAGAAATTCAAGCACGAGAAAATCAGGGAAAAACCTATTTTTATCAAGCTGATGTACAGGCAGAGCAGGCCACAATCTTGACAGCACAGCAGGCAGCAGCGGCGGCCACAGCAGCCGCAACAGCAGCGGCGGCGGCAACAGCGAAAGCCGTTGCAGACGCCTATGCAGCAGCCCAGGCCGCGTCGAAGGCAGCAGCAGACGCTAAAACACTGGCAGCAAAACAAGCAGCCGATGCGCTGCGCGTGCGTGCCCTGGTTGCAGTCAAGGCCCTCTACCTGCAAGTGCTGGGACGCGAAGGGGATCAAAAAGGACTAGATTATTTTGCTGACCGATTCGGTGATGTGATCGACCCTGACGAGCTGCAAGTTTTCCGGGATATGTCGAAGCCTGAGATTGACGCCAGGAACAAATACTTGGCAGACATGGCGTCGAAGTCTAAAGAGGATGCGGCCAAAGCTAAAGCACTAGCCGACCAGTTTGCAGCAGTGGCAGCGGCAGCTAGAGCCAAAGCAGGTATGTCAACAGATGGCGGTGGTGATGGTGGCATCAACCCGATGCTGATCCTGGCGGCAGCAGCAGCAGCGTTTTTCATTGGGGGTTAGTATGTTTTTGAACTCATGCCCAGGCGAGCCGCCAGACCCGATAGGTCTGTCCCAAGACCAATACGAACGTAATCAAAAACTTATAGATTACAACGTAGAATATTACGGGTTTCTTTGCACCGAAGAATACAAGAATTTTTATAAATCTTTGGAAGGTAAAACACTCACACAAGATATGTACGAGTCACCTTATTTTGGTTCTTTTGTAAGTAGCGCATATGCAGGTTTGGACAGGCTTTATGAAACTTATCGTAAAAATTTTGTTGGTGAAAAAGAAACGTCTCCAATTAAAACAAGCACCAGCACCATCAGCCCCGTGCTGATCCTGGCAGCAGCAGCGGCATTTTTCTTTGCGGGGTAAATTATGAGCGCGGCATCAGTCAAGGAATACACCGACCGAAATTGGGACGGATTTTTCAACAGCGGCGAATATGTCAAGTTTGCCAACTCGATGCGGGGATTGACCGGCGACCAAAAGGTTTATGAATCCCCGTACTTTGGCAACATCACCGGCAGCTTGTTTGGCAGCGGCATTGATGAGGCTTTTGAAAACTTCCAAGAGCAAATCCAAAACCCAGGCAGGGTGCCTTATCGACTACCCCCGATAGGCATGGGGTTCGATCTTTCAAAAAACATCCCCTGGCTCTTGCTGGCAGCAGCAGCGGCCTATGCTCTAAGCTAAGGAACACCATGAACAACTACGTCTATTCCCCCTCGGTCGCCGGTCTGGGTGGCATTATGGCCCCGATGGACATGACGACACCTGACACCATGATGAGCAATTTAAGCTACATCGGCCCCCTGATCGCAACCCCTGACAACATGACAGTCAGCATCAGCGATAGCGGCTATGGCGTCAGCAGGGCCCAGTACCAAGCGCGGCTATCCGGTGCGCCCAACCTGGGCGGTGGCATTGCAGACATTGCTGCAACCTTCAATATGCTTGATCTGTTTTTGGGCAGAAACTAAATGTTTGGCCGCAGCCTGGGCGTGATGGAAGAATCGGCGGTGCCGGGCGATACCGCGAGCCCGATCCAGTTGGACTACTATCGCCAGAAAATAATTGAGTTTCAAAACGTCCTGGTGCAGATGGATTCAGCAGCCGAGGGAGCAGGCGATTTGATTTACATCGTCGATGACGTGTCGCTGCTGGAAGATTTGAACGCATTGCTTGCAGAATACGACCTAAAAAAAGGTTACTTTCGCACAGCAGCCGAGGCGCTGAATTTGGCTATCTCAGGCGTCAATTTGGTCGGTGCTAATTTTCCCCAGGTCAAGATACCCCGTGGCATGAACGCGATTCCCCTGGTCGCAGCGGCAGGCATTGCAGCAGCCCTGGCGGTCGCTGCTGGCCTGATCGTTTGGGGTCGGGATTGGATCAAGTCAGTGGACGAGCGAGCCCGGCGCTCGCAGATACTCGCAGCCCTGCCAGAAGGCCCTTTACGGGCCCAGGCAGCGCAGGCGATGGCGAAGATAGACGGCGCAGTGCGCGAAGCCGATGCGAGCCCCTTGGGGTCGATTGCACAGATCGTCAAGTGGGTGGCGATTGCAGGGCTGGTGTACTTTGGATTGCAGACTTTTAAGACAATGAAAGCTTAATTGTGACTGACTTACCTGAATTTATACAGGGTAGAGAATCGTATATTGATTCTGCAAGTAAAAAAGAAGTTAAAGATTTAGCAGAAAAATTTGCTAACGAGTTTAACAATATTGGATTTAGTGCAACAGTAGAACACTCAGGAAGTAAAGCGGGAGCGTCAAGTTATATTAGAGTTTACGATCCGCAAACAGGAAAATATTTAGCAAAACCTATTCGTATTTCTGACCACAGCAAAGGCGTAAAAGAATCAGAAGCCGTTATTGAAGTTTTGAACCCACTAAAAGATTTTAAAAAAATTGTCGATTTTTTGCAAAAAATGCGTAAAACTGGTGAAAGTTTAGTTTTAAAACAAGATCGTTACGCTCAACAATTGATTGCAGATGGTTTTAAACCTAAACAAGCCTACAAAAAAGCTAGACTTGAAATGTTTGATCAACAGGAAAATCCAATTATGGCAACCAAACGCAAATTCTCCCCCGCCCAGATCGCAGCCCAAAAGCTATTCGCGGAGCGTGCGCGGGCCGGGACGCTGGGCAAGGGTAAGCGGAAGGCCAACCCTGGCTTGTATGAAAACATCAATGCCAAGCGTGCCCGTATCGCAGCGGGATCGGGTGAGCGTATGCGTAAGCCTGGACAGGCTGGGCGCCCAACAGCCAAGGCGTTTGAACAGTCGGCGATGACGGCGAAGCGGAACCCAATTACTGAAACCCTGATCTACGGCCTAGCCCCTGGTGAAACCCGCGATTACATGGAACAACTCATGTATGCAGGCGGTCAAAAATTGACCCAGGCGCAGATCGACAAAGTATTCAAAGCGGCTAGTGATGCTGGCTATCATTCGTTTCGAGTGGCTGGGTTTGACCCAACCATGAAGCCTGATTTTGCGGCGGCGGTAAGGCGCAAGCGCAACCCCGACAAATCCAAGCCCCGCGCCTATGTCAAGCGTGCCAGCCAGATCACAGGTGCGCCCCCAAGCAAGCGATTGCAGACCCGGCGCAAGATGGCGCTAAAAGCCCCGGCGGGGTATTTTCCGAATCCCAAGGCAGCCATGATGACCGGCTATCAGGTCATTTGTATGCACCCCAAAAAGCACGTTGTCGGCATTTTTAAGACGATGGCCGAGGCCAAGCTGGTGGCCAGGGCAATGGCAGATGCCAAAGGCGTGGCCTATGGCGTCAAGACAGTTAAAGTCCACAAAGCACACTTTGCAGCATGACCCTCAAGCGCCCTGTCACCCTCAAGCAGGCTCAGCGCAGCCCCAAGGCGGCGGCGCGGCGCGAATCTTTCTGCGCTCGCATGGGTGGCATGAAGGAAAAGCTGACGGGCAAGAAAAAGCAACTCGACCCGAATTCCAAAATTAACTTAGCCCTGGCAGATTGGGACTGTGACTTGAAACCGCTACTCAAGAAAAAGCACTTGGCGAAAAACCTGTCATTCAACCCGGTGCCGCCCAGCAGCCGGGCCGGGATGAATCGGGCGGTGAAGAATCAGATCGAACAAGCCGCCGACCTGTACGAGCGATTTAGCGGCCATGATGCGGTCGAGCTGGGTCGGGTCAAGATACCGGAATTGCCAAAGGTCGGTGTAGCTATTGGCACAGTCGACGGAATCATGTACAGTACTGTCAGAGATGGTGTATTAGAAAAGTACATCCACAAGTTTCATAAACGGGATTGCCCTTTGTTTGTGGTGGCCCCGGATGGTAAAAGTTTGTACCTCTTAGGTGGAGTCTATAACTTCACCGAACGGGGAATTGTTGATCGGTCAGATAAGTGACCATTTTTAAGAGGTGATGTTATGGCAGAGATGCTGTTGATAAATCCGCGCAAGCGCGGCACTCGCAAAGCTACCAAGCGGCGTGTGGTTCGTCGTCGCAACCCAGTGACTGCAATGGTGCGCCGCAAGCGCAACCCCCTGGCAGCCATGCGGCGCAGGCGCAACCCCCTGGCGCGTATGCGTACCCGCGCTCGTCGTCGTAACCCGATTGGCGGCGCGATGATGGGTGGCTACATGGGTCAAATCCGCGAGGCAGTGATGGGCGGTGCTGGTGCTTTGGGCATGGATTTGGTTTACGGCCAGATCAACAGTTTCCTGCCTGCTGCGCTCAAGCGCGTGCCCGGCTCCATCGGTGCAGGTGATGCGGTGAAAGCTGTTGTCACTGTTGCCCTGGGCGGTTTGCTGAACAAGGCAACCCGTGGATTCAGTGCCAAGGCAGCTAAAGCCAGCTTGACGATCCAGGCTTACGACATTATGAAATCGTTTGTCCCGTCGAGCATGACCATTGGCTACGCAAGCCCTGCGTTGATCGCACAAGGCACCAACCGGGTCGGCCCGATTCGTCGTGGCATGAACGCATACACCAATGGCACGCCATTGCTTAATGCGTACATGAGCCCCGGCAAAACGGCGCTGTTGAGTGGTGCGCGGTCGCGTGAAGGCGCGACAGCAATGTATTGATTTTTCGGAGGTGTGGTGTAAACTGCACCGGGTTTTTACTTTAACTTTTAGGATTTAATATGGCAATGGATTTCCTTCCGACAGCAGCTGATTTCAACAGCCGGCGAGTCACAAACCCATCTCAAAGCGAGGTGGTGAGACAGCGTTTCTATGACTGAAAACGGCCGTAAAATTTTTTTTACGGCTCGGTCTACCATGCAGTAATGCATGGCGAAAACTAGGTGAATTGCTGGAAACTCCTGAGAGCCTTAACTACCGAAGTGTGACAATGTTAAGGATTGGACAATCAGCAGCCAAGCCCAGGAAACTGGGAAGGTTCAACGACTAGGGGGCAACCCCGTAGGGCTAAGTAGCCCGAAGCGCCTAGCCCCTCTTAAATGAGGGTGAAGATATAGTCTGATCTGTGGTGAGAATCACAGTCTGTAACCGAAGCGGTCGGTTACAGAGCAAGGGAAATAACGAGCCCTTGTTAACAAAATGACCAACTCTATGCAACCGCCGGTACAACCCAGCTGACGTTTTTCTCTGCGCCAGTAGGCCAAGGCATTACGTCTGCGCTGGGTGGCACTGTGGGCACTGGTAAGACCCTGTGGGATACCAACCTGGAACTGCCTAAACAAACATGGGCCGCCATGCAGTAATGCTTGGTGATAACTAGGTGAATTGCTGGAAACCCCTTAGAGCCTTGACTACCAAAGCGTAACAATGTCAAGGATTGGGCAATCAGCAGCCAAGCCCGGGAAACCGGGAAGGTTCAACGACTAGGGAGAAATCCCGTAGGGCCAAGTGGCCCCAAGCGCCTAGCCCCTCGCAAGAGGGTGAAGATATAGTCTGATCTGTAGCGAAAGTTACAGTCTGCAACCAGTCCACAGGGTTGCAGAGCCAGGGAAATAACGAGCCCTGGTCAACACAAATGAACACTCTACCCAGTGGCAAGGCTTTCATGATTGAGAGCATCGAAGTGCTGTTTTTCCCGGGTTCAGTCTCGACGACAAACACCTACACGGTTGTCGCACCTACAATTTTTGCGGCAACAGCCGCAGCTACTGTAGGTTCGCAATTTGCGGACGTGAATTCTTTTTATCAGTCCGGTATGTTGGAACTCAATATTTTGAGCAAAAACTACCTGCGCGAGACACCGATGCTGGCATTCCCTCCCAAGGCTAATTTTGAGATTAGCGTGGGCACGTCAACCAACAGCGCAACGACCTCGGCCATGCAGACCGGCAACATGAAAGCATCCGGACGTCCGTACTACATCAGCCCAGAAATTGCACTGCAACCCGCGGTCAATTTTGAGGTGGTGATCCGGTATCCGGCAGCGGTCGCAACCCCATCGGGCTTCAATGGCCGAGTGGGTGTGATCTTGGACGGCTACTTCATGCGCGCATCGCAGTAAGCGCAACCGCACACCTCCTGGTGTGATTGCGATTTTTGCAGGGGTTCGCATAAAAAAACCCTGCTCTAATTTTTTTAGGAAACTGAAATGCAAAGTACCTCTTATAGCATTGCCGATATTGAGGCATTTGCGTCACGTTTTTATCAGGGAAGGTCGTTGTTAATTACGCCCTATGCCTACACGATCACGTTTGCATCATTGGCGGCGGCGACAACAGCCAGCCAAGTGATAAACATTGCAGCCAATGCCGATTTCATGGCGCTCATGTTTCATCACCGCGCAACCAGCTCAGGCGCGGCCCAGACTGTCAGCAACAAGATCGCGCCCCTGGTGCGTATCCTGGTCACTGATTCGGGCTCGAACGAGCAATTCACCAATGCAGCGGTGGATATTGAAAACTACTCGACCAACGGCAACATCGTCAACGATCTGCCTTACCCGCGCATCGTGTCTGGTCGCTCAACCCTGACTGTGCAAGTCACCAGCTACGAGGCATCAGTAACGCTCAATCTGGACGTGAGCATTGAAGGCGTCCTGGTTCGCGCTTACAGCTAATCATCATGGCAGCTAACGATTTTCCCCCCGTCGATTGGCTCAACAAACGTGTGCCGTGGACAAATCCGCAGTACATCCCTGGCTATCCGCACAACCTGCCTGCAAAGGCAGACGCTGGATTGCCCAGTGGTTTTGACTCACCAACGACGACTAACTTCCCGGGTTATTCGTCAACTGTCAGCATCACTGATCCGTATCGGTTTGCGTCATTTGTTGATCTGTCAATTATCACGACAACCACGAGTGTCAAGTTTCTCGACCAACCAATTGGCAAACGCAACACCCTGGGATTCCGCAACGCATCGACGACGAACCAAGTGATTTACATTGGGTTCGGCGGCAATGCGACGACCGGCTCCTGGTTGCAGATCAACCCAGGCACGATTGTTTTATTTGATACTGTGGTGCCCCAAGATGACCTGTACGTGATCTCGGATGTGACGGGTGGCGTGCTGGCCTACGTTTATTCGACCTATCCTGGCTGACCATGAACAAAAGCGCTCTAGGGCTGGCTGTAGTGGCCCTGGGCGCTCTTGTTTTGCTGCGGGGTGACGATGGTACTGGCGAGGCGTCCGCGCCCGATAGCGAGGCTCTCATGAACGCGAACAACAATCAGAATTTTGGTGGGTATTTTGTGGTCGGCACGGCGGCGCAGAATGTGGCTGCTTTTCTGCATATGTTGCAGAGCAGCGAACACGTCTATCCTCGGGACGTGGAGAATCAGGCGGCCTACAGCACCTTTTTTGGGGGCTCGACCTTTTCCAATTTTGCAGATCACCCGGTGAACACGGGCGAGAAAACAGGCGTGAAATTGTCGGCGGCGCAGTGCAAGGCATCGGGGTTCAAGCCTGGATGCGTCAGCACGGCGGCTGGGGCTTATCAATTCATCAAGCCTACCTGGGATCGCATTCGCAGCATATCGCCCAGGCTGCCAGACTTCAGCCCGGCATCGCAGGATGCGGCGGCGGTGCGGCTGCTGAACCAGATTGGGGCCCTGACGTTAATCGAGGTCGGTGACATTGAGGGCGCGGTGGCGAAGGCGAGTAAGACCTGGGCTAGCTTGCCGGGATCGCTGGCGCAGCAGAATCCCAGGCAAATGGCGTTTATCATTGATCGTTTTAACGAGAGGTCGGCATGAGTTTTATTACATCACCGGGGATTATTGTCCCGCCACTTACGGCTGGTGGGGTGGCGTATGGGACGGGGTCGCAGGCTAAGGTTACTAGCGCGGGGACTGTGGGTCAGGTGTTGACGAGTGCGGGGTCTGGTTTGCCATCGTGGACGACACCAAGTTCTGGTGCATTGACTTTGCTTTCCACTGTAAACGCCAGCAATTCAGCAACAGTAGATATTGAAAATACATTTAACTCTACATATGACGTTTATTTGCTTGTGATAAATAATGTAATCATGGCAACTGGGGCGGGTTCAGGTAATTTTCAAATGAGAATGAAACTTGGCGGTTCTTATGTCAACAGCGGAACTTATGCTTATCACACCCTAGACACAAACTCTAACTCTGCGCTGTATGCGGCCTTTGTTGCGTCATCTAATACATCAATTTTAATTTCACAAAATATATACAACGACAGCGATAACGGTTTTGGATTGAGTATGTACATTTACAAACCATCAGGCACGGCAAACGCTAAATCCGTCTCTTGGGATGGTGGGGGAAAAGTTTATTTATACAGCCGTCGAACATCAGGTATTGCGAGCAACAGCGGGACTACAGCACTAACTGGTTTGCGGTTTTTTGGTGACTCAAACCTATCCACCGGCACCTTCAGACTCTACGGCATTGCCAATTCATAAGGACAGATCATGCCAAACTATCACGCAACATCAGAAGGCAACATCCCATTTACAGCAGATGAAGAATCCGAATTAAAAGCAAACCAAGCGGCGTGGTTAGCTGGTGCTAATGATCGCAAATCCGCAGAGGTCAGGGCGGCGCGTGATGCAAAGTTATCAGAGACTGATTGGCGGTTTCGCAGTGATATGACACCCTCACAGACTTGGAAAGACTACTGCCAAGCCTTGCGGAATGTTCCGCAGCAGCCCGGCTTTCCCGATAGCGTTACCTGGCCTGTAGAGCCATGAGTGAACCCGAACGCTGGCACCTGAAGAAAGAAATTCAGGTCACTCATGTTGTCTCGACGCTGCTGCTGGTGGGCGCGGTGTTTGCCTATGTCTCGAAAGTGGATCAGCGATTGACGATTGTTGAAACGCAATTGACGGCGCAGCGCGATGCGGCGGCGGTGCAGCGGGTTCAGCTTGAGCGCATGGATGCGAAGCTGGATCGGTTGATTGAACGGTCAAAATGATGGACGACAAAGGCGCATTGATCGAAAAAGCTACTTTTGCAATACTGCCGTTATTGTTTAGCTGCGTGGTTTACCTTATGTCTGCCCTGTCCAACTTGAGCCATGAGGTGACTATCCTCAACAGCAAGATCAGCCTGGTGGTGACCAGCGACAACAAGCAAGCCAGCAACAGTGGTGCTGAACTCGCAAGGGAAAAGCTAAGACAGGACTTGGAAAAAGAGATTCAAAAAAACCGGGATGACATCATGCACAACAAACAAGAGATTGCTGTGATTAACACCAAGCTGGAGAAAAAATAATGTTAGGCTTGGACGCATTGCTAGGGATTGGCGGTAAGCTGATCGACAAGCTGATCCCTGATCCTGCTGCCCAGGACGCGGCGCGGCTTGAATTGCTGAAGTTGCAGCAAACCGGCGAACTTGCAGCGATGACTGCACAGACCGAGATCAACAAAGCCGAAGCCAGTAGCTCAAGCGTGTTTGTCAGCGGGTGGCGGCCTGCGATTGGTTGGGTATGCGCTCTGGCAATGGGGTATCAATATCTGGCTCGACCGCTGATGGTTGCTTTTATGCCTGCGCTGGCCTTCCCCGGCCTCGACGATAACCTCTGGCAACTGATGATGGGTATGCTGGGCCTAGGCGGGTTGCGGACGTTTGAGAAAACTCAGGGCGTGGCGTCGAAGTGAATCTGTCGCCACACTTCACGCTTGCGGAACTGACTGTCACCGACCATCGAAGCTTGGACAACTCGCCGACCCAAGTCGAGATTGGCAACCTGCAAAGGCTCGCGCAGTTTCTTGAAACTGTGAAAACTGCCTTGGGCGGTAAGCCGGTAATGATTAACTCAGCGTTTCGGTCGAAGGCTGTGAATGACGCTGTGGGATCGAAAGACACCTCGCAGCATAGATTGGGCTTGGCGGCGGATTTTCGCGTGCCTGGGGTGGCTCCTGATGCGGTGGTGAGGGCTTTGCTCAAGCTGCCGTATGACCAGATCATCAGAGAGTATGACGCCTGGACGCACATCAGCATCAGCGACAAACCGCGGCGTCAGGCGCTCATCATTGACAAAGCTGGAACAAGAGTTTTCGTTTGAAAAGAAACCAGGGCGCGAGGCCCTGGTTAAAGTTACCCGTTGCGGGCAACTGCAAAGCAAACCTACCAGGATTTGCGAATTGATTATAGGCCCGTGGGGGCCTTTTTCATTGGATCGGTGAGGTAGGTATTGATTAGAGCCAGGATCGCGGCCTTGCCCTGTTTCTCGCGTTCGGTGATGGTGTTTGTGGTGCCGAAATGCGTGACGTAGTAATGCGTGTGCATGAGCAGGGCTTTGAGGTCGATGTTTTCTTCTTCCAGGATGGTGATTCTGGCGTCAGTGTCGATCTGGTTGCTGATCTGGCGCTTGCGCCAGCCTTCGGCGGTCATGCTGGGGTGCATGGTTGGCTCTGGTGCTTGAGGGTGTCGTACCTGCGCTCTGCATTGAGCAGTTTTTGCAAAGCGTGCTTGAGCTGGGCCTCAAGTGCGCTGATCTCACCGCGCTGCGCGAAGTTTTCGCGCTGGTAACGCAGGTACTCGCGGCAGTAGTGGGTGCGCTGCGCGGCGAACTCAGGGCCGCACTTGCGGCAGATGGTGGGGACTGTCTCTATCTGGGGCATTTTCATT
>Ga0214917_10006901_pt1 | contig 11659 bp, 9 predicted proteins | sample LL_1208_BB_MetaG_FD_177983 | JGI IMG/M metagenome (GOLD analysis project Ga0214917, IMG submission 177983) | Freshwater microbial communities from Lake Lanier, Atlanta, Georgia, United States - LL_1208_BB | ecosystem: Environmental > Aquatic > Freshwater > Lake | place: USA: Georgia | collected...
GCCAATTACATCGGCAAATATTGATGGGCGATACTTACGATATAACGCTAATGACATCACCCCTCCAAACTTTCACCTAAAGATATCTTTACCTAAGAAAAAAATAGGATCCCCCGCACACCCACTTCAAAGATTACCTACCCTTGCTGCATTCCTGCCCTGGGGGAGTTCTGCACCTAAGTGCCGCACGGGGGATCTAACGGTAAATCATAGTAAGTACCACCGATACTCTTAGCCAGTAAAAAGTAATAACTGGAGGATTCGCATAGCGGCCGAGTGCGCACGCTTGGAAAGCGTGTGTAGGGCAACCTACCGAGGGTTCAAATCCCTCATCCTCCGCCAGAACGTGGGTAATCCCCCAGAAGATACAAGCGATGAAAATTCGTATGCAGAAATAGATGATTCGCGCACTATCCCTGATGTGCCAATCAATAAGGAATACCTCACCAAAATCACCGCAGAAAGAGCGCGGAGAGAACGCCCTGACTTCATTGCTCCAGGAACAACCAATGAAGTTCAAAAGGCATTAGTTGGCAAACCTTTAGAAAAGGTTGTCCGCTCGGCTCCCGTGATCCAAGGCGAGGTACAAGCGCCTCAGTCAACAAAGGTAATCAAGTTAGACGGCGGTCGAATCTCAATTGTCGATGCCATACAGCTTTTCGGGTGTCCAGTCATTACCCGTTACTACCCCCACCACTACCAACAAAATTAATTGTTCCTGACCACTCTCTATATCTTGCTGGTAGAGAGTGGTCAGGAATAGGAATAGCTAGTTTAAGCGCAGAAATTCACCCGTCTCTTGTCCTGGCGTGGGTATACTTACGGGTTGTCAATTACCAATTTAGAATTTTACTTCTGGCCTCATTTATCAGCGGTCATCATCGAGGATTTCCTTTATTACAGGACTCAATTTTGGTATCAGTTTATTTGCACCTAATTCAGACAAATGGTCTCCATCTTGAAACAACCAACCTTCAGAGGAATTATTACGACAAACTTTTTCAGGACAGAAAATATCTAGTGTATCTAGGTAATAATTTGTTATGCGATTACTTTTCCAAAAACTATTATCTTCAAATGGAATTTTTGAGAATATCACTTTAATTCTGAATCCGTCTTGTAATACCGTTCTAGACGGCAATAACTCTGGGGTGCTCCCAATATGAATAATATCTATATTTTCCTTCATCAAGACTTTAAGGTTTTTCGCTATCATCTCTTTATATTGAGTGCGGGAAGTGAAGTTATTTGGAAAGACCATTATCGATGATGATCGATTGGCATAAATCACAACGGTTGGTTTACTTTTTTGTATGAAATTCAATATCGATTGGTTATGTCTAATACAGTCCGGGGTTAGGTATGGATAGGAGAGTGATGGATTAAATTCTTTATCGCTTAACACAAAACCACAGCCTGCAAATGTGAAAACGAAGGTGTTCATTTCATTGGAATCACCAAGTGAAATTATCGCTCTAGAGATTGAGGCCGCGTGCGAGTCACCAATAAGGAGAATTGATTTCCCAGAATTAAAATCACCATATTTACAGGGATCATTGTTGATGTTTGGCTGGGGAGAAAAGAATTGACACTCTTTGTCCCAATTCCACGGAAGTATTTTATTTGGAACTGGTAACCCACTGTTTTTAAGTATGAATGCGGTAGAGCGCTCTAAGCTTACAAGAATAATTAAAGGAATAAAAAGGGTTACTGCTAAGGAAGCCGCAATTGTTTTCAATCCTAAGTAATCAGTTTTGCCTTTATTCCGATATTTGTTTTCTACTTTCGAATAGCTCAAAGCTCCAAGGAGTATTGAAGCAATAACAGCTATCGTGGATTGAATTATGCGATTTTCAATATTGCCAATTTGTATTACTGGTGAATACTTTGCAAGATACAGCAATGGCATGTGGACTAAGTAAATCGAATACGAACGATCACCAACCCATGCAAGCCTCTGAATAAGAAAATTTGGAAGCACATCAAGAGACTTAAATAGAATCACAATTACTGTAAGGAAACTAGCTATTATGGAACTAAATTTAAGGTTCAAATGTACAGGACCAAATAAAATGATGACACCAGTAATCACCGTGAGAAAATGAATACCCATTGGGATTTTTCTTATGCGCTTTTGATATCGCTCTAGGAAAAGGAACGCAAGGCCTCCTACCGTAAATTGCCAGATACGGTCTATTGGCGAGTAAAACGAAATTTGATTAGGTAGCGCAATGCCTCCTCGAGTGTATAGAGGCTCTAAAATTGTCGGAAATAGAAATGATACAAAACTCAGCACTGAAATAACTCCGAGTACAACTGTGGTGATTCTCTTGAGACTGCTACGGTTGTAAAGAATCAAAATCAAAATGATAGGCAAAAATATATAGATCTGCTCTTCTACGGAGAGCGACCAAGTATGAACCAGTGGGTTTGGATTTGGGGAGAAGTAATCCCCTGAATATTTGTATGCACCAACATTACCTACAAGAAGTAGAGTTGCAATACCTTGTCGGGCAAATCTTTGATGATCACCAATTGGTCCAAGCAAAAAGATTGATACCGCGGAAATCGCAAGCGTTACAGCCAAAGCGGGTGCTAGTCGGTAGAAACGCCTCTTATAAAAAAAATTTAGATTAGAAAAACGCCCCCCCCCCGTTTACTTGGTCAGTAAATATCCGCAGAATTAAAGGTGTGACAACAAAGCCAGAAATTACAAAAAAAACATCTACTCCGAGATAGCCAAGTGGGAAGTAACTCTCTTTAGCATGAAATAGGACTACAGCCAGTACGGCTAGACCTCTTAGAACTTGGATGTCTCTGCGGTATTTTTTCTCACGTAACACAAGTTCTCCCCTGAAAATTAAGTGACATTAAACAGTTATTGTATGGCTTGTGCTCACTATTTACTCTTAACTAATGAAGTTTTCGTGCCACTACCCACCACGATGCTATGGCTGATGGGTTAACTAATTGAAATAAAAAGATTTCTTAACTTGGCTAGATTGCGCTCAAATTAGGGCATTGAAGGTTTAGGACTCGACAACATTGGTGTTCAGGGAAAATTGAAGCAGGATTACGAGTACTCGGTGACATATGTGAGTTCGATTCTGTACCAACCCTGTACCAAAAACTATTGGTGGGAGGGTGTAGTAACGGGTAATGACTGGACACCCGAAATAAGGGGTTGGGTGCTAATCTGAGCGTGAACTAGCGGTTAGTCGTAGTTCTTAGCGGGATCTGTTTGGGATTGATTAATAGGCCTAACGGATTAAAAGTCTATTGCTCTTCCTTCTATCAAAAAAGTATTGCGGAACAAGGTGAGAATGGATAACGTGCCTTTTATGACCCGTTTACCTAAAAAACGGGGAATTACCCAGGTTGGAGAGGATAAATCCCTCATCCTCCGCACGGTATTGTAATCTCTCGGGAAAGGGGCCTAATTGCAACTCAGAAAAATTTTAATTTTAACTAACGTATTCTGCTTACTTTCATTAATAGTTACCCACGAAGCACAAGCAAATGAAAGACCCACTATAGAATCTTTTACCACCTCAAAATCCGAACTAGACCTTTCTGATTCTGATTTAAATATAGTTTTTGAGATTGTAGCCTCACATCCGTCAGGGATAGAAAATAGGTTCACTAACTTAACACTTTCTAACGGAAGGTCATTTTCAACCTCCATTCCTTTGCTGAGAACTGATCTACCAGTAAACTTCTCAAATAAAGTGGTAAGTTTTCGTGGAAATTTAGTTTTTCCCAGAAATTTCAATACCGGTGTTTATACCTACAGTATCGAGGGAGTTACTAGCGGTACCAGTAATATTGAGAGCAGCTCTAGTTTAGCCATAAGCAAGGTTGACACTGGTGTGGTTCCAGGACCAGTACTAAGGTCGACTAAAGGAGCGGAATCTGGAATTATAATAAGAAACTCAGGTTACTTAGATTTGAATTATCAAACATTAAATGGTCCAGCCTATGGACCTCAATCGGGTCTCTCCTACATAAATAGTGAAAAATATTCAAATGTCACTGCGCCAATTTGGAAAGTTGGTGAAGTAGTTAATTTGTCTGACTACTTTGAGTTAGCTGTAAGTGGAGTTAACATGAGCGTCTCTTCAAATTCTCCAAAGGTTTGCACCTCTGATGGCGTAAAATTAAAGTTGATATCGATCGGAGATTGTTCATTCTCAGTAGCCACTCCTAGAACTAAAGATTATCTACCGAGAGTAATAAACCAATCCCAAGCAGTTTCTGAGGCTCGCAAAACAACTTCGATATTTATTCAGAATATTCCGAATCAATCAGCAATAAATTTACCAATAAATTTGGAGCTTCCTAAAGTCTATGCTTCAGGCGTTAGTTCGGTTGAGTATATTCTTCCAATATCAAGTACTCCCGAAATTTGTCAGGTGGCCGGTTATATTTTAAAAATATTTAGTGGGGGCACATGCTTGCTTACATACCAGTCACTTGGAAATACTTCTTTTTCTCCATCTGCTGTATATACACAAGTAATCACTATTGAAAAAATAAATCAAACCATTGATTTTGACTTAGTCAAAAGAGTTAAATTGAACAACAGAACGGTCCAATTAAATGCACGCTCCTCAAGTGGAGGTCCGGTGACTTTTATATCTAACACCAAAGATATTTGCGAAGTAGATGGATCAATTTTAAAACTTTTATCGCCCGGTAATTGCTCTATCAATGCATTACAAATCGGTTCAACAATTTACGAACCAGTTAAAATAGAGGCTGAGCTAGTTATCGAAAAACCTATTCCTGTAATTAAAAAATCTCGAACTTGCCTGAATAAGAGTGGTTCAAAAAAGATAATAATTGCAAGCTCAAAGTGCCCAAAAAACTATAGGTCAAATTGAAAGTTTAATTATGAACAGGTAAAATTATATTTTTATTAACCCTAAATTAGTAACTTTTTATCTAATTTTAAACAGTGGAACTAGTGGCTTTACTTTTAACTCCTTTTCAAGATTACCTTCTTTTAGAACCTTTGAAATTTTTTGAAAAATCTCAAAATAGGATTCGGCTACTTTTTTAATTTCTCTATCTCCATGAGCTAACGTAACATTATGGCTATTCAAAACTAAGATCCCTTTTTGAAAAATTTCTTGCATAAAGTAGGTTCTTATTTGCTCTTGAGTATAACTACTTACTGGACTCCAATTTAGGAACTTCCAGGTTGGATGCCCTGTCAAAGAGAGTACTTGCCTTAAGTCACTATCATTAATTGCTTGATTAGTTAAATCCTCAAGCAATTTTCCTTTTTCAAATAGTTTTTCACAGATACTTTCAGTTTTATGACGAGTAAGTACATTTTTTGCCGCTGCAAGAGAAAGAAGCTCACCTCCAAAAGTTCCGGATAAGAAAACATTCTCCATCTCTTTCATGATTTCTTTTCTTCCTACTACGGCTGAAAGAGGAAACCCATTGGCAATTCCCTTGCCAAAAGTAGATAAATCTGGAGTAACTCCAAATAGTTCTTGAGCACCCCCTTTTGCAAATCTAAATCCCGTTATGACCTCATCAAAAATTAAAATCGCACCAAATTTATGTGTTAATGATTTTACAGAGCTAAGAAAGTTTGGATTTGGATAAGTTGTATTCATAGGTTCAATGATTACAGCCGCAACTTTATTTTCAAGTAATTTAAGTGTTTCTTGTAATGTATCCACGTTATTGAATTTAAATGAGTGGGTTAGGTCAATTGTTGATTGTGGAATTCCTTTGTCTCTGGTTGTAGATCCAACATACCAGTCATGCCAACCGTGATATCCACAAACAATAATGTGGTCTCGCCCAGTATAGGCACGCGCTAATCTAATGGCTGCAGCGGTTGCATCTGATCCATTTTTACTGAATCTAACCATTTCAGCTGATGGAACCAACTCGGTAATTAACTCAGACACTTCCGCTTCAAGCTTGGTTGGCAAAGATAAACTTACACCGTTTTTTAACTGCTTTGATACAGCTTTTGCTACTCCAGTATCACCATAACCTAATGTAACAGAGGCGAGTGCACTCACTAAATCAATATATTTGTTATCGTCAATGTCCCATAAAAAAGCTCCTTTAGCTCTTTTTGCATAAAGCGGAGAAATTCCAACTGGATATTGTGTTTTAGATTTACTAAAGGTTTGACTTCCTAATGGAATTGTTAATTCAGCTCTTGCAAGGTGTATGTCTGAGTTGATAAATTTCTTCATGAGTTAAATGTACTACTCATGCTCAAAAAATGACATCTTTTGATTTAATTAGCGATAAACAATTTGATTAAGACCTGGAAATCTTCTAAAAAAATCTAATAGATCCGATAAATTAAAAGTGAGCTCTTGATTTTTAAAATTCTGATAAATCATAGACACAAATTCAAAGTCCCTTTTATCATCAACGGTCCACCTAAAGTGACTTAAATTTAAATCATTTTGAAAACCCATTAACTTAAATTTTTCCTTCCGATTTATAATTCCCAGTGTTACATGTTCTTTTTCTAAATCACTAATTTGGAAACTACTTAATTGCTCTAAGGCTCTGGGCCTAAATATTTCAATGTCTAATCCATCTGGATATGTTGGTTCGATAGTATTAGATAAGTAATCTGCCTTGGAGTTTAAAAATACCCCAATGAATTGATCGATTAGTTCTGGCATTACTAACGGACAGTCAGCGGTGAGTCGAATAGTAACCTGTGATTTATAGATCTCTTCCGCTTTAATAAATCTATCTAAAACATTATGCAGAGATCCTCTTACTATCTTCTGGTTAATACTGTTAAGATAATCTGCGAGAACATCATCGGAAGAATCATCTGAAATTGCAACAACTAATTCTTTAATCTTTTTTGATTGAAGAATTCTATGTATCTGCCAATAGATCATAGGCTGGTTATTAATTTTACGCAATACTTTTCCTGGCAAGCGAGTAGATGACATTCTTGCTTGTAATACAACTTTTACTGATTCGCTCATGTTCACCAATACCTTGGATCTAATAAACTTTCGGGCAATGTGTTTATTTGCTCTTGCCATCCAAAAGGAAGTTGGAAACTTGAGTTTAAGATTTGCTCCAGTTGCGATTGAGATTCAACACCAACAACTATTTGATTTGCCCACTTCAAAGTTTGTGCGTATGCAATACATAAATGAAAAACAGAAACATTATTTTTATTTGCAAAATCATTAAGTTTGACTAAAGATTTTTTTGCTAACGAGAATTTCCCATTTAATTTTCGTGGATTACTTAGTAAGAGTCCTTGAAGAAAAATTGATCTAACATTGATTTTATTTCCCATTTCTACCATTGCAATTAGATCATCCGAGTCTGTTAATCTTCTGTCGCAGATATTTTCAAGAATTTGAAAACGTGTAAATTCTCTAAATTTGGCTTTACATTGCAGAAGTTCATCAAGAGTGTAAACCGAAATGCCTAAATGCTCTACAAGCCCAAGAGCCATAACTTCCTTTAAGCCTCGCGCAACAGTATCACAATGCTGCCCGAGAATTAAATTTGAATCATGTAAATATAGAGTTGATATCTTAGATACTCCAAGTAAATTGATAGATTTTCTAACTGAGATGATAATCTGTTCTACGGATTGGCACTCAAAAGCGCCAATTTTAGTATCAATTTTTATAGATTTACTTCTATCTAAGTATTTCCCCAGTATTGCTTCGGAATTTTTGTAAGATTTTGCAGTATCGAAGCCATGAATATCATTTTTTTGTGCAAAATTTAATATGTTTTTTATTTTATTTTCAGAAACGACCCCTGGGTTGAATTCTCCATATAAGTTTCCAAAATTAGCTGTACCAATAATAAAATTTTTCATTACCTGTTTGAAGCGTATGATCTCTTCATTGGAGTCCCTAGAGAAAAATCTTCAGTAAAAAACTTGCCAATTAAGCTTTCATAGTATTTGGGTGAACAGCCCGCTCCCGGCCTAATCGCTCTTAAATTTTTATCTGTGATCAAATCACCTTTCTTTACATCAGAGACAATATACAGTGATCGCCTAAGCCTTCTTGATTCATTCTCAGAATCTGAAATTTGCCATTTTGAATTTCCTAGGGATTTGTATGCACTATTTCCTTCTTGAACAAGGAGTTTGAATTCATTTGGCTCTAGTGAAAATGCTGAATCTGGCCCTCCATCAGATCGTTTCAACGTAAAATGTCTTTCGATAACTGTTGCTCCTAAAGCTATAGCTGCAACACTCACGCCTATACCTAAAGTGTGATCTGAAATACCAAATTTGCAATTAAATTTTTCTTTTAAAAGATTAATTCTATTTAAATTAATATCTTCTGCACTTGATGGATAGGAACTTGTACAGAGTAATAAAGTGAGATTTTTATTTCCGGTTTCTTTAACAACTTCAACTAATTCTTCAATCTCCTGTAATTCTGTAGCACCAGTTGAAATTATTATGGGCTTACCGGTTTGGGCTGCTCTTCTAATTAGCATGTGATCGCTCGTCTCTAGAGACGCAATTTTGTACATTGGAGCGTTTATAGATTCTAGAAAATCTATTGCAGTCAAATCAAATGGTGAACTAAATGGAATAGCACCTAAGTTTTTACATAAACTGAACAACTCTTCATGCCATTCCCATGGGGTATGAGCCTCGAGATAAAGATCGTAAAGTTTTTTTCCGCCCCATAACTGGTGACCTTCAATTACCCTAAGCGAATCTAAATTTAATGTCATTGAATCCGCAGTGTAGGTTTGAAACTTAACTGCATTTGCACCTGAATCTATAGCAGATTTAACAAGTGCTTTAGCTCGATCCAGTGACCCTAGGTGATTACCAGAAATTTCCGCAATGAAGTTAATGCCGTCTTGGAAAGTGTTCATTCTGAAAGTATACTCGCATAAAATGAATCTAGAGATGCGGGATGCAGAAATAACGGATAGTAAAAGGATCCTGTCATGGAGAAACCATAAAAAATCTTTAGCCTACTCAAAAAATTCCTCTAAAATTCTAGAAGAGGATCACAAAGTTTGGTTTACAAAAAGATTAGAATCAAAGATGTCTCAACCATTTTGGATTTTTCTGAAGGATTCAAAATCAGTTGGATACGTTCGATTAGAAATTTCTCATGAATTTGATAATGCTTTTGATATAAGTATTGGTGTAAACCCAAAATTTCAGAATAAAGGAATTGGTAGAGCAATACTATTTAATTCTTTGGAAAAGTTTTTTAATCTTTTTCCAACTAAGAAAATTATTGCGAGAGTAAATAAGCAAAACCAAGCATCTATTTCATTGTTTGAAGGTGCAGAGTTTCACAAAGCTAAAGAGGAGAAAGAATATATTTTTTTTGAAAGAGCTAAGGAACCCCTAAGATTTATTTTTAGAGCAGATGCTTCCATACAAGATGGTGCAGGGCATGTTTTGAGAGGTTTTGGGATAATTGAAGAATTAATTGCCCGCAAATATAAAGTATTTTTTATTGGCAAAATTATAAATTTGGATTGGCTTCTTAAAAAAGTCCAATCAGCTGGATTTGAAAAAATCCTTCAAATGGAGAATGAATTTCACCCCAATAAAATTTCCGACATTTTGATATTAGATTCTTATCGGCACAATTTAGATTCAGATTTTATAGATGATAATAATTGGCGGTCGATTGTTTTAATTTTTGATGAATATACACCAAGATACAAGGCGGATTTAGGAGTTCACTTAGGAATTAGAACTGATTGGAATTTAGATAACTTGTCTAATATAATAAGTGGCCCTCGGTACTTTCCTATTAGAAAGAACATTTTAAAACGTACAGACAGAAGTAAAAATAAAAATTTAGTCATTACTGTAGTTGGTGGTGGGAGTGATAGCAAGAACTTCGTTCTCGAAATGGCTAAAATCCTTTCAAAAACTCCAGGAGATTTTTTAGTCAATTTTTTTACAAATGAGCGGACGCAAATTTTAGCTGATAAAAGATTTAAAATTTTCGAAATTGGCGAATCCCTAGATCTAGTTGGAAATATTACTGATTTAGCTTTTTCAACTGCAAGTACCACTGCTTTAGAGTTTATTGCTCGAGGCTGTGCAGTAGGCATTAGTTGCAGTGCTAAAAATCAAGCTCCATATTATGATCAGTTGAATAGAATGGGGCTTGCAAAGCAGATAGGATTTTTTAATGGTATAAAATGGGAGTTGGATTATCAAATGATCAAAAAAATGATTGATTCAAATGACTTAAGAAATGTTCTAACTAAAAGGACTTTAAATTTTAGCGACTTAAATGGAGCAAAAAGAATTGTTAATCAAATTATCCCTACTAGATCTCAACCCCAATAAACTTAATTTCCAAAAACTCTTCAATTCCAGTAAATCCACCTTCTCGTCCTAGACCTGATTGTTTAACCCCACCAAATGGTGCAGCTGGATCTGAGATAACACCTTTATTTATTGCCACCATACCAAATTCAAGAGCCTCTGCAGTTTTTAAAGCTCGCTTTAAATCTTGTGAGTAAACATAAGCAATAAGACCAAACTCAGTTTTATTTGCCAACTCAATTGCCTCTTCATCTGATGAAGTAACCACAATTGGTGCAACTGGTCCAAAGATCTCCTCTTTTAATATTGGATTATCTTTGTTAACTGTTAAAACAGTTGCTGGATAAAAGGCGCCAGCTCCTTCTGGAGTTTTGCCACCAGTTACTGCTTTGCCACCTTTTGTAATTGAATCATCAACTAATTGGGCAATTTTGTTGCGCTCTTTAATAGAAACACTTGCACCTAATTGCGCGCCAGTTGATGTGCCAGGTGCCATCTTTAACTTACCCATAGCATCTGCTAACTTACTCGTGAACTCACTTGCTACCTCTTTTGCTACATAAAATCTATTTGCTGCTGTACAAGCTGCTCCACCATTTCGCATCTTGGCAAGTAGCGCACCTGATACTGCATCATCAACATTGGCATCTGCTAATACTAAAAATGGAGCATTACCACCTAACTCCATTGAGCATCTAATAACTTGATCTGCTGCCTCTTTTAATAGGATCTGGCCAACATAGGTTGATCCGGTAAAGGAAAGATTTACTACCCTTGGATCCTTTAACATCTTGGCAATTGCAGGACCTGATGGCAGTGGCAATATTAAATTAACCACTCCCGCAGGCACTCCTGCTCGCTCTAAGATCTCAACAATTGCAATAGCAGTAAGTGGGGTCTCACCTGCTGGTTTTAATATAACTGTGCAACCGGCTGCGAGCGCTGGCCCAATCTTTCTAGTTGCCATAGCAGCTGGAAAATTCCAGGGAGTAATTAGAAGAGAGACACCAATTGGTTGCTTGGTTACTAAAATTCGCTTATCCCCATTTGGCGCAGTTCTAAACTCGCCATTTACTCTTACCGCCTCCTCTGAAAACCATCTAAAAAACTCTGCAGCATATAAAATCTCACCCTTGGCATCACTTAATACTTTGCCATTTTCCTTAGAGATAATCTCAGCTAGCCGGTCACTTTCAGCCACCATGATCTCAAATGCCTTACGCAAAATTTCACCGCGAAAGCGAGGAGCTGTCTTTGCCCAAGATTTAAATGCCCTACTTGCAGCATCTATTGCAGCTAGGCAGTGCGCATCAGATGCAACTGCTACATTTGCAATTATTGATTCATCACTTGGAT
>Ga0214917_10006902_pt1 | contig 11659 bp, 11 predicted proteins | sample LL_1208_BB_MetaG_FD_177983 | JGI IMG/M metagenome (GOLD analysis project Ga0214917, IMG submission 177983) | Freshwater microbial communities from Lake Lanier, Atlanta, Georgia, United States - LL_1208_BB | ecosystem: Environmental > Aquatic > Freshwater > Lake | place: USA: Georgia | collected...
TATTACATCAGGCAACACGCCAGCACCCCAAAGACATCGCCAGATATGTGCGCAATCGCTTACAGGACTTTCAAGGTAAAGCCCCTCAGGCGGATGATATGACAATTGTGGCGGTTTTTGTGGGGGATAAGCTTAAAAATGATGCATAAAATAGTGTCGGTCCCGTCGCGAATGCCTTTGCTGTCTTTTATGCGGCATGTTTTGAATTTGGTGGCTACTGGGTCTTATGACGATTTTTTAAAGAGTCTTGCTGCTTATGCGCGTAGCCATGAAAATTGCTTTTTTTTGCCGCTTCCTGTTTCTGTTATTATTACTATCCCAACTTCTTTGGGAGATTTTTCTTGTTTTAAACATGATGAAAAAGGTCCTTTTTTTCGTGGCTTTATTCCACTGTTTGGGAATCATAACTTGCTTTCACTAAATAATAGGGGGTCTAAATGCCGTCGTGGTGAGCTTTTAATGGTTTCAAATCCCAGTGCAGTTAAAAAAAACGCTGAACACTATCGAAATGTGCTTATGGAGCTTTTGCCGTTGTTAAATCCGCAGCAGCTTGGTCGGAGCATAGATGAGATAGTTGCAAAATATTTTTTGCATATCTTTTTTCGTATTCCTTTTGATAATGTCTCTCATGATGTTTCTCAAAAAATGGCTTTGCTGACTCGTGAAGGCACAAAGGCGCATCTTAACCCTAACCTTATTTCTCGGGTGTTGGACTGGGTTTTTGGCCGGCAAGCATATCGAGGGCATTTGCTTCGTGAGGCCGTGTCGGGTTTTTTAACAATGAACAAACTTCCTGTTGATACAGATTTAAGTCATATTTATGCGGCTTTGGGGGCTTTGCCTCCTTTTTTGATGGCCCTTTTATACAGAGTTGCCACTCATCCGGATATTCAGCAAGATATTTTGCGCGAATTGGTGTCTCATCATCCTGATACTCAATTAAATGGTCTTCAGGATATTCGGTTAGACTTTCTTTTGAACGTGGGTACACTTTTGGATAATGTGGTTACTGAGGTGTGTCGATTACATCCCCCTGTTCCGGTTAGTTTTAGGCAGGACGAGGTGTCTAGTCGTCATGCTGTGATTTTATTGGCTTTTTCAGGCGGTGTTGGGGATGATTTTTTATGCTTTAGACCGCAGCGATATGGTGAATACACCAAAGCTCGAGACTTTGTTCGTGCTTCTACTTTTATGACTGGTGAACGGGCATGTCCTGGCCAGCATCTTGCATTTATGATTGCAAAATTTTTTTTGAGTCATCTGATAGTGAAGTACTCTTTTAAGTGTGATGGGGATATTAAAACAACCCTTAATGACGGAGTTAACCGATTGCTTAAGGAGCCTCGTATCAAATTTGATGCGAGAGAAAACGCTGGAGGTTGATTTTATGATGTGAAAACGGTAATTTTATTACGTAATAAAAATCTAATTATTGCATATTGATATTAAAGTATATCTATATTACACTTTTCCCATATTTTTATATGAGGTAAATGTTTATGAATAAAAAAATAATTATGATCTTGTTTCTTTGTGTTGCGTTGTTGCAGTTGACGGGGTGTGGAAAATCTAAGTCTAGTGATGACGATGGTGATGATGATGGGGGGATGTCTCAATTGACGACGGTATCTTTTACATTAAATGATGAAGATATTAGTAATCGTACAGTGACTGTTAATGTGGTTTCTGGGCAAGGGGTTACTATTAATGCTGCTGTTCAAGGGCCTAGAGCGGATGTTGGAGCCGACTGGGCTTATACATTGACGGGATATTCTGGTTCGTTTCCTAGGACTACTTCTCGTAACTTTTATGTAAAGCCTAATTCTGGAAAGGTGGTTGTAAAAGGGGCTCCAGATCGACTATTTAGCATTAATGGAAGGCCACAAATTTCTGGTGCGACTACTGTTAATATTGTTGTTGAATAATCTTTCTCATGTAAGGCTGTTGTGAATTGCAATAGCCTTACAATTTTACTGGTCTTGTTATTTCACACTATTCAAAAATCTTATTTGGAATGGTGTCTGGTGTGGGGCGCTAAAGTAGTTGCACCGTTCCTCGAATGTAAAGTTGAGAATGGTACTCTCCGGCACTTTGAGACGCTGAGATTGGCATCCCTAGTCCACAGCTTAGTGATGTTGTGCCAAGGGTGGCGGAGAGGCCGATGAGTGCGCCAATGACATAGTTGTTGTCGATTGTGTCTGTGCGATGGGTAAAGCCTGCGTCTAGTCCTGTGGAGAGAGTGAGCCCTGTTCGTAGTGCGGCTTGGCGTAGTGTGTGCGTGGGGAGTATAGAGGATAGGGGTAGGGATAAGTCTTGCTTGATGTACCCGCCTGTATCGCCTTGAATTGCCCCAAATTTGTATCCTCTTACAGAGTATTCGTCACCTACTGCGATTTGTTCGGAGCCAAAAAGGGTGTGTGGAGAGTATTGGTAGTCGCAAGTAAGGCGGTAGGTGAGTGGGACTTTGTAGAGGTTAAAGGGGGTGTAGCCGCTTAGGGTGGCTTTGTATTTTTGAAATTGGGCACGTGGGTATCCTGACTCTGTAATTGTGTCTTGTGTTGCCCCAAATGAGCTTAATCCTCTAAAAGCTGTTGTTGATAGTGTCCATAAGCCAAATCGGTTGCGGGATTCTGCTTGTATGCCTAGCGCCAGTGTGCTGAGTGTTCGGCTGCCAACATCGCTTTTTGTGTCTTCGATGTAACTTGTGGTGTCTCTGATGGCTAGGTCGCTGGTTAGGCTTAGTTTGCTTCTTTGAGTTCTGTATACTGTCCAGTCCATGCCAAGGGTGCTGGTTTTGGTGCTGCCTGAAGATAAAAAGTTTCGGCTTTGACCATTAATAAGTTGAGAGTAGTCAAATTGGGTGTGGCTAGTGGATAGTGTTAGCCAACGGTAGGGGAAGGACATAGATACATTGACGCTTTGGTTTTGAGAATCGAATTGTCCGCTTTCCTGTGAAAATGCGACCTGCCATGTGTCGCTGATGGTTAGAATGTCTTCCTTGGCGGCCACAATTTGTCGGGGATAAAATTGTGTTTTTTTAATGTTGTCATAGCTTAATTGGACTTGGTAGGGGGATGCTGAGCTGTGAGTTAAATTGATGATCGATGCCCCCAGAAGGGTTTCGTCTGGTGCTAATGTCATGGTGTAGTGACGGGATTGGTTGCGATTGAGCTGATCTAGGCCTTGGTCGATGGTGTGGATATTGAGTACTTTTCCTTTAATTTTTGGGAATGCCATTGTGAGGCGGGCAGTGTCGTTGGGTGTGTCTGTGATAATTTGTGAGACTTTTCCCTCTAAAATAGAAATTGTGAGTGTGCCTGATGCGAGGTTTTGAGGTTGGATATAGGCACGGCTAGTGATATATCCTTTATTGAGGTAGAGGGTTGTGAGTGTTTTGATGAGATGTGTGATTTCAGTTTGATCAATGCTGGTGCCTTGGTATTTGATGGTATGTTTTTTAAGTTCTTTTTGGCTTAAGACTGTATTTCCTTGGATGATGATATGGTCAATTTTGAATTTTGGGAGGGTAGCATTGGAAGTGACGTCGCTTGGGGGTGTCACTTGGTAGGTTTCTTTGGGGCGTTCTTTTAATAGTTGTTCCCGTTCTTGTTCGGTTCGATCTAATAATTTGTGTTGCTGGATAATGGATTGATCTTGAAGTTGAATGGTTTTTTGAATGTCTGGATTTGTGCTGATTTGGGCATGTAGTAAGGGGGTTAAGATAAGATTGGGTAAGAAAATTTTTATAAATTTTTTCATTTTATTGATCACGTTTGATTTTTTTGTATTAAATCATAACTTGATCTAAAATCGAAGGTTTTTGTTAGCTAAGCAGTAATTTGGCTGTGGCGATAAGGTGATTGGCTGTTTCTAGAGATGCTGACTCTGCATAGATCCTTGCAATAGGCTCTGTCCCTGAAAGTCGAATTAATACCCAGTCGTCATTGGGTAAGCTTAGTTTTAGCCCATCTTGTGTGTCTATTTTTTCTATCGATAGGCTAGTTTTTAGGCGTAGGTCAGTGAGAGTGCTTGTTTTGAGTAGCGCTTGAATACGCTGTTGTTGGGTGGCATTAAAGGGGTGTTCCACTTCTACAAAATAGTCTTGGCCAAAGTCTGATTTTAGTTTGGATTTGAGTTGAGATAGTGACTTTTGAGTGTCCGCAAGGATGTAGATGATTAAGAGCGCGGGGAGAAAGCCACATTTTTCCATGGTGTGAAATGAGGCGCTAAAGCCACCCGAGGATTCCACACCAAAGGCAATTTTTTTGGTGGATTTTGCCGAATTTAGGTATGTGGCAATGTACTTAAATCCTACTGGCGTTTCACTGTAGTTAAGAGAGTGTTGAATGCAGAATTTTTTAATAAGGCGAGACGATGCAACCGTAGTGATGATCTCACTTAATGGAATTTTTTTGGACATAAAATAGTCCGCAATAATTACTGTGGTTTCTTCGGGAGAAAGTGGTGTGCCCGTTTCATCTAAAATGACATGACGATCGCCATCGGGGTCATTGGCAATGGCAATGGGGGCTTGCAACAGGGCTTGCGCTTTCTTTAATGGCCCTAGGCTTTCGACTTTGGTTGGATTAGGGATAATGTTTTTAAATTGGCTGTCAGGCGCTTTATGAATGATTTTAAAGGGGGATGATGTGACTTGTGAGAGAATGACTTCCCAAAAATCGCCGACTGCCCCATGTTTTGCATCAATGACAATTGGAAATGTAATTGGGTGATTTGGGGTGATGAGTTGGGTAAGTGTTTTGTGAAGTTCTGTGGCAAACGTGAGAGGGATATTTTCTGTAGGAGATGGTGTGTAATGGGGGTGGGCTGGCGATGATGTATTTAAAAACTCATTTGCTAGTTTTTCGATGGCACTTGTAGTTTCGGTGTCAGCAGGGGCACCCTTTTGGGTATTAAATTTAAGGCCATTGTACTCAGGAGGATTGTGTGAGGCGGTTAGGATAATGCCGCCATCTAGATGGTAATGGGTAATGGCCCATGAAACGACTGGAGTGGGTGTGTAATTGGGTAAAAAAATTGGCGTCACCCCATTGGCATGCAGGGTGGCAATGCAAGTTTGTGTAAAGGTATTGTGTAGCGCTAAAGGGTTATTTCCTTCTCTGGGGTCATAGCCAATAATGACTTTGGGGTGGGGATTGGTTTTGATTAGAAGTACAGCGATGGCTTTGCAAATCGCTGAGACATGGGCATGGGTAAACGATTTTCCAATGATACCTCTGTGGCCTGATGTTCCAAATTTAACTGGGTAATGCATGACTCTTCCTGAGGAAGTTTTTTTAACATGTGTGGTACCGAGGACAGGACTTGAACCTGCACAACCTTGCGGTCACTAGCCCCTCAAGCTAGCGTGTCTACCATTCCACCACCTCGGCAACAGTCCTTCTTGTACTGTGTTTAGGGTATATGTGGGTCTTTTTTGTGTCAATGGTATGCTATATTTTTGCTATGAATTTTTTAGCTCCACAGGTTGTTGGTATTTTAAATGTGACGCCAGATTCGTTTTCGGATGGGGGGCATTTTTTTAATGCTGATGATGCCTTTAAGCGCATTGAGAAACTGGTTGCCGATGGGGCTGATATGATCGATATTGGCGCAGAATCTACTCGGCCAGGGTCTGACGCTGTTGATGTGGGAGAGGAGTTGCGGCGTTTAGAGCCTGTAATAATGGGGTTTCGCCAGCGATTTGATATTCGTTTTTCTGTGGATACGATGAAAGCTGAAGTGGCTGAATTGGCCCTAAATCATGGCGCATCATATATCAATGATGTTTCTGCACTGCGATATGATGTACGTATGGCTGATGTGATTGCAGACTATCAGGGTGGTGTGGTGTTAATGCATATGCAAGGTGTGCCTAAAACAATGCAGCAAGACCCTCAATATGATGATGTTGTGTTGGATGTCTGTCAGTTTTTGCTGCGTCAGTGTGATGTGGCTAAGGCTGCTGGTATTACGGATATTGTACTTGATCCGGGATTTGGATTTGGAAAGACAATTCATCACCAATTAACGCTTATGGCTCGTCTAGATGAGGTGACACAATTAGGCTATCCTCTCATGTTGGGAGTGTCTCGCAAATCGATGATTGGATTGGTAACGGGTGCTGGTGTGGATGATCGATTGCCGGGGTCACTTGCATTGGCTGTCTTGGGGCTTACAAAAGGTGCACAGTTGTTTAGGGTACATGATGTTGCTGAAACTAGGCATGCATTGGATATGGCATTTGCTATACTGAAGTTATGATTTCAACAGTCTACATCGGTTTAGGGTCTAATGTAGGTGATCGGGAACAGTATTTGATGACTGCCCTTGAGAACATTGATGCGCATCCTGATATTGAAGTGTCCCAAGTGTCTTCTTTTTTGGAAAATCCTGCAGTGGCTGCATATCCTCAGCCCGATTTTTTAAACGCTGTGGCCGAGCTTAAAACTGTGTTGACGCCTCAGGAACTTCATGTGATTTTTTTGGACTTGGAAACTCGATCTGGTCGACGGTCTAAAGGGACAAATGACCCCAGAACATTAGATATTGATATTTTGCTTTATCAGGATGAAATTATTTGTACTGATGAGTTGATGATCCCTCATCCTATGATGCATGAACGTCACTTTGTATTGGCCCCTTTGTCTGAAATTGCGCCGCATATTGTGCATCCATTGTTACAAATGACAGTGACGGAATTATTACGGAATAAGGTGTCGTGATGATATGGGAAAGTCGGTCTTTGGCCGAATTTGAGAGTATTGCATCTGAAATTATATCACACATTAGGCCGGGTACAGTTATTGCCCTTTTTGGTGAAATGGGTGCTGGAAAGACAACATTTGTTTGTGCTGTGGCGACTGCCTTGGGTATTACCGACTGGGTATCGTCCCCCACATTTGCCTTAGTGCAACAGTATGATGGCCCTGTGCCCATTCGTCACTTAGATTTATATCGATTGCAGGGTGCTGATGCAAACTTATTAGACTTAGAGCATTATTTGCACTTTCCAGAAGGGATTGTGATTGTGGAATGGCCTCAGGTGTTAGGCCGTCGACTTGAAGAGTGTGTTCACTTAACGATTGATGTGCTGGATCATGACAGCCGGCGAATTACAATGTGTGCTTAATCGATACCCACGCTTCATCAAGATCTGCGTCTAGTGCATGTCGCTTTAAGTCGTCTAATTTGCAATATAACAAGGCCGCCTCATGAGTGCTTTCTAGGATTACAAGGGGCGCACAGCCTGCTTCAAAGGCTTCTTGCCATCGTGCTGCGCAGAGACACCATCTATTCCCAGGGATAAGCCCTGGGAATGCGTAGTGGGGCGCTGGTGTGGACAAGTCGTTACCGACTGCCTTTGAAAAGGCTAAAAAGTCCTCGGTGGCTTCGACGCAAACAGCGTGGACGCCATGATCATCTGAGCCTACAGAACATGTTCCTGTCCTGTAAAAGCCAGTTATTGGGCTTGTGCAGCATGGCTTTAAGGGGGTTCCTAATACATTTTTTTCTGATGGGGTCATTATACTAGTTGAGAGATATACACATTAAGCGCGCTGTCTAAACAGGCGACTAATTGATTGATACGTGCATCGTTTTCACCTAAATTAATTCGGATGCCTTCTTGATCTGGGATAAATGTAAAGTAGACGGCAGCTTGTTTTCCATCCACTGGAACTACATTTTCCTTTATGGTTTTTTCGACAAAGGCTTGTGTTGAAAATGACGGGGTATTGCCTAATTTTTTAGAGGCTCTGGCGTCAAATTCTTTTTTGATGTCGACAGCTGTAAACATACCGCCTTCATAAGGCAGTAGTGTGGCATTTGGCAGTTGTGCTTTTAATGTTGTGACCAAGGTTGTGTAATTTGCGTGAAACCGCTTTACCAACGCTTGAGAGTACTCTTTAATTTGGTCTTGAATAGTCGCTTTGTCCAAAAATTCCCATGCTTTTTTTGATGCTTCCGGAACTCCTAAAAGGAGTGGTTGTGTAAATGTGGATAAATGAGAAGTAATGGCCGGTGTTGTGACAATAGCACTCATTCTAGCATTGGGTTTTCCTCCAATTTTTGATGTGGAAAATACTTGGATAAATTCGACTTTGCCTTCTAAATCAGGGTTGGCTTTCAAAAATGATTCTAAATTTTCAAATTTATCAGGGATGCCTGGTAGTGAAATCCCTTGATAAGCCATATCTAAAATAATGATGGCCTTTTTGTCTGGATGATTGGCATTGATTTTTTTAATAATTGACGCCAAATCGGCATTTTTAAGATGGTCTGAGCCAGGGTTGCCAATTGTGTTAAATAGGGCGGCCGTGGCCTGTTTTGGAAATGATGATATAGAGATTGTTACGCCTCGCTCAGAGAATGTTCTGGCGTATTCTGGTGCTTCTTTACCAGTGATTCGGGTGTGAATGGCTTGATAGGATGCATATCCTGATTGAGGGATGGCTAGGACGTATCCAATGGCATTGAGATATAACATAACATGGGTAAGGGATGTTGAGCTGCCAGGTTCGAAAATAACTCCATAATTGGCTGGAAGTGAAGTCCCTGTGACTGCGTGATAAAATTGGGCAAATCCTTTAACGGCAGATGCTGGAAGGGCAGATTCGTATACACCCATTGCTGATGCTTGGTAGCTATTGAGGGCATCTGTCATCCATTGTGCAGGTTTGTGGTCGCTATTGGTGTATTCACCAGCCCGAAATGCGATTAAAGTTAGCCCCTCCTTTTCGACACGATTTGCTTGAATTGTGGCAAATCGATGATGAGGAGGTAGTGGAATACTTGGATCAAATTCTGATTTTTGAGTTTGCATACGGGTAATCCTTTTTTTGATCTATGTATAGCATGTCTTTAGGAGGGTTTTAAAGGTCTTTTCACTTTCTTCAGTGCAGGCGATATCTGTCATCAGTTTGGTGTACAGGGATGTGCTGTTTTTTAGCCAATGATCATGGTACTCGGGAGAATAAGTGGAGATGATGCCTGCGGCTTCAGCATAGCCGGGTTGGCCAGTTTTATAAAAGTCCGTTTTTTGATGGGTATGCCTTAGCAGTATTATCAGCTGCCAGCGTTTTTTTTGAGGGTCATATGTCCCTAATAAATTAACTCGATGGTGATTATTTTGAGCAAGAAAATTCATCACTACTGTCGAGACGCTGGGGATGATTTCTGGACTAGAAAATTCAAAATGATACAAGGTTGCGGGATGGTCTAGTTTATTGATGGTCAGTGTGTCAGAGTGATGGATTAGATGTTTTGGGTAGATAGTGATTGGAAGATCTGTTGGCAAATTAGTGGTTTGGAAACTTTGATAGTGAAAATGCTCTGGATTTGTGGCGCCTGCATCGGGTCCATTTTGGATAATCCAATGACTTGGTAATGCCTTTGCAAGACTAAGAAGCGTAGGAACATTAATTGTTTGGGGCAGATGATCTTGAGATGCAATAGTGAAGTGAAACGGAAATATTGGGAATAGATTGGGTAAAAAAATGAGGGGTAAATTGTCGATGGTGTAGGGGTGGCCTTTTTCATTTGGCCATTGGTACATAATGTTGTCCATGCATAAAAAGCAGGGGATGCCGCCTTTGTACTTAATGGTGTGTTTTGGTGTGGGGTTTTGTTTATATGATATACCTCTTTGGACTCGGTGAGGGTTGTGTTGGATGTAAAATTTTAGGGTATCATTTTCTGTAATGGGTGAAATACGATGAATGTCATCATAGACTTGGCTTAAAATGACGCCGTCTTTAAGTTGTTGGGTATACAGCTCGGTTAATTGTTGTTCTAACTCACTTATCTGAGTGTTCATTTTTAATGTAGGCCCGAAGTTTGGCACTCCGAGAGCGAGAGTTATGTCTAATTTCGGCTTGATTGGGTTTAATGACTTTTTTTGTAGCCATGTCAAAATTGGACTGAGTTGCAAAATGGGTTTTAACAATTCGGTCTTCGATGGAATGGAATGTAATAATGGCGATGCGCCCTCCTGGGGGTAGTAAGTTACCCGCTTTTTGTAAAAAGGAGGTGAGAACGCCGACTTCGTTGTTGACTTCCATGCGTAATGCCTGGAATACCTGAGCACAAGTGCGCATATAGAGAGAGCGGCTATTTTTGAAAAAAAATCCTTTTTTGATACCTGCCACTAGATCATCTGTCGTCACAAATGGATGGGCTTTTCGGGTTGATATAATGACTTCGACAAAACGATCGGGTTTAAATAATTCTCCATACTCTTTAAATATAGTGAATAAGCTTTCAGCACTTGCATGGTTTAAAAGATCAGCAGCGGTTTTTTTTGTTAATTCATTCATTCGCATGTCGAGAGGTTCTGTTTTTTGAAAACTAAAACCACGTTCAGAACGATCTAAATGTACGGATGACATGCCCAAATCCGCCATGACTTTGTGAATGGGTTTTTGATGGTCAGGTATCAAGGTGTCAATCTCTGAAAAATTACCATGAATAATGGTGATATTGTCAGCATCTTTAAATTTTTCAGTACAATGCCTAATGGCAGTAAGGTCTTGATCTATTCCAATTAATTGGCCAGTGTTATCTAGAGTGTCTAGTATTTTTTGACTATGTCCACCATATCCCATCGTTGCATCGACGACGGTATCCCCAGGGGAAATCGCCAGAGACTCAATGGTTTCTTTTAACAAAACCGGTTGATGCATTAGGGTTCTGTTTCAAAAAATTCGGGGTAGAGTGCATCAAAAATCCCATCTCGAATTGATGTCAGTCGAGGGGGGTAAATGGCAACAAAGCCTGCTCGAAAGCTGGTTTCATGCCGCAGATTGAGATGGTTAATGAGTTTACTGCTATTTGAAAGGGCATCTTCAGTCATTGCATTTTCTTTAGATAATGGGTGATTAGTGGAGGCATAGGTTAACTCTGTTAATAAATCAGGGCGTAAGACTTTGATTAAGCAAATTGGGGCAATTACATCCCATAATTTTACTGCGGGTTTATAAAATAGGTCGACATTGCCCAATAATGTTTCGGTAATGCAGTATCCAATTGATCTGGCACGATAGGGTTTTGCCTTAAAACGATCGGAGAGTTGATGGTAAAGGATTTTCTGCTCGTCTCGGCCCCATAAATACTCAGTTCCAATGGTTAATTGGGTGGGGGGAGGTGCAATTTTAGAGGGGACTGGTGTGTCCTTTTCAAAAACAGTTTTACCATCTGTCCAATAGTAAGTATCCCAAATGGGCTTGCCTACAAAGCTTGTGTAGGGCTTGCCGTCTTTGACACAGCCAAAGTGCATGGTCACTTCTTTTTTTTGATTGAGATAATTGGTTGTGCCATCGATGGGGTCAACATACCAAATATAGTCATCTTCGGATAATTTGCTTTTTTCGCCTTCTTCTCCAATCACTTTGTGGTGGGGATAAAAACGGCTTAGCCATTGTCTAAATAATAATTCAATTCCGATATCTACATTTGTGACATGGTCTAAGTCATCGCCTTTTGTAGATACTGTTAAATGAGATTGGTGCACTTTAGCCATAGTGCAAAACGCAGTGCCTAATTCTTTTAAACATCTGGCCAATTCGGCTTGGCTATCATTTTGAGGTCCATTATTCCAGACAGTCTCACAGGTTTCCGATACTGGGACATAGTGTTCGGAAATTTCTTCGATGGTTAGTGG
>Ga0214917_10006904_pt1 | contig 11657 bp, 7 predicted proteins | sample LL_1208_BB_MetaG_FD_177983 | JGI IMG/M metagenome (GOLD analysis project Ga0214917, IMG submission 177983) | Freshwater microbial communities from Lake Lanier, Atlanta, Georgia, United States - LL_1208_BB | ecosystem: Environmental > Aquatic > Freshwater > Lake | place: USA: Georgia | collected...
GCAACTTAGAACAATCCAGGACATTGCTGAAATCGACTCTTCGTTGAGTGCCACTGCTGTCCACGCAGCTCCGATCTATGACAGTCGGGCGCGACAGATCGGCCGAGTTGAGGCGGAGCGATGCTTTAATGGCTCAGGGCGACATGCCGGAGGAGTTGAGGTCAATTCGGTTTTGACCATGGAGGTAGGCTGAGCGAACGCGAGGCCGATGAATTCGTGGGCATTCTGTTGATGCTAGGCAACATGCTATGGGAAGCTAGCGAAGATGTTGGCATTCGTGCCCTCTTGCTCGGGGCTATAAATCGCAAGTTAGACCTATTACTGGACTCGATTTACATCTCGATCATTAAGTGCGCTGAACAACATGCCGTTCCAGTGAAATGGGAGCGCGGCCTCGAGCAATACTCGTGGTGCCTCACGGAGGCGAGAAAAAATGCCACGACCTATAAGAAAAACTGCCAATCCTTAGCGATCGCTGCCGGTCACTTTGACCGCCACCATTGTGCAGGAATCGGTCGCCTTAGAACGGCGGACCAACCCGCCGCCTGCGATTTTTCGTCTTCGGTAGGATGACGAGGAAATGCAAGACACGTCCTACATAGGAGAGGCAGGGAAGAGCTTTGTGCGGGAGCTTCGGCGTAGATCCCGTGGCCCTTTCGGCCCTGAGTGAAAGCGCTCAGCGTGGTGATTCGATGAAGGTCTATCCTCGCTATCAGCTCCGGCCGAGATACATCGGGGAAGCCAAGGTATACGACTTACTTTTCCGGTTGCATAAGGAGCGCGCTTTTGCCGTGCATTCGGTGAATCTTCCGGAGCACGAGTACAAACGCTGGGGAGAGGCGGACTTCGTTGTCGTCTCCAATGCCGGTGTGACGCTGCTAGAAGTAAAGGGCGGCATTGTTACTGTCGCCGGCAAGGAATGGCGTTATGAAAACGCTCGCGGTCAGGCGATCATCTCGACAGAAGGCCCTGCCCGCCAAGCGCTGTCGGCGGCCATTGCTCTAGAGAAGCTTCTTACCGACCGTGTAGGAAGAAAGATCCGTTGCCGTTGGGGAGTGGTCTTTCCGCTATGCAGCTTCAACAAGGAGCTTGCGGAACTTCCCCCCGTCCGCCTAGCGGACATCCGAACGTGCCTTGACGACCAGTTGTTCACCGCTTGGCTCGACAACATACCGTTCGATCAGCACCGGGCTGCTGACTTTGCTTTGCACGACGATGAAATCACGGCGATTCGGGAGGTCATCGTTCCTGAACTGAATGCGGCAGCATCTCTAGGGTTGGCAGTTCGGTCTGCGCAGCAGGACGTGATACGACTCACGGGCCAGCAATTCTCGATTCTCGAGAGCCTAGAAGTCAACCCGCGGATCTGCATTTCCGGTGGTGCGGGAACTGGCAAGACCGAACTTGCTTCCCTTTGTGCACGCGCCGAAAAGTCTGCGGGAAGAAGCCCAGTTATCGTGACTACCGGCACGCCGCTCTCGCTTGCGCTGAAGGCTCGCTTGGCGCCCTTCGGAATTCCCGTGGTTTCCGACACGTTGCCGCTTGGTACCGACACTCTGATCGTTGATGAGGGCCAAGATTATGCAGAACCCAGCAGGTTCGAGTCACTATTCGCGCAGTTACCCGGCGGCCTTTTGGCCGGGCGCTGGCGCTGGTTTATGGACCCCAATCTCCAGTTTATGGATACTCCGCCTGCCCCTGAATGTCTCGCGTCGCTTGGCGAACATTCGGCCGCCGTCACGCTTAACCGCAACGTGCGCTCAACGAGGGAAATCGTCGAATCGATCCGGACCTTTCTGAATGCCGATGTCGGCATTTCCCAGATTGACGGGTTTGGAATTAAGGTCGCGTTTCATGCCGTCGAAGGCACAAATGCCGAAACCGCCATGGTTCTAAGACTCGTTACGGAGTTGTTGGAAGATGGAATCCAGCCATCGGAAATTGCCGTGCTGGGTGCAAGTGGGGTCGCGGGTCCTGTATGTGCCCGTATTCTCCAGCTAATGCCCGAGATATTTCTCCCGCTTTCAATCGAGGGCAGGATCCAGTCATCAGTCCACGGCATTGTCTGCGGAATATCTGTGTTTCGGGGGTTGGAGGCGCGCGTTGTACTGCTGGCTGATCTGCATCTGCTGCCGATGAACAAGCGTGGTGAGTCACTGTTATACATCGGGATGTCACGAGCGTCTGCATCGCTTCACCTGCTGGTTTCACCGGATTTCGGCGCGTATTTGAAGGTCTTGGTCAAAAGGTCCTTTGAAGGGAAATAGAAATATGATTCGACAGGAAAGCAAATCGCTTCGGGAAGAGTTTGTCGAGGAAGTCAGGTCGAGACTTATCGGGCCGGACCAGCCCGGGGAGGAACTCCGCGAAAAGCCAAATAAGCGTTACCTAACGGGAATGATTTTTCCGAAGGGCGCGAGCACAGGAATCGCGACGGCAGATGAAGAGGAACTCGCCGATGATGCATCGGTCGATGACGATCAAGATGATCTCGAGTCCCCGACGGATTTGCTTTTCCAAAGACTTCCGGCTTCCGTGGGCCTTACCTTCGCTCTTGCCGACTCGGAGACGAAAATCCGGGTTGAGCTTCGGGGTGCAACTTACGAGCATCGGGCGGCTGAGATCGTTGCAGAAAATGTTGCCGACCCGAAATCAGGTAAACAGGACCTGGGGAAAGTGCCTCTAGTCTGGCGAAGGATTCCGCTCGTGGAGGGTGATGGAAATGAAACCGTTGATCTCGTTGCCAACTCCGATGGCCGTCAGAAGAGGCCGGAGCTAGTCCTTCAGGGACGTGCGAGCTTGCACCTCTTCATTCGCCGCGCTCAAGGGGTGAGGATTGCAACGATTTCTCTGGTGAACGAGCGGGTGACCGAAGAGGATTCTCCCGCTAAGGTGGAGGACATCCTCTTTCAAGTAGGTATGAGATGCGTGCCAAGCGCCGGCGTGCCCGCGTACCCTGACCCGCCGATTGTCAGCGATGATCAGGAAGCCGAGGAACTTTCCCTCCAGTACAGGGCGCTGCCGACCTTTGCGGTAGGGCATGGTTGTGGTGTCGACTGGCCAGAGCCGAACTTAGGCGGCGTGGTCGAGTCGGTATCGGTGCAATTCATGCCCGCAGTGGAGGTACCTCCTGTAACTACGGACATCGAGTCTCTTCCCACAGAGGTCCAAAATTCCCTGTCGCTCGTCAGGTTGCAGGATGCTGCTTTCGATCCTTTGCCGGCATTTACGACGTTAGTTGCGGTATACGCCCAGTGGCGGGATCGTCTAGCAGCCGAAACCGTCTCAACAAGGTTTGCCTCCCCCAAAGATCGAGTAATAAGGCGAATCGATGCCACTTTGTCGCGGATGGAGGACGGGATAACGCTGCTTTCCGCCGAGCCAAAGGCAATGAACATTTTCCGCCTAGCGAATCGTGCAATGTTGATGAGCATCGCGCGGTCTGCTGCCAATCGGAATCGTGAGGCGGGGGAGCGATACAAGGAAATCGACGTGAGCACGCTCGATTTTGAGGCCTTCAGATGGCGCCCCTTCCAGCTGGCATTTTTTCTGATTGCGATCCGAGGGCTTTGGGAACCGGATCACCCGGATCGCTCGATAGTGGATCTCATTTGGTTTCCGACTGGTGGAGGAAAGACAGAAGCCTATCTAGCCGTGGCCGCGTTCGAAATGCTTCGTCGAAGGATCATCGATGGCGACCGAGGCAACGGCACTGCTGTCGTCAAGCGCTACACGCTTCGGCTGCTGACTATCCAGCAGTTCGAGCGCGCGGGCAGTTTGATCTGCGCGCTCGAGACGATGCGAAGAGCGGGAAAAATTCCGGGAAACAGTCCTTTTAGTCTGGGACTTTGGGTAGGCAAGGATTCCTCACCCAACGAGGTCAAAGGCAAGGATGGCGCCATTGCCGAGCTTAAGAAAATTCGTTCAACTATTGGGAAGGTCGAGGGCGTCAAAGTGCCGTTGAAGCACTGTCCCGTATGCTCAACGGCGATCGTGCCGCCGCAAAAGGACGAGGGCGATGAGGGAGTCGGTTTACGCGAGGTCGTCGGAGGTGTCGAAGTTTTCTGTCCCAACGTCGACTGCTCGTTTCACGATTCCCTGCCTATCAGCTACATAGACGAGCATCTCTACGCAAACCCGCCTACGATGCTGCTCGGTACGATAGACAAGTTCGCGATGCTGGCATGGCGCGAAGAGGCCCGCGCATTCTTTGGAACGGACAAAAAAGTTTCGCCGCCATCGCTCATCATTCAGGACGAACTTCACCTGATATCAGGGCCGCTTGGAACGCTTGCAGGAATCTACGAGGCTGCGATTGACACGGCGATCTCGAGTTTGGGCAAACCAGCCAAGTACATCTGTGCGACTGCCACGATTCGCCGCGCGGATGATCAGATCAGAAGGCTTTACGGACGGAATGCGGCGCTGTTTCCGCCGCCGGGGCTCGATGCATCGGACTCCTTTTTTTCTCGGGCACAGGAAGACGTGTCGGGGCGTCTTTACCTCGGCGCAATGGGGCAGGGGCACACGCCAACGTTTTCGAACGTAATTGCCTCGACCGCACTCCTTGCGGCGGGTGGAGTCATGCGCGACGCTATCGGAGATCTAGCTGACACCTGGTGGACGCTTGTTTCCTATCACAACAGCAAGCGCGAACTAGGCAAAACGTTGTCCCTTGCTAGGGATGACATTCCCGCTAGGCTTCTCGCATTGGGAGAGAGGCGAAAGGTTACCGGCTCTGGTGTTAAGGAGTTGTCTGCCAATCTTAGGGACAGCGAAATTCCCGAGGCTTTGTATCAGATCGGGGTGGCCATTCCTGACAAAGCTGCTCTCGATTTCGTGGCCTGCACCAACATGCTTTCGGTGGGGGTGGATGTGCAGCGTCTGGGCCTGATGATGGTAAACGGCCAACCCAAGACGGTCTCCGAATACATTCAGGCTTCCAGCCGAGTAGGGCGCGACAGCAAGCGTCCGCCCGGAGTGGTGTTTGCGCTCTTCTCTCCCACCAAGCCACGCGACAGGTCGCATTACGAATTCTTCCGAGCGTTTCACAAGGGCTACTACCGGTATGTGGAACCCACTAGCGTGACGCCATTTGCATTGCCGGCTCAGGATCGAGGACTTCACGGAGCGTTTCTGGCTCTCGTTCGCGTTGTATCGCCGCTATATGCAAACAACGATGCCTCGAAAATTGCCGCCCAGATTGCGGTGATTGAGACCCTCAAAGAGGCGTTTCTGAAGCGTGTCGATGCAGCGCGTGACGGCGACATTCAGGAATCAACAGATTATTTGAACAAATTCATCACCTATTGGAGCGATCGTGCGCGGGATCGGGGATCGAATCTTCGGTTTCAAAGCGGAGGCGCCCAAAACGCTAGTCTAATTCGGCCGTTCAGGGAACCGGGTGAAGGATGGGAAACGCTCCAGTCGCTCCGCCACGTTGACACACCGCTGAAACTGGTGGTTCCAATGATCCAAGCGAATGCGCAGGGAGTTCAGGCATGAGGCGCGAAATTCGATCCAGTGCGGTTGCAGGGATGGCCGGTGTGGGGGCAATTATTGATGTCGGCCAAGAATCATTTTTGATACCGGGAATTAATATCTGGAAGCAACCCCAACTCCGGATCATTGAGTTGAAGCGACTTTCTTCGAGGCTGCAAAAGGTCCTTAAGGCGCCAAAGCAGGAGAATCCCACCCTCATGGTTCGCCGGTTTCCTCGTGCGATGTTTTGCGAAAAATGCCGGCGCATGATCATGTGGAGGACCGAGCTGGAAATCGAGAATTCCGAACCTGTCTGTCCTTCGGATCAATGCAAAGGAAAGCTGGTGTCGATGAGATTTGTGGTTGCGTGCGAAAACGGCCACTTGGACGATGTCGACTGGAGATACTGGGCGCATAGCGGGGCAAACAGAAAGTCAGATTGCAAAGCCTATGATCAGCTGTCCTTCAAGGTGAACACTTCTGCATCGACCGGCGGGCTTGCATCCTTAAGGGTACATTGCCGGTGCGGAAGCTCGCGGAGTCTCGAGGATATTTCCAATAAATCAATCATCAAGGAAATGTTCAAGACTTGCACGGGGAAGCACCCTTGGAACATTGGCCATCAGGAGACCTGTTCGGCAGATGTTGTTTTGCTGCAGCGCGGTGCTACCAACCTACACTATCCGAGCACGATATCTGCATTGGACATTCCGACGATCGTTGCGGAAAGTCCTGCTGCCCAATTCGCTCATCAGATAAGAAGTCTTACGAAATATGAACGACTCGTCAGCCTCATGAGGAGCACGAGCGGCGACACTAACGAACTTGTCGAGTTGACCGCCGAATTACTGGCGGAAGTAGTCGGTTGTGACCCAACTGTTGTTTTGGAAGTGGCGCGGGCAGACATTGAGGGACGAACGCTCGCAAGCTCAGTTGACCCGACCCAGACAGGGACATTCGATCAGGCAGCGCTGCTCGACGAGGAATGGGGAACGATTAGTTTGGCACTCCAGGAGGGTGACCTTTCTGGACCAACGTTTTCCGCGGTTTCGGAGGAACTCGCACCATCATCTCCGAATTGGATGAAACGACTCGTCAGCGGAGTCCTCCTGATCAGGCGCTTGAGGGAGGTTCGCGCTTACTTAGGCTTTCAGCGTGTGAAGCCCGGCACTCCGGATAAGACTGTACGCCCTGATGTTGGCGCTAACGAGAACTGGCTTCCTGCTTCCGAGGTTTTCGGCGAGGGGATCGTTCTGGCTTTGAATTTCGATGCGCTCGAACAATGGGCAGCCAGTATCTCAAAGACAGAGAAAGATGCGCTGAGTATTTTGGAGAACAAGCGCCTTGAAGAAAATTTCTGGTTTCTGCCGCAAGTGGATCCTTTATTTCTAGCGCTTCACACCCTGTCCCATCTTCTGATCAGGAGAATAACGTTCGAGTGCGGATACTCGTCCTCGTCACTGCGTGAACGGCTTTATTTTAGTCCGGCCGGGAGATACGCGGGAATTCTGATTTACACAGCCGATGCCGATTCTGAAGGGTCATTGGGCGGATTGGTGCGGCAGGGCCGCAAGGACAGGCTCGCCCAGTCAATTTTTGAGGCTGTAGACCAAGGCCGATGGTGTTCTTCCGATCCGGTGTGCTCCGAAACCGCGGGTCAGGGGCTTGGCGGCTTCAATCATGCAGCTTGCCACGCTTGTAGTCTGGTGTCTGAAACAAGCTGCACTGCTGCAAACACGCTGCTTGATCGAAGGATGCTTTTTGATACGAACTGGGGCTTGTTGAATTTTCTTGAAAAGATGAAATGAGACTGCCGAAAATCACACAGCTCACCGAGGACCAGAAGCGTGTCTATCTCTACGCGCCAACAAACAAGCATGTTCTCGTACACGGGCCGCCCGGAACAGGGAAGACGCTCATCGCTTGCCTCAGAGCAATCGAATTACAGAAGAAGAAAGTTCCAGTCGTACTCGGGATGTTCAACCGGGTGCTCGCGAAATATTCTTCCAATGTCTCTGATGGCCAAGCAATGCCGTCACAGACCGTGCTGACGTGGTTTCGTAATTGGTGGAAAGAAAGTGGCTTGCCTCCCCATCCTGCAGTTGCTGGACGAATGATTGTTCAAGCTGATTTCGATCAAAACGACCGACTGAAGGCTGCCGGTGCAAGGTGGTCTCCGAGCGAGTGGCGGCCGTGGGGGCGAGGCAAGGGCGCGTGGACGATTGATAGCGAAAAGTATTGGGCCAATCCGGAACCCTATGCAAAATGGAAGCTTTGGCACGAGCCTCCTTCGAGCGACAAGGACACGAACGAGATCGACTGGACTGAAGTTGCCAAGCACATCATGGAAAACGAGCGTGACGTGCCCGACAGCATGCTCGAACTCGGTACGTTGCTTGTCGATGAAGGTCAGGATTTCCCCCCTGGGTTCTACAAGACCCTGAGGCAGATATCCGCACTCTCAGCGGATCCCGACCGAAAGGTCGCACACCCGCTCCGGTGTTTTGTCCTCGCCGACGAGAATCAACAGATAACCGAGCAGAACTCGACGCTGAAACAGATTGCAGAGGCGCTTAAGATTGGCGATGAAAACAAGTACCTCCTGCTGGACAACTTCCGGAATTCGAAGGAAATTGCAGAACTCGCGAGGCAGTTCTTCGCCGATGTCGGCGTCCTGCCACGTCTTCCTTCCCGCTCCTCAGCAACGCCATCTTATGCCTGTGTCAATAGCCACTCGGAAGTCGTCCAGAGGATCAAGATCTGGCTGACGAATAACCCGGGCCAGGAAATTGGCGTTCTTGTTTTTAGCGATGCAACACGTAGTTCGCTCGTGACGGCACTGCAGGGAGCATTGGGCGGAATGCGTGGTCGTGAGATAACCGTTCAGACTTATTCGTGGAAGACGCGGCAAGAAAACAAGGCCGGTGATCTTCTGTTCGATACCCCCGACGTTGTCACAGTTCTAAATGCCCAGAGCTGCAAGGGTCTCGAATTTGATGCTGTATTCATCATCGATCTGCACGAGGCTCAAATCGGACTCTACGGACCGGACCGCTTTAAGATGCAGATGTTTGTGGCGGTATCGCGTGGTCGGGAATGGGTTAGTCTTCTGGATTCCGGTCGGCAAGCAAGGTCCGGCAAGTACTACGAGTGTCTGCCTGGCGATGAGTTCCTTGAACGTGAAAATGCCTCGCAAGCTTTGAAGACCGCAAAATCGACGCCCAAGCGCGCCAAGCCTGCAGTTTCCAATCCATCGGTAGCGCCCAAGGCAAGCGGAGTTGTTTCCCCGTCACCACAAGATCCAGACTGGGAGTCTGAGCTGTTGAAACTGGCAAAAAAGGGTGTCCTTTCCATCAGCGATAGTCGTTTGAAAGGCGGGGCTATCTGGGTAAATGGTGGAGATGAAGTGGCGCGGTTTGTGGAGCCGCTCGGGTTTGTGTACTCCGCAAAGCGTAAAGGTTGGTGGAGAAAGTAATGAAACAAATCGAATTGGATGTTGTCACGCCCACACCGGAACTAAATGCAGCAGAGTCGAACACTGCCGTTGACGCTAGCCTGCAGGAAACTGGAACAGTTCAGGGACACCCTGTACCCGTTGAGAATGTTGAGAATGTCGACTTAGAGGGCGCGAGCAGTCGCCTTTTTTTCCCTTGTAACCGAGAGGATGCACTCCTGTTTCTCGGCAGTCTGTGCATTTCGGAATTCTTTCCGGTGAAATCGATAAATCTTGCTGTTCAGCCAGGAGGGGGTGTTGCACTCCTGAGTTCGGGATTGCGCCATTCCGAAGCGGAGGCACTCTGCGCGGGACGTCCGGAAAGGTTTCCGATTCTTGTGGAGGTTAAACTGGAAGTGGCTGGACGCATGCCGATAACGGTCGGGTACGAGGACGTCATTGGTTTGATTTTCCGGACACAGTCAGATGCAGACGATTTCCAGTTCAGGCCTGTGGACGAATTCGATACCGAGACATTCCGATGTCGGGTCGAAGAGAGTCTTTTTGGTCATGAGGGTGAACCCAGATTTTCGATACGTAACCCGGTTGAGGACTCAAAGGTAGAGATCGGCCGTATTGCAGACCGGCTTTCTGCGGGCGTCAATTGCCTTATCGAGCTAGCACGGGCCAAAGTAATTTGCCGTTCTGCGGTAGCGTCTTTTCTGGACGGAACATTGCACGCGAAGTTAAGTGGCGAAGAAATCGACTTCGTGTCCGCTTGCGAAATTCTCTTGAAAGGCAATCCCGATGTTCCTCCCCTGAATCATAAGAGTGCGGTTGTGGCGGCCTTTGCTGCGAATGAAGGTGCCGGGCCGCGTTGGGTAATCGACGAAGTTGTGAATAGACATTCACCCCATGCTACTCACGACAATGTAGTACCCAAGCAGGTGAGCGCGTGGGCGGATATCGCTCGAGGCGTAATGACGGGGCGGATTGCCTTGAATGGCGACCATCTTTCGGACGACAAGTCGGTAATCTTGAGAGCAGCGCTGCTCGGACTTGTTGCTGGTAGGGTCGATGCATTGTCGACCTTTCTTGATCTTGAAAAGCCCTCAGGCCCCAAGGTGACGACCGCGGCCGCTTTTCTAGTTGGTCTGAAGCAAGGTGTAATCAATACATCCTGGAAACAGAAAAAGAATCATCTACCGTTACTGTCGACGCTTACAGGGATTATGGCCTCAGCGTTGGCGAACCAATCTCCAGGTTTCGAACAGATATTTTCAGTTTCTAGAAATGAAACCGATACGACGTCTAACCTCGTCATTTCGACTGCCGGCGTCAACCTTGCCGAGTGGATAGAAAAAAAGGAGGTTATCTTCGACGCGCTTTCTTTGGAGTGGCGCAAGGAACTCGACCAACTCGGGTACGAGATCGCCGCACCTGGGCGATCGCGTTATTCATGGATGGTACAACTGTCTACAGGGCAGCTGGTGGAAGTAACGCTGTGCGGATCCGGAGAAGTCAGGTTCCCTATGATGAGGTACTACTTTGCGGAAGATCAAAAGATCAAGAAAACCAGGGACCTAGATGAGGCATTCCGCAAACGGGGAATGTTCTGGTATCCAGTCACAGACGAAGCCGGCCTTTCCTTTCTCTCCTGTGACTTACCGAAGATGCCTGAGAAGTGCGGCTGTGATTTGATTGCCGCAAAGCTCGCTGAGGCGGTTGGCCTTTGCATCATCCCGAAGAAAATTCCTCGCAAAAGAAAGGCGGAGCCAACCGAAACGCTGGATGGTTGATTTGTACCACCATGGCGCAATTGGCGACGATCCAACTTTTCCTAGAGACCGTTTAAACTTATTGTTTTATACGCCTGCGCCATCGAGGACAACGCCTGCTTGCCAACTGTCGCCGGAGCCTTACCGATTTTCAAGAGTGGCATTGCAGCACTTGTCCAAGCTGGGTTATCTGAGTGCGCAGCGTGCGGCAGTCGCACCAGTTCCAAGGGAGATAGTTAACCTCTGATTCGCGCTGGATAGAAAACGAGACCCGGGGAAATAAGAAGAATTCGATCGATTCAAAGCTAATGAGAATAGAAAATTGTTTAATCTGAGATCAAGGCCATGAAATCAAGTCGGCTGATTAGGGTAGGGAGATGATTGAATGGAGTGGATATTTTTGGCGATCGCCGCCTACATTGTTTATCGATGGCTGTTTGCTGATTCCAAGAGTAAAGATGTAGGGACCCAGTCGACAACAACGCGTGAGCCTGACCTTAGAAAGAGTCCACCGTATCAAAGCAGTTCCAGAGGAAGGGCGAGTTCTTCGGGAGGTAGAAAGAACCCTGATGTTGAGAGTATGGTGAGACAGGCCATCGATGACGGGAAAAATATTAAATTCAATTACACCGACAAAGAGGGTGCTAGAACCACTAGAACAGTTCGCCCGAAAAGGATATTCGATTACGCTTACGAGGGAGGCTCGATGCGTTGTGTGGAAGCCCGCTGTTACTTGCGAGGGGCGGACAGGACATTTGCGATTTTTCGCATGAGTTCGGTAGAAATTACTTCATAGCGGCGAGCATCGATACTGCTGAAAGTGAGCATTTCTGGATTTGTTCCGCAGGCCTAGAAGGGACGTATGGACATGTCTATCAGTCACTCCTTGAACCCGGTCGCCTGCCCACCACCACCCAAAAGCAAAAGGCTCCTTTCGGAGCCTTTTGCTTTTGGTCGAGAATGAA
>Ga0214917_10006906_pt1 | contig 11656 bp, 5 predicted proteins | sample LL_1208_BB_MetaG_FD_177983 | JGI IMG/M metagenome (GOLD analysis project Ga0214917, IMG submission 177983) | Freshwater microbial communities from Lake Lanier, Atlanta, Georgia, United States - LL_1208_BB | ecosystem: Environmental > Aquatic > Freshwater > Lake | place: USA: Georgia | collected...
CGAATTCGCCGGAGAGTGAGAGCGCCATTATCCTCAGTCACGGAGGTGGCTGTGAGCATTTCTGGGAGCATATGCACCGTAGAGTAGCAATGGCCGTAACCGAGAAGACAGAAATCCAGGACGTATCATGGTTAGGAGTCCAGACCGGGAGATCCCCTCAGAGTCAAGATCGGCTCGTCTCGGCCATTGAAGCCATCAGAGCTCGTACATCTAGTTCAAGACGAATTCTTATCCTTAGTTGCTTCGGGGGGTTGTCTGGTACTCAATTCATGGAAAGGATCAACCAAGGTCTCTCGAAGCGTAATCTTTCATCGCTACCAGAGAATGTCGTTGGTTGCTCCGGATGGGTTAACAGACCTCCAGTCATTGATGAGATTGTCTCTGTCGTGCAAAGAGCGGCAGCAGCATCTTCTGGGCTCAAGCTTCCTGACTCTAACGGGCTACATGCAGAGGAAGACTACCCACCATACGATCCTCCCTATTGGCTGACTCGTGATCGACCTGACAGAAAGATTTAGACTACATATAGCCGTGTGATAAGGTTCTGGTCATTCGGCTCATCTCCTGATCCCTCTTATCAGAATATGAATCTCATACTTTTCGAAGCACATGAAGTGGTTGCGGACACGAATGATCCAGAGTCATCCACTGCGACTATGCCTAAAACTGATAGACGATATATTCATTGTACAACGATTCTTAAGATCAGTTCAGAGTCAGTTGTTCGTGTTGGCGTGATTGACGGTCACATGTATGACGCTCGAGTCGTTGAACTGACTAGTGAGTCCCTCGTGATCGCTTTTGGCAAAGATAATATTCGATCGACTCGTCCATTCTCAGACCTGAATATATCGCTGATTCTAGCATGTCCAAGACCGAAAGTGTTGGGTCGACTATGGCCTGTGTTTTCCCAGCTTGGGTTCAGGAGAGTGTTCCTAATCAAGGCGGCCAGAGTTGAGGACAATTATTTCGGTTCACATTGGATGCAGGCCGACTGCTACAAGTCACTTCTAATAAAGGGACTGGAGCAAGCAGCTGTTTCAACGCGGCTTCCAGAGATATCCCTCGATAAGCGAGAACTCGAAGTGTTTCTTACAAAACGACTTGACGTCGCTTTCCCTCCAGACAAATGCAATCGATTCATTTGCCACCCAGAGGATGCCCCAAGCGACATTTCTGGGGCACCTGAATTCGATACGTCGAAAGAAACAGTGATTGCGCTCGGACCGGAAGGCGGCTGGTTGGATTTCGAGATCAAGGCGATGAGGGAAAGAGGGTTCGTTCCAGTCACATGTTCATCGCGAATCTTCACCACTGATGTTGCATTAATCGCTCTCAGTAGTGCAATTAGTTGTCGCCTCAACCCCAAATTAATGGGAGGGCATATCTAGACTTAGTTTCAGAAGGATTTCTCCAACTCGAGTACTGTAAAGCCAACGGAGTGAGGATATTGATCGCTAATTATGATCCGGCGTGCGCGGTCAAAATCGATTGGCCATGTATCTGGTGATGTATCTTGATTGTCGCGGAACTTTGCGTGGACCCGTTTTGCGCCTGCATGCGCCAATTTTTTATTTCATCATCCAAAATTGCTTGATATTCTCCCGGTGTTAACCTAGTTGTATCGTCGATCCTTGCTACCGCATGTTTTCCATTTACGCTCTTCTTGAGAATATGGAATCGCGCAAAGGCCCCGTGTTGCATCGCACCATATGCGGAAATTCGACTAGTTGGCGCGAATTGAAGCATTTGTCGCAGAAGGTCCAGCACAACAAAAGATGCAGAACTAACAAACTCCGCCGCTGAACGTACCGTAGAGTTATTACTCACATTTTGGAGCAGAGATAAACTCGACATCCCACCAAGCTGCACTAGGTCCTCGTCGCTCGGGAAACCGGTGAATTCAAGAATTCGCTCAAGTTGATTCAATGTTGATGTCCCCGGAAAAAGCTGTTTCCCTATATACATTTCAGCCAGAATGGTACCTGTTGCCCATATATCGACTGGGAAAGAGTATTGGGTGCATCCCAAGATAATCTCAGGAGCTCTATACCATCTCGTAGCGACATATTCAGTTTTCGTTGCAGATGAAGAATGCATATGTCTCACTAGTCCGAGATCACATATTCTGACGTGGCAAGAAGTATTCACAAGTATGTTAGACGGTTTGATGTCTCTATGGATCAGCCCGGAATTATGCATGTATTCGAGACCAGAAAGGATCTGATAGGTTATGTAAACGCGGTGGATTCCAGCAAGTAAGTTGGCCTTGATAGCCGACGAAAGATCGATCGGCACGAATTCAGTTATCAAGTAAAGATCCTGAGAAGGTGCAGGAGGCACATATGCGTCGCGAAGTTGTATGATGTTCGGATGTCGCATGAACATCAAAGCTGATACTTCACGGTATGTCCGCTGTGCATCGACGGCGTTATGGAAACAGCCGAAACATTTCTTTACAGCCACTCGATCTCCCGACAAACGATGAGAGGCTTCATAAACGATCCCATAAGCTCCTTTACCTACTCGGCGGATCAGCTGATATTGCTTTAGAATGGTTTGGTCGATTGACTCGCACATGTATACAAACTGGGAATAAGCGTGTATTGATGAAACAAATGATGGAATGGAATCACTATGCTAATCTAAAAATCATCCTCATCTTGGTTGGGGTCGACGAACACGATACTCGTTTCGCCTTTGACTATCTTGAGCTTATGGAAGGCAGCAGCATCATCAAGGCGTAACGCGATTTCCGTACAAGCTTCCTCATAAGATGGCCCATCATTGATGAGCTCTGATGCCGAGTACTTTTTGCAAACCTCTTCGCAATCAATACTTGCTTCTCGTTCGAGGAACGATCGGGAAAAGTCTTTACCAAACTTCATATAGGTCTCTGGTAAGTAGTGCATCTTGGCCTCAACAGAAACAACAAGCCGAGCTTCTACTTTTTTACCATCCTTGGTGTCGAATTCCTTGATGAAGCGCTTACGCACAGGCATAGTTCTCATTGACACTATCCGCTGCCAAAACGGGATTATAACAACGACCTGCTTACTCTCAAAAACCCACGGCTGTACGTTTCCCAACCGATCAACAACAAGACCCACATGACCACCTGGAATCAGACGGAGGGCAGTGAATGAGGCTGTCCCAGCAAGAAGAGTCAATGAGAGCATACCGAGGTTTCGGCGATTGATTTTTGCCCAATTCCACACACCCGGCAGGGATATTATGGCCATGAAACAGAATTTTTCTTTTTTGAGTCTTGTGGAAATTCCATCGGTACAATACGCATGACTTAAATAAACACCAATAACAATTATCCTATACTTATGACGAGCTAACTAAATTTATGATCGACTGCGATAATATTAGGCAGAATATAATTGTCAATGACACGAATAACAGAGGTGGTCCGATCGGATCCGAGTAGTCCCTACATTCCTTACTCTTCATGGCTGAGTTCCTGAATCGGTGCAGCCGGGCTTGCCATAGCAATATTAAAATCGGAATCACTGCGGCACCTAGAGCAAACACTCCCCCTTGAAGGGCAGCAAGTCCCGCTACCAGAACAGTGGTATGAGTCCAGTCAAGAAGCGTTCGCTCGCATGCAAAGAAGGATTTCGGCTCAATCTTCACCATAGCATCGCGAACCCTAATACCTTCATCCGAGAGACTCGTTTTGTCACCGAGAAGGTATCCAATCATATTTGCTGCACTCGATAGTAAACCATCGGCTTTCATCCTTAATGAAGCCTCCTGTACCGCCGTCTTACGGGGTCTGGAAGGTCCCTCTATGGGCTTAACCAATGGGGACACAGCCGAGGGAAGTCTAACACGCGTTTGTTTCGTTGAAGCTGGTGGTTTCTGAGGAGCCCATGGCGGCCGAGGAACATTCTGGCCACCCATGAATTGATCCGCATACACAAACAATCCTTGAATCCGTTTTGAAAAGTTGGGAATCTCCGTTATTCCAGGAACACGAATGATTTCAATCAGCCATTCTGGTAGCTCTCGTGGGCTGTCTTGTGGGACAGTCACATACAGCACATTCCCTGTGAACTTTGATGTTGGATCGGTCAGTTGTTGTTCTCTCTTTGCATGCGGTACAAAGGTCACATTCTCATCCAGACACACTTCAATTTGGCCATGGATTTCGTCCTGTGCACGGAATACAAACCTTTCAAACGAACAGTCCACCAGGGGTATATAACCAGCCTTGGCGAGACCGCGAATCTCGTCCACGTGATTCTTCCTAAGTCTTGAATTGTTTGGAGGGACGGAGTCTCCCTTGGATGACCACGTCTTCTCCCACGAGGAAACACCCGGGACTATGGTTCCAGAAGGAAGGGTTACTGTCGTCATGTTATTAGCGGATTCAGCCTGGAATCCAAACCATTCCGTTTTCTTAACAACTTCCTTCTCAAAACTTTCCATCCAAGGAGTGTCATAGTAGATCGCATCAACTCGATGAGATACTGCCGCTACAGTCTTCGAGCGAGATGACATGATGGAATCAAGAATGTCCTTACCCGACTGTCCATCCCGTGTATCGAGCTGAAGGGTCATGGCTCTTGCTAGCGCAACCTTGACAGTCAACAGTTCGTCAGCTGAGACCCAAGCAGACAACACTCGCGCGGCTTTAGGTTGAGTATCCCGCGGAGTTGGGGGAACGCCTATTCGGTCAGTGTCTGGACCGCGAAGGAGATGAAAACAAATCGATAGACCTGTAATCAAACGATCAAAATCGACATTCATGAATGGAGCCCTTGCAACGTTCGCCATAAACCATGATGCACTAGACGTCTTGTGAATCTTGGATTCCTTCTTGGTTATTTTACGGAACGCGGTGTGATTGAGGGAAATGAATGAACCAAACGCGACAAGTTCATCAGAAATTCGGTCAGTCTCTGATTTAAGGGGTTTTATGCTGTCATCAGATGACCGATCAACCAATCGAAGATCTCTTATAACTGACCTGATATCATTTAAGAGTACTTCTTCTTCGAGTAGGCAGAAACGATTAACCTTCTCTAGTTCCGAATTGAGCGCATTCTGAAACAGCACCTCTGGAAGCTGGTCTGCTTGAGCTTGTGGAAGAAACGGGACAGCAACAGACGTGGCATCCTGAATCGTTTGCAAGATATTTCCTGTCTTTGCTTCGGTGTCACGTATATATCCCTTGAGCATGTTGTAAGCCACGCAGTAATTGCGAAACTTCGGGTGGACAAGCTCGGATAATTGACGGCCAAACTTCATTGTCGAGTAAGTCCGTAAACTAAAAAGAAAGTTCAACAGATGGAAGAGAGACTCGTGGTCATCGAGAAAATGAAAAGAAAAAAAGGTGCGCGATCCGGGAATCGAACCCGGGTCACATCGATGGCAACGATATATTCTACCACTAGACCAATCGCGCAGCTTGTTTCAAAAATTTTTATTCCATGTGGAAAGCTTGCTCCCTTTCTATTCTGATACCGTATTTGAATTTGAGTACCCGAGATATCACACTAGACTAAGTATAAATTGCCAACTTAGAATTGTCGCCTCAATTGATTCATCTTCTCGAGTTTCGAGAAGTCGTGATCACTGACGGAATGCAGTAATGAGCTACCGAAGAACGAGTCTAAATTGTCCTCGACTTCTAAAACCGCAAGTCTATGAAGTCCATTCAGCTCCGTCGAGAGAGTCATGAATGACGGTCTCTCTTTCGGTCGGTCCCGATTGAGGCACATGTAAATGATTGCTTTGACCTGTTTGGGACAGTATGAACTAACACGCAGTCGCTTACCCCCATACCCAACCAGGGCGATTACTTGCGCCGCACTCAGATCGTGATAGGGGATCTTCCTGTGTATCATTTCCCACAGAATGATACCGAACGAGTACACGTCGGCACCGTGTGAGTACTCTTCCCCTCGGAGAACCTCTGGGGCGATCCAATGATGTGTTCCAACACACCCGAGAGGAATTTTGGCGGTATCGCGATCCATTGATTCACAGGCGTCCCCTGATGACGTTGTTTCTGGAAAAAGGAATGAAAGACCAAAATCTGCAATCTTAACACCCCATGTGTCAGTGATAAGAATGTTGCTCGATTTCAAGTCACAGTGGAGGATTCCTTGAGAATGCAAATAACTCATCCCTACGCATATCTCTTTACCGACGCTAATTATACGTGCAACGCCCCAATTGGGGATCTCCCTATGTCGATGTATCAAGTCGAAGAGTGATCCGCAGGAAACAAACTCCGTTACAATACAGTACCTTGGTCGAAGACAAACACCCAGGAGCAAAGTTATGTTGGGATGCCTGAGCTTTGCAAGAGCGTTTAATTCGAGCCAGAAATCCTTACTAAGGGTTCCTCCTGGTGTGGATGCTCCCTCACCTCTTGTTTTGAATACTTTGCATGCCACAGCTCGATGCATCCAGTTGGCTTTATACACTTCCCCGTAACCGCCCCGACCGCACTCATATTCAAAGTCTATATCGTCGTAGTTGATCTCGAGCTCTCGAAAACATTCTGACAATGATTCATAGGAAATGACGGTCGCTACCTCACACTTATGCTTCATTTTAGTGATCACCCGGACGAGGGAGAGAAGGATCTTGTACTCACAGGAGTCGGCTGTTACACCTAGTTGCCCAAGAGTGACAGGGTCCATGAATGATTCCTCTGACACGAGTGACAAGAGGGCTAAACCATCCACTTGCTGATCAGAGAATCTTGGACACAAACTATTCAGTCCGGCATATTTGAGTAAGATTTGAACGTCAGAGACTGTCCACGAAAATGCATGTGAGACGTGGCTTCTCATAGTGGCATCCGCTGTTGACTGATGCTCAAGATTAGCATCTGTGTCTTGAGGAAGACGCTCTTCCAATAATCGAGCAGACTTCGACTGTTGACGATCTGGACTACTCTCCATGTTGTCATTCTCAAAATCGTCTTGCTCACCAATTTGGGCACCGTCCTCATCATCATGCACAGACTGGAACCTCATTCGACGACTCGTTACCATGTCTGCATCAGTACATAGGAAAATGTATTGTCGATGTATCAATTGACCATGCCGCCAAATTTCACCGAGAACGTGACCTGTTCGCTTGACGCAGACTCCGCATCCATGCCTTAGATCTTGTTTGAAGGATCCGATGAACCGTGTGCCGTTCTTCTGAATAAGGCAACCACGACCGTTTCTGGAGTTCTGACGCCACTCACCCGCATAACTTTCAACATGATTAGCTTTGATATAAACGCCATATGATGACTTCAGGTTACGATGCCATTGGCCGGAGTATGCGTCACCAGTAGCATAAAGGTAGGTGCCAAAACCCTCGCGTTTGTTGTTTTCCCACCCGCCATAGTAAGTTTCGCCCGTCGAATACGCGTACGTGGTCTTTGATAAAGATCTCGGGGTCGATTCAAGTTCTCCGAGGACCTCATGACTCCCACCTGCACCCATATTCACAAATCCTAGGAAAATGATGAACTTTAATTGAAAGTCTTGATGAACCGAATGAAAATTTATAGCGGCACCGCTTTCCACCAAAAGCTCTCGATTTTGGGGTCCCCTTATGTCGCCACTCTAATCCGACACTTGCACATGTGTCCAGCTTCTCCCCATATTATCCTTCGTTACCACTCCACGTTCATACTCTCATCCTAGGTTTGTCGAGTTTGTCTTATATGATGAACAGGGAGTCAACCCAACCGACTGACCATTTTTCCAATCGGGAGTCGGCGCAGCGGGTCCCAGGAGATCCCGTTGACGACAAGGTGATGGCCTTGTTGGGAGCGCTGTATTCTGCCGAAATGACAACCGACGAATTCGTGCAAAAGGTTGAGGCACTTTCTATGAGCCAAACTGCTGAGAAGCAGGTGTTTGAGAGATTGATTCAGTTCATCTCAGACGAAATACGATATGTTGCCAAATATCCAAACAATGAGACCCGCATCACTGCGGAAATAGTGGGTCGAATGTTGGGTAAGGGTTTTTTCATTCGTGTTGCTCCTCGTGCTGATTCCGCTCAAGCCGCTGGTACTCCTCCGGTATCACCCTTTGCTTTGATTATGCGTGGTGTGGTTGAGGCTCTTCGCCGTCCCACTACTTCAAAGCTTTTCCGATTTGGTGTGATTATTATCGAACAGGTCTTGTCGAAGATAATCAGATGGCCGCAGTTGTGTGCTGCAATTCTCCAAATTTCTTCGTTTAAGAGTACATATCCGCTGTATAATGATTACATCGAAACAGTGGTGACGCTTATTCCAGAAGAGAAGCGTATGCTTCCTCTATTGGATGATGCTGAGTACGCCAGAATCTCTTCCGAGAAGGCAAACATTCTCCATAAACTTCCTGAAGTATATCCAGCTCCTATTGCGGAGAAGGATGATAAGGAACAACATGCTGCTCGTATTGCCGCGTTTAAGCGTGGTGAGAGGTTACCCCAGTCGCAACCAGCCAGTGCACCGGGGTCAACACCTCCTTCTCCACCTTCATCCGGTCCAGCAGCCGCACCGCCTCCATCACAGCCAACAGTTCTCAATGTTGAACATCTTCTCAATGATCCAACTTTGATTGAGGGTATGGCCACCCCTCCAGATTGGTTTCAAGAGCAAACAGCAACTTTGTTTAATATTCTTTGTGCAACCAACTTGGATGAGAAGAGTAAAGAGACAAAAATTGTTTTGGAAAAAAACAAGGATTGGCAGCCATGGTTTGCTGCGTACCTTGTTCGGACCCGTGTTAGTAAGGAGACGAATCAGCATCCAATTTACATGCAATTCATTGATGGACTTGGTCAAGCAAAATTTCTAGACCTTGTCACTGCCAGTACTTTTGCATGTCTTCGTGTATTGATTGGTGCATTGAGTGGAAGTACAGCAACAGCTGCACTGAATTCCACCACTCACAGATCAGTATTGAAGAATCTTGGATCTTGGCTTGGTCAAATCACTGTGGCTCGCAATAAACCAATCAAGGGTAAAGATCTTGACTTGAAACAACTCTTGCTTGATAGTTTTGAGAAGGGTCAATTGACAAGTACTTTACCGCTTGTTTGTCGTGTATTAATGGCCATTCAAGAATCGCGAGTTTTCCGTCCACCAAATCCATGGACAGTTGCAATATTGTCTGTTATGGCTGAACTTCATGATATTGCAAATTTGAAGACGAATCTCGTTTTTGAAATTGAAATATTGTTTAAGAAATTGGATCTGTCTTTGCCAGAAATGAAACGATCAGATTTACTCATAAACAGAAAGTATCCCGGAGACAGTCAGGATTTCTCCGCTGCCACAGCAGCTGCTGCTCCAAGACCAGCAGGTCCTGCTGGTCCCATAGCACCACCCGGACTTGGTTTTGGTTCTGAACCTGTTCAAGGGACTGGTGGTGCTGGTGTTGGTGCTAGTGGTGCTGGTCCATCAAGCGTTCTTCAGCAATTGATGAATGCTGGTGCAATGGCAGCAGCAACTTCAAGCACTCCTCCGAGCACTCAAAATCAATTGACTCAATTGACACAACAATTGAAACAATTGCAGGCAAATTGGATGAGTGGTTCTGCATCAAATGCAGCTGCAATGAATGCAGCTGCAGCTCTTGGTGGTAGAACAGCTGGTGGAGTTGTTCCACCTATTGCTGGAGTCATGAGACCACCTCCTCCACCACCACCAGGTGGACTAGGTGTACCCTTACCACCACCCCCTCCTCCCCCACCACCCCCAGGTGGTCTTGGTCTGGGAGTACCAGGTCTACCGGGCGCCCCAGCGCCGGCAGCGGGAGGAACCTTTGCAGACACTTTGACGTTTCCGAACCTTCATCAGTTGGTATCTATTCCTCAAAACATTGCCCTCTTTCAAATTCAACCGAAGCTTAAACCACTTGTACCTTTGGCTATTGATCGAGCGATTCGAGAGATTATTAATCCAGTAGCGGAACGATCAGTGACGATCTCCTGCCTCACTGCTCGCGAAATCGTCCTCAAGGATTTCGCTTCAGAATCGGATGAAGCCGTTTTGAGAAAGTCCGCGCAACTCATGGTTGGATGTCTAGCTGGTTCCCTCGCTCTTGTTACATGTCGTGAACCATTCCGAGCAGCCTTGTCCAGTCACCTCAAGGCGATGTTGGTCCCTGGTGGAGCTGGTATTGATGCAAACGAACTTGCTCTAGTAGAACAAGTTGTTCAGGTTATCACTGCGGAGAATGTTGAGCTTGGATGTGTCTTGGTTGAACGTGCCGTATACGATAGAGCTGTCCGAGATATCAATGAGACTATATCTATGGCAGTTCAGGCTCGTCGACTTCATCGTGAACAGCAAGCGATTCTGTCCAGTTCTTCTGGTGGTCATTATACTCCTACTCCATTTATGGATCCAGTGTATGACAATAGTTGGGCGTCGGCCAATTTGCCTCCAAGTCTGAGACCAACAGGGTCTCTTAGTCCAGCTAATTTGGGTATATACAGGGAGTACCGCGAAATGTTGGTGAGGATGGAACAAAGCATGACTATGCTTCCAGGATTGGCAGGTTTAGGAGTTCATCCAGCTGTGGGAGGTGTTCCCACAGCTACAGTGGCATCACCAACCGGTGCAGGAGTACCGACAATCCCATTGCTTGGTTCAATGATTCCTCCACCACCTCAAATGATCCCACCTCCAGCAAATTTACCTCCACCCCCAAGACCACCACCACCTCCAATGATGCCACCTCCAGGTGCTCCCGCGATTCCCCCAGTAGTACCATCTCCCACGGCTGCAAGTATGCTACCGTCCCCAACCCAGGTTCAGCAATTGCTTCAATCAATCAAAGCACAAGCTGAGACTCACGACGACACACCAGAACTTCGTGAACTGAAAACTCTAGTGACTCGTGGATTGGAAGAACTTGTTACTAAACTCGCATCAACGGAGAATATTTCAACTCTGCCTGAAATTGTAGAGAATCAACCATTTCAATTGGATGCGTACTATGGACTGATCTCGCTTGGTTTTAATGCGGACTGGCTAGAATTTTTGCGCCGAATCCAGGTTCTGCTTTTGCATGATCCTACATTGTCAGCATCGCTTATTTGGAACCTCACCAGAGCTATTGGTGAACGATTTGAGAGTGTATGTCATGTTGTAGTACCACTATCTCTTCCGCCCCCCGTTCGTGGTCTTCCACCATACTTGCCAACAGGTGAGCCGAATCCAGAAGCACAAGCAGATCGAATTCAACAAGTAGCTTTCTCGGTCGTTAGCTCAGTCACTGAGGACCATTTATTCATAGAGCTTGCATTTGCTGTTCTCTCGTTGATTCCCGCAGTTCTTGTTGATCCAGAGCTCACTGGTCGAACCGTCAACACACCACTGATGGCTTGGATCATGGATATGTTGTTCTCGAAACTGAATGATCAAGTCAGTGACAATGTCAAGTCGGGAATGATCTCTATCGTCTTGTCGGCTCTTCGGTACAATTTGGTGAAGGAACCCGAGATGGATAGAATGTTGGCCAGGTTACTTACAGATCACCGGACTATATCAACAACAGGTTTTGTGGTTTACTTGCTTCAAGTGTTTACATGTCGAATGCGAATGAGTCCACTACAACACTGGCCAATCACCACTGAAGTTATTTACAAGATGCTTCAAAGAGTGACAGCGGCAGGACCTTTGATT
>Ga0214917_10006907_pt1 | contig 11655 bp, 9 predicted proteins | sample LL_1208_BB_MetaG_FD_177983 | JGI IMG/M metagenome (GOLD analysis project Ga0214917, IMG submission 177983) | Freshwater microbial communities from Lake Lanier, Atlanta, Georgia, United States - LL_1208_BB | ecosystem: Environmental > Aquatic > Freshwater > Lake | place: USA: Georgia | collected...
GCCGGCTACCGACCGACCGCGAAGTTCACGACCTGGGTGCACACGATCGCCAACAACGTCGCCAGCGACCTCAAGCAGCGGGCCTACCGGCGGCGCGAGCGCGGCGTGCCGATGAGTGCCTCCGCCTCGTCGAGCGCGATCGGGCTCGACCAGCTGGCGATCGCGGCGAGTGGACTGCTTCCCGCACGTCAGGCGGATCGCTCGGAGGTGCGGCAGGTCGTGCAGGAGGCGATCGCCGGGCTCGCGGAGCGGCAGCGCATGGCGCTTCTGCTTGCGAAGTTCGAGGGCTGCTCCTACGACGAGATCGCCACCGCGATGCGGCTCTCCGTGCCCGCGGTGAAGTCGCTGATCTTCCGCGCCCGTGACCAGCTGCGGCAGGCGTTGGGTGCGTATCTCGACGAGGACGAGGCCGCCCGCGGCGGAGACACCGCCAGGGCGAGCGTGGGGGAGGCCGACTGATGGGCCTGCCGCGCGGGAACGACCCCGATTCGCTCGACCCCGATTTGCTCGACCCCGACGACGCCAATCGCACGGTCGCTATGCCGGCGCTCGCTGCACCGCCCGAGGGATCGCCCGCCCGCGACCTGGCCGACGTCTGGGACCTGCTCGACGAGCTGCCGCCGGGCGCTCCCGCCGACGCCGCGGCGGTACGGCTGATGGCGACGACCGTGCAGATGGCGGCCGGCGGTCCGCCGCGCCGTGTCGATCGTGATCGTGGCCGCCGCGTGGAGTGGGCGGCATCGGCTGCGGTGGTCGTCGCCGCGCTCGTGACGGGCCTCGCGGCGGGAAGGCTGACGGCACCCAACGGCGAGGCGCGGCTCGCGCAGGAGCTGCCCTATGTCCAGCACCTCGACCTCCTCCGGGAGGCCGGCTCGGTGCGCTTCCTCGAGGCCCTCACCGCCCGCGAGTCGCCGCCGCCGTTCCGCCTCTTGAGGCCGCCGGCGGATGCAGCCGAGCGCGAGGAGGCGAAGTTTCGCGCCGCGCTCGCCTCACTCGCCGACCAGCTCGCCGAGGCGGGCGCCGGCGCCGAGGCGCGGCGTCGCGAGGCGATCTCCGCGCTGTCGCTCGAGGAGCGGGTGGATCTGGAAAAGGCCGCGCGCGCCTTCGCGCGGATGTCCGCGACCGAACGGCTGGCGCTCGAGGCGCTCGCCGCCGCACTGGCCGACCCCGCGCGCGAGGACCTGCGCGAGGCGGCCCTCGACTGGCACCAGTGGCTCCAGGTCGTTCGTCCGGAGGACCGCGAGCGGGTGGTCACGAGCGCCACCGACAAGCGGCTCGAGTGGATCGACTGGTATGCCTCGCGCATGGACGGGCGGATGCGTCCCGGCTTTCCCGACCGACCGCCGGCCGGCGGTCCGCCGGGCTTCCGTCCGTTTCCGCCGCGCGTCAGGCCGGATGAACCCGGTCCCCGATCCGGTCCTGAAGAAACGCCACGACTGCCGCGTTGAACACCGCCGGCGCCTCGAGCGGCGTCATGTGGCCGGCCCGTGGCACGATGAGCAGCCGGGCATCGGGCATGAGCGCCTCGGCGGTTTGCAGGCACGAAGGGGGCGTGATCGCATCGTCGGCACCGACGACGAGCAGCGTCGGCACGCGGCACCGCCGCATCGCCTCGGTCATGTCGGGGCGGTCTCCGAGCGCGGCGAGCGCGGCCTGGATCGTCGCCACCGGCTGCGCGACGATCATGCGCCGCAGCACGGCCTCGATCTCGGTGCGGCGGGCCCGCGCCGGCTCGCCCGCCGCGGGCGCGAGCAGCCGCGGAATCATCGCGTCGGCGACGATCGCCTGGCCGAGGCGGCCCACCTTGCCGGAGAGGTCCACCCGGGCGGCCCGCGCCTCGGGCGTGTCGGCCTCGAGCCGCGTGTCGACCAGGACGAGCGCCGCGACGCGATCGGGATGGCGCGCGGCGACGTGCTGCGCGACGTACCCGCCCATCGAGAGCCCGCAGACGACGACCGGGCCCGCGACGTGGAGCGCGTCGAGCAGGGCGACGGCGTCGTCGGCGAGCTCAGCGATGCTCTCCGGACCCGGTCCCGCGCTGCCGCCGAATCCGCGCTGGTCGGGAACGATCAGCCGCACGTGCTCGGCGAGCGGCTCCTGGGCCGACCACATCGAGTGGTCGAACGGAAACCCGTGGAGCAAGAGCAGCGGCAGGCCGCTGCCGGCGGTGTGGACGGCCAGACGGCCGCCGGGAATGGCGACGGTGTGGACAAAGGGCGGCCGGGGATCGGACGTCATCGCTGGCCCGCCTGGAAGCGCCGCAGGTTGCGCTCGATCGTGCGGTTGTGCGGCTCGAACCGCCGGGCGAGCGACTGCGTGCGGACCGCGCGGGGAAAGTCTCCCGCCGCGGCATGGCAGTGGGCGAGCGTGTCGAGGTAGCTGGGGCTGTCGAACGACGCCTCCAGCGAGCGTCGCGAGTAGCGGGTCGCCTTGTCCACGTCCCCCTCGGTGTTGGACACGAGCCACGCATACTCGTTGTAGCCGTTGGGATCGTCGGGCATCGCCTGGATCTCCTCCTCGATGCGCGCGAGCGCCTTGACCACGAACGTCTGCGCGAGGCCGCGCTGCTGGGGCGACGCATCGGGAAGGCGGTAGAGCGCGATGAGCGCGTCGACGTCGCGGGGATGGGCCTGGAGCGCCTCCTCGAGCAGCCGCCGCTGATCCGCCGTCGCCCCGCGGTCGGCGGCGGCACAGGCCTTGAAGTACAGCATCCGCGAGGTGGCGGTGCGCGGGTCGCGATCGAGCCGCGGGAACACGCGCTCCGGCTCCTCGCCCACCCGGCCGGGCCGGCCGCGGATCACCGGCTCGAGCACCTCCGCCGCCCGGTCCTGACGGCCCTGATCGTGGAGAAACTCCGAATACAGGATGCTCGCCCACGCGAACTCCTCGGCCGGCAGCGCCGGATCGGCCAGGAGCGCGTCGTAGTCGCGGATCGCCCACTCGACCGCGCCCCAGCGCACGAGCCGCAGCGCCGTGCGAATGCGCGGCGGGAAGCCGCCCGGCGCCAGACGCATCTGGTCGCGGGCGCGTTCCGCGAGCGCGTCCGAGCGGCGGCGGTCGCCCGCCGCCGCCAGCGCGACGGCGGCGGCATAGGCGGTGAGGGGTTCGTCGATCTCGAGGCCGGGCCACCGACGCTCGAGGAGGTGCACGGCCTCCGGCAGCCCGCGCTCCGTCAGCCAGACGAGGTCCTCGGCGATCGCCGCGCCACGGCCCGCTCCGCGCGATGCCGCGGCGTCTCGCATCCCGAAGAGCCGTGCGGCCTGGACGAGCGCCTCGTCTCTCAGGCCCGCCTGCACCTGCATCGCGCAGAGGCAGCGGCGCATGTCACGGACGGCATCGGGGTTGCCGGTGATGTCGAGTGCGGCCACCGCGTCCGCCGCGTTCTCCTCGTCGGGGTCGGTCGATTCCGTGTCGGACTCCTCGGCCGCGGCGGCCGATCCTTCGACAAGCGCGAGCGCCGCCTGGGCCTCCGCGACCTGGCGCAGCCGCTCGTCGTCCGCCGGCGCCTCCGAAAACGCGACGAGCGCCCGCAGGAACCGGGCCGCCGGACGGCCGCTCGTGCCCACGCCTGCCGCGACATGCCGCCGCACGGAGGGCCAGAACGGATCGTCCGGCAGCCACTCGCGCACGAGCAGGCGGGCCGCGAGACGCGACAGCGACATGCTCCGGTCGAGACGGGCGATCCGCGCCAGCGGCGCGATGCCCGCGTCGTCGTCGAGCCGCAGCAGGCGGAGGAGCGAGCGGGCCCGCTCGGATGCGTCTCCGGCCTGGAAGCGGTCGATGAGTGCGGCCGCTGCCGGCGCGTCGCCCGCCGCGCCGAGCGTGGCGGGCATCGCCTCGACGAGCCAGCGTGCCCGCAGCGCCACCTCCAGATCGGTGCTGGTTTCGGCCGCCGTGAGCAGCGCATCGGCCGCCGGGCCGCCGAGCTCGACGAGCCTCGCGGCGGCGATCTCGCGCACCGCGTAGTCGCCGGCGCCGAGCTGGCCGACGAGTTCCGCGATCACGTCGGGCGCCGCGTGCTCGGCGACCGGTGCCGCACCGACGCCGGCTGCACCGGTGACGAGTGCGACGAGCGCGACGGCCCGCAGCGGCCGGCCGGATCGGGCTCGTCCCGCCCCGCCACACCGCAGGCAGGGACGGCGGGCCGGGGCGACGAGGGACGTGCCGACGTTCATGGGGTGTCCGGCGCGATGCCGAGGTCGTGCAGCGTGACGAGCGCCTCGAGGGGCACTCCCTCCGCCGCGAGCGCCTCGCGGCCGCCTGCGAGTCGATCGACGACCGTCACGACGCGTTCGACGACGAGGCCGAACTCACGGGCGCGGGCGATCGCCACGAGCGAGGAGCCGGCGGTCGTGATCACGTCCTCGAGGATCACGACCCGCTGGCCCGGCACGACCGGCCCCTCGACGAACCGCTGGAGACCGTGCCCCTTCGCCTCCTTGCGCACGAGGAAGCCCTTGAGCGGGATGCCGTCGACTCCGGCCATCGTGACGACCGCTCCGGTCACCGGATCGGCGCCGATCGACATGCCGCCGACCGCCTCGGGGAGCGGCCCGAGCGCCGCGAGCCGGTGCAGGATGGCGCGACCGACGAGCATCGCGCCGCGGGCGTCGAGCACGACCTGCTTGACGTCGAGATAAAAGCTCGCGGTGCGGCCCGAGGCGAGCGTGAACGTGCCGCGGCGCAGGGCCCGCGTGGCGAGGAGCTCGGTGAGCTCCGCTGGAGGCGGGAACGTCTGACCGGCGGTGGTGGCTGCTGACGACACGTCGGGAAGTATAGAGGTTCGTGACTGCGGCGCGTGCCGTGTACGGATTTCGTGAGCCCCATCGCGCGGGGCGTCGCAGCGCGGCTGCGGCGTCGATTCTGCCCGCGTTTTTTTGACTCGATGCGGCATGGTTTTAGAATGCCGGTCGGTGCGACAGCCTGTCCGGAGACGACCGATGCGGCACGGTTCGACGAGCCGCCCACGTCGGGCGCGAAGCAGGCTGGCTCTCGCGTGTGGCATGGTGGTCGCCCTCGCGGTGACACCATGGGCCGATGCCGCCCGCGCCGCGCCCGAGGCGGTGCTGGTGACGGTCCGTCTGCCCATCACCGGCACGCGCGACACCCAGGTCACCGCGGCGATCCTGCGGCAGCTCGACGGGCTGCGACGGGCCGCGCCCGAGCGGGGCGTGCTCGTGCTCGAGTTCACCGGCGGCGGCGAGGGTGACCCGGCCGCGAGTGACTTCGGCCGCGCGCTGGAACTCGCCCGGTTTTTGACCGATGCGCGTCTCACGGGAGTGAAGACGGTCGCATTCCTGCCCCAGGGCGTCTCGGGGCATGCGGTGCTGCCCGTGCTCGCCTGCGAGGAGATCGTGATGCCGGCCGACGCCGTGCTCGGTCCCGCGCACGTTCCCGGTGCGACGATCGACGCGCCCGTGCGCGTCGCCTATGGCGAGATCGCGGCCCGACGGCGCACCGTGCCGCCGGCGGTGGCGGTGAGCCTCGTCGATCCGGCGACCCGCGTGGCCCGCGTCGCGACGGACGCGGGTGAGCAGTTCGTCGCGCCGGGCGAGGTCGACGACCTGCGTCGCCGCGGCGTCGTGCTCGACGTCGAGGAGCTGCAGCCGTCGCCGCTGGCACTGCCCGGGCGTCGCGCCCGCGAGCTCGGGTTCGTGCGGCTCCTCGCCTCCAGCGTCCGTGACGTGACGGCCGGCCTCGGCCTTGCTGACGGATCGCTCGCGGCGAACCCCGCGCTCGACGGCGGCTGGCGGCCCACGCAGGTGGTGCTCTCCGGGGCGATCACGGGAGACGCGGTGGGCCGCATCCGGACGCGGCTCGAACGGGCCATCGCCGAGGGGTGCAACCTGCTCTGCCTGCGCATCGACAGTGCCGGCGGCGCGCCGGAGCAGTCGCTCGTCCTGGCGACCTGGCTGGCCAGCCTCGATCCCGCCGACGTGCGCACCGTCGCCTACGTGCCGCGCGAGGCCCGCGGTGATGCGGCCCTCGTGGCGCTCGCGTGCGACGAACTCGTGATGCACCCGACCGGGACGATCGGCGGCGACGGGGCGGCCGCGATCACCGGGCGGCAGGCGGAATCGGTCGCGGCCGCGTGGCGGGCCGGCGTGGCCCGGGTGCGGGACCGCTCCTGGTCGCTGCCGGTGGCGCTCGTGGTGCCGGGTGTCGTCGTGCGGCGCGCCGTGGAGCGCGGCACCGGAAAGGTCGGATTCTTCTGTGACGAGGAGCTCGCCGCACGGGCCGACCGCGAGGCCTGGGAGGTGGGTGCCGAGGTCGGTGTCGGCCCGCTCTCGCTCGACGGTCCACGGGCCGACTCGTTCGGCCTGGCCACGCACGTCGTCACGAACTTCGACGGCCTGCGGCGGGCCTACGCGATCGACGACGACATTCCGATGCCCGAGCCGGGCTGGGCCGAGGAGCTGCTCGCGGCGCTCGCCAGCCCGAGCCTCGCGTGGCTCCTGCTCCTGATCGGCGGGGCCGGCCTCTACATCGAGCTCAAGACGCCGGGCTTCGGCTTCGGCGGCTTCGTCGCGATGGTCGCCTTCATCGTCTACTTCTGGAGCCAGCACCTGCAGGGCACCGCGGGCTGGCTGGAGGTCATGCTCTTTCTCGCCGGCGTGATCTGCGTGGCGGCGGAGATCCTCGTGCTGCCGGGCTTCGGCGTGCTCGGCCTCGGCGGCGGCCTCCTCGTCGTCGCGTCGCTCGTGCTGGCGAGCCAGTCGTTCGTGCTCCCCGTCAACGACTACCAGATCCGTCAGATGCAGTGGTCGCTCCTGGGCATCTTCGGGGCGATCGCCGGAGTGAGCGCGCTCGGCCTCGCCGTGCGGCAGTGGCTGCCGTCGACGCCGCTCTTCCGCCACGTGCTGCTGCCTCCGCCGGTCGAGTCGGCCGAGGAGCTGCTCGATGAACCGCTCGACGCACTCGTCGGGGTCGAGGGCACCGCCACGTCGCGTCTCGCGCCGGCGGGCAAGGCATGGCTCGGCGGTCGGATCCTCGACGTCGCCAGCGACGGCGCGCTGATCGAGCCGGGCACGCCGGTGCGGGTGGTGACGGTGCGGAACGGTCGCGTCTACGTGCAGCGGGCCTGACCTCGCGGTCGCGTCGAACCCGGGGACGATCCACGCGCATCACCATGAACGCACTGCTCTGGGTCGCCTTGCTCCTCCTCGTCGGTCTTGCGGTGATGGTGCTCGAGGTCTTCGTGCCCTCCGGCGGCGTGCTCGGCTTCATCAGCGTCGTCGCGATCGTGGCGGCGGTGGTCACGGCCTTCGTCGAGCAGGGGCCGGCCGTCGGCCTCGCCGCGCTCGCGCTCACGAGCGTCGCCGTTCCCGCCGTGCTCGCGGCGGCGTTCCGGTGGTTTCCCGAAACGCCTCTCGGCCGGCGGGTGCTGCCGCCTCCGCCGTCCGCGGACGACGTCGTTCCGGGAGCCGAGCGACGCACGCGGCTGCGGCGGCTCGTGGGGCGCACGGGACGGGCCATGACCGAGATGCTGCCGTGGGGGGGCGTGGAGGTCGACGGGCTCGCGTGCGAGGCGCTCGCCGAGGGTGGGCCGATCGCGCCCGGCACGAGCGTGCAGGTGGTCGGTGTGCAGGGGGCCGCGCTCGTCGTGCGGGTGGCGGCCGATCCGGCTGCGGAGGAGACGCCACGCGGGGCCGCGTCGGCACAATCGTCACCCGCGGAACGACCCGCCGCCGGATCCCCGCCGTCGCTGTCGCGCACCCTGGAGGAGTTCGACTTCGAGAAGCTCGAGCCGCCGGCGGCTTGACTCGCGCCCGCCCCCGAACAAGGCTTTCGCGGCGGACGAGCGTGCGGCCCGGGGGAGGCCGCCCACGCCTCGCGACCGTCCACTCTCCTCCGCGTCCGGGATCCGAACCATGCCGATGCTCATCCTGCTCGGGCTGGGAATCGTCCTCGCCCTCGTCGTCTTCGCCGTGCTCGCGCGCTACCTGCGGCTCTGGGTGCAGTCGTACGCGTCGAGCGCGGGGATCGGGCTCTTCGACCTCGTGGCGATGAGCTTCAAGAAGATCAACCCCGCGATCATCGTGCGCAGCAAGATCATGGCCGTGCAGGCCGGGCTCGGGGACTCGAGCGGCATCACGCGCCAGGCCCTCGAGGGGCACTTCATGGCCGGGGGGCGCGTGCCGCTGGTCGTGCAGGCGCTCATCGCCGCCAACAAGGCGAAGATGCGCGACCTCGACTGGAAGCTCGCGACGGCGATCGACCTGGCCGGCCGGAACGTCCGCGAGGCGGTGCAGACCTCCGTCTATCCCAAGGTGATCGACTGCCCGGGCAAGAACAGCGGCCGCGAGTCGCTCGATGCCGTGGCGAAGGACGGCATCCAGCTCAAGGTGAAGGCCCGCGTGACCGTGCGGACGAACCTCAACCAGCTCATCGGCGGAGCGACCGAGGAGACGATCATCGCGCGGGTCGGCGAGGGCATCGTCTCCGCGATCGGCTCGGCCGAGAAGCACAAGGACGTGCTGGAGAACCCGGACGTCATCTCGAAGACCGTGCTCGCCCGCCGGCTCGATGCCAACACCGCCTTCGAGATCGTCTCGATCGACATCGCCGACATCGACGTCGGCGCCAACATCGGCGCGCGGCTGCAGGCGGACCAGGCCGAGGCCGACACCCGCGTCGCCCGCGCCAACGCCGAGGGCCGCCGGGCGATGGCCGTGGCGCGGGAGCAGGAGATGGTCGCCGGCATCGAGGAGAGCCGGGCGAACGTGGTCGCCGCGGAGGCCGAGGTGCCCCGCGCGCTCGCCGACGCGCTCGCATCCGGACACCTCGGCATCCACGATTACTACAAGCTCCGCAACCTGCAGGCCGACACCGACATGCGTCGAACGATCGCGACGGGCACGATGCCCACGGCGGTGCGCTGATGCCGTCGCCAGAGGTCGCCATGCCGCCGGTGCTCCTCGCCGCGGGCCTCGACTGGCTCGAAGGGCTGCTGCCGGTCCTCTTCGTGCTGTTCTGGCTCGTGTCGCAGGTGTGGGCGGTGTTCCGCCGCGTCGCCGGACCGCCGCAGCAGCCGGCTGGGCCGCCGGCTCCGCGCCTGCCACGGCCACCGCGCCCGCTCGGCGACGATGCCGCGGCGCCCGCCGGGCAGGGGGACGCGCTCGCCCGCGAGACGCTCGAGCGGCAGATCGAGGCGTTTCTCCGGGAGACCAACGCCCGGCTGCCGAGGCCGGCCGACGACGTCGGCGAGCGGGGTGAGCGGCGGACCAGGCCGAAGCCGCGGCCGACCACGACGACCGGTGCGCGCGGGCCACGGCCCGGGGAGCGCGTCCCGTCGGCGGCCAGCGGCACGGCGCAGGCCACGAAGACCGCGACGTCGAACGACGCGGCGGGCGACCTGCGGCAGCGACACGTCGCGACGACCGCGGGCGGCACGGATGTATCGAAGCACGTCACCGAGGCGTTCGCGACCGATCTCAAGCACCGCATCGCGCCGGCGGACGCACCGCCGCAGCCACCCGTGGTCGCGGACCGCGCCGCGGACCTCGTCTCGATGCTGCGCGAGCCGGCGACGCTGCGGGCACTCGTCGTGATCCGCGAGGTGCTCGATCGTCCCGTGGAGCGCTGGTGACGCGACGCTCCGCGGCGGGCGTCGCGACCCCGCCTTCGCGCGTGCTGGCACCGGCATGCTGGCACCCTCCGCGCATCCTGCCGCGCTCCCCGGGGCCCCCTGAAAACCCCTGACGAGAGGGGGTTTCGGAGCTCTCCGGCGGCCGGGAAAGGCGGGCGCCGAGGCGGTCGAAATTCGAGGGTTGAGGGGCGGCGGTCGGTGCTCTACAAGGACTCATGACGGGTCGCCGCCGGCGGGCCGTCACCAGCGCGTAGACGAGGATGCCCAAGCCCCGTCTACGCGCTTTTTTTTGGCCGCGCCGCGCCGTCCGCCGCGACGCGTTCGGCCCATGCCGCAAGGGCGCGATACGGCCTTGCCTCGGCCCGCCGAGGTTGCGACAGTCCGCGGCCGGTTGTCGTCCTGTGTCCCGTCACGGCTCTCATGAGACGCGTGCCATCCATGTCGCGCTGCGCGGGGGTTTCGCCCGTCGTGCCGACCGGGCCGCGGGGGCGACGCGTCTGCCGCCGACTCGTCGCGCCGCTCGTGCTGGCCGCATGGCTCGTCGCCCCGGCTGGGATCGGCCGGATCCGTGCCGATGACGCGGTCCTGCCCGTCACGGTCGCGGTGCGGAGCGGCGAGACGTATCTCCGCGCGGGGCCGGGGGACGATTTTTATCCGACCGAGCGACTCGCCGCTGGTGCCACCGTCGAGGTCTGGGCGATCGACCCGTCCGGGTACTGCGCCGTGCGGCCGGTCGAGGGGAGCTTCAGCTGGGTGCGCGCAAGCGACGTGGCCGATCGTCCGGAGCCCGACGACGCGGCGATCGCCGTCATCACGACCGATGCCGCCATCGCGCGGGTCGGCTCGCAGCTCAATGCGCTCAGGCACGTCTCCCAGGTGGCGCTCGAGGCCGGCGAACGCGTGCGCGTCGTGGGACGGGAACGGATCACGACCGGCCGGCATGCCGGCGAGTGGGTGCGGATCGCTCCGCCATCGGGAGAGTTTCGCTGGGCGCGCGGCGAGGATCTCGAACTGCCCCGCACGCTCGCGGTCGTCGTCGATGCCGGTGAGGCGACGGCCGGACTCGCAGCCGCCGAACGCACCGTGGCCGCGCTGCGTGAGACGCAGGCGGCGCTCGCCGAGACGGTCGCGTCGCTCGAGCCCGTGCCGGCGGCCGGGCCCCCCGAGGTGCTCGCGCCGGTGCCGGTCGCGAAACGCCTGTTCGGCGGCTGGCTGCCGATGGGCACCACGATCTTCGACGGCGAGCCCGCTCCTCCGACCGCGGTCGCGGCGGGCGCCGTGGCGGCGCCGGCCGACGAACTGACCGACATCGATCTCGCGCTGTCGCTGGCGGTCACGGGACCGAGCAACTCGTGGAATCTCGGTCCGCTCCGCGAACGGCTGCGGCTGGTCGCGTCCCGCGCGCAGTCCGAGAGCGAGCGGATGCGGGCCCAGGCGATCGACGCGCGGCTGTCGCGCTTCGAGGAGATCCAGGGTCGGCAGCGCTCGCTCGTCGCAGCCGAGGTCGGCGCCGACACGTCGCCGCTCCGGCTCGGCGCCATGTGGTCGAGCCTGTCGGCGCTCGGGTCGCGTCCCGTGCGGCCGGGGGTGCTGCCGGGCGGTCGCGCGGCCGACGGCCAGCCGACGTGGACGCCGCCGGACCAGATCGAGGTGACCGGCCGGCTGGCGACCGTCGTCTCCCGCCGTCCCGACGCGCCGCGCTGGGCGATCGTCGACGAACGCAACACGGTGCTGACCTTCGTCACCCCGCAGACGGGCGTCCAGCTCGCGCCGCTCGTCGGTCAGCAGGTATCGGTGCGCGGCGCCAAGGGCTACATGCCCGAGTACCAGCGGCCCTACCTCGTGGCCACCGAGGCCCGCACGCGCATGGCCGCGGTGCCCGGGGGCGCCACCGGGCCGCGCTGACTGTCCGTGGACAAAGCCTTCCATGGCAACCCTGTTCGGCACGGGGATTGCCGGAGGTGCTCGCCACGTCCTGCGAGGGTCGGGGCTGCCCATGCCCCGTCGCCGGACGCTCACTGCGCCCATCCAGGGCTTCGTTCGCTCGGAGATGCCTGCGCTCAGGC
>Ga0214917_10006908_pt1 | contig 11652 bp, 13 predicted proteins | sample LL_1208_BB_MetaG_FD_177983 | JGI IMG/M metagenome (GOLD analysis project Ga0214917, IMG submission 177983) | Freshwater microbial communities from Lake Lanier, Atlanta, Georgia, United States - LL_1208_BB | ecosystem: Environmental > Aquatic > Freshwater > Lake | place: USA: Georgia | collected...
TTGATCCTTTTGCGCGAGGCATCCGCCGACGGCGATTTGCATCCCCTCACGCGCGCGCTTGATGCTCGCAAGGTGACCGAGCGTTCCGTACAGCTTGTTTGACGCGTTCTCCCTCACGGCACACGTGTTGATGATGACGACGTCGGGATGATCATCCGTTACGTCTCGAACGAGGTCGGGATCGACGTCAACTTCGTGCGCGCGTTCGAACTTGACGTAACCGGCGGATTCCATCGCGCCGGAGAGCCGCTCGGAGTCGTGCACATTCATCTGACACCCGAATGTGCGCACCTCGTAGGTGCGAATACGGTCACCATCGAGTGCCGCGTCAGATGCGGCGATGAGGGTGGGTTCGGACGAGATGAGAGTCATTGCGCCACCATTTTAGGCGACACATGGGGTTTAGCCCGCGTCGCGCGGCGTCTCGAGCGCGGAACGTATGGCGGAACGCGCAGCAGAACCCGAGAAACCGCGTCGACTGAGAAAAGCGGCGAGTCGACGTTCGGCGGTCGCACGATCCAGGTGATTAAGTTGACGCGCCCGAGCAATCGCTATTTCTGTGGCCCGCTCCGCCTGTGAATCATCATCGAGGTCGGCGACGGCCTGAGAGATTGCTTCGGGACTGATCAGGCGACGACGCATTTCAGCCGCGATTGCTCCCCGACCCTTACCTTTGCGGTCCGTCCACTGCGCGACGAGAAGTTCGGCGAGTCGCTCGTCGTTGACGTAACCGAGTCGTTCGTAGCGATGCAGCCAGTCCTCCGCATCTCTTTCGGGCAATCCGTGAGACATGAGCAGAACCCGAACCTCACCCGCGGACAGGTCGCCGGCCGTGAGTTTGCGAATAACCAACGTGTCGAGGCGTGCGAGTTCATCGTCGTGGAGGAGTGCTTCGGCAACCTCATCCGTTCTCGGTTCCGCCACCACGCCCTCGTTCGACGCATTGTCTGGCTCAGGTGTGACCCAGGGCAAATACGTGACGTTGGACATGGCGGCGGGTTCGAGTGTCACGATTGCAGCTACGCGGTCTTCTCGATGTCGAGAGCGGCTTCAAAAGCGGCGTTGACCTGATCTACGGCGGAATTGACCGGTGCGGCGGGCGTGTCCACCGGCGACGCCGACGCCATCGATGCCGATGCCGACTTTGATGCCGATGCCGACTTTGCGGGCGAGGTTGTCGCGGCGTCCGCCGTGGCGTTCGGGTCAGTAATCACACCGAGTTTGACGAGAATCTTGTGTTCGATCTCGTTGGCGACATCAGGGTTATTGAGGAGGAAGTTACGAGAATTCTCTTTGCCCTGACCGAGCTGATCACTTTCGTATGTGTACCACGCGCCCGATTTTTTGACGATGCCGTGATCGACGCCGAAATCGATGAGGCTGCCCTCACGCGAAATGCCCGTGCCGTACAGAATGTCGAACTCCGCCTGCTTGAAGGGAGGTGCCATCTTGTTTTTGACAACCTTGACGCGCGTACGGTTTCCGACTGCTTCCGTGCCGTCTTTGAGTGTCTCGATTCGACGGATGTCGAGGCGCACGCTCGCGTAAAACTTGAGTGCCTTACCGCCCGCCGTGGTCTCGGGACTGCCGAAGAAGACACCGATTTTTTCGCGGAGTTGGTTGATGAAAATCATCGTTGTGTTGGTGGTGTTGAGTCCACCCGTGAGCTTTCGCAGGGCCTGCGACATGAGTCGTGCCTGGAGTCCGACATGCGTGTCGCCCATTTCTCCTTCGATTTCGGCTCGAGGAACAAGCGCGGCGACCGAGTCAATGACGATGAGATCGATGGAGCCCGAGCGAACGAGCATGTCGGCAATCTCGAGAGCCTGCTCACCGGTGTCGGGCTGAGAAACCAGGAGTGCGTCGATGTCGACACCGAGCTTCTTGGCGTAGTCGGGGTCTAGTGCGTGCTCGGCATCGATAAACGCCGCAATACCGCCGGCCCGCTGAACGTTGGCGATCGCGTGGAGCGTGAGGGTGGTCTTTCCCGACGATTCCGGGCCGTAAATTTCACAGATTCGCCCGCGAGGAAGGCCGCCGATGCCCAGCGCCACGTCGAGTGCGATGGATCCGGTCGGAATCACCTCAACGGGGGCGCGCTCGTCAGAGCCGAGGCGCATGACGGAGCCTTTGCCGAACTGGCGGTCGATCTGGGCTAGTGCTGTTTCGAGTGCTTTTTCGCGGTCAGCGGCGGATGCCATGGCCGTCTCCTTTTCGTGTCGTGAGGTGATTCGCCTATCGGCTGTCGAGCCGCCGGTTCGCTACCGTTCGGCCGGTTCCCCAACGTGCGTCGCCGTTGGCGACGAGTTCGGAAGACTGGCGGGACGGGCGCTGCCCGGTGCTTTCGACAAGGCGGATGCTCGGTGAGGGATGCGAGACACAGTACGTTGCGGCACCGACACCAACGTCAATGCCGGGCAACGTGTGCGTGGCTCGTTCCTTCATGAACATGTGTAGGAGACTATCCTCATTCGAAGATATATTCGATGGCATTCTCCGGCGTGTTGCGCCACAGACAACGACACACGAGACGGCACCTACTCACCGTCGAGGAGCGACGTCGACGCCGCCGCCGCCTCCGCCGAGGAACCCTAGTCTTTGCGGGGTTCGGGCCGGCCCGCACCGTTGCGACGGGCGAGCGGAACATCCATTGCCTCGCACAGCGCCAGCCACACCTCGCGAACGTCGACACCTGCGGCCAAAGCCTGGTCTGCCGTTCGCCCGGCAAGTGAGCCAATCACGAGATCGCGCGCGACGACACTGCCATACGACTCGCCGAACTCCGTGGCCAGGGCGCGTCGAAATTCGCTGAGTTTCATGACATGCGGCTAGGCGCCGGGGCAACCTTTGGTGGGGCAGGCGAAGTCGGGCGCCAGCGGATTCATCGCGCATCCACCGAGAACGATTCGACCAGCCGCAACCTGTTCAAAAGCATCGTCTGCTGGAAAGCCGTAAACGATGGGAACGACCTCGGCACGACACAGCAGGCACTCGTCACCGAGTGCGAGAACCCGCGAAGACAACCCCCGCGTTGCCATTACTTGGCAGCGAAGTCGCTGAGGAACTCGTCGGGAACGGTGTCGGGAATCGGACGGAGCGGCGCGAAGCCCTCGAGCGCGGCCACTCGTTCTCCCACCTCGGAAAGAATCACCGAGAGAGGCACATCAAGTGCCTCGGCAACGGCGAACAAGATTTCGCTCGACGCCTCCTTTTGACCCCGTTCTACCTCACTGAGATAGCCGAGGGCGACACTAGCCTTGCTCGCGACCTGACGGAGGGTCTGCCCCTTTTGCAGGCGAAGGTCGCGTAGTACGTCACCAAGCTCACGGCGGACGAGGATCATGCGGACCTCCTAATGTTGTGGGTTGCGGAAAGAGCATAGCTCTCACCAGTGACACTTACCCTATCGACAGAAAACTGAGTAAAAAGTGAATTTCACGAACTAAAACTCTCCCGGTGCCAGAGATATTCCCACGCAGGCGAATTAAGTGTCGACTACGTGGATGCGCCGTCCCCTGATTTCCGCGAAACGAAATTCTCGGCCACGGTTGCGAGCAAGGCGAGGGCTCGGTCGGCCGTGAGTTCCCGGATTTCGTCACGTGTGCCCTCAAGCCGGAGCTCCTCCACCTGCGTCAGAGTTCCAACAGCGAGTGCGAGAAAGACCGTGCCAACGTCCTTTCCCTCCTGCCTATCGGGACCCGCAACTCCGGTGGTCGCCACGCCAATGTGCGAGGAAAAGAGTCTCGACACCGCACTCGCCATTTCGCGCGCCGTCTCGGCCGAGACCGCGCCGTGCGCGTCGAGCGTTGTCTGCGGAACGCCGAGGACCTCGTACTTGGCAATCGTGGAATACGCAACTATTCCCCCGAGAACCACGCGAGATTCCCCGGGGATGCTCGTCAACCGAGCGCACACCAGTCCGCCGGTCAACGACTCCGCGAGAGCGACGGACGAGTTAATTCGCACGAGATTGTCGATGGCCGACGCAGCAGCCTCCCGGGCTGCCGGATTCGCCATGGCGTTTGTCACCCTGCTGTTCTCAGCCGCGGCTGGCACGGCGCGCGCGAACAGCAGCAACCAAGTAGTCGAGCCCGGATGCGAGTGTGGCAATCGTCGCCAATGACATCAGGACAACATTCACCGTGTTGTACCCGTCGCCGACGAGCGGCGCGAGAGGAAGTAGCGCAGCCGTAATCGCGAGAAACTGCAACACCGTCTTGAGTTTGCCTGCCCACGACGCCGCAACGACAACGTTGTCGCCCAACTCGACCATGCGCCACAGCGTGATCCCGATCTCACGAACCAATATCAGCGCGGTAACCCACCACGGCAACTCGCCGAGGATGGAAAGTGTCACAATCGCGCCGCCGGTGAGCACCTTATCGGCGATGGGATCCATCAGCTTGCCAAAGTTGCTGACCGCGTTCAGGCGCCGCGCCAGCCAACCGTCGACGCCATCGGTGGCCATTCCGAAAATGAAGAGTCCGGCGGCCCACCATCGCAAGGGTGACTCGACGTCGGGGCCGGCGAGTAACAGAAGCACAACGAATGCCGGGGCAAACAGCATCCGAACGATCGTGATGATGTTGGGTACGTGCTTCATTCGCCTCGTCCCGTCAGACCCCACGCGTCTTCGTGTGACGGCGCGTCGACCTCGGGGAGTCCGGCGCCGAGTTCAACGTTGACCGAAGCGGGAACAGCCGGCGTGGGAAGAGCGTTCACTGGGGCATCCAGACCGCGCATCGACGCGATGATGCTCGGCAACTGCTGCGGAGTCGCCAGCACCTCGCGCGCCTTCGACCCCTCAGACGGACCGACGATAGATCGCTGCTCCATCAAGTCCATCAAGCGACCCGCTTTGGCAAAACCCACACGAAGCTTGCGTTGCAACATCGACGTGGAGCCGATTTGTGTCGACACCACGAGCTCAACCGCTTGCACGAGCAACTCCAGGTCGTCCCCGATGTCTGGGTCGATCTCCCGCCGCTCCACGGCGACGGCAACGTCGTCACGGTACTCCGGCTGTGCCTGCTTCGTGACGTGGGCCACGACCTGGTGCACTTCTTCTTCGCTGACCCAGGCACCTTGCACGCGAATAGGTTTGTTTGCGCCCATGGGGAGGAACAGCGCATCCCCTTGGCCGATGAGTTTGTCGGCGCCGGGTTGGTCGAGAATAACGCGACTGTCGGTGACGCTCGCGACAGCGAAAGCCAATCGACTCGGAACATTGGCTTTGATGAGTCCCGTCACGACATCGACACTCGGGCGTTGCGTCGCCAACACTAAGTGGATGCCCGATGCGCGAGCAAGTTGCGTGATACGCACGACGGAATCTTCGACATCCCGTGGGGCCACCATCATGAGGTCGGCCAGCTCGTCGACGACGACAAGGAGATACGGGTACGGGCGCAGGACACGCTCACTCCCCGGTGGGAGCACAATGGTGTTGTTAACCACCGCCGTGTTGAAGTCATCGATGTGTCGGAACCCGAAGCTGGCTAAGTCGTCGTAACGCATGTCCATCTCTTTCACGACCCACTGCAGAGCTTCGGCTGCCTTCTTCGGGTTCGTGATGATGGGCGTGATCAGATGCGGAACACCGGCATAGGGTGCCAATTCGACGCGCTTCGGGTCGACGAGAACCAGACGCACCTCGTGCGGAGTCGCGCGCATCAACACACTCGTAATCATCGAGTTGATGAAACTCGATTTACCCGAGCCGGTTGAACCGGCGACGAGTAAGTGCGGCATCTTGGCGAGGTTAGCCACGACGTACCCGCCCTCGACGTCTTTGCCCATGCCAATCGTCATCGGGTGCGTGCTTTTGGTCGATGCGGGACTGCGCAACACATCGCCGAGAGTGACAATCTCACGATCGGTATTGGGGATTTCCACGCCAATGGCACTCTTCCCCGGAATGGGTGAGAGGATGCGCACCTCATTCGAGGCGACCGCATAGGACAGGTTCTTCGACAAAGCTGTCACGCGCTCAACCTTCACCCCCGGGCCGAGTTCGATCTCGTAGCGCGTGACCGTGGGACCTCGATTGAAGCCGGTCACTTTCGCATTCACATCGAACTGGTCGAGCACCTTTGTAATGGCACGCACCACATCATCGTTTACCTCGGAACGTGCTTTGTGCGGGGGGCCAGAGACCAACACGCTCGGCGAGGGCAGTCGATAGGGTGCGCGCGACATACCCGGCGCAGGTCGGAGCGTGGCCGGATCTGCAGCCGGCTGGTCGCCGCGGAGAACGTGCTCGTCGTTCAACTGCGGAATGAGGTCCGTCGCGCTGAAATCGTCGGTCTCGGGGTCATCAACGGCGGTGCCCACGGAAGCGGCGACAACGGATTCGACGACCACAGACTCGACGACGACCGGCGAGTCATACGCCTCTTTCTTGTCTCGAGACGGGGCATTTCGACGCCACCATGGCACGTTGTCGGACTCGTAGGGCTCGAGATCCGTTATCCGCAGGCCGGTCTCAGTGGATGCGGGTTCGGGTTCGGGTCGCGGCGCGCGTTCGTGTTCCCCAAACAAGTAGACGTAGAGCTGCGCAAATCGCGCTCCGATTCGATTCGGTGGTGTCTTCGCGATGATGAGAACGGACAAGGCGCCCAGGACGGCGGAGACGATGAGTGAACCCGTCGGAGTGATGAGAGTTGCCAGTGGCCCGGCAACGAGCCATCCGACAAGACCGCCCGCATCTGCCAGTGCCGGCATGCCATCTGACGGTATCGGCATGCCATTGACAACGTGGGCAATTCCCGAGGCGGATGCGACGAGCACGGTGAGCCCGATTCCGATGCGACTGTTGTCACTCACGGAACGCGGATGCAAAAACAACCAGGCGGCCAACAGAAGAAACAGAACAGGGAGACCATACGCGATCACACCGAAGAGACCCGCGAAAGTCCAATCACGCAGGATGCGCGCGATGTCGTTTCCGGGAAGGAACCATTGAACAACCGCGCCGGCGATGGACAGCAAAATAAGCAGGAACGGGACGCCGTCGCGACGGTCCTCCGGAGCGAACTTTTCCGGACCGAGCATGCGGAACGCGGCGCCCGTCAGGTGAGCCATGCCCATCCAGACGCGGGCAAGTCCGGTTCGTTCGATGGGAGTGGTGGCGTGAGTGGAGACCCGTCGCGTCGTCGCCTTCGTCGAACTTTTTGCGGCCGACGTCGTGCGCGACACACTCGACCGAGGCGTCGGTTTTCTTGCCGGTCGTTTCGCCGGTTTGCGGGCTGTTGCCATGCCCTCCACCGTACGCTCGCGCACCCACACTGCCCCGGATTGAGGGGCGAGTGTTGATGAAATGGCTACTCGGCGAGCTTCATCCACACGGTCGTGGCAGCCGGCAGGAGGTTGCCCTCCAGAGGTGAACTCGACACGAGAATCTCGCCCGGTGGCAGTGCAACTGGTTCGCCGGCGAAGTTGGTGAAGACATGCCATCCGTGTCCACGAGTGAAGTGAAGCAACTCACCCCGATCGTCGGTGGCCCACGTCAACTCCTCGCCGGAGATGAGGTGCTTGCGAGCGGTCAAGGCGCGGCGATACATCATCAATGTCGAATCAGGGTCGGCTTCTTCCACCTCGACCGCGTACCGAGCAAACCAATCGGGTTGCGGAAGGTGGGATCCTCCGGTGCTAAATCCGAAATTCGGTGCCTGCGCCCGCCACGGCAGCGGAACCCGACATCCGTCCCGACCTTTTTGCGTGAAGAGATTGCGCTTCCACATCGGATCTTGAATTTGGTCCGACGGAATATCCGCAACTTCGTGCAGACCGAGCTCCTCGCCTTGATAAAAATACGTTGAGCCCGGCAACCCGAGGATAAGCAGGGTTGCCGCTCGAGCACGCCGAGTGCCGAGTTCCGCGTCGAGAGTCGGCGTTGCGCCATCCGTCATCAACCACGCATTGAAATCGGTGCCCTCGGGTAAACCGTAGCGCGTTGCGTGTCGAACCTTGTCGTGATTACTGAGAACCCACGTGGATGACGAACCCGCGCTCGTGGCGAGGGAAATGTTGGTCGCAATCAGGCTGCGGAATTCTTCGGCGTCAAAATTGGCCCCGAGAAGATCAAAGTTGAATGCTTGACCGAGCTCGTCGGGACGCGCGTAGAGCACACGCCGCTCCGCGCGAACGTAAGCCTCGGCCACCGCAACACGAGGAGGGTCGTACTCGTCGAAGACCTTGCGCCACTCCCGATAGACGTCATGCACCTCGTTGCGGTCGAACAACACGTCATCGCCGGACAACGGATTATCGAAGTCTTTGAATTTGGGGAACGACCGCAATGGTTCGCTGAGGTCCTTCTTCAGCGCATGCGCAACGTCGATTCGGAATCCGTCCACGCCACGGTCTGCCCAGAATCGCAGGGTTTTCTTGAAGTCCTCGAGAACTTCCGGGTGATCCCAGTTGAAGTCTGGCTGCTCGGGAGCGAACAGGTGGCAATACCACTGTCCCGGCTTGCCGTCTGCCTCGGTAACGCGTGTCCACGCGCTCGGTGCAAAGTGTGACGGCCAGTCGCTCGGCGGGAGTTCACCGTTTTCGCCCTTGCCATCGCGGAAAATGTAGCGTTCACGTTCGGGCGAACCCGGACCGGCTTTCAATGCCGCTTGAAACCACTCGTGGCGGTTCGACGAATGGTTGGGCACGATGTCCACAAATATGCGGATGCCCGACTCGTGCAGCTTCGCCACCATTTCGTCAAACTGCGCAAGGTTGCCGAGCTTGGGGTCAACATCCCGGTAATCGTCAACATCGTATCCACCGTCGGCGAGGGCCGACGGGAAAAACGGGCTCAACCACACAGCGTCAACACCCAGCTCACGGAGGTAGTCAACCTTGGCCGAAATACCGTTGATGTCACCGAGACCGTCGCCGTCAATGTCGAAGAAACTGCGGGGGTAGATCTGGTAGATGACGGCTTGGCGCCACCAGTTCTTATCTGTTGAGAGTGCCATGTGAACCTTTGTCTATCAGAGGGAGACGCGCAAACCCGAATTATCGACGCGCGTCGACCTAGCCTAGTGAGTGGAAGGGGAGAAAAACCCGCGCCCAGCGAGTCAGACGTTCATGCGTACTACTTCACCGAGCCCATCGTCACTCCCTTGAGCAACGTGCGTTGGAAGATCAGGAAGAAGAGCAAGGTGGGCAGGATTCCCACAAGTGCCGCGGCAGCCTGTTGCGTTGGCTCGCTCGTGTACTGTCCGGACGCCAGTCCCATCGAAAGAGACACGGTTTGACTCGAGTTTGACGGCAGCAAGACAAGCGGATAGAGGAACTCATTCCAGGTCCAGATGAAGAAGAACACCATCAAGACCAGCAGGGTCGGCCGGGTGAGCGGAAGCACGACACTCCACAGAAGCCGCACACTGCCGGCGCCATCAATGCGGGCAGCTTCCAGGATTTCGGTCGGAAAATCGGACAAAACGGAGGCGAGGAGGTACGTACCAAAGGCACTCTGAAGAACCGAAAAAATGATGATCAGCGACCAAATGTTGTCGTACAGGTTGACCATCTTGGCCATTTTGAGCAGCGGATACATGAGTGCTTCCGCCGGGATTGTGAACGCAACCATGAACAGCGCCAAGACAAAGAAACGTCCGCGCACTTTTCCAATACCGATCGCATATGCGGTGAGAAAGCTCAGCAACACACCAAAGATCGCCACCCAGAAACTGATTTGAAATGAATTCCACAGTTTTTCGGTGAAATTCGCTTTGGCCCAAAACGCCGTGATGTTCTCGAAAGTGATGCTGGTGGGAAGCGAAAGTGGGCCCGACGTCGTGTAGTCCGCCTTCGACTTAATCGAGTTCACGAACGCCAGATACAGGGGCGCAATCCACAACAAGGCAGCCAAAACGATGAAGCCGAGCACTCCCCAGGAGAACCCATTTCGACGATTAAATCCGCCCTGTCCGCGACGACTGAGTTTCTTCAGTTCGCGGGCGCTCGGTTGCGCAGTTTCGTTGGCAAAGGTTGCTTCAGAAAGAAGTTGACTCATCGGTTCTCTCCTTGCCGAGTCTGCATACGGAGAAGGAAGATTGCGAAAACAATCAGGAGGAGCGCGAGCACTGTCGAAATCGCCGCCCCGTATCCGACCTTTCCGGTTTGGATGAAGTTGAAGTACGAGAAGTAGGCGGGCACGTTGGTTGCCGTTCCCGGGCCGCCCTGTGTCATCACGTAGACGGGGGCAAACACCTTGAGCGCGGCCACGGTCGTCGTGAGCAATACCACGGAGATTTCGGGAGCCAGTTGGTTAATCGTGATCATGCGGAAACGTTGAAACCACGACGCTCCATCAATGGCAGCAGCCTCGTGCACGGATTGGTCTGCTCGGGCGAGCCCGGACATGAAAATTGTGACGGTATACCCAATTTGAATCCAAATGAGCACGACATTGACAGACAGCATCGCAAGGCCGGCGTTACCCAGCCAGTTCGGTGCCTGATCGACACTCGGGAACCACCCCCACTGCACCATGGTGACGTTGAAGGTCCCCTGCTGCGAGCTCAGCATCCACGACCACAACAGACCGGCGACCGCAATCGGAATGATTTGCGGCAAGAAGAACGCGGCTCGGACAGCGGCCGACGACCCGTTCCCGAAACGAGGAGCAATGTAGTCAAAGAGAGCAGAAGCAATGATCAGCCCCAGTCCCGTTGGCACAACGGCCATGGAGACGATGAAGACGACAGAATGTAAGAATGACTGCCAGAAGGTGTCATCCTGAAAAAGTTTGATGTAGTTGTCGAGGCCAATCCACTTGGGGGTACCAAGTCCTTGCTTCCAACTCGTGAAGCTGAGGTAGACGTTCCAGAGGAATGCGACGACTACGACGACGGTGAACGCGATGAGCCCGGGAAGGGCCCAGGGCCAATAGAGTCCCGTGGATGCCGGTCGGGCCTGAGACGTCGTAGCGCCTTTGCGCTTCAGTTCCGATCTGGTTGTCGCAACCGTCATGATGACCTCTTTGTCTTCATAAGTGTTTCGCGTCTGTCACGCGGGATTATCACGCGACGCGTCGTGGGTCTGAGTCTATGCACGAATTCTCTCGCGCCAAAAGAGTGGAGATAAAGAGTTTCCGGTGCGCCGCCGTGGTGGCAGCGCACCGGAAACCTAGTACTTCAGAGACAGTTTCCCGTCCCCTCAGTGCGTGTTACGGCTTGTTCTCTTCGTAGTACGAGCCGATCGCCTGACGGTACTGCTCCGGGGTGGTGTTGCCGGCGACGAGGTCGATGACAGCAGCCTTCAGGATGTCGTAGTAACCGGAGACGGGCCAGTCAGGGTAGAAGCCCAGACCGTTGTTCGCAACGAGCTCGTTGAAGAGCGGAAGCGTCTTCAGCGTGGTCGGGTCGGTGACGTTGTCGATGTTAGCGAGCAACGGCAGACCACCATCGTTGGCCATCATGTCCTGGTACTTCGGCTGAAGTGTCAGGTTGATGAACTCGGCGGCGAGGTCAGCGTTGTGACCCTTGGCCGGGATGACCCAGACGTTTCCAGCCGAACCGGTGCTCACGGGGTTACCCGGTGCGAGCATCTTGCTCCAGTTGAACTTGGCAGCACCGGCAACGGTGCCATCGAGCCACGTTCCACCGGGCATAAAGGGCGAGGTGCCGTTGGTGAAGCCGGCGACAGCGTCAT
>Ga0214917_10006909_pt1 | contig 11651 bp, 14 predicted proteins | sample LL_1208_BB_MetaG_FD_177983 | JGI IMG/M metagenome (GOLD analysis project Ga0214917, IMG submission 177983) | Freshwater microbial communities from Lake Lanier, Atlanta, Georgia, United States - LL_1208_BB | ecosystem: Environmental > Aquatic > Freshwater > Lake | place: USA: Georgia | collected...
CTGCTAAGGGGCCGCAGCCCTAAGCCTATCGCGTTCTCCCCACACGCGTGGGGATGGTCCGTGTTTCTCCATGTGGCAGAAGGCCCTAAACGCGTTCTCCCCACACGCGTGGGGATGGTCCGGGCCAACTAGCAGCAGCGGTCAAGGCTGAGCTGGGTTCTCCCCACACGCGTGGGGATGGTCCGTATTACGTCGTTGAAAAGACGACCACCACGATCGTTCTCCCCACACGCGTGGGGATGGTCCGGTACTAACTAGCTATGTAGGCACTTACCTAGAAGGTTCTCCCCACACGCGTGGGGATGGTCCGGGGGTGTTGGGGCCTAGGTAAGCCACAACTTGGGGTTCTCCCCACACGCGTGGGGATGGTCCGGAAGATCGCAAGGAAACTTTCCAACGCCTTAACGTTCTCCCCACACGCGTGGGGATGGTCCGACTCGATCAGGTCAAACATCCGAATTTCGGAGGTTCTGCCCACACGCGTGGGGATGGTCCGGAAACTTTTTACTTCGTAAATCGGCCTCAATATTCCTCAGTTGCACCCCGTGGTTTTTTTGATACGAGCAAAACTTCTTTGCTGATATAGGGGGGTGGCATCCACTGCCATTCAAATCCACAGCGATGAGCCAATATTGCAATAATTCTTGCCCTTAATTTCAATCTTGCTTTCCGCTCGGATTAGTGTCGATCGCAAAATATCTCTCATCATGGGATTGAAGTGATCTTCACCAACTTTGCTTTGCTTCATCATTCCTTACGTCCCCACAAACGCGGGGCCAATACGTGACCTATTCTCTTCTTACCGAATCTTGGATACCGCTCGTATCCGCCTCCGGCATCAGGTCCACCGCATCAATAACTGATGCCCTGCTAATTCCATCCCAATGGCGTGGCATTGATTCCACTAACCCAATTGAATGTCTTGCGCTCCATCGCTTACTGCTCGCTATCTGCCATCGGGCAATTGGCCCTGGCACCACCGAACAACGAGGGGCTCTGCTCGATAGCTGGCCAACCCAGCAGATTCAGGAATACCTGAACCATTGGGCAGATCGGTTCAACTTATTTGACCCAATCCACCCGTTCCTGCAGGTTTCAGCACTGAGGTCAGCGGGTCACCCGGTTCGGCCATGGACGATTCTCTGTCCTGATCGAGCCACTGGCAGTAGTCGCTTGTTGTGGGACCACAGCATTGATGCCAACCCGGAACCAATCACCCCTGCTGCTGCTGCTAGGGCGCTTTTGGCTCACCTCCAGTTCGCATTGGGTGGCACCATCCGCCAAAAGCAATACTCAGGTGCTGCCGGACCACTGGTTGGCATTCTCGTGATAACCCCTGTGGGGAACACCCTGCAGGAGGGGCTTTCTTTGTCACTAATTAATCAAACAGCAGCAGACCACCAGCTAGATCTGCCTCCCTGGGAACGAGAGCCGCTTCAGTTGTCGGCGCTGAGCGATCCCGTTACATCCATCGTCTCTGCAGGACCAGCACAGCGATACACCTGGCTCGGCAGAGCAGTTCTACTGCTGCCCCCCAGCCGGGGGCCGGACTGTGTAACGGATGTGCTCTACGACGGCGGTGAGCGCATCGCGGAATCACCCATCCCTGATCCAATGGCCGCCATGGTCACCGGCAAGAAAGGACCGATGCCGCTCATGCTCCGGGAAGCCAGGGCGATGTGGCGAGATGCCAATGCCCTCATGGGTGCTGAGGGTTACGTCCCACCAGAAACCATCCGTAATGCTGCAGCCATCCGCATGGGCCGCGGTGAGTTCGATCCCATCGACCTTTTAGCTGGCGGCTTTTGCCATGGGTCTGAGCTCGCAAAACCTGGTATTTGGCGCCTGGAGGAACGGCGCATCTCCCCAACCCTTCTCGCCCAAGGCAATGCCGTTGCCGTTGCACAGGCTGCGCTGGACCTAGCGGAATCAACCGGAGACGCAATGCGTAATGCAGCGCTCTCCTTATTTACCTCCTGGCTAAAAAACGGTGAGGACAAATCACCGGACAAAAAAAAAGACATCACTGGCCTGCTGGATTCCACCCAGGTGATGGCTTATTACTGGGCCCACCTGGAGCCCGAGTTCTGGGATCTCATCGACCAGCTCAGCACCACCCCTGATGCCGATGCCATCGCCAAAGGCTGGGCCAACACCCTGAAACGCACCGTCACCACCACATGGAATAACGCCGTTCGCTCACTGGGCACTGATGGCCGGGCCCTCGCTGCTGCTGGTCGCAGCAGTCACCAGCTACGCCGTGTGTTGAAACCACTCCTGCCAGCCAACTAATGGACACCACCGCATTTTTCTCATACCTAAACCGCCGGGCAGAAGCCGATACCTCGGTGGTTGCAACCCTCAGGCGTTCTGCCAGCCATGACCCTGGCACTGATCCACGGGCTTATCCGTTGATCGAACGCTGGACTGCTGCCCTCTCAGAACGTGATCGGCAAACGGTTTACCTAGCCGCCAGCTGCTGGGCTATCGCAGCACGGCGCACCAGTGGCACTGCCACAACATTGGCCCAGGTATTGCGCCGCATTGGTGCTGCTGGCAGCAACAGCATCGAAGCTCGGTTCACAGCATTGCTAGACGCTGATTCTGATGAACTGCGCTGGCGGTTACGGCAGGCCATTTCATTGGTCAGCTCCACCGGCGCTGCTGTCGACTGGCCGCAGCTATTGGATGACCTGCTGCGTTGGAATCTGCCATCACGCTCAGTCCAATCGAAATGGGCCAGACAGTTCTGGGCCCCAGCCTATGAGGAATCAGCTGCTTAACCGCCTAAATCATTACCACTACAGATCCACCTCAACCAACTCCTTTTGTCATGACCACATTCATTGAGTTCCACGCCATTCAAAATGTCGCCCCCTCATGTCTGAACAGGGATGACACTGGCGCCCCAAAAGATGCAGTGTTCGGTGGTGTTCGCCGGGCCCGCGTTTCATCCCAGTGCCTCAAACGGGCCGCCAGGTTGGCATTCACCTCCCAGGGCCTACTAAACAAGGAGGAGCTAGGCATCCGCACCCGCAACCTGGTGGGGCTGATCTCTGAACAGCTCACACAGCGGGGCCACGCTGAACCCCAGCCCCTGGTGGAAGCAGCCCTGGCCGCAGTTGAACTAGCCGTTAAGGCAAGGAAAGATCAAACACCTCAGACCGAATACTTGCTTTTTTTGAGCAATGCTGGCGTTCAACAGTTGATCAACGTGATTGATACCAATGCCGATAAACTCATCGGCGGCAAGATTGACAAAGAGCTAAAGCAACAAATCGCTGAATGTATCTCCACCAACGCTGCTGTTGATGTTGCCCTGTTTGGTCGGATGCTGGCTAATCGCAAAGATCTCGGCGTGGATGCAGCCTCACAGGTGGCCCATGCAATCTCCACCCATCGCGTTGATCGGGATTCCGACTTCTTCACCGCAGTAGATGACTGGACCCGTAGCGATGAAGCTGACGCTGGAATGCTTAGCAATGTGGAGTTCAATAGCTCCTGCCTCTATCGATATGCCGCCGTTAATTTCAACCAACTTGTTGCCAATCTGGGTGGTGATCAACAGTTAGCACTTCGCGGACTCGCTGCATTCCTGCGGGCTTCAGCAATGGCTATACCCAGCGGAAAGCAGAACACCTTTGCAGCGCATAACCTGCCAGCCACCATCCTTATCGGTGTTCACGATTCACAGCCGATCTCCCTGGCCAATGCTGTCGAGAAGCCCGTCTGGGTTGGTGAACATCCCAATGGCCTATCGGCTGCATCGGTAATTCGACTCCAGCAACATGCCACCACCTTGGCCAATGCCTACGGGTTGGATCTGGGCCTAAGGGTGATGGATACCACCGGCACTTGGGAGGGCCCCACTGTTGCATCGCTGGATGAACTGATCTCCCAAAGCATTACTGCTGTCACCGAACGGGAGACGGTCTGATGGCGACTCTGCTGATCCCCCTGGTGGGGCCATTGCAGGCATGGGGTTTAGATGCCCGTTTCGATCTCAGGCAAACAGCACCAGAACCGAGTAAGTCGGCGGTGCTTGGGTTGATCTGCTGCTGCCTTGGTCGTGACCGTTCTGAACCCATTGATGACCTGACGGCCCTGCCATTTGCTGTTCGGGTTGATCGTGACGGGCAGTTGTTGCGTGACTTTCACACCGCCATGGATGTGATCGGCTCAGGTGATTCCAAAACCCGAACCGTGGTTTCCAACCGTTGGTATCTGGCAGATGCGGCATTCATGGCAGCCATTGAGGGGCCGACTTTATTACTGCAGCAGATCCATCAGGCTCTAGCCCATCCGCATTGGATGCCTTGTCTAGGCCGTCGTAGCTGCATTCCTTCGGTGCCATTGGCCTCTGGTGGTGTGGTGGATTTATCGCTGTTGGATGCCATAACCCAGACCGCTCCGCTGGTGAAAGGAGCTGACCGATTGAGGGTAGTTATTGATGACATCAACGGCTCCATCGTTCGTCCCGATCAACCGCTGGCAGCGTTCTCCATCCGCCGGTTTGGTTCACGCCGTATGCGTTCGTTCTCTATCCCTGTGCCTATCAAACAATGACCCTTCACCTAACTCAAATCAGCCTGGATCTCAATTCAGCTGATGCAAGGCGAGATCTCTCTGATCCCTATGACATGCACCGGACCCTATGCCGGGCATTTATCCAAGATAACGACACCCCAGCACCATTTCTGTGGTGCCTGGAGGAGGCGAAACCTGGCAGCCCTCCATTAGTGCTGATCCAATCAGCTTTGGTTCCCGCATGGGAAAACCTACCTGATGGATACTTGTTACAACGAGCACTCCGTTCATGGGAACCGGAGGCTGTAATTAAGGCAGGCCAACATATCCGCTTCCGGGTGTTGGCTAATCCCACCATCAACCGGGTGCCTGAACCACGGCCAGGCCAGCCTTCACCCACGGGCCCAGCACGAAACAACCGCAAACGGATTGGGCTGACCCGAAACGATGAACAACTCAGTTGGATTCAACGAAAATGCAGCGAGTTGGGCCTCATTGATGTGGGTGCTGTTGTAACAAATTCAGGCAGGATTCGCTGCCAACGAAAAGTTGGGCACACCATCACCGTGGTTAAAGCTCAGTTCGATGGTCAGGCACTGGTTAAAGATCCCGCCGCCCTTGCCGCGGGGATCAGAAATGGCATCGGCCGTGCCCGCATGTTGGGTCTAGGGCTGGTATCTGTGGCGCTGAGTAGGCAGTAGTGAGCCGTTCAAATTTGCGAGTCTTGGCCAGATACAGCGACAGCCTCAGCCAGGTGTACCTCGAGAAGGCGGTAATTGAGAGGGAGGAACATTCCATCGTGGCTTTCACAGAAGAAGGGCGTATTACCCTCCCCGCGGCAAACCTGAGCACTGTGATGCTCGGTCCTGGTACCCGTATAACTCATGCGGCCATCAAGATTCTTGCCGACTGCGGTTCAGTAATTGCCTGGTCTGGTAGTGAAGGGTTGCAGTTCTATGCCTGCGGTCAGCCCAAGACGCGTCTGAGCCAGGCGGTGGAGCAGCAGGCGCGTTACTGGGCTGATCCTGAATTACACATGCAAGTGGTAATAGGCATGTACAAATACCGTTTCAAGGAATTGTTGCCAAACAATCTCACGACCCAGCAGATCCGCGGGATGGAAGGAGTCCGAGTTCGCGAAACTTATCAGCGCCTCTCTAAAGAATATGGGGTGATTTGGAGCGGACGAAAATATGATCGCAATAGCTGGAATAACGCCGATCTAATCAACAAGGCTTTATCAGCGGCAAATGCAGCTCTCTATGCGATTGTCTTGGGTGGATTGCATTCCCTTGGCTATAGCCCTTCCCTCGGTTTCATCCACACGGGCAAGCAACTATCATTTGTTTATGACATCGCTGATCTGGTAAAAACTGAAACTAGCTTTCCTGCCGCTTTTGAAGCGGCTAGCGGTGGTGAAGAGAAGCTGGAGTCAAGAACACGGCGAATTTTGAGAGATCGATGTTGTCATGATCGTCTACTAGATCGCCTCACCAAAGCAGTTCCAGCGTTGTTTTCCTCTAAACCTGAGGAAATAGATCAAGCGACTGAAGATGAGGTGACAGCGCTCTGGGATCAGGAAGGAACCGTGAAGGGAGGGATCCTCCATGGTGGTAATGATTCTTGAGTGCGTTCCTGCCTTGCTGAGAGGTGAATTAAGCCGCTGGCTAACACCGGTAGGAGGTGGAGTTTATGTGGGCCGAGTGTCGACACTTGTGCGGGAGGAGTTGTGGACTATGGCGGTTAGCAAGGCTGAAAGCGGTCGGGTCATTCAAGTCTGGTCGTGCCGTGGTGAACCTGGTTATGACATGCGGGTGCACGGTCTAGTAAACGCAACATTGGTAGATCTTGAGGGACTACCGATGATCGCAATCCGGGATGCGGCATGGAAAGAAGCCATGGAGCGCTTTACACCGAAGTCAGTTGGGGCCAACATAGAAATATCTGCAGAAGACTTAGGGCTCAGTTGATGGGCCAAACCTCAGTGTTTACTATGTGTTCTCCCCACACGCGTGGGGATGGTCCGTACCGCTGATGCGGACATCCTTGAGCTTGGAGAAGTTCTCCCCACACGCGTGGGGATGGTCCAGACGACTGGAACATAGATCGTGAGAGCATAGTGGTTCTCCCCACACGCGTGGGGATGGTCCGGAGACCAACCGCGAGATGTTTCAACGCCTTAACGTTCTCCCGACACGCGTGGGGATGGTCCGTAGGGGGGAACGGGGAACGGGGGAACACCCCACGTTCTCCCCACACGCGTGGGGATGGTCCTAACACCGGCACGCTGCGTGACGCCAATGGCCGTCGTTCTCCCCACACGCGTGGGGGTGGTCCACGGGCCACGAGAGAGATGTGCTGATCTTCGGAAGGTTCCCCCCACATGCCTTACATGGACCGCTTTCCAAGGGGCGGACCTGGGACGTAAGAATGTAGATATTGGGTTAAGTTTCAATAGCAGATTTGTTGCGCTGCTGTCATAAGATCGTCTAATTGATCGAGCATTAAAGCAGTTAGGGAACAGTTTAAAAACTCTGAGCCGCAATTGGTTTTTAATAAATTTGAGTAAATACTTACCTAAGTCAAATACATATAGCGCGGAGGGTCTTGATTTGGAAAAATAGGCTGCAAGAACAAACGAACGAGCAATGCCCTCGCAAGAACATCAAAAAGATCCTGAAGACAGCCTGATGATTTACCTGGCTAAGGCGTGGGCGAACGCAAATGGCGGGAGAATATGGCTGCAGGCAGTGGAAAAATTAAAAATGGCAAGAAGCAACGAAACCATAGAAGATAAAATACTATTTAATGCATCTGAGGAGGAATTTCTAAAGCATGATGAAACGAAGATGGAACATTTGAGATGGCGCCAATTAGAACTATATATATTATGCGAAAGAGCCGCATGGCATTTAACAAAAAGTCTTAATCAGCACAATCAAAGCCATGCCCACCTAGAAGTTGACGAGGATATTTATGATATTGATGAATCGTGTACAAAATTATTAATAGAACCCCAAATCGAATGGGATAAATTAGAGGCAGCAGTTACTGATTGGTATCTAAAAACAAAGAAAAAAACATCCTTTAAAATACCAAACGCTTTAGAAGCAAATATCCACAGGGAATATGCTTCCGTTCAATATTATGAGTGGGAGCAAACAAGTGGAATTAGTAAAACAAATATCTCCATGGTTGAAGAAGAAAAAATATCAGATAAGAAAGGCATTAATGAAGCAACTACAGAAAAAATAAAACTGACATGGGCCGATTTAGAAGACGAAGAACTAGATAATAAAAAAGCCAGTATAAAAATTCAGCACTGGATCAAAGAAAATAAAAACAAAATTAGCAAAACGTTAGGTGAGATAGAAAAAGCACTAAAGATACCTTCACGCAAAGCGGCAGAACAACATAAAAATGGGGAAGGAAGCCCATTTCCAATACAACTTGCATATAGTAAAGATTATCACTTTGAAAAGCTAGCGATGGTAGAACTCGGACAAAAAGGAAGAGGTAATTCTGCAAGATATCGCGTAATAAAAACAAATAAATAATTATATAAAGTATTATTTAGTTATCACCGCGACTGGCTGTGATTTATTAAGCCAGCGCATGGCAGAAACAGGATTAACCAAATAGCGCTTACGTTCTGCAGAGAGAGAAGATCTGTCCATGTAATCAATGCCAGAACGCAAAACGCCACCATTAATCTGAGCGACAAGCCAATCCCTACCACAATGTAAGTAACGAGTTGCCTCCAGAAGGGGAACAAAGTGATCCGGGATTTTGCTATTAGCTAGTCTTGAAACGTCTGCCTTTATTTCATCAAGTTTCAGCACAACATCTTTAAGCGTTGCTGAGATATAAACCAATTTATCCATGAGCGTAGTACTTGTAAGTCTTATTTAATATTATATCAGCTATTAATACAGAAGGAAGGGAAACAAAATATCAAAACTAGTCTGAATCAAAATGAGATAACACTATACAAAACCTTTACATGCCGAATTGAGGATAGCGCTACCTGAGGGGTCTCACATCCCCTAACCGATTCAAGTTGTGCAGAGAAAAAAAATAAACCATGGGTGCCTTTATTAAGTAACTAATTAAGCAATAACTTGTTAACTGACGGGGTCAAATCTTGGCAGCCATTACTGGCGTAAGTCCAAGGCTGCTTAATAGCAGCAGCTCTAACCGTATCATTTATCTATCATGAACTTATCTGCACTTTTTTCTAGCCTCATTCCTGAAATTCACTTCTTTAAAGATGATGAGCACAGATTTAATCTAGGTGCAACCTGGGTCGATAACGAAGGATTAAAGGATTATCACAACCTAGAGCTTCGTTATGTAAGAAATTCTGAACGCCTTGCGCTAATCAATGGCTCACCACAACCTGATGGTAGTTGGGCTTATGTGGAAACAGAAGGCCTCATTCACAGGATAAGTGCTGATCGTGCTCAGGCTTTTATGGAGAAGACTCATGAACAAGCAACGATTATGTGTGGAATGATTGATCGATTAAGAGAAGCTGGTGCTCTTGATCCTGTAATAGGGACAGGAGCAACACCAGCATAATCAATGCAATAGATCAATAGATAAGTCTTTTAGAAATAAGAGTCTTGATCTAATCGGCTCCCCCATTGCACTAGTGGGTGGGGGGGTCTTTTTTATGCACTCAATCACGTAATTACCAATGAATGATCCTCCATCCAAGGCAGATGAAATCTCTGCAATACGAAGACTTGCGCTGATGCTAGGTCCAAAGTCCTATCTAGGTCCGTGGCTCACAGCATCTCTGCCGTTCCTTCAGGACTCAATCAAATCAGATCTGAGTCCCCTATCAGCTGAACAACTGTATCAACAATCAACAGCTGACAGGAACGCTGCACTTGCTCTAAGGCAAGAGGCAGAGAAAAGTGCAAGAAAAATCTTGGATTCAGCCAGGCAGAAAGCTGATGTATTGCAGCAGCAAGCAACAGCAGAAGCAGAAAGAATCACCAGTCGCGCGTGGCAAGCAATCAGGCTCGCCGTGAAAGAACTGGAAACCTGATCACAAATTCACCTAATTCACAATCAAACAAAATGACAAACACAAACAAATCAGCATCCCTGCAACAGCAGGAAAATGAACAAACCCAACTGTGGTATGGAAGCGCATTTCTAGGATGGAAACACCCCAGAAAGGTCGCCTATATCAATAGACACACACAACTGGAGGACAATTGTCTTTACTTCTGGAACCACAAAGATGGCATTCCAGAGGCTGCGGTAACACAGGATTTTGTCTTCCTGCTGGAAGATATCTATGTTGAGGTACGCGGCGAATTTAAAGCGCAAAAACTAATAATAGATATTGATCTTGGTGAAGATGGTCCAATCCGACTGATCACAGGTATCAACACTAGCTGTGCACAGTCGATAGTCTCATCCCTATGCGCCCTATCTCCGGCCTTAATTAGATCACCGCTGGAGCTAAAACTGCGCCCGGGCAAAAGCCCCGGAGTAGTAAAGGCTGCACTTTATGTAGATAAAGAATGGGTAGATGGTCGCCCGTTATGCCGAGACGAAGCAGGTAAGCAAATACCTACTTCTGATCTATTACAAGAAGTACAGACACTGCTTAAACATTCAATAGGAGTAGAGCAACTACCCCACCAACTAAGGAAAAACATGATGTAATCGAAAACTAATCAAACAAAACTGGAACCCACCAGAAACTTACTAAATAGTTATCTGGCAAGGAGCAAAAAACCCTTGGTGTAATAGCCAGGGGTTTTTTGTATGTTCGTTCAAATCAAACTGGGTTCCCTGGCCTCACAATTAAGTGGGGTCTTTACTTTCGTCCGGTATTTACCGGCTTAATTTGATGGCACATCAATTTTCATCAGGCGTATTCTGCTACAACAAACCAGCTTGGCATAAGCTAGGTTTAGTGGTAGATGGAACATTACCAGCAAGAGTAGCCTTTAGCCTAGCTAAAGCTGATTTTATAGTTGAAGGAAGAGCCGTATACGATCAAGACCTTAGAACGATTCCTGGTTATCAAGCTATTACTCGACTAGATAATGGTCGAACATTATCTGTAATGACAAGTTCATACACACCGATTCAAAATGAATCATTGATTCAAATAGCAGAAGCACTCCACGAAGATATAAATCTAGATGCAGTATGCGTCCTAGAAGAAGGGAAAAGAGTAACCTTCACGGCTCAAATAATTGGAGCAGAAGGGGATGTAGTACCAGGGGATCCGTTACGTCAATACCTAATCGGCTGTACCTCCCATGATGGATCGATACCATTTCAACTATTGTTTTCTCCAATACGGGTGGTATGCCAAAACACCCTGTCAGCAGCTCTCGGTTTGGCGAATAAACAACATTATAGTGATAACAGCATACGCATAAGGCATACTAAGAACGCGGCTAGCCTTATAGATAGGTTGCCAGGATTAATTGATCTAAAACGCAAAAGATTTATTAATGGCTTAGATGAATTAAAACATATGGCACATACTCCATGTAATCTGTTGCAATTTAGAAATTACATATCAAATGTATTTTACGATCAATTGCAAGGTACAGTAAATGATTCAAGGGGAAACAAAAATACTGCAAGGCCTAAAGTACTGGAAGATCTACCAGCTTGGTCTAGCCTTCTACTGAAGTATGAAGGCGGAGCCATTGGCTCAGATATCCCTGGTAGTAGAGGAACAGCATGGGCTGCTTATCAAGCAGTAACGGAATATATAAGTCATGAATCTGGGAGAACTAAAGATCCAGTAGAAGCAGCTAGAAAAAGATTTGAGTCTATGTACTTTGGACAAGCAGCAGAAACATTAAACAAAGCTCACCAGAAAGCTTTGCTAATCTAAACAATAAGCTACCAGTCATATAGTACCTTTAAAACGTACTCAAAAGAGAACGAGGTCGGCGAGAGTTCTCGCTGACCTTTCCCAATCCAAAACTATGGTACTATTGAACAAAAAATTTATCTACGACAATGCCCAAGAACAAATTTGCAAGGCTATTGTTAATTTCAACTTTCATAGTACAAATAAATATATCAACAGCTGTATTAGCACAGGCAGCTCAAGCAACGTACAAAGTGAGGCTCTC
>Ga0214917_10006910_pt1 | contig 11651 bp, 10 predicted proteins | sample LL_1208_BB_MetaG_FD_177983 | JGI IMG/M metagenome (GOLD analysis project Ga0214917, IMG submission 177983) | Freshwater microbial communities from Lake Lanier, Atlanta, Georgia, United States - LL_1208_BB | ecosystem: Environmental > Aquatic > Freshwater > Lake | place: USA: Georgia | collected...
TTAGGACATAAGACTTTTAGATGGAATCCAAAAATGAAGAAATTTATTTTTGGAGAAAAAAATTCAATTCATATTATTGATTTACTGCAAACAGTAAAATTATTGAATAACGCAATGCTAGAAATGCACAAATGTGTAGCTTCTGGCGGTAAAATATTATTCGTTTCAACAAAAAAACAAGCAAGTGAGTTAATTGCAGAAGTCGCTAAAGAAACAGGACAATTTTTCGTAAATCACAGATGGCCAGGTGGAATGTTGACAAACTGGAAGACTATTAGCAATTCAATTAGAAGATTAAAAAAATTAACTGAAGAGCTTAATAAGGAAAACAAAGGTTTTACAAAAAAAGAACTTATTAAGATGAGTCTTGAGCGTGACAAACTTAACAGATCATTAGGAGGAATTGTTGACATGCGAGGCGTTCCTAATATGTTGTTCGTTATTGATACTAACATCGAGTCTTTAGCTATAGCAGAAGCTAAAAAGTTAAAAATTCCAATTGTTGCAGTTGTAGATAGTAATTCTAATCCCGAAGATATTGATTTTCCAATTCCAGGAAATGATGACGCTAGAAGATCTATTAATCTTTATTGTGATTTAGCTAAAAAAACTATTTTAGATGCAAAACAAAATATTAAAATAGTTGAGTCTATTGAAGAAGAAAAGCCTAAAAAAGCTACTAAAGAAACTTCAAAAGTTAAAATAAAAAAAGATTCTGAAAACAAAGAAGAAGCTTTAAAGAATTAAAAGTTTATTCAATGTCTGATAATTTAGCAAAAGTTAAAGAACTTAGAGAATTAACGGGAGCAGGGATACAGGACTGCAAAACAGCTTTATCAGAAAATAATTTTGATATCGAAAAATCTATTGAATATTTAAGAAAAAAAGGAATTACCAAAGCTGCAAAGAAATCATCACGTGATGCTGCTGAAGGCCTAGCGGTTATTGCATCTAATAATTCAAAAGCTTGTATATTAGAAGTAAACTCAGAAACTGATTTTGTTGCAAAAAATAATGAGTTTATAAATTTTTGTTCAGAAATTTCAAAAATAGCTTTGGCTAATAATTATAATTTAGAAACTCTTTTAAATGCCAAAATTAACAATAGTTTAATAAAAGATGAGTTGGTTAATTTAATAGCTAAAATTGGTGAGAATATAAAAATTAGAAGAATTGCTTATCTAGAAAATGCAAATGGGATTGTAGCAAATTACATTCATAATCAACAAAATGAAAATATGGGTAAAATTGGGGTTATTATTTCAATTGATTGCCAAAACAAAAATAAAGAAGTTTTAGATTTTTCAAGAAAAGTTTGCATGCATATTGCGGCCATGTCTCCAATGTCTTTAGGTGAGAAAGACTTAAGTGTTGATTTTATTAATAAAGAAAAAGAAATTTTAAAGGAAGAACTTAGAAATCAGGGCAAAAAAGATGATATGATTGATAAAATTTTAGTTGGAAAATTAAAAAAAGTTATATCAGATAATACACTAATGGGTCAAAAATGGATCCACAATCAAGATATTACAGTAGAGCAAGCTGTTAATGATTTTGGTAAAGAAATTAAGCAGAATTTGATGATTAAATCTTTTATAAAATATAAAGTTGGCGAAGGAATTGAAGTTAAAAAAACTGATTTTAATGAAGAAGTAAAATCATTAGCAGGAGCTTAAAATGATTATAAAAAAAATTGAAGAAAGAATGAACTTATCATTAAGTTCGTATGGAAAAGAGTTATCTACCGTCAGAACTGGTAGGGCCAATCCTAAGATGTTAGACGGCGTAAGAGTTGAGGTATACGGGCAAAAAATGCCAATTAGTCAGCTAGCTACAGTTTCTATTCCAGAGCCACAAATGATTAATGTTCAGGTTTGGGATAAGGCAAATGTTTCAGCAGTAGATCAAGCAATAAGAACATCAGATTTAAATTTAAATCCATTAGTTGATGGTCAATTATTAAGAATTGCAATACCAAAACTGACAGAAGAAAGAAGAAAAGAGCTAATTAAAGTTTTAAAAACCATAGCTGAAAAAGCTAAAGTTGCCATAAGAAATATTAGAAGAGACTCATTAGAGGAATTAAAAAAAGAACAGAAAGATAAAAATTTAAGTGAAGATGATCTAAAAAAAAATTTCAATGAAGTTCAAAAAATTACTGATCTAAAAATTGCAGAGATTGATAAAAAATTAAGTGAAAAAGAAGTTGAAATATTAAAAGTATGATCTCGCCATCCCACATCGCCATCATAATGGATGGTAATGGTCGTTGGGGTTTAAAAAAATATAACGATAGAAACAAAGGTCATTACTATGGACTATTAAATATAAATAAAGTTATTGAACATTGCATTAAAATAAAAATTAAATATTTAACTCTTTATACGTTTTCGACAGAAAATTGGAATAGACCTAAAAAAGAAATCGATTACCTTTTTTTTTTATTTAAATATTTTTATAAAAAAAATTTTAATAAATTAAATAAAAATAATATTCAAATTAAATTTATCGGTGATTTAAAAAATATTCCAAAAGATTTAAAAATTATTATAAGAAAGATCGAAGATAAGACTAAAAATAATGATGCTATTACTGTAATTTTTGCATTTAATTACGGGGCAAAATCAGAATTGGTAAATGCTTTCAAAAATATAATAAAGAATAAAAATAAAGTTAATGAAATTAATGAAGAATTGATCAATAATAATTTATATACAAATAATATCCCTGATCCTGATATTCTTATACGCACTGGAGGAGAAAAAAGGCTTAGCAATTTTTTATTATGGCAACTTTCATATGCAGAATTATTTTTTATTAATAAAAATTGGCCAGACTTTAATTTTTTTGATTTAAAAAAAGTAATTAAGGCTTTTGGAGTTACTAAAAGAAAATTTGGCGGATTAAATGAGTAATTTTACTAAAAGATTTATTATTTCTTTATTAGCTTTTCCACTAATTTATATTCTTCTTTATCAAAAATATTTATTTAACATATTAATTATTATTACATTTTTGTTTTGTATTTATGAGTGGGTAAATCTATTTAGTAAAAAAGGCCTACTTTTTATTTTTGGTCTAATTATTTTAGTAATTTTTCTTATCTCAATATTAAGGATTTATAATTTTAGTGAATTTAATCTAAAATTTTTATGGTTAATTCTCATCACCTGGTTGACTGATATTGGTGGATATATTTTTGGAAAATTATTTGGCGGCCCTAAGCTAATTAAAATTAGCCCAAATAAGACCTGGTCCGGATTAGTTGGATCAATTATTTTAAGTCAATTTGCATTTTTAATTTTTTTTTTAGATCCTAATTATAAATTTAGTATTTCAATATTATTAGCTCAGTTTATTTTATCAATTTCAGGACAAGTCGGAGATATAATGATGTCCTACGTAAAACGTATAAACAATAAAAAGGATACGTCTAATTTGATTCCTGGCCATGGTGGTTTTTTAGATAGGGTAGATGGATTAATTTGGATAATGATATTTGGAAATTTTTTAATTCAATGAAAAAAAAAATTTGTATTTTAGGTTCTACAGGTAGCATTGGTATTTCTACTTTAGAAATTTTATCTAAAGATAAAAAGAATTTTGAAGTTGTATTATTGAGCGCTAACCAAAATTTTAAATTATTATTAAAACAAGCAAAAGAATTTAAACCGAAATATATTTATGCAAATAATATTTTTTTGGAAAATAAAATTAAATATTTTTGCAAAATTAATAAAATTATAATTATTAATGACCTTAACTCATTAAAAAAAATTAAATTTGATATTACAGTATCGGCTATTTCAGGAATTGCTGGCTTATTACCAACAATTAATATTATTAAATTTTCAAAAAAAATACTAATAGCTAATAAAGAAAGTATTATTTGTGGATGGAAATTTATTTCAAAGGAACTTAAAAAATATAATTGTACTTTTGTACCAATAGACTCTGAGCACTTTTCGATTGCAAAGTTAATTGAAAATAAAAGTAAAAATTTAATTAAAAAAATCTATTTATTAGCATCAGGTGGTCCTTTCTTTAGAAAATCTATTAATTTAAAAAAAGTTACACCTACTCAAGCTGCAAAACATCCAAATTGGAAAATGGGTAAAAAGATATCAATTGATTCTGCAAATTTAATGAACAAAGTACTTGAGGTTATAGAAGCATCTTTAATTTTTAAACTCCCAATCAATAATTTTAAAATAATGATTCATCCACAATCATTAATTCATGCAATTGTCGAATTACAAAACGGCCTTACCTCAATGCTTTATCATAAAAACGATATGAAAATTCCAATAGCTAATTCTTTATATGAAAATTCATTTTTAAGTAAGGAGCTAGATAAAAATCTTTTCTTAAAAAAAGATTTTTCTTTTTACGAACCTAGTAATAAAAATTTTCCTGCAATCAAAATCTTAAAATTAACTAATGTTCTAAATGAAACGGGTTTTATTATAATTAATATCCTAAATGAAATTTTAGTAGAAAAGTTCTTGAATAAAAGGATACTTTTTACTGATATAGTGTATAAATTGCTTAGTATTTTAAATTCAAAAGCTATTAAAAATTACTTAAAAAATAACAGGATTCAACATATAAATGACGTTTTTAAAGCATATAATTTTTGTAGGAGTTTAGTAGTTTGATTAGATTTTTTGTACTATTTTTTTTTATATTAACGACAATTTCTTTTGCTGAAATTAAAAAAGTTAATATTGTTGGAAACTCTAGAGTTAACTCTAATACCATCGAAACATTAGTAGATAAAAAAATAACTAATGTTGATTCAATTTTTATTAATAATTTAACAAAAAAAATTTATGATACAGAATTTTTCTCTGATGTAAAAATTTCTTATAACCAAGATACTTTAACAATAACAGTCGTAGAAAATCCAATTATAAATTTTTTTTACATTAACGGGGTTAAAGACTCCGATCTAGATCAGATTAATAAAATTATAACTCTTAAAGAAAATAGTATTTTTTCAACTTCAAAATTAAAAAAGAATATTGAAGACACTAGAGAGTTTTTAAATGCTTCAGGCTACTATCAAGCGACAATTATACCTGAAGTTATAAAAATTGATAACAACCAAGTTAATTTAATAATTAACATTGATAAAAAAGATATTTCTAAAATCAAGAATATATATTTCATTGGAAACAAATATTTTAGTAATAGCCAATTGCTTGATGTTATTACTTCAAAAGAAGATTCATGGTGGAAGCTTTTTACCTCTTCTGCTCTGAGTGAACAAAGAGTTGAATATGATAAGCAACTCTTAAAAGATTTTTATAAAAATAAAGGATTTTTTGAAGCTCAAATTGAAAGTGCCTTTGCTAGTGTAGATAAAAGTAATAACTTTTCCCTAACTTTTTCTATTAATTCTGGAAAAAAGCACAAATTTGGAGATTTTGAAATTAAAACATCAGCCGCAACATTTAAGGACCAAGATGTTAATGAGATTAAAGCATTTTCAAGTAAATTATTAAAAAATGAGATCTATTCAACCGACATATTAAATAAATTAAATAGGCAAGTTACAAGTTACCTAGAGTCAAAAAAATACAGCAATTTTGAAATTAACATTCAAGAATTGAAAAAAAGCGAAGATTTAATTAGTATTGCTTTGCAACTTAGTGAGGGTCAAAAAGTACTTATAGATAAAATAAACATTCAAGGAAATACAATCACTGAAGAAAAAGTAATTAGAGATAGCTTAGTATTAGCGGAAGGGGATTATTTAAATTCAACTAAAGTTAAAAAATCAGTAGATAATATTAAATCAAGACAACTTTTTAGTAAAGTTGACTATAAAGTCGTTGATTCTGAGAAGAAAAATTTTAAAGATTTTAATTTATTCGTAAAAGAACAGCCCACTGGCAGCATAAGTGCCGGAGTTGGTTATGGAAGTAATGGCGGATTATTCGAGGCATCTATTAATGAAAGAAACTTTCTTGGAAAAGGAATAAATCTTAATTTTACTGGAACACTAGCAACGGAGGAAATTAAAGGAGAGTTTTCTTATGTAGATCCAAATTTTAAGCAGTCAGAAAAAGAATTAGCAGCATCTCTTTTTTCAATAAGAGATGATTATAGTAATTCTGGTTATCAAAATAAAAGAGCTGGTACTAAATTTGCAACTAAATATGAAATTTATGAAGATCTATTCTTTAGACCTAATATTGGAATTCAGTACGACAAACTAGAAATCACAGGAGCAGCATCAAATTTGTTAAAAAGTAGAGCTGGAAATTTTACAACTTCTTCAGTTGGTTATAATTTTTTAATTGATAAAAGAGACTCAAAATTTAACCCAACCTCTGGATCATTGTTTTATTTTGATCAAAATATAGCAACTTTTATTAGTGATATTCCAACTTTGCAAACAGGCGTTGGTACAACTTTATATAAAGAACTTTTTAGTGAAAAGTTTATCGGATCAGCTAAAGCAAGATTAGCTAATGTTACAGCTTTTGATAATAAGGATGCTAAATTATCCGATCGTATATTTGCATCTACTAGCGATCTACGAGGTTTCGAGCCTAGAGGAGTAGGACCCGTTGATAGCAGGGATCACGTTGGAGGAAATAATTTGGCTACACTGAGTTTAAAATCTACTTTTCCAAATCCAATTCCTGAAAGTTTAAGAGCAAACTCGTTTCTTTTCTTGGATGTCGGAAATGTTTGGGGAGTTGATTATTCTAGCTTAATTTCTGATAGTTCAAAAATTCGATCGTCAACTGGGATAGCCCTTGATATAGTTAGTCCTATTGGTCCATTAAGTTTTACTTATAGTATTCCTTTATCAAAAGCATCGACGGATAAAGAGCAAAATTTTACATTTAATATCGGTTCAAGTTTTTAAATTTATTTTAAATTTGTAATGAAGGATTTTTTTTTTAAAAAAGTAAAAAAGTATATTTTGCTTAAAGAAGTATTCAGTATCTGTAAAAACTCACAAACTCTAAATTCTGATAAAAAAATTTTAGGAGTTAATAATTTAGTTGAGGCTAGTGAAAATCAAATTACTTTTTTTAATAATCTTAATTACGAAAAACAAGCGCTGAAATGTAGAGCATCCGCATGCATAGTTAGTTCAAAAACTGAAAAATATTTAAATAAAAATGTAATTCCAATTATTTCAAGTAATCCTTTGATCGATTTTTACAAAGTAGTTAGTCTTTTTTATCCAAGTTCCTCTTTAGATAGTGAAGAGGTAAATCCTCAAACTAATAAAAGTAAATTTAAAAAAAGAAATATTTCTGTAGGAAAGAACTGCCTAATCGATAAAACTGCCGTAATTGGTGAAAATACTATCATTGGTAACAATGTTATTATTAAATCTAATGTTCATATTGGACGAAATTGTAAAATTGGTTCTAATATTATTATTGAGAATTCATTGCTTTGCGACAATATAATTATAAAATCTGGAACTTTAATTGGACAAACAGGCTTTGGTTTTAGTTTTGAAAACAATAAAAGAATTAAATTTCCTCATATTGGAAGAGTTATTATTGAAAATAATGTTCAGATAGGATCCTTTTGTACTATAGATAGAGGATCATTGTCAGACACTGTGATTGGCGAATTTAGTTCTGTTGATAACCAAGTGCAAATTGCTCATAATGTTAAAATTGGAAACTTTTGTATGATTGCTGCTCAATCAGGAATTGCTGGTAGCACAACAATTGGCAATAATGTTCAGATAGGGGGGCAAGCTGGCATTTCTGGACATTTAATTATTGGTAACAATGTTAAGATCGGAGGAAAAAGCGGTGTGGTTGACCATATTAAAGATGGTCAAGTAGTTATGGGATACCCAGCTAGAAGTATACGAGATTTTATAAAGGATAAAAAATGAAAAATTTAAAAAAAGAAATTAATACAGAGGAAATTGAAAATTTAATACCACATAGAAAACCATTTCTTTTAATTGATAAATTAATTGAAATTGTTCCGATGATTTCTGCAACTGGCGTAATGAATATAAAAAAAAATGATTTTTTTTTTAATGGTCATTTCCCAGGTCAACCAGTGATGCCAGGTGTATTAATAGTAGAGGCATTTGGTCAAAGCGCAGCAGCGTTAACAGCTTACAGTATAGATCCTGAAATTGTAAAAAATAAACTTGTTTATTTAATGACAGTGAATAATGCCAGATTTAGAAACCCTGTAATGCCGGATTGTCAATTGATGCTTAAAGTTGAGGCAATACGATCGAAAGGGAAGGTATGGAAGTACAAAGGCGTTGCTACGGTAGGAGATAAAATTATGGCTGACTCAGAATGGATGGCTACAATAGTTGATAGAAAAGAATAATGATAAGCGATAAAGCAATTATTGATAAAAATTTTAAAATTGAAAGTTCAATAGAAGTTGGTCCATTTTCCGTTATCAGTAAAGACGTAAAAATTGGTAAAAATACAAAAATACATTCTCATGTCGTTATAACAGGAGATACTAATATTTCTGAAGACTGTGAAATTTATTCTTTCGCTTCAATTGGAAGCAATCCTCAAGATCTTAAATTTAAAGGTGAAAAAACTAAATTAGTCATTGGAAAAAAAAACAAAATTCGAGAATACGTTACTATCAACCCAGGCACTGCTCACGGAGGCGGTTTAACAACGATTGGGGACAATTGTTTATTTATGATCTCTTCACATGTTGCTCATGATTGCAAAATTGGAAATAATGTTATCCTCGCAAACAATGTAGCTCTAGCTGGGCATGTAGAAATAGATGACAATGTGATAATAGGTGGGAATTCTGCTGTTCAACAATTTACCAGAATTGGCAAATTTGCAATGATTGGCGGGATGACTGGTGTTGAAAAAGATGTAATTCCTTTCGGACTTGCAACTGGCAACAGATCTCATTTGGAAGGAATAAATATTATTGGTTTAAAACGTGCAGGTTACTCAAATGATGAGATTAATGCATTAAATGATGCTGTTAAATTGATTTTTTCTAATGATATTTTAAAAAATGGAATTGAAAATGCAAAAAAATTAGCAAATTTTAGAACAGTAAATGAAGTAATTAAATTTTTAGAAAAGAGTGATAAACGACCAATTTGCAGACCATTAAAATAAATGCTTGGAATAATAGCTGGCGAAACTAGTTTACCTAAATATTTAATAAATAAATTAATTAAAAATAATTATAAATTCCTAATTTTAGATTTAACAAAATCAAATAATTTTAAAAAATATGCTAACTCATATAGTTTAAAAATAACTCAACTTGGTAAAGCAATTTCAATTTTAAATAAAAATAATTGTAAAAAAATTATTTTTATCGGAAAAGTAAAAAGACCTGAAATTTCTTTATTAAAATTCGACAAAAAAGTCTTTTTTTATTTACCTAGATTATACTCTGCGTTTAAGAAAGGTGATGGAAGTATATTAAAAGAGATAATTAAAATTTTTAATGAAAACAAAATTAAAGTTTTAAATAGCATGAAATTTACCCCAGAATTAGTTTTTAATGAAAAAAATATTAATAATATAAAAGTTAGCAACTTAGATAAAACAAGTATTAATAAAGGAATTCAAATTATTAAAACTATGAGTAAGTTTGATGTCGGGCAGTCCGTTGTTATTAATAACGGTTATGTTCTTGCAATAGAAGGACCAGAAGGCACAGATGAAATGATTAAAAGATCAGCCTATTTATCAAAAAAATTAAAATTAAAAAATAAGTCAATTTTAATTAAATTTCCAAAAGCTGGACAAGACTTAAGAGTTGATCTACCAACCTTAGGCTTAGATACTGTAAAAAATTGTATCAAAGCAAATATAAAAGGTATTGCAGTTAAAAGATCCCAAAATATTATCTTAGAAAGAGATAAAATTTTTAATTTAACGAAAAAAAATAATTTTTTTATTATTTCTTTATAATTTGCAAAAAAAAATATTTATTATTACAGGTGAATCTTCAGGCGATAAAATCGCCTCATATATAATTAATCATATTAAAAAAAAAAAATTTAATATTGAATTTTTAGCTATTGGTGGTGAAAATATTAAATCCCAAGGAATTAATTGCATATTCGATATTAAAGATATCGCTTTTATGGGCTTTGTTGATGTTTTAAAAAATATTTTTTTTATAAAAAAAAAATTTGATTTTACAGTAAAAAAAATTCTTGAATTTAAACCTGATATAATTTTTTCAATTGATAGTCCTGATTTTTCATTTCGTGTATTAAAAAGAATAAAAAATACTAATTCTCATATTAAAACAATACATTTAGTTGCTCCTCAAGTATGGGCATGGAGAGAGAACAGAAAAAATTTTTTAAATAAGTTTATTGATCATTTACTTTTACTTTTTCCTTTTGAAAAAAAATATTTTGACGGGGTTGTAAAAAATTCATTCGTTGGACATCCATTTTTTGATTTTTCTGTTTTTAAAACAAATGAAATAAAACAATCAAATAATAATTATTTTACACTGTGCCCGGGCAGTCGAAATTCAGAGTTAAAAATATTTATGCCTATATTTATTGAAGTAATGAGAAAAATAAATTTAAATTCTAATTTTATTTTTCATTTTCCAACTATTGAAAATAATAAAAATTTAATTACTAATTATTTACGAAAATCTGGGATTAGTAACTTTATAATTACTACAACTGAAAGCGATAAAAATTTTTATATTCAAAATTCAATTTTAAGTGTTTCTAAATCAGGAACAATCACACTTGATATTTGTAAAAATAAATGTCCACTGGTTGTTGTCTACAAAACATCTTGGTTGAACTATTTGTTAATTAAACCTTTTATTAAGATAAAATTTGGAAATATTTTAAATATTATTGCTCAGAAAGAAATAATACCTGAATTAATTCAAGAAAAATGCAATTCAGATGTTATTTACAAAAAAGTTAAAGAATTTATAGATGATGAAACATTAAGAAATGAAGTAGTCGCGCAATATACTAAAATTTTAGAGACAATAATTGTTCCTGATAGTCTTGAAAAAATATCGAATTATATTGTTGAGTAATATTTATCTTTTATTGATATCTAAAAAGTCTCTTTTAGTTGATCCGGCGTATAATTGTCGAGGTCTATTTAATTTATTACTTGGATCAGAGTACATTTCTTTCCAATGAGCAATCCATCCAGACGTCCTTGCAACAGCAAATAGAACAACAAACATTTCAGTTGGAAAACCCATAGCACTAAGTGTTATTCCAGAATAAAAATCTATATTAGGGTATAGTTTTTTTTGAACAAAATAGTCATCATTTAGAGCAATTTTTTCAAGTTCTATAGCTATTTTTAATAACTCATCATCTTTTTTTCCCAAAGCCTCAAGCACTTCATGACAAGCTTTTTGCATAACCTTGGCTCTAGGATCATAGTTTTTATACACTCTGTGTCCAAATCCCATCAATCTAAAATTGTCATTAGGATCTTTTGCTCGCTTTATATATTCAGGAATATTTTTGACACTTCCAATTTTTTTTAACATGTTTAATGCCGCCTCATTAGCACCACCATGTAATGGCCCCCAAAGTGCAGAAAAACCAGCAGCAACAGATGCAAATGGATTAACAGCTGAAGAAGCAGCTAGTCTTACAGTTGAAGTAGATGCGTTTTGCTCATGATCCGCATGAA
>Ga0214917_10006911_pt1 | contig 11650 bp, 9 predicted proteins | sample LL_1208_BB_MetaG_FD_177983 | JGI IMG/M metagenome (GOLD analysis project Ga0214917, IMG submission 177983) | Freshwater microbial communities from Lake Lanier, Atlanta, Georgia, United States - LL_1208_BB | ecosystem: Environmental > Aquatic > Freshwater > Lake | place: USA: Georgia | collected...
TCGTGCCGTACCGCGAGCTGTCCTTCGTGATCGCGGCGAGCTGGTCCTCGTAGATCATCTTCGACTCGTAGAAGAGCCGGCCGATGAGCGTGCTCTTCCCGTCGTCGACGCTGCCGCAGGTGATGAACCGCAGGAGCTCCTTGCGCTCGTGCTGCGCGAGGTACTCGTCGATGTCGGTGGCGATGAGCGCTGATTGGTGTGACATGATTTGATTCTTGGTGCTCCTCGGACGTCGCTCGTGACGCCGGCTCGGGGTTGCCCGTGCCAATCGCGTCGGACGCTCCCTTCGGGCATCCTGCCCTCCGGTCGCTCGGAGGAAACCTCGCTTTCGCCCTCCGGGCTGCGCTCGGTTTCCTACGCCGTCTCGATTGGCACGGGCAACCCCTCGCTGAGTTCTCAGGAGATACGGGAAATGCCTAGGGGTTCGTTACGATTGACGTAGCAAGCATCCTCGCGCACGTGCCGTTCAGCGGCCGCGGAGCGGTCCGCTGCAACGGCAGGAGCCGACGCCACCTCAGAAATAGCCCTCCTTCTTCTTTTTCTCCATCGAGCCCGCCTCGTCGCTGTCGATGAGGCGGCCCTGCCGCTCCGAGAAGGTCGTGAGCAGCATCTCCTGGATGATCTCGGGAAGCGTGGTGGCGCTCGAGTCGACCGCGCCCGAGAGCGGGTAGCAGCCGAGCGTGCGGAAGCGCACCCGCCGCAGCTCGGGCTTCTCGCCGGGCTCGAGCGGCAGGCGGTCGTCGTCCACCATGATCATGACGCCGTCGCGCCACACGATCGGACGCTCGGCCGCGAAGTAGAGCGGCACGATCGGGATCTTCTCGAGGTGGATGTACTGCCAGACGTCGAGCTCGGTCCAGTTGGAGAGGGGGAAGACGCGGATGCTCTCCCCCTTGCGGACCTTCGTGTTGTAGAGGTTCCACAGCTCGGGCCGCTGGTTCTTGGGATCCCAGCGGTGGAACTCGTCGCGGAACGAGAAGACCCGCTCCTTGGCCCGGCTCTTCTCCTCGTCCCGCCGCGCGCCGCCGAAGGCGGCGTCGAAGCGGTGCTTGTCGAGCGCCTGCCTCAGGGCCTGCGTCTTCATCACGTCGGTGTGCACCTTGCTGCCGTGCGTGATCGGGTTGACGCCGGCGGCCCGCCCCTCCTCGTTGACGTGGATGATGAGCTTGAACCCGAGTTCGTTGGCCACGTACCCGTCCCGCATGCGGTACATCTCCTGGAACTTCCAGGTCGTGTCGATGTGCATGAGCGGAAACGGGGGCTTCGCTGGAAAAAACGCCTTCTCAGCGAGGCGGAGCATCACCGCCGAGTCCTTGCCGATGGAGTAGAGCATCACCGGGTTTTCAAACTCGGCGGCCACCTCCCGGATGATGTGGATGCTCTCGGCCTCGAGCTGGCGGAGGTGGGTGAGCGAGTAGGACGTCATCTGTGTGTCGGCGTGGATGGAGGCAAGTGGCCTACTGTACCGATCCCCTGAAAAACGCGTCCATGGCGGTTCCCCGCCACTGCACCCGGGGATCGGCGCCTGTCACTGTAGACTGGTCGGCATGCGGCGGAAGCCGTTGGGAGGCCCGAATGGTGAAACGAAACATGGCGGAACGAAACATGACGGACCCGAGCGTGACGGCACGAGCCTCCACGGACTCGATGCCGAGAAGCATGACCAGCGCGTCGTCGTCGAACCGGTCCGCCTCTGCCCCGCGCGGGCGGCGGAGGTCCGGGCTTCTGGCGGTCGCTTTCGTGAGCATGGTCGCCGGTGTCATGGTCGGGACGGCTCCCCACCCCGCGTGGGCCCAGCCCGGTCAGGAACCGGTCGGCGTCGTTCGCAGCCGAAGGCTTCCGCTCCTGCCTCGCCGCGCCGCCCGCATGGAAGCCCGAGGTGAGATCGTCGCGGTGCCGCTCGGCCAGCCGCGGCCCGGCCCGACCGCTCCGCGACCGATGGCTCCGCCGGCCACGGGCGCCGCTCCCGCCCCGGGGCGGAGTGCCGACGCGTCGGCAACCCCGCGGGCTCCTTCGCCGTCCGGGACCCTGGCGACGACGCTTCTCGAGCGGGCCCGGGCAGCACTGCCCGGTCTGCTCGATCGCGTCCCGGCGACTCCGGCCGCGCCGGCATCGGACACGCGCGCCATCGAGCAGGCGGCGCGAATCGTGCCGGCGAATCCCCCGGCGCAGGATCCCGGGACGGACGTCTTGTCACCGGTCGCCCTCGCACCCGTGGCAGGCGACGCCGCGCGTGCGGTGCTCGTCGGTCGACCCGAGCCGTTCACCCCCGCATGGCACGACGCGTATCCCCAGGCATGGATGCCGAACGGCACCGCCGACTGGTGGCAGCAGGCGTCGGCCAGTGCCATCGATTCGAGACTCGCCCGACTCGCGAACGCGCCACGGGTCTGGACGGTGGACGGACAGATCGTCGACGCGCCGCCTCCAGCCGATGGCACCCGCAGCGTTCTCGTCGATGGTCCGACGACCGCGGCAGGGTCGGGCTGGCTCCCGCTCGGCGTCTTCGCCGCATTCGCCGCGGAGCCCGCCGCGCTCGTCACGGCGGACGCGCCGGAACCACTCGGCTGGCAGCAGCTCGCCATCGGCAGCGACGGCGCGATCCGCGGCAACCACTACGACGCCATCTCGGACGTCGTGCAGCCGATCAGCGGCCGTGTCGACCCGCGCACGCGGCTGGCGACCTGGACGATCGGCGGCGGTCGGGGCGCCCGGTTCGAGACGCCGGCCGCGACGCTGGCGGAGTCCGCGGCCCGTGCGCAGGCGACGATCGGCGGGGCTGCCCGGCCGTGGACGCTCGTGCCCCTGACCCGCCCGGCCCAGGCGGCGGTCGCCGGCGAGCCCGTCGAACTGCTCCCCACGCCGGGTCGTTAAAGCGGATGCGGATACGTGGATCGATGACGGGGCAGGCAGAGCGGACGAGGCGAAGGGGGGTCGGCGAACGCTTCCCGAGCGAGCGGCCGCTGCGGCCGGAGCGAGGAGACTATTGCCGCCCCCCGAGCCGGTACTCCACCGAGGGCGGATGCGCCCCGGGCCTGACGCCGGCCCTGCCGCCGCGGCGCCACAGTCACGCCAGCCCGTCCCGGAAGGCCTCGGCCTGGCGGCGGATCGCGCGCAACTCGGCCTTGTCCTTGCGACCGACGTTTTTCAGCTGCATCGTCATCCGCTGGTTGGACGCCAGCAGCTTCTCGTGCCTCGCGAGAAAGTCCCAGTAGAGGGTCGTGAAGGGACACGCCTCGGGACCGCTGGCGACCTTGGGGGAGTAGCGGCACGACCGGCAGGCGTTGCTCATCCTGTCGATGTAGGCCCCGGTCGCGCAATACGGCTTCGACGCCATCACGCCGCCGTCGGCGAACTGGCTCATGCCGATCGTGTTCGGCAGTTCCACCCACTCCACGGCATCGACGTAGACGGCGAGGTACCAGCGGTGAACCTCGTCCGGACGCACGCCGAGGAGCATCGCGAAGAGGCCGGTAACCATGAGTCGCTGGATGTGATGGGCGTAGCCATATTGCAGCGTCTGCGAGAGCGCGTCGCGCAGGCAGTTCATCTCCGTGGCCGCCGTCCAGTAAAAGCCGGGGAGCGGCGCGTCGGCACCGAGCGCGTTGCGCTCGGCGTATCCGGGCATGAAGTGCCAGTAGACGCCGCGCACGTACTCGCGCCAGCCGATCACCTGCCGGATGAAGCCCTCGGCCGCCTCGAGCGGCACGGCTCCCGCGCGCCACGCCCGCTCCGCACCGGCGACGACGTCGCGCGGGTCGAGCAGCTTGAGGTTCATCGCCTGCGAGAGCCGGGCATGCCACAGCCACGGCTCACCCGTCCAGATCGCGTCCTGGTACCGACCGAAGTTGACGAGGCGGTGCGCGAGGAAGTCGTCGAGGGCGGCCCGGGCGTCCTCGGGCGTGACGGGCCAGTCGAACTCGGCGAGGCTGCCCGGGTGCGAGGCGAACCGTGCCTCGACGAGCGCGAGCACCTCGCGGGTGAGCGCATCGGGCGGAAACCGGCGCGGCCGCGGCAGCGCGCCCGGCCCCGACTTCGGGAAGGCGCCGCGATTCTCGGCGTCGAAGTTCCAGCGGCCCCCGGCCGGCTCCCCGTCCTCCATGAGCACGCCGAGCGTCTCGCGCAGCGGCCGGTAGAAGTACTCCAGCCTGAGCTGCTTGCGGCCCTGCGCGTGCGCCGCGAAGTCGTCACGCGACGTGAGGAAGTGGCGATCGGGCCTGACATCGAGCGGGATCCCGGCCTCGCGCGCCGCCTCCCGGAGCTCTTCCTGAACGCGGTGCTCGCCCGGCTCGACGACGACGAGCCGGTCGGGCAGCCGCTTCGCCCTGCGTGCGGCCGCAAGGCTGCCGAGGAGGGCCGCGGCGAGCGTGGCGGGATCTTTCGCCCGCGGCGCCGCCGCGAGGGACGTGTAGTCCACCGTGATGCCGTCGGCCTCGAGGCGATCCCGGAAGTGACGCATCGCCGCGAGAAAGACGGCGATCCGCGCCTTGTGCGACCAGACGTGCGTCGACTCGCCGGCGACCTCCGCCATCCACACGCGGTCCTGGCGCGGGTCGAAGCCGTCGAAGGCCGCGCTCGTGCGATCGAGCTGGTCGCCGAGCACGAGGACGAGATGCCGCATCGACCACGCTCCTCCGACCGTGTGGGCGCAGTCTACCCCCCGCGGCCGGCGCCGGACGTGTCAGTCGCCGTTTCGGCCGACCCGTCCCAGCACCACGATCAGGAGCGTCGCGATCGGACCGAGCAGGAGCGAGAGGAGGCACCAGACCAGACCGCTCCTCCCCTTCCCCTGCGCGAGACCGGCGTTGATCAGGGCGAGCGTGCCCCAGCCGACGAAAAAGTTCGTGCGTTCGTCCATGCAGACCGCGCCTCGTTGACCGCTCCGATCGCCGCCCCGCGAGGCCGGCCGCACGGGACGAACCGGGAACCGCGTCCCCGCGGTACAACACCCCGGTCGTCGGAGCCTGCGGGGAGAGTATCGCGTGGAGTGGGCGGGGCGAGCAACGCGCGGGGGTTGGGGCATCAGCGCCCTGCTGCTGCTCGCCACGATGATCAACTACATGGATCGACAGACGCTCGCGAACCTCATTCCGCGCATCACCGCCGAATGGGGACTCACGAACGAGCAGTACGGCGACATGGAGTTCGTCTTCGGTGTCGCCTTCGCCGTGGGCTCGCTCACCTTCGGCATCCTCGCCGACCGGGTCTCGGTGCGCTGGCTCTACCCGCTCGTCCTCCTCGCCTGGTCGGGCGTGGGATTCGCCACGGGACTCACGCGCGGCCACACCTCGATGCTCGTGTGCCGCGGGCTGCTCGGCTTCTTCGAGGCGGGCCACTGGCCCTGCGCGCTGATCGTCACGCAGGCCGTGATGAGCCGCGGCGACCGCGTGATGGGCAACGGCATCCTCCAGAGCGGGGCCTCGATCGGCGCGATCCTCACGCCGCTGGTGATCCGGCTGCTCGTCGGTGACTCGACGGAGGCCGACGCCTGGCGGCTGCCGTTCTTCGTGATCGGCGCGACGGGGCTCGTCTGGGCGCTGCTCTGGCTGCGGATGGTGCCGCCCGGCCTCCTGCCGGCGGGTGGCGGCGGCACCGGCGCGCAAGGGCGGGGCCGCATCGCCGCGATCCTGGGTGAGCGACGGCTCTGGGCGCTCGTGGCGATGGTCATCGCGATCAACACGTCGTGGCAGCTCGTGCGCGCGTGGCTGCCCACGTTCCTCCAGAAGGGCCGCGGGTACACGGAGGCCGAGTCGCTCTCCTTCAACTCGCTCTACTTCGTCTTCACCGACGTCGGCTGCATCGCCGCCGGCGCCGCCACGCTCTGGCTGGTCCGCCGCGGCCACGGCATCCACGCGAGCCGCGTGCTCGTCTACGCGTGCTGCGCGCTCCTGGCGGCCCTGACGACCGTCGCCGCGATCCTGCCGGCGGGCTGGGCCCTGCTCGCCACGCTGCTGGCCGTCGCGGCCGGCACGCTCGGCGTCTTCCCCTGCTACTACGCCTTCACGCAGGAGCTGACGGTGTCGCACCTGGGCCGCGTCACCGGCCTGCTCGCCTTCGTCGGCTGGCTCGCATCGTCACCGATGCAGAAGCTCTTCGGCGTCGTCGCGGACCGCACCGGAAGCTACGACCTCAACCTCGCGGTGCTCGGCTGGGCTCCGCTGGCCGGCCTGCTCCTGTTCCTCGTGCTCTGGCCGCGCGAGCCGGCGGGTGCCTTGGAGAGCAGCCGCCCGTGACCCGCCTCCGGGCAATCGACCGGCACGCTACGGTTTCGCCGCGAGCGAGACGCGGATGATCTCCCTGTCGTTGCGGACGACGATCGCGCGGTTGGCGTAGGCGGGCGGGCACCAGACCACCTCGCGGCCGAACGCGGTGTTCGTCGGCTCGAGCAGGTGCGCCCGGTCGATCTCCTCGTAGCCGGCGGGCGAGAGCCTCGCGATGACGAGGTCGCCGGTCTCGGCGAAGAGCCAGTACCGGTGCGCCGCCGCGGCCGGACCGGGCTGCCGCACGATGAACGCCGTGGCCGACCCCTTCGGCCGGTCTCCGAACGGACCGCCGCCCGTCCAGACGATCTCTCCGGAGGGAATCGCGACCACCCGCAGGTCGCCCTTCTCGTGGAAGCCGTAGACGTGACCGTCGGCCACGAACGGCTGCACGTTCACCGCCGAGAGCCCGTGCTGCTTCTTGTTGCGCCAGACGGTCTCGGCGCCCGGGGCGTCACCGCGGAGCTTGAGGAGCAGGTTCTTGTCCTGGAACCCGCCGACGAAGAGGTGCTCGCCGACCTTCACCGGGGCCATGATGATCGAGCCGTTGTCGGCGCCGTAGGCCGCCTCCCAGAGGATCGCGCCGGTCTCCGGCACGACGGCGTAGATCCCGTCGGGCTTCATGAAGACGAGCTGCCGCACGCCGGCGTGCTCGATGATCGTCGGCGGCGAGTAGCCCTGCTCGGGGGCCGTTCCGACCCGCCAGAGCTCCTTTCCCGTCCCCTTGTCGAACGCGGCAGCGTGCGCGACGGCGGTGCCGACGACGCAGACGAGCCGGTCGCCATCGACGAGCGGATGACTGGCGTAGCCCCAGAGCGCGGTCTTCGTCGAGTAATCCTTCTTCAGGTCGCGTGCCCAGACGACGCGCCCGTCGGCAACGTCGAGACAGAGCAGATCCCCTTCGGCACCGAGCGTGTAGACGCGGTCACCGTCCACGACGGGCGTGCAGCGCGGGCCGGCCGGGTAGGAGATGGTGTAGGTCACCGGATACTCGTGCTTCCAGAGCACGTTCCCGGTCTTCTCGTCAAGGCAGAGCACCCGCTCGGTGCCGGTGGATGCCTTGCGGTCGAAGTTCGCCACCCTGACATCATCTGCCGTGACGTAGTCGGTGACGAACACGCGCCCCCCGGCCACGGCGGGTCCGGCGTACCCGCCGGCGATCGGCGTGCGCCACAGCACCTCCGGCCCGCCGGCGGGAAACCGGTCGAGGAGCCCGTCCTCGCGCCACTCGTTGTCCCGGCCCGGCCCCATCCACTGCGGCCAGTCGTCGGCCCGCGCGGGGGCGGTCACGAGCAGGGCCAGGGCCAGCAGGGCTCGCAGGCGGTGGCACATGTCGGCCACGATACGGAGGCGTGGCGTCGCGAAAGGGACCATCGGAGGGGCTCCGGAGGGCATGCGGCCTCAGGTCGCGCACGCCATGACGAGGACGTGCCGCCGCGGGGCCCATGATACAGGTACTGATACCGGTACGACCGCTCCGGGAGACCGCATTCGCACGCCGGGAGGCGTACGCCACGGGACGGGCGCCTCGGGACGGGCGCCTCGGCGGCCGCACCTGCGGGCCACCGGCCCCGCACCGCTACCAGCGGCCTTCGAGGCCCACGTTGGCGCCGTTGAGAAACACGCTGCCGGTGCCGCGGATGCCGGTGCCGGCACCGGGGCCGGTCGCGGCCGAAAAGTCCCACTGGTCGGGCGCGAGGGCCACGCCGGTGAGCCAAAACACGTTGTACCCCACACGCAGGCCCAGGGAGTCGGTGAATCGCCAGATCGCGGAGAGGTTCATGTCGGCGATCATGCCCATGCCTGCGAGGTCGCTCGAGCGTGGCGAGCGGTAATCGGTGGTCATCGATTGCGATTGCGACAGCATCGTGCCGGCCACGCCCACCTTCATCCAGCCCTCGAGCGCCCAGTTTTCGAAGGCCATGCGGCCCCGTACGCCAGTCTGTCCGGCGAAGAGGTTCGACGTCGCGTCGACGATGTAGAGACTCGGCACCGACGCATCCTGGGGTTGGACGCCGAGTCGGGCCGTCTCCTCGAGCCCCGCCCAGCGGAATCCAGCGAGCCAGTCGAGGCTGCCCCCCTCGTAGCCGGAACAGCGCTGCCACGGATAGCGGGAGGATCGATCGAAGCCGCCATCGAAGCGATGGAAGACGGCGTTGGCCTCGATCGAATTGATCTCGGAGTCGTAGTCCGCACCGGCACCGATGCCGTTGTTGAAGCCCGCCGCCGCATAGCCGAGCGGTCCTGCGGCCTGGATGGTGGGTCGTCCGCCGACGACGACGTCACGGGTCTGCATGTCGTAGAGACCGAGATAGCCCACCTCCCAGCCCATGCCCTCCCGACCGTAGTCGCCGAAGAGCACGCGTGTGCCGACGCCGATGGGGGGCAGGAGGCCGCGGCTCGACAGGACGGTCTCGTCGGTGGTGCCACCCGCCGCGACCGCGATCGGCCGGGCATCGGTGGCGTTGTTCCGCTGCCAGAAGAGCGCCTCGGCCGTGCCGTAGAATCGCTCGTCGCGGACGGTTTCCCCGACGGCGGGCTCCACCGCGGCCGAGCCCAGCCCGGCCATCGCCACGAGCACGACCGCACGCAGGACCGGAACGACCCGGACCGGGCGGAGCGACGCGGGGCGGCGAGCGGGCATGGGCGTTACGACCGGTACGCGGGGACAAATCGATACAGGTGGTTTTTTCGGCACCTTCGGCGTGCGGCATGAGGGTCGTTCGCCGACAGGGAGAATTCGGGCAGATCGCGTGGTCTGCGGAGCCTTTGGAGCCCGTTTGGCGTCCCTTTCCCGGGCACAGCGGGGGTTCGAGGGCCGCCCGCACCCGGTGATTGGAGAAGGTGCCGTGGGAAAACGTGCGCTTTGGCGAACCATTCGGCCGGGTGTCGCCGTACTACCGATATTCCGACGGGCCCGCCGTGCGGCCTGATCCCGCCCCCGCCCCTTCCTGCGACTGGTGCTTCCATGCCGAGACTCCGCCGCCCAGCGACCCCGTCCATGCGAGCCACCCGGAGGCGTGCCCGCCCCCTCCCGTCGCTCGAGCGTCTCGAGTCCCGCGCCCTCATGGCGGCCGACCTCGACCTCACGTTCAACGACAATCGGGTCGAGGGGACGGAGCGGGCGTTCGCCACCGCCGGCGGCGACGTCACCTACACGCTGACGCTCCGGAACACCGGTGATGAGACGGCGACCAACGCCGACGTCTCGGTCACGCTTCCGTCGGCCGTGGCGCGCGCGACCTGGACGGCCGCCTATGCGGGCGGAGCGGACGGCCCGGTCATCGGGGCCGCCGGTCCGGACGCGCTCGTCACGCTGCCGGCAGGCGGTTCGGCGACGTTCACGATCGTGGCGACGATCGCCCCGACCGCCACGGGCGACCTCGTGGCGACGGCGACCGCCACGTACGCCGGTGAAACGCTCACCGCCACCGATACCGACCGCATCGTCCCCAACCTGGTCGCCGTCAGTGACACGGCGAGAGTGGGCGGGACGTCGAGGGTGCGGTTGCTCGACGCCGCGACGGGCGCCACGCGTGCCGAGGTGAACGCGTTCGAGGCTCAGTTCACCGGCGGCGTCGAGGCACAGTTCGCCGACATGAACGCCGATGGTCTGCGCGAACTGGTGGCCGTGCCGGGCCGTGGTCGCCGCTCGGAGGTGGTCGTGTTCCGTCAGGACGTCGCCGCGGACGGCACCATCTCGTTCAGCCGCGACGCAACCTTCTCGCTACGGCCGTTCGGCGCGGGCGCGACCAACGGGCTGGCGCTGGCCGTGGGCGACTTCGACGGCGACCGCCGCGATGACATCGCGGTGGCCGAAGGGGGGAACAACGGTCGCGTGAGGGTCTACGCCTCGCGACCGGCCGATCCCTCCCGCGTGGAACTGCTGCGTTCCTTCATCCCCCTGATCCCCGGCCGTCAGACGGGCATCGCGCTCGCCGCAGGTGATTTCGGCACGTTCGGCACGACGAAAGACGCGACGACGCCGGACGGCCGGTCGGAACTGGTCGTCGTGAGCGGCGCCGGCAGCGCACCCGTCGTGCAGATTCGCGACCTGTCGAAGCCCCGGGTGCCGGTCCTCGACACGATCAAGCCCCTGGCAGCATTCCGTGGTGGGGTCACCGCGAGCGTCGCCCGCGTCAACAAGGACTCGATCCCCGATCTCGTCTTCTCCCAGGGCCTCACCGGCACATCCAAGGTCGAGGTGTACGAGGGCGTGGTGGATGCGACCAAGGACAACAAGCGGCTGGCGGCCTTCGCGGCCTTCACCGATGACGCGTCGGTGAAGCCGATCTTCGCGACGGGCGTCGATCTCGACGCCGACGGCCGTGCGAACGTCATCCGCGTGCTGCAGTCGGGGGCCACGGGCCGCGCGATGCGCACGTTCACGATCGCGGACGGCACCGACGGCGCCGTGACGGTGGCCCGGGACGCGTCCGCGAATGAGGTGGCGTCGCTCGGCCGTGTCACCGCGTCTGCCGCGGCGACGCTGCCCGGCATCGTCACGACGGCATCGGGGCTCCAGTACCGGGACATCAAGGTCGGCACCGGTGCGAAGCCGGCTTCGGACTCCGCCAGGGTGCGGGTCAATTACGAGGGATGGCTCCTCAATGGCACGCGCTTCGACGGCAACAGGGGCACCGAGTTCGCGCTCAACGGCGTGATCAAGGGCTGGACGGAAGGGCTGCGGTCGATGGCCGTCGGTGGCCGCCGACAGCTCATCATTCCGTCCGATCTGGCCTACGGCGCGGCGGGCACGTCGAACATTCCGCCGAACTCGACGCTCGTCTTCGACGTCGAACTCCTCTCGACGACCTGACGATCCGGGACTCGCCTGTCGCGACACGCCGACCGTCTCCGCGGAACCCCACGCGACCCGAGGTCGAACCGGCCCCCGGATCCAGGATCCGGGTCGAGGTCCAGGTCCACGTTCAATTCCGGGTCCGACCTGGAGTCCCACCCCCGGGTCTCGGTGACGGGGGAGGCGACGGGGGCCGTGGCCGGGGACTGGACGAGTTCCCGCTGCCTGTTACCGCCGCGCGATCCGTGCGGTTGCCCTGATGGAGCTAATCGTCACATCCGGCACAGGCAGGGAGTCACCCCATGATTGCGCCCGTCAGGAAGCGCTCGCGGCTGCGGCCCTCGAAGGATCGGCCCAGCCGGCCCCGGGTCACGGGCATCGACGCCACCGCCGTGACGCCGGCCGAACGTCGGGAGCGACGAGCGGCCCTCGTGACACGTCGGAAGGACTTTTTCGCCAGGCCCATCGACTACATCCCGTGCCGGCAGTTTCTGCGTGCCGACGCGGAGCGGCTGGCGACGGTGCCGCCGTCCGACGCGGCTGTCCCGCTCCAGCAGGTGGGCCGCGAGTCGCCCTCCGGAGACGGGCT
>Ga0214917_10006912_pt1 | contig 11650 bp, 9 predicted proteins | sample LL_1208_BB_MetaG_FD_177983 | JGI IMG/M metagenome (GOLD analysis project Ga0214917, IMG submission 177983) | Freshwater microbial communities from Lake Lanier, Atlanta, Georgia, United States - LL_1208_BB | ecosystem: Environmental > Aquatic > Freshwater > Lake | place: USA: Georgia | collected...
TATATTCTTACTTACGAGGAATTAAAGGGAAAGTTGGCATTTAGCAGGACTTTCGAAATCAAGAATCAGTTGTTTTCACGAATTGTGAAATTTGAAATGCAAAGACGATTAAAAAAGTGAAAAGTAAAGTTAAATTTCCAAGCCTAACAATCATAACGGTGGTTAAAAATGACATAAGTGGATTAATCTTGACAACCAACTCGGTTCTTGCGCAAAATGGTGTGGCAATCCAACACATAATTGTAGATGGGGGATCTGTAGATGGTTCCCAAGAATACTCCCTGATGCATTCTGACACCCATTGCGAATCCAAAGTAGATGGAGGCATCTATTTTGGGATGAAGCGAGGAGCGGAAATTGCGGAGGGAGCCTATGTAATGTTCTTAAATTCTGGCGATTTCCTTAAGGATGGCACCAGCCTTGGCCGTGTGTTAAGTCAATTGGAAAACGAAGGTTCAGAATGGGGATTCGGGCCGGTAATTGAATTGACTTCGAGAGAAACTGAGATCATAACTAAGAGACCAAACGTAATTGATTTACAAAGTGTGGCATATCGTCGAGCATTTGTTCCATTTCCAACTTCAATCTACAAAAAAACTTTTTACGATTCTCTTGGAGGAATACAGACTAAATACAAAATAGCTTCAGATTTCGAACTCATTGTAAAGGCTATGAAATCAAGTGAACCTTTTTATTGGAACATTCCCCTAGTAAAATTTGCAGCGGGAGGTATTTCATACGAATCTGCACCTTTATCTTGGAAGGAAGAACATGAAATTAGAAAAACATTACTCCAATTGAATAAACCCAGAGTTCTGTTTAGTTGGCTCAAAGTTAAATTGAGGATTCTAAAATGGAATTTTGGAAAGATTCTTGATTTATTGTACGAAAGAGGGCTCATTAAGGGGAAACATTGGCGAGATATACGTGGAGATGAGTTCAATGAGTAAAAGTAATCGTTTTTAGTTTAGTATTGCAACACTTAAATTAAACGAGGAAAAATGGCGAAAGATAAGCTTGAAGCAAGTCGGATCTGGGTACGTTCTGCAAAGAAGAGCAATCATGCTCTATTTCAATTCTGGAAAAGACGCCCTAGGAGTGCGCTTATACGTATACTAGAAAAGTGCCTCTTAGGGCCAAGCATGAGCTCAATTCTCGTTAGAGACATTGCTAGTTTAAGCAGGTTTTCATATGCACAAAGCGATGTGAAATACATAAAGGAAGTTGCACCGGCAGTCCTAGTACAGCGTCCAAGGACAAACATTTTAGGTAGTCTTGTAGATATACAGGATACGAGGAGAGCTATCCTCAGATATAAACTTTCAAGTACACGGCTCCATACATCTTCAGGGCATTTATTGGTTTGCGGAGGATTCCTCTGTGAAGAATTCTTTGGCCAATATATTGCTGTCTTTAGTGCGGGCACAATCGCGGATGAGTACCACTCACTGAAAAATGCTAGAAAGCACATAAAGGGCACTTGGGCAGCAATAGGAATCCCTCAGTACTACTTTCATTATGTAGCGCAGTTTCTCCCAGCCCTTCTAAGGTCACTAGAGGACGACGAAGTAGAGGGCGTGATTCTTAATGTTGATGCGCCGAAGTGGGTAGTTGATTCCATCGAATCTGCCGGGTACGCAGTTCAATTAGTAAAGGATAGGAGCGTCGTAGTTGAAAATCTCGTGGTTACCTCCGTTGGCGAAATCATCACCGAGTCTGAAGTTAACGTTCTTCGAAATGCATATTCTCATATAATCGATCCTTCAACACCAGAGAATTTAGTTTTTGTTGGCCGCCTTGGATTAAATCGGAATTTAGGAAAATTAGAAAACGAAATTGAGGAATTAGTCACTTCAAACAATGGCAAAATTATCAATCCAGCAGCACTAGGTTGGGAAAATGAGCTGAAAACTTTTGCAAACTGTAACAAACTAATTCTGGTTTACGGAAGTGCGACAGCAAATGCCGTTTGGATGAAACCAGGTTCTAAAGTTCTTCTTCTTACGGATTTTTCCCGATACACCACGCAGGTCGAGAAGGCATTTTTTGATGCCTGTAAAGTCGACTGGAGAGAGTTCGATACAAGTATGTACACAACCCTGGACGGAAATTTACGTGAAATCATTAATGATTTTATCAAATCCTAATTTTGCTACATATCTCACTTAGTCCCAGGCAAAAGCATTTTTTGAAATTCAACATTGCGAGTGCTGAGTTCGTCATAAGATCCATCCCCTACAACAGCACCATTTTCTATCAAGATAATTCTATCAAAACTACGAATAGCATTAATTCTGTGGGTGATGAAGATCGTGGTCATGGGTCGATCTATTCCAAGGATTTCGGTGACAATTGCCCCTTCAGTGACCGGGTCCAAGGCACTTGTAACTTCGTCGAAAATACACACCATTGGTTGAGAGTATAGAGCCCTAGCTATCGCTAACCTTTGTTGTTGTCCTCCACTAAATTTCATATCTTCTTCGCCCAATTGCGTATCAATATTTTCTGGGAGTTCAGACACAAAAGAATTAAGGTGGGATGCATCTAAAGCTAGGGCGAGATTTTCCTTGACGAGTTCATAATTGCTGAAGATGGTGATGTTGTTTTTGATTGTGTCATTTATCAAGGAAAACTCTTGGGGGACATATGAAAACTTGCCAGGGTTTGATTCAATCCACTCAGAAATTTCCGAAACACCTATTCTTACATTTCCCGATGTGGGTCGTTTAATTCCGAGTAAAATGTCACATAACGTGGATTTACCACAACCAGAAGCACCTATTACGGCAATTTTCTGACCAAATGGAATCGACAAAGTAATGTCATTCAAAACATTCTTGTGCATCCCGGCGTACCTAAAGTTAAGAGATGAAATTTTGATATCAGGAAGGCCATTGGCTGCTGGAAGATGTTCCTTTTTCTTTCTCTCCGTATTGGATACGGAAGGCTCAGAAGTTTTTTCAAAAAGTTCATGCACGTTAGCAGCCAAAACTTGATTACTCTTTAAACTAATAAATGAACTTTGTATTCTTAGCAATGTCGGGAAAATTCTCGTTGCCCCAATTAAGTAGACAGAAAGAACTGGAATTGATTCCTGAGCGGCTCCCAAAAGTTTTGCAGCGAGAATAAGGAGTACTGCGCCAAAAATGAGTGCTATCTCTAATGCATACTTTGGAATCTGCTGAATCCATGCATCTTTTGCCGAATATAACGCCTGAGCATTTGTCGTTTTCTCAAGATCTTTTGAGAAATACTTTTGTCTGCCTGAAATTCTAATTTCTCTAAATAGTCTGAAGGATTGCCGTAAATTAGTTTGAAACTCTACTTCTAAGTTAACCAAATTTGCGTGAATTCTGGAAAGTGAACGACCAATAAGTAGATTCAAGATTACGAATACTACAAAAATATATGCGAAGAAAAAAAGTGCAACATAGGTATTAAGAATAAAAAGTAATGAGAGGAAAAATGCTATCAAAGCAAAGTCTGAAATTAAGAGAGCTGCATTACCAATTTGTATAGTTATGGCAGAAGTACTACCGCGGGTTATGATTTGAGCAATATTGCTATGCGATTGACGATCAAACCAGGTAAAATCTGAGTTCAACACTCTAGCAAAGAGTTCCTTAGAAAGATCATTCTGAATCTTTGCAAGAAAATGAAACATTTTTTTGGAAAAATACAAAGCTAGAAGAGTCTTAGTAATAAAAAAGATCAAGATGAGACTGATAAGTACAGTAATAAGATTTTCTATTGAAAGATCATAAAAATTAATTCTTGAAACCACAAAGGTACCTATTCTGCCCTGAGGCAAATTTAAATAGATTGATGTAGCCAAAGAGGCAACCAGCCCAAAAGCAATAATACCAAGTAAATCAAGAAGTCCTGAGAGGGCTTGCACTGCCACAAAAGCAATTAATCGAAATTTTTGGCTTTTCGATAATGTGGAATAAGACCTTAAGACAGTGTGAATTACATCCATTTCAGGATAATATCACTATTCAATTAGTTCGAAGAAGTTGTACCACTCCTGGCCAATCTGCTGGATATTTCTTGGCAATAAGGCTTTTTTGCGATTATCTATTGATGGAATTAATCTATTTATATCGTCTCGAAACCTAATCAATTTGTTGGTGAATTCGTCCAGATTTTCACAATAATTCATTTCATCTAAATTAAAGTTCTTGAACTCAGAGATATTTGTGAGAAGTATCGGTATACCTGCGGAAAGTGCCTCAACAACAACTAGGCCATCTCCTTCCCAATTTGAGGGAACAACAAGCAAGTCTCCGGGATTCACTGATCCCCACGGATTGCGCTGCATACCTAAAAAAGCCACATTACTTGAATTTAGTGAACAATAATTTCTTAAATCACTCATCAGGGGACCATCACCGATAAGGATTGCAGGAATTCTCAACAAATCAGAAAGCTGAATTACGATCGCAGGATTCTTTTGTTCAACTAGTCTGCCAATAAAGATCAACCTCTTCAGTTCTTGATTTGGCGAGCATTTCATTTGAGCAGGGAGCAATACTCCGTTCCTCAACACTTTCTCAGGTGCAATACGCCATGGCCAAATCTGTAGATAATCAGATACTGCCACCCAGTGGGCTTTTCTTAGTTTAAGAATGCTCCTGGTAACAATACCCAAACTTTTTCTGGTATGCCAAGGTCGACTTACATGTTCGGTCACGATTATTCTAAACTTTCCTGGAGTTAAGGAGAGGAAGAATTCAGGCAAATCACAATTCGCAATCACGATATCTGGACGCAAATTCTTTAAAATTGATTTGAATACAAGAAATGATTTAGCTGTATTCGCGAAACTTCCCTGCCAAGTTTTTCCAATTCCAATAAATGGGATAGCTAATTTAACCGCATCTTCGGGACCGTCATTAATTGCAATCAGGGTTATATCAAGGCCACGATTTCCTAATTCGTTTGCCAGAATATTCATGGATCTTTCAGCGCCTCCACCAGTCAAAGAATTGGTAAGAATCACAACTTTAGGCATAAAGAGAGTTTATCTCAGTGGAGGAAAATATCGTAAGTTTGATAGCTTTTGGCTTAATACATCTTGCCCCTGCTTGTAGTATTTGACCATGAAATGCGTTGGGATTACCGGGGGTGCTGGTTTTATTGGATCAAATCTATCAGCTCGATTATTGAATGAAGGTTATGAAATTGTTGTAGTAGATGACTTGAGTACGGGCCTACTTTCAAATGTTGATCTTAAAAGAACTACCTTTCACCGGATTTCAATTACGGATTCAAAAGCATTAAGAAATGCACTTATTGATTGCGAAACAATTTTTCATTTAGCTGCGCGAGGTTCTGTGCCCAGATCAATAAAGAATCCAATTGCAACTCATGAGGTAAATGCCACAGGAACTATTAATGTTTTAGAAGTCGCAAGAGAATCAGGTGCGCATGTAGTCTTATCTTCTTCATCTTCCGTTTATGGCCGTAACACGCAACTACCAAAAGATGAATCAATGTGGCTTGGACCTTTGACACCTTACGCTGCTAGTAAGTTAGCTGCAGAGGCATATACACAGGCCTATGCTTCTACATATAACATTCCAACAACACTATTACGATTTTTTAATGTTTTTGGACCTCGACAGAGACCGGATCATGAATACGCCGCAGTTATACCTAAATGGATCTGGCTTGCCATGCAGAATGAGCCGATTGAAGTTTACGGTGATGGTAAAGCTTCTCGGGATTTCACCTATGTAGAGACAGTTGTGGATATTGCAATGGCGGCGCTTGAGGACAACATAACAACAGATGGTGCCGTTAATCTCGCCTATGGAAATCGTATTTTCCTAAACGAGACGCTAGAAATACTTAGGAATTATTTCCCTGATTTAAAGGTAATCTATAGAGATAGTCGGCTGGGCGATGTTAAGGAATCTCAAAATTCTCCTGAGAAGCTGAAAGGTTTATTCCCAAACATCAAACCGAAACCGTTCGAAGTTGCATTAGAAGAAACTGTTAATTGGCTCAGAGAATTTGGCCATAGCGTTGCTAATGGTCCCAAGACTCTGGATTAGTTGAAACTAAATGTGCGGAATCGCTGGAGGTATTGGTTTAGAGGCACCAGATCACTTGTTGCTAAATGCGCAACTTGATTCAATTGAGCACCGAGGCCCTGATGATAGGGGAACATTTTTTAGTGAAGGCGTCAGCCTTGGGATGTGCCGTCTTGCAATTGTGGAAATCGCAGTAGGAATCCAACCCGCCTCCGATATCAGTCACAAAATTCAAATTGTTTGGAATGGAGAGATATACAATTATCGAGAATTGCGAAGCGAGCTGGCAAATCACGGCATCTTTTGCCGTGATTCAAGCGAGTCAGAAGTCATAATTAATCTTTATCTAGAGTTTGGTCTAGAATTCATAAGCAAGCTAAATGGAATGTTTGCAATTGCAATACATGACTCGCGGGATAACTCACTACACCTAATTCGAGATAGAATAGGAAAAAAGCCACTTTGGATTTCACATTCATCTAACGGCACTCTTTTCTTTGCATCTGAAGTTCGAGCACTCATGCTCGCAAGACCCGATAGAACTCTACGAACCGAGATGATTTCAGAAGTTATGCAGTTTGGGTTTATTAATTCACCGCATTCAGCCTTTAATGAGATAGAGCAGGTACCACCCGCTTCAGTTCTTAGCTGGAAAGATGGCAAAGTTACAACTAAAACCTACTGGACTGTGGATTTCAACAGAAAAACAGATATAACATACATAGAGGCATTGGAAGGAACAAAAGATTTAATTAAAGCGGCGGTTGCGAGACGGTTGATTTCAGAGCGCCCCCTGGGCTCATTTCTAAGTGGTGGCTACGATTCAACAGTAATCACTGCATATATGTCGGAGTTGATGAATGAAAAGGTACAGACCTTTTCTATAGGCTTCGAAAGCCAAGAATACAATGAGGCTAACCATGCTAGGCGAGTGGCGGGATATCTAAAAACAGACCACCACGAAGAAATTTTAAAACCAGATCCTAATTTAATTATTGAAAAAATTTCCCATATTTTGGACCAACCCTTTGCAGACTCATCGGTTGTCCCAAGCTATTTGCTAGCCAACTTCGCTCGAGAAAACCTCATAGTTGCACTTGGCGGTGATGGTGGAGATGAGGTTTTCGGTGGTTATGACCGCTACTTAGCAACGCCTGTTTTGCAGAAGTTAAATCCTGTTTTAGGAATCGCTCGCGTAGGATTGAATCTGGTCGAAAAACAGCCATTTGGCAATTTAAGGAAGATTAGACGTTTAAATTCACAACTTTCAACTAAGTCTTCTCTTGCCGATAGGTACAGTTCAATTCAATCCTTAGCCCAACCTTCTGATTTAATTAGACTAGTAAACCCAAGTTTGCAATCTAATCAAGCTCATCTTTTGTATTTAAAGGATTTCAATTCAGGGGATCTTTCACCGCTCGATCGGATGACCCGTGCAGATATGCGAGGGTATTTGCCTGGAGACTTATTGGTAAAGGTTGATATTGCGACAATGGCCAACAGTCTAGAAATGCGGTCCCCATTGCTCGATGTAAACGTGGTTGAATGGGGCCTTTCTTTGCCAGAAAAATACAAAGTGAAGAACTTTGAAACCAAACACATACTTAAAGATGTTGCACGTTCATTGGTCCCAGCGAGTTTAATTGATAGACCGAAGATGGGTTTTGGCATTCCGCGTGCGGAATGGCTTCGAACCGGTTTGAGAGAAATGCTTATCGACAATTTAACTGATTCGACTGCCTCGCAACGTGGTTGGTTTGACCCGCTAGAAGTCAAAAAATTAATTGACCAGCATTTTGCAGGTGTAGACAGAGATAACCTCTTGTGGCCAATTTTGATGCTCGAGCTATGGGCTAGGACTTGGCTTGATTAGCTAATAGCTTCTTGTAAAGTTTTTCGTGGTCCTCAACTAATCTTCCAACTCCAAAGTTGGCCAATGTAAACTTTTGCGCGGCAACACCTAATTGACTGCGCAAATCTTCATTGTGCACCAAGTCCTCAAGCGCATTAGCTATCTCTTGAATATCAAAACTAGTGACTATTCCAGTTTGTTTGTTTAATACGATTTCAGGAACAGATCCAACATTAGTACTTACTACGGGCAACCCTGCCATACCCCCTTGAATTAAACATAAAGGTGTTCCTTCATTGTCACTCGTTAACAAAATCATGTCAGCCGCAGCTAAAACCTTTTCGATATCATTCTGCCATCCTAAAACTCTTACAGATAAGCTATCAGCCTGAATTTTTGCACGGCACTCATCTAACAACTCTCCATCGCCGGCCATAAAAAATTCAAGATGGACTCCTCTTTTTTTTAGTTCGCCAACTACTGCAAGAAATCTGTCAGGACGTTTTATTTGTGTTACCCGACCAATAAAGGCACATTGTAAACGAGCACTGTTGATTCCTAAAGACTCTTGAGCCTCCAATCTTTCAGGTAGTGCGCCTATTTCAAGCCCGGGTGGCATTAAACCAAACTTTCTAAAATTACCAATTCCTGCCTGTAACAAATCTTCTCGTACTTTTGCGCCAACTGCTAAAAGTTCATCAGTGATCAGTGCTAAGAGTTTTTCAACAAGCACAATCAAATACCTTTTAACTGGGCCAAAATAACCATTCAGTAAGTGCCCGTGAAATGTATGCACGCGAATAGATGGTTGAAAAGAGGCAATCGACGCGGCCCGACCTAGCACACCAGCTTTGGCGGTATGTGTATGTATAACGTGAGGCTTGAAATCCCGGATTTCTTTAACTAGATAAATAAAAGCCTTCACATCACTTCTAAAGTCAACTCGCCTCCCAAATCCTGCAATACGATTCACCTTAATGTCCGAGGCGGTCGAATCAAGATAATCGGCTTCATTTTTCTCACAAAACCCGGTGTATAAACGATGGTCAAATTCACTGGAATTTATACCTCTCATTAATCCTGTGACCTGAACTGCTGGTCCACCGACATTCATTCGAGCGATAATCCGCATAACTCGGATTGGGTTTCTTGCTGATTTCATCATTTCCTTATCCTCCCTTAGATTCAAGAGATTCTTAGTTAAGGCACACTCTTTAACCAATATCCATAGAAATCGACAGCAGCCAGTAAGATTCCACATATGAGTCAGAGAGAGCTAAGCACACTTGCAATAATTGGCCAAGGTTATGTTGGCCTCCCATTAGCTATGGCTGCTGTCGATGCTGAATGGTCCGTAATTGGTATCGACAAGGACCATCTCAAGGTAAATCAAATAAACTCTGGTTCTAGTCCCGTTGAAGATGTTTTAGACAACAAATTACAGGCAGCCATTTCTAGAGGTATGTATCGGGCAACTACGGATCCGGCATCTGTGGGTGATGCTTCGGTGATTGCTGTTTGTGTTCCAACTCCCTTAAATGATAAGCGTGAGCCAGATTTAGCGCTTTTAATTAGCGCCACAACAGCAATCTCACCCTACATTTCAAATGAGACCTTGATTGTCAGTGAATCAACCTCGTATCCTGGCACTTTACGTGATGTCATTATTCCAATTGTTACGTCACTAAAACCAATAGAATCAACAGTCACGTACTTCGCGAGTGCACCAGAGCGAGTAAATCCTGGTGACCCAGTTTGGAATCAAAAGAACACACCTCGACTAATTGGAGCCATAGACCCTGTCTCTCGAGCACGAGCGCTTTCATTTTATGAATCGATTTGTGATGTTGCTGTTTCTGTCTCATCACCCGAAGTCGCCGAAGCGGCTAAACTCCTAGAAAACACATTTCGCCTGGTGAATATCGCTCTTATCAATGAATTCACTCAACTATGCTCCGCAACTGGAATAAATGTTCAAGAAGTTATTGATGCTGCCTCGTCTAAACCCTATGGCTTTATGCCCTTTAGGCCGGGGGTTGGTGTCGGAGGACACTGCATTCCAATTGATCCTTTGTATTTGACCTGGTGGGCTCGCCAGAATGGACGCAGCGCAGCACTTATAGAATCTGCCGATTACATAAATCAAGCAATGCCAGCATATGTAGCTGAGCGTGCTCTTAAAATGGTTGATGTATCGATAACTATCCCAAAGGTATTGATAATCGGTGTTGCCTATAAGCCTGGGGTCAGAGACTTCCGAGAGACTCCTGCTTTAGAATTGAAGAAGCATCTATTATCGAGAGGCGCAATTGTCGAGTGGCACGACCCCCTCGTATCAACGTGGGAAGGCTCGATATCTGTAAATTTAGACTGGGATTGTGATGTGGCGATCCTTGCGACTAGACAGCCAGACATGAAAATAGACGAACTACTTTTAAAGGGAATCCCAGTTCTTGATTGTACAAACTCCTTTAAATCGATACCTGGAGTGATTTCGATTTAAAGACCTTTACGCATCTCCTGCGAAATGTCTTCAATGATAGTCGTAAGATTTCGCCGGGGCCGCCAACCCACCAACTCCTGAATCAACTCAATGTTAGGAACACGCCGCTCCATATCTTCGAAGCCATCACCATAGGCGTCAGCGTAAGAAACATAAACGATCTTACTGTTTGATTGAGTCTCTTCAATAATTTTTTTTGCGAGGCTATTGATTGAAATTTCTGAATCATTCCCAATGTTAATAACCTTACCAATAGTTTCATTCGAAAATGCAATCGCAATAACTGCATCAATCACGTCATACACATGGGCAAAACATCTGGTTTGATTTCCGTCACCATAAACAGTGATTGGTTCGTTATTTAAAGCGGAGTTAATAAATCTTGGAACCACCATCCCATAGGTACCAAGTTGACGAGGGCCAACAGTATTAAAGAATCTTACGATTCTAGTCTCTAGTTTCTTTTCGATGAAGTAGGCATATGCCAAGGATTCATCTATTGCCTTGGCTTCACTGTAAGACCACCTTAAAGTAATTGGACTACCTAAAATTCGATCATCACTTTCTTTTAACGAATCTGAAACATTTTTTCCATAGACTTCACTACTACTAGTAATCAAAACAGGGGAGTTAGAGAGTTGCGCTGCCTCCAGAACATTCTCAGTTCCCCGAATGTTTGTCATCAAACTGTCTAATGGCCTGTGAACAATGTTAAATACACCTACCGCAGCCGCCAAGTGAAAGACATAGTCATGCGAAGCTACTAAGGAGAAGACCAGATCAGTATCAAGAACAGAACCTTCGACAAATTCAAAATGTTGGCTCTTCTTCAGATTTTCAAGATTCTCGAATCTGCCAGTAGAGAGATTGTCCAGAGCTGTTACTTGGTGCCCGTCTGTAATAAGTCTTTCGCATAGGTGTGACCCAATAAAGCCAGCCCCGCCTGTCACTAAAATTCTCATGGGGGCACTTTATGGCAAATGTGGCTGCCAGTAGGCCAAGGCATGAGGTGGTAATGAGCACCCCTTTTAATAGGGTTAAATTTACCCATGCGCTTAGACCATGTCTCATATGTAACTTCCCATGATCAACTAGCCGACACAGTTCAACGCCTGGGCTCACGCCTTGGAAGCACCTTCGTAGATGGTGGTGTCCACCCACGCTTTGGCACACGCAACTTCACACTGCCTCTTCAAAACGGTCAATACATCGAAGTTGTCTGTCCACTAGATCACCCAGCAACAGAGCAAACTCCTT
>Ga0214917_10006914_pt1 | contig 11650 bp, 20 predicted proteins | sample LL_1208_BB_MetaG_FD_177983 | JGI IMG/M metagenome (GOLD analysis project Ga0214917, IMG submission 177983) | Freshwater microbial communities from Lake Lanier, Atlanta, Georgia, United States - LL_1208_BB | ecosystem: Environmental > Aquatic > Freshwater > Lake | place: USA: Georgia | collected...
CAAGAAGCAGTTTCCGCAGCTGGTGCACACGGACTTCCGCGTGCGCGAGTTCCTGCGCAAGAAGCTCGCCGAAGCGTCGGTGTCGCGCATCCAGATCGAACGCGCGGCCAACAAGGTCAACATCACGATCCAGACCGCGCGTCCCGGCATCGTGATCGGCAAGAAGGGTGAAGACATCGAGAAGCTGCGCCAGGACACGGCGAAGTTGCTCGGTCGCCCGGTCGCCGACATCCGCTTGAACATCGCCGAGATCCGCAAGCCGGAACTCGATGCGCAGCTCGTCGCCGACGGCATCGCGCAGCAGATCGAGAAGCGCGTGATGTTCCGCCGCGCCATGAAGCGTGCGGTGATGAGCACGATGCGCAGCGGCGCGCTCGGCATCAAAGTGCGTTTGTCGGGCCGTCTGAACGGCGCCGAAATCGCGCGCACCGAGTGGTCGCGTGAAGGTCGCATCCCGTTGCACACGTTCCGCGCCGACATCGACTACGGTTTCGGCGAAGCTCGTACCACCTACGGCGTGATCGGCGTGAAGGTGTGGATCTTCAAGGGTGAGGTGTTCGACAAGGAAGAGCTGTCGAAGCCCCCGGTCGACACGGAAACCGCTGCAGCCGATGCCGCAGCCGCCGCGCCCGCCACGGCGCCGGCCGCCTGAGCGTCGCGGACTATCTGAGGAATTGCAGAGATGATGCAGCCTAAGCGCACCAAGTACCGCAAACAATTCAAGGGCGACAACGCCGGCCTTGCGCAACGTGGCAACACGGTCGCGTTCGGCGATTTCGGTCTCAAGGCCACCGAGCGCGCGCGCATGACGGCCCGTGAAATCGAAGCGGCGCGTCGCGCGATGGCGCGCCACGTGAAGCGCGGTGGACAGATCTGGATCCGAGTTTTCCCGGACGTTCCGGTGTCGAAGAAGCCTCTCGAAGTCCGCATGGGCTCGGGCAAGGGCAACGTCGAATACTGGGTCGCCAAGGTGAAGCCGGGCAAAGTGCTCTTCGAGATGGAAGGTGTCGACGAGAAAACCGCTCGCGAGGCGTTCCGTCTCGCCGGCGCGAAGCTCTCGGTGACCACCTCCTTCGTCAAGCGACAGGTGCGTTGACATGAATGCCAAGGAATTGCGCGGCAAGTCCGCAAAGGAACTCAACGACGAGCTGCTGAAGCTGCGTCGCGAGCAGTTTTCGCTGCGTATGCAGCGTGCCACGGGCCAGGGCGTGAAGCCGCACGAGTTCGGCCGCGTTCGCAAGGACGTGGCGCGTATCAAGACGGTGCTCGCCGAAGTGGCGAAGACTTCCGGGAAATAAGCCATGAACACAGCATCCGAACAAAAGTCGCAGCGCACGCTCACCGGGCGTGTGGTCAGCAACAAGATGGACAAAACCATCGCGGTCGAGATCGAGCGTCTGGTCAAGCACCCGCGCTACGGCAAGTTCGTGCGTCGCACCACCAAGGTGCTCGCTCACGACGAGGCCAACGACTCGCGTGAAGGCGACGTCGTGACGATCGCCGAGTGCCGTCCGTTGTCGCGTCGCAAGAACTGGCGCGTGGTGTCGGTCGTGGAGCGTGCGTCGTGATCCAGCTGCAAACCATCCTCAACGCCGCCGACAACAGCGGCGCCAAGACGCTGATGTGCATCAAGGTGCTCGGCGGCACGCGCCGTCGCTATGCGACGGTTGGTGACGTCATCAAAGTCAGCGTCAAAGACGCGATCCCGCGCGGCAAGGTCAAGAAGGGCGAGGTGTACGACGCGGTCGTCGTGCGCACGCGCTTCGGCGTACGCCGTCCGGACGGCTCGCTCATCAAGTTCGACGGCAACGCGGCCGTGCTGCTCAGCAACAAGCTCGAGCCGATCGGCACGCGTATTTTCGGACCGGTCACTCGTGAACTGCGTACCTCGCAGTTCATGAAGATCATCTCCCTCGCACCTGAAGTTCTGTAAGGGGGCATCGTGAGAAAGATTCGCAAGGGCGACAACGTCGTCGTGATTTCGGGCCGCGACAAGGGGCGCAAGGGCGCCGTGCTCGCCGTGCTCGAGAACGACACCGTGCTCGTCGAGAACATCAATCGGGTCAAGCGTCACACGCGCGGCAACCCGCAGATGAACAAGGCCGGCGGCATCCTCGAAAAGGAAGCTCCGCTGCATATCTCCAAGGTCGCGCTGTTCAACCCCGCGACGCAGAAGGCCGACCGTGTCGGCATGAAGCGTCTCGCGGACGGCAAGCAAGTGCGTTTCTTCAAGTCGAACGGGGAAGTGGTCGACGCTTAAGCGTCACCGTTACGGGAACATCCGCATGGCAAGGCTCCAACAGTATTACCGCGAGACGGTGGTGCCCAAGCTCCGCAAGGACCTCGGCATCATGAACGCGATGGAAGTACCGAAGATCACCAAGATCACGGTCAACATGGGCGTGGGCGAAGCAGTGGCCGACAAAAAGGTCATCGATGCTGCCGCCGGCGACCTGGCAAAGATCACCGGCCAGAAGCCCGTGATGTGCATCGCGCGCAAGTCGATCGCATCGTTCAAGGTTCGCGAGAACCTGGCGATCGGTTGCAAGGTCACCCTGCGCGGTGCTCGCATGTACGAATTCCTCGACCGCTTGATTTCGGTCGCCATGCCGCGCATCCGCGATTTCCGCGGCGTGTCGCCGCGCTCCTTCGATGGTCGCGGCAACTACAACATGGGCGTCAAGGAACAGATCATTTTCCCGGAAATCCAGTACGACCAGATTGATCAGCTCCGGGGCATGGACATCACCATCACCACCACGGCGAAGGACGACAAGGCGGGTCGAGCGTTGCTCGAGGCCTTCCAGTTCCCCTTCCGCAAGTAAAGGGCAGTAGCAAATGGCCAAGACGAGCATGGTGGAGCGCGAGAAGCGTCGCGCCCAGACGGTCAAAAAGTACGCTGCAAAGCGCGCGCAGCTGAAGGAGACGATTCGCAGTCCGAAATCGTCGCCCGACGAGCGTGCGGCAGCGGTCGCTGCGCTGCAGAAGATGCCGCGCGATGCGAGCCCTTCGCGTGGTCGCAACCGTTGCGCCATCACGGGGCGTTCGCGCGGCGTGTACCGCAAGTTCGGCCTCGCCCGAGTGAAGATTCGCGAGACGGTCAACCGCGGCGAACTGCCCGGCGTCTCGAAGGCGAGCTGGTAAGGAGCCTGCGCCATGAGCATGACTGATCCGATTTCAGATCTGTTGACCCGCATCCGCAACGCGCAGATGGCCCGCAAGAGCGAAGTGAGCCTCGGCTCCTCGCGCTTGAAGCAGGCGGTCGTCAAAGTGTTGAAGGACGAAGGTTACGTCGCCGACTTCCGCATCGCCGCGGAAGGTGGCAAGAGCACGATGACCATCGCGCTCAAATATTACGAAGGCCGGCCGGTGATCGACCGCCTCGAGCGCGTCTCGCGCCCCGGGCTGCGCATCTACCGCGGCAAGGACGAACTGCCGAAGGTTCAGGGCGGCATGGGTACCGTGATCGTCTCCACGCCGAAGGGCGTGATGACCGACAAGCAGGCCCGTGCCATCGGTCAGGGCGGCGAAGTGCTCTGCATCGTCGCCTAAGGCTCCGACAACCAGGAAACGAACATGAGTCGCGTAGCAAAACAACCCGTCGATCTGCCGCAAGGCGTGACGGCGACGATCACCGCCGACGTGGTGACGCTCAAAGGTGCCAAGGGCACGTTGAGCGTGCCGCTCAAAGGTGGCGTCAAAGTCGTGCAGGCGGACAAGCACCTCGAGGTGCAGTACGACGACGACAATCGCATGCAGGCCGGTGCCACGCGTGCGCACCTCGCCAACATCGTCGAAGGTGTGACCAAGGGCTACGAGCGCAAGCTCGAGTTGGTGGGCGTCGGTTATCGCGCCGCCGTGCAGGGCAAGGTGTTGAACCTCACCCTCGGCTACTCGCACCCGATCACGGTCGATATGCCCGAGGGCATCACGATCGAAGCGCCGAGTCAGACCGAAATCGTCATCAAAGGTATCGATAAGCAGCGTGTCGGTCAGATTGCCGCGGAGATTCGCGAGCTGCGTCCGCCGGAGCCCTACAAGGGCAAGGGCGTGCGTTATGCAGGCGAGCAGATCTCCCTCAAGGAAGGCAAGAAGAAGTAACCGCTGGCACGCAACGAGGATCGAGCAATGCAGATCACCAAAAAAGAGCGTCGTCAGCGACGCGCCGTGCGGACCCGGGCGAAGATCCGCGAACTCGGTGCGCCGCGTCTCACGGTGCACCGTACGCCGCGTCACATCTACGCGCAGATCTTCGACGCCGCGGGCGCGAAGGTTTTGGCGACCGCCTCGACGGTGCAGGATGCCGTGGCGGCCGATCTCAAGAGCACGGGCAACGTCGAGGCCGCCAAGGCCGTCGGCCGCGCGATCGCCGAGCGCGCGAAAGCCGCCGGTGTCGCGAAGGTCGCGTTCGACCGCTCCGGTTTCATGTACCACGGCCGCATCAAGGCGCTGGCGGAAGCCGCGCGTGAAGCGGGTCTCGAGTTTTAAGGCAGGACATCTCCCATGGCACGAGTCGAGAAATCCCAGGCGCAGGACGAGTACCTCGAAAAACTCGTCGCGGTGAACCGCACCTCGAAGACCGTCAAGGGTGGACGCCAGTTCGGCTTCACCGCGTTGACGGTGGTCGGTGACGGCGCCGGTCGCGTCGGCTTCGGTTTCGGCAAGGCACGCGAAGTGCCGGTCGCGATCTCGAAAGCCATGGCGGCAGCCCGCAAGAACATGGTCAACGTCGCGCTGCGCAAGGACACGCTGCACTACGCCGTCAAAGGTTCGCACGGTGCCACGCGCGTGCTGATGCAGCCTGCGTCCGACGGTACTGGCGTCATCGCCGGCGGCGGCATGCGTGCGGTGCTCGAATGCGCCGGCGTGCGCAACGTGCTCGCCAAGAGCTACGGCTCGCGCAACGCCATCAACGTCGTGCGCGCCACGGTCAAAGCACTCGCATCGGTACGCTCGCCCGAAGAAATCGCGGCGAAGCGCGGCAAGTCCCTCGAAGAGATCACGGGCTGATTCCCATGGCTGCCAAGCAACTGAAAGTCACCCTCATGAAGAGCGTCCACGGCCAGCTCGCGAACATCGCGCAGTCGGTGCGCGGCCTCGGTCTGCGCAAGCGTCATCAGACGGTCGTCGTGGCGGACACGCCCGAGAATCGTGGTCTGGTGCGCACGGCGCGCCACCTGCTTGCTGTCGTCGAGAGCTGATCGCGGCTCTGCACGGAGAACCAAAGAAATGCGTATCAACACCATCAAGCCGGCCCCGGGTTCCAAGCGTCCGCGTTTGCGCGTGGGTCGCGGTGCATCGGCCGGTCAGGGCAAGACCTGCGGTCGCGGCGTCAAAGGTCAGCGCGCGCGCAAGGGCGGCTATCACAAGGTCGGCTTCGAAGGCGGCCAGATGCCGTTGCAGCGCCGCATGCCGAAAGTGGGTTTCCGCTCGGCCATGAAGGCGACGCGCGCCGAGGTGCGTCTCGACGAACTTCTCAAGGTGAAGGCCGACGTGATCGATCTGGCCGCCCTGAAGGCCGCGAACGTCGTGCCGGTGTTCACCGAAGTGGCGAAGGTCGTGCTGTCGGGCGAGATCAAGAAGGCCGTCACCCTGAAGGGCGTCGGCGTGACCAAGGGCGCCAAGGCTGCGATCGAGGCCGCCGGCGGCCGCATCGAAGCCTGACGTAAACCTGCAGAGCACTCACGAGACAGACGCAAGTGGCAACGGGCATCAACAATCCAGCAGCGACTCTCGCCGACGCGACGCGTTTCGGCGAAGTGCGGTCGCGCCTGCTGTTTTTGTTCGGCGCGCTGATCGTCTATCGCATCGGTTCGTTCATTCCGGTGCCGGGCATCAACCCGGCCGAAGTCGCGCGCTTCTTCGAGCAATCGCAGGGCACCATCCTCGGCATCGTCAACATGTTCTCGGGCGGCGCGCTCGAGCGGTTGTCGATCTTCGCGATGGGCGTGATGCCGTACATCTCGGCGTCGATCATCGTGCAGATGGTCTCGATGATCTATCCGCCCTGGGAAGAGCTGCGCAAGGAAGGCGAGAGCGGCCGTCGGCAACTCACGCAGACCACGCGCTACTTCACGGTCGTGCTGGCGGTGTTCCAATCTTTGGGTGCCGCGACGGCATTGCAGAACGGCGGCATGGTCAACAATGCCGGCTGGTCGTTCCTCTTCATCGCGACCATCACCATGACCACCGGGACGATGTTCCTGATGTGGCTCGGCGAGCAGGTCACCGAGCGCGGCATCGGCAACGGCATTTCGATGATCATTCTCTCGGGCATCGTCGCCGGCCTGCCGGGTGCGGTCGGTCGCACCGTGGAGTCGGTGAACACCGGTGAAATGTCGGGCTTGTTCGCACTCGTGCTCATCGTACTCGTGCTCGGCGTCACCGCATTCTGCGTGTACGTCGAGCGTGCGCAGCGCCGGATCGCCGTGCACTATGCGAAGCGTCAAGTCGGTCGTCGCGTGATGGCCGGCCAGACCAGCCATTTGCCCTTCAAGCTCAACATGGCCGGCGTCATTCCGCCGATTTTCGCCTCGAGCCTGCTGTTGTTCCCGGCGACCATCGCGCAATTCTTCGGCAGCGGCGAAGGTCGCTTCTCGGAAGTGTTGCAGAGCATCGCCGCTTCGCTCGGCTACGGTCAGCCCCTGCATCTGGTGCTGTACACCATCCTCATCCTGTTCTTCTGCTTCTTCTATACGGCGCTGGTGTTCAACGCGCGCGAGACTTCGGAGAACCTGAAGAAGTCGGGCGCCTTCATTCCCGGCATTCGCCCCGGTCAGCAGACCGGCGAATACATCGATCGCGTGCTCACGCGGCTCACGCTCTGGGGCGCGTTGTACGTCGCCGCGGTCTGCCTCGTGCCCGAAATCATGATTTCCCGTGGCGGTGTGCCGTTCCAATTCGGCGGCACCTCGCTGTTGATCGTCGTCGTTGTCGCCATGGATTTCATGGCGCAGCTGCAGGCGCATTTGATGTCCCATCAGTATCCCGGCTTGCTCAAGCAGGCGAACCTGATGGGTTATGGACGCGGCGGCGCGCCGCAGTGATCGAAAGGTAAACGAAATGAAAGTTCGTCCATCCGTCAAGAAGATATGCAAGGACTGCAAGATCGTGCGGCGTCGCAGGGTCGTGTACGTGATCTGCAAGGATCAGCGTCACAAGCAGCGTCAGGGTTGAGAAGGCAAGAGTATTCACACGGAACGTCGCGCGAACGCGCGGCTTCAGGGCAGGAAACATGGCACGTATAGCTGGCATCAACATCCCGATGAACAAGCATGTGGTCATCGGCCTCACGCACATCTACGGCGTGGGTCGTACCCGTGCGAAGGCGGTTTGCGAGGCGGCAGGCGTCGATCCGACGACCAAGGTCAAAGATTTGACCGAGGTCGAGGTCAACTCGCTGCGTACGCAGATCGCCAAGGGGCTGGTCGAAGGCGACTTGCGCCGCGAAGTGTCGATGAACATCAAGCGTCTGATGGACCTCGGTACCTACCGCGGTTTGCGTCACCGCAAGGGGCTGCCGTTGCGCGGCCAGCGCACGCGCACCAATGCGCGCACGCGCAAAGGCCCGCGCAAGCAGGCAGTGAAGCTCAACGCGCCCCCGGGCAAGTCCTAAGTTTCAGCAGGCGGATAGCACATGGCAGAGCAAAAGCAACAGTCGAGCGGCGGCGCGAAGAAGCCGAAGAAAGCACGCAAGAACGTGCTGGACGGCATCGCGCACGTGCATGCGTCGTTCAACAATACGATCATCACGATCACCGATCGCCAGGGCAACACGCTCTCGTGGGCGACGTCGGGTGGTTGCGGGTTTCGCGGTTCGCGCAAGTCCACGCCGTTCGCGGCGCAGGTTGCCGCCGAAAAGGCGGGCGTTGCCGCGCAGGAACATGGTCTGCGCAACGTCGAAGTGCGTGTCGCGGGCCCCGGCCCGGGACGCGAGTCCGCCGTGCGCGCGCTCAACAACTGCGGTTTGAAGATCACCAGCATTTCGGACGTTACGCCGATTCCACAACGGCTGTCGTCCGCCCAAGAAGCGTCGCGTCTGAACCGGCGCCGATAGAGGAATACACGATGGCCCGTTACATTGGTCCCAAGTGCAAGCTCGCGCGTCGCGAGGGCACCGATCTGTTTTTGAAGAGTGGCGTCAAGCCGCTCGAGAGCAAGTGCAAGTTCCAGGTGCCGCCGGGCGGCATCAAGAGCGAGCGCAAGACGCGTCTGTCGGAGTACGGCAGCCAGTTGCGCGAGAAGCAGAAGCTGCGTCGCATGTACGGCGTGCTCGAGCGTCAGTTCGCGAACTATTACGCCGAAGCGGCGCGCCGTTCGGGTGCTACGGGCGAAAACCTGCTGAAGCTGCTCGAATGCCGTCTCGACAACGTCGTGTATCGCATGGGCTTCGCGGCGACGCGCTCGGAAGCGCGGCAGCTCGTCAGCCACAAGGGCGTGGAAGTGAACGGTGGCGTCGTCACCATCGCTTCATACCAGTGCAGCGCGGGCGACACGATCCAGATTCGCGAGAAGGCCCGCAAGCAGTTGCGCATCCAGAACGCGTTGCAGATCGCTTCGCAAGTCGGCCTGCCCGAGTGGGTCGAAGTGAACGACAAAGAATTCAAGGGCGTCTTCAAGCAGGTGCCTGCGCGGGATGACATCCTGCCGGACATCAACGAGAACCTCGTCGTCGAGTTGTACTCGAAGTAAGCGCTCGAAGTAAGAGTAGAGGACTACGATATGCAAGGATCCGTGACCGAGTTCCTCAAGCCGCGCGTCGTCAAGGTGAGTCCGCTCGCCCCGCGACAAGCGCGCGTGGTGATCGAACCGTTCGAACGCGGCTTCGGGCACACGCTCGGCAACGCGCTGCGTCGCGTGCTGCTTTCGTCCATGCCCGGTGCGGCGATCACCGAAGTGGAAATCGACGGCGTACTGCACGAGTACACCAGCATCGAGGGCGTGCAAGAGGACGTCGTCGACATCCTGCTCAACCTCAAGCAAGTCGCGCTGCGCATGCATTCGCGTGACTCGGCGGAACTGCGTCTGTCGAAGAAGGGCCCGGGCCCGGTGACGGCCGGCGACATCCAGACCGATCACGACATCGAAGTGGTAAACCCTGATCTCGTGATCGCGAACCTCACCAAGGCCGGCGTGCTGAACATGGTGCTGCGCGTCGAGCGTGGTCGCGGTTATCGTCCGGCTTCGCAGCGCGTCGCCTTCGAAGAAGCGTCGCGTCCGATCGGTCGTCTGCAGCTCGATGCCTCGTTCAGCCCGATCCGTCGCGTGACCTATTCGGTCGATGCGGCGCGCGTCGAACAGCGCACCGATCTCGACAAGTTGATTCTCGACATCGAGACCAACGGCACGATCGACGCCGAAGAAGCGATTCGTCGCGCGGGCAGCATCCTCAAAGATCAGCTGTCGGTATTCGTCGACCTGCAAGGCGAAGAAGAAGCCGGCGGCAAGGCGGAGTCGGCGCAGTTCGATCCGATCCTGCTGCGTCCGGTCGACGAACTCGAGCTCACGGTGCGCAGTGCAAACTGCCTCAAGGCCGAGAACATCCATTACATCGGCGATCTGGTGCAGCGCACCGAGGTCGAGTTGCTGCGTACGCCGAACCTCGGCAAGAAGTCGCTCACCGAAATCAAGGAAGTGCTGCAAAGCCACGGCCTGATGCTCGGTATGCGTCTGGACGGTTGGCCGCCCGCCGGTCTGCGTCACGAGGACGAGCGCGGCGTGATGTGAGATCCCGCGCGGTCGCATCGATCGCGCGAGACCATAGTTTCATCGAGGTTTTTGTATGCGTCACAAACTTTCCGGCCGGCAACTGTCGCGCAATGCGCCGCATCGCCATGCATTGATGCGCAACATGAGCGTGTCGCTGTTGCGGCACGAAACCATTCGCACCACGCTGCCGAAGGCGAAGGAACTGCGTCGTGTGGTCGAACCTTTGATCACGCTCGCCAAGACCGACAGCGAGGCGCGTCGTCGTCTGGCGTTCGCGCGGCTGCGCGATCAGGCGGTGGTGGACAAGCTGTTCGCGGATCTCGGTCCGCGTTTCAAGGCGCGTGCCGGTGGCTACACCCGCATCCTGCGCATGATGCCGCGCGCCGGTGATGCCGCGCCGATGGCGTTGATGCAGTTGGTGGATTCCGCTGCTGCGCCGGCGGCCGCCGCCGAAGCGCCTGCGAAGAAGACGCGCGCCCGCAAGAAGGCCGCGGCCTGACGTCTCGAAGTCCCGCGTCGCGCATCTTCACGATGCGCGCGCGGGCGTCTCACTCGTGGTGGATGCCGCGCGTGAGGTTCTCGCAACCCTGCGCCGTCACGGCCAGGTTATCTTCGATCCTGATCCCGCCGTAAGGCTGTAGTGCCGCCACGCGCTGCCAGTCGATTGCGCGTGCGACGTCGGCGGCGCGCGCCGGCTCGAGCAGGGCGTCGATGAAGTACAGGCCCGGCTCCATGGTCACGACGAAACCGGGTTGCAACACGCGCGTCAGACGCAGCGCCGGATCGAGTGCGGGGCGTGCAATGGTCGCGCCTTCTTCATCGGCCATGAAACCGCCGACGTCGTGCACTTGCAGGCCGAGCATATGACCGATGCCGTGCGGGAAAAACAGCCGTGCGGCACCGTTCGTCAAAGATTCTTCGACGCTGCAGCGCAGCACGCCCGCTTCGACCAGCACAGCCGCGATGGCGCGCACGGCCGAGGCATGAATGTCGCGCCAGTCCGCGCCCGGGCGCACTTGCGCGCACAGCGCCTGCTGGGCGCGATCGAGCGCCGCGACCATGGCGGCGAAGTCCCGATCATCGGCGCCGTCGCCTGCGGTGGCGGTGCGCGTGATGTCGCTGCCGTACCCGGCGAAACTTGCGCCGGCATCGAGCAATAGCGATCGGGCGCGGGTCGGCGGCGTGCGCCGCAGTACCTGATAGTGCAACACGGCAGCCGCTTCATTGATCGCCACGATGGCGTTGTAGGGCAGTTCCTGTTCGCGTTGGCCGCAGGCGTCGCAGAACGCCTGGTGGATGTCGAATTCCGAACCGCCGGCGAGAAATTTCGCGCGGGCGGCGGCATGGCCGCTCGCCGCGATGCGATTCGCGGTCCGCAGACACTCGATCTCGTACGGGGTTTTGATGGCGCGCGCGTAGTCGAGGCGACGCAGCAGATGTTCGGGGTTGATCGCGCCGATCCCCCAAGCGATCAATTCGGGCAGCGCATCGCCGATCCAGGCGGTGCGCTGCAACGGGCCTTGCAACGCGGCGCGTGCTTCCGCGCGCGAGTGCACGGTGACGACGTCGAATTCGGCGGGCCAGTCACTGTCGGGCAGGCTCGCCGGCTGGTACCAAAAATCCCGGGCCACGAAAAAAATCAGCCGTGGCCGTCGGCCGGGGGTGAACTGCAGCAACGATCCCGGGGCGTCGAGCAGCGGCAGCCACAGCCGGAAATCGGCATGCGGCCTGTACGGATAGGTCTGGTCGTCCCGGAACCAGCCCGGTGGCTCTCCGGCTTGCAGAATCAGGCTGTCGTAACCGCTTTTTTCCAGCGCGGCAGTGGTACGGCGAGCGATTTCCGCAAGGTGAGCGCGGTAGTCGGCGGCGGGTCGGGGTTGGGTCATTGGAGCCTCCGGCAGGCATTCTAGGCCGGGGCCGTCGCGATGTCCCCGGGCGGTGC
>Ga0214917_10006915_pt1 | contig 11649 bp, 9 predicted proteins | sample LL_1208_BB_MetaG_FD_177983 | JGI IMG/M metagenome (GOLD analysis project Ga0214917, IMG submission 177983) | Freshwater microbial communities from Lake Lanier, Atlanta, Georgia, United States - LL_1208_BB | ecosystem: Environmental > Aquatic > Freshwater > Lake | place: USA: Georgia | collected...
AGAGGTTTCCGAAGGCTCAAGTCTTGGCAGAGATCTTTAGTTTAGCGGCAAATCACAGAACGAATTGTGGATCGATTCTCAAAAGTCAGTTTGGGTATTTCACGGAGTTCGAGAGTTGGATCACGAAGGTGGGGGAGATTTATCTGCGCAGAAAGCGGGACAGTTCTTCGATGGATTATGATGATTTGCTGACTTTGCCTTTACTCCTGTTGGAACAGGAGGGGGAGTTGAGGGAGGGGTATCGGGCAAGATTTCAGCATGTGCTGGTGGATGAGTATCAGGATACGAACCGATTGCAGTCCGACTTTGTGGATGCGATTGGAGGGGGTCATCATCAGATCATGGCGGTGGGGGATGATGCCCAAAGCATCTACTCATGGCGGGGAGCCAAGGTGGAGCACATCCTGAGTTTTCCGCAGCGTCATCCAGGAACTAAGATGGTGAGGCTGGAGACCAACTATCGAAGCATCCCCCAGATCCTCGATCTGGCGAATCATTCGATTTCCCATAACCCGAAGCAGTTTCCTAAAAATCTGAAGGCGGTTCGGGATGCAGGGGTCAAGCCGGCGGTGGTGGCGTTGGAGGACGGTGGGCAGCAGGCTTCTTTTGTGGCGCAGAGGATTCTGGAGTTGCATGAGGAGGGGGCAAATCTTTCGGATATTGCCATTCTGTATCGGGCTCATTTTCATGCGATGGAGATGCAGTTGGAACTCACGCGTCGTAACATTCCGTATACGATCACCTCGGGATTGAGGTTTTTTGAGCAGGCTCACATCAAGGACGTGGCAGCTCATCTGCGATTGTCCTTAAATCCCAAGGATGAGGTGGCGTTTCATCGGATGGCAAAGTTGTTGCCTGGGGTGGGCCCCAGATCGGCGACCAAGATGTGGCAGGAGGTTCAGACCGGAAAAGCGTTGGGTCAACTCAAGGTCCCCGAAAAGGGTGCGAAGGGATGGAGTCAGATGGTGCAGACCTTAGCCCAGTTGAAGGAAAAGGATCCCTCCGAACAGGTGAAAATCGTGGTCGAGGGGAGTTATGGGGATTATGTAAAAGCAAAGTACGCAAATGCGGCGAACCGATTGGACGATCTTCGGCAGTTGGAGGATTACGCAGCAGGCTATACGGATATGGCTGAGTTTTTGGCCCAGTTGGCTTTGTTGGGGAATACGGAGACCGAGGTGGCTCAGCGTTCCCATGATGAAGGAGGGGAGGCGGTAAAGTTGAGTACGATTCATCAGGCCAAGGGATTGGAGTATGGAACAGTATTCGTCATCATGCTGTGCGAGGGCATGTTTCCATCGAGTCGTTCTATGGAGACTCCAGAAGGGGAAGAGGAGGAAAGGCGACTCTTTTATGTGGCGGCGACAAGGGCGAAGGACGAACTGTATTTGACTCACCCTAGGTTACGGATGGGAAAGGGAGGGGATGCTTGGCAGACACCTTCGCGATTCCTGAATGAACTTTCGAAGGAGTTGGTCAATGTATGGCGGGTCAAAGGAGCGGCGGGAGCGGGAGACTGGAGTTAGATTCGGGGGTGATTTTTCTTCTTGGACCTACGGCGGCGGGGAAGTCGCGATTAGCGATGACGCTGGCTCAGCAGACGGGGGCTGAAATCGCTTCTGTAGATGCGTTTCAGGTCTATCGGGGTTTGGATATTGGAACGGGAAAAGCGAATCAGGAGGAGCAGGGAAAAGTCCGGCACCATCTGATCGATCTGGCGGAAGCGGAGCAGGATTTCTCATCCGCGGACTATGGGAACGAGGCGCGACGGGTTCTTTCCGATCTTAAGGCAAGAAAGGTGAAATCCATCTGGGTTGGAGGAACTGGATTGTATCACCGAGTGATGACTCAGGGTTTATCGAAAGCACCGGGAACCGATCGAGCCGTTGCAGAGAATCTGGAGAAAAAGACGACGGAGGAGTTGGCTGAAACTGTTCTCAAAACCGATCCTGTGTGGGCCGAGAAGGCCGACTTACAAAACCGGAGGAGAGTAGTGCGAGCTTTGGCTGTCTGGGAACAGACAGGGAGAAAGATGTCCGATTGGCAGAAACAGGATACGGGGCAAGGTTTGATGGCCGAGGTGGAAACATGGTGTCTTGTTCCTCCCATTAAACTCTTGGGGGAGGTGATTCGAAAGCGTGTGGAGGGAATGTTGGGTGGCGGGTGGATTGAGGAGGTGAAGGGTTTGATGGGGCGGTCTGGTTGGGAAGGGTGCGCGGGATCGCGGGCAATTGGTTATGGGGAGGTGGCGGAACTGGTTCGCGGAAAAATCGGACGGGAGGAGGCGTGTGACAAAATTGTGTCAGCGACGAGGGCGTATGCGAAGCGTCAATTGACCTGGTTCCGTGGAATTCCTAAAGTCCGGGTTATCGAGATTGATCCCCGAGAGCCCCTACCAAAAGCTGGGGTGGAGATGCTGGTGCGAGCGCTGGAGGGGGGGGCTATTCCGAAATGATGGTGACGACGGTTCGGGATAAAGCGATGGAGCGGGCCTTTTTGGTGGGTTTAGAGACTCAGAAATCAGGGCGGTACGAGGTGGGAGAGTCGTTGGATGAGTTGGCTTTGCTGGTTCAGAGTGCGGGTGGGGAAGTAGCCGATCGGGCGACCCAAAAACTAGATCACCCTGTTGCACCGACCTATATCGGGAGCGGCAAGGCAGCCGAGCTTGCCTTGGCTGCGAAGGCGAAAAAAGCAGACACAATTATCTTTGATGACGAGTTGAGTCCTGCACAGGCGAGGAACTTGGAAGGAATCTTTTCCTGTAAGGTGCTGGATCGAACCCAGTTGATTTTGGATATTTTTGCGCAGAGGGCGAAATCGAAGGAAGGAAAGTTGCAGATTGAACTGGCCCAGTTGGTTTATCTGTTGCCGAGATTGACGGGCATGTGGACCCACTTATCGAGGCAGTCGGGTGGAATTGGTATGCGGGGACCGGGTGAAACCCAGTTGGAGGTGGATCGGCGGCGCGTGCAGGAAAAGATCACCCGATTGGAGCGTGATCTGGCAGAGGTTCGGAAGCATCGGATGATCCAGCGGGAGGGAAGAATGCGCCAGCATTGGCCCGTGGCTGCGTTGGTGGGGTATACAAATGCGGGAAAATCGACCTTGATGAACCGATTAACCCACTCGGAAGTTGTGGCGGAGGATCGCCTCTTTGCGACTTTGGATCCTACGATTCGTCAGTTTCGCATGCCGAACGGTGTGAGGGTGCTGTTGGGGGATACGGTGGGTTTTTTAAAGAAGCTTCCGACTCATCTTGTGGAGTCCTTTCAATCGACTCTGGAAGAGGTGGCTTTTGCGGATGTTTTGATTCATGTGGTGGACGCGAGCCATCCTCAGCGTGAAGAGCAGAGGAAAGCAGTGGACGATGTGTTGCAGAAGATTGGTGCGGGGGACAAACATACTCTGACAGTTTGGAATAAGGCGGATCGGTTAGAGAACTGGACAACATTGGAGTGGGAAGCAAGGACAGCGCCTCATGGGGTAGTCATTTCAGCGAAGACGGGAGAGGGAATTCCGAACATGCTGTCGGAGTTGGCTTCGATGTTGACTGCTTGGAGTATCCGAGTTCGGATCCGAGTGCCGCAAAGTGAAGGCGCGCTTTTAGCTTTGTTGAGCCGAGCGGGGAGAATTCTGGAAAAAAGGTATGAGGGGAACGAAGTGGAGCTGGTGGCACACATTCCTCCCTTCTTGAGGGGGAAGGTGGCGCCGTTTATCCTACCTGAGGATGGCAAGAATCCGGGAATTACCGTCGGGAGAGAGACCGAGGGAGCGGTTGATGAGTCAAGGTCCGGAGGCCTTGGGGGCGGCGGAATTGTTAGCGATCCTCTTGCGGACGGGGTTGCCGGGTAAGTCGGCGGTAGAGTTGGCTGCGGAGATTTTGGGGTCTAGGGAGGGGTTAGGGGGTCTGGCGCGGATCACTCCGAAAAGTCTGCAAAAAGAATTTAAAGGGTTGGGAATCGCCAAGGCGTGTCAGGTGGCAGCCGCGATTGAATTGGGGAGGCGGGTGGGGGTGGCAGAAGTTTCGGGTGGGTTGCTGGATACTCCAGCCCGGGTGGAGGAACTGATAGGGCCGGAGTTGAGGAGGAAAGATCGGGAAGAGGTTTGGGTGCTTTTATTAAACACGAAGTTGCGGCTTTTGCGGCGGGCGCAGGTGAGTCGGGGTTCGGTGAACGAAACCGCAGTGCAGCCACAGGAGATTTTGCGGGAGGCGTTGGGGTCGGAAGCGGTGTATGCCTTGGTTGTGGTGCATAATCACCCCTCGGGCGATCCTGCGCCGAGTCCTGCAGATCTGGATTTTACGAGGAGATTAAGGGATGGGGCCAAAGCGGTGGGGGTGCTGTTGCAGGATCATGTGATTATCGGCGTCGCTCGGGACGGGCATTCAGGCTATTATAGCTTTAAGGAGGCAGGATATTTGTGAGTGAAATTCATCCAACCGCGATTGTGGAAAAAGGGGCCAAGTTGGGAAAGGGGTGTGTCGTCGGGCCAGGGGCGATTTTAGGGGCTGAGGTGGAGTTGGGAGAGGGGTGTGTTGTGGGGGCAAGGGCGGTTTTAGAGGGAAGGGTGGTTATGGGGGCGAAGAATCGGATTGGGGTGGGTGCAGTCATTGGAGGAGAACCTCAAGACATGGCGTATCAGGGTGCAAAGTCGGGCGTGATTGTGGGTGATGGGAATGTTTTTCGAGAGTATGTGACCGTGCATCGCGGGACAAAGGAGGGGACGGACACCGTGATTGGAAACGGGTGTTTTTTAATGGTGGGAGCACATGTGGCGCACAACTGTCGATTGGCGGATGGGGTGGTTCTAGTGAATGGGGTGATGTTGGCGGGGTATGTCGAAGTGGAGGAGAAGGCATTTCTGGGTGGTGCGGTGGTAGTGCATCAGTTTGTGAGGATTGGGAAGTTGACGATGGTTCGGGGGCAGACGCGGATCGGAATGGATTTGCCGCCCTACTGTATGGCGGTGGCTACAAATGCGGTATGTGGGCTAAATCTGGTGGGGATTCGAAGGTCAGGGGTAGGGATTGAGGGAAGAAAAGCGTTGGAACGGACGTACGAGGAGTTTTTCTTTGGAGGAAAGAATCGGGTTCAGGCGCTGGATGCGATCCGCAGCGGGAAGGATATCAAGGTGAAGGAGGTGGCAGAGTTTTGTGATTTTATTGCAAAGACGAAGAGAGGGATCTGCCACGGGTTACGGGCAGGGGATTTGAGGGAAGAGGAGAACTAGAATCGGGACTGAATACCGACTTCGAGGGCGAAGTTGTAGCTGTTTTCGAAGTCGTAGTTTCCAATCCGAGGGGTGAAGGCCCCGAGCAGTTTCAACACCCCATAGAAGTCGACCCCTGGGGCGACTGTGTAGTTGGCTCCCACCTGACCATTAAAGCCAAATTGGAATGCGCTACGGCAGTAGTTAGCTTGGATGTTTGTGGTTCCGTAAGTGAAATTATTTACATCCAACTGCTGCCAGATGGCTCCCACACCTCCGCCAATAAAAGGCTTGAAGGCAGTTTTTCCAGGCCAGCGGAGAATTCCGTCGATCTGAATTGGAACTTGGAGTAGTTCTCCATCAGCAGAAAGTTGGTAGGATCCAGCAGCGAAGTTTTGGCCGTAAATCGTGCCTGCGGTCGCGACAGACAAGTTATATTGATCAAGGGCGTTATAGATGACGCCACTTTGCAAGCTGACCCCAAGCCAATCATAGATGTTATAGCCAAACTCTACGTCGAATCTAAAGCCGGGCTCAAAAGTAAAATTTTCAGCTGATATGGATGCACTCGAATTCGGAACATTATATGGGTACGCCTGCATATTAATTCCATTAAAGACCCGGCGGCTGGTGAGCTGGCCTTGGATGGAGCCACCTACCGAGGTGTTCATAAAGAAGTCATCATACGTCCCAAGGTCTGTAGTGCCGATGCCCCCATCGGAGAGGGGTGCGGGTTTGCCTGAGACGGTTTGAAGTGGAGTCGGTGTTGTTGGGGCACCGGAGAGTGGATCAACGGGAGCTGAACCTCCCATGGCAGATCCGCCCATGGGGTCTGGATTTGCCATAGGAATTTGGATCGTACTGTCGACTCCGGATGGAAGTGTTACAGGGGCGGTTGCAGGTGTTGTGGCATCGCCGATTGGGGCGATGGAGAGATTTTTATTTGGGGAGGAGTTTTGTGTTGGAGATGGTTCCAGGAATGAGAGAGTGGGCGGACCACCGAAATCTTTTCCGTCATCCCAGGAGTTCAATGAGCTAAGTGGAACGACTCGTTTCGTTCCGTTTGGATAAGTTTTAAGAATCTGACCCTGTGCCCCTACGGGGGGAGGCGTCGAAAGATTCGGAGCAGGCGAGGAGCTCGCTGATTCTGGTAAAGTTAAACGTTGTGCTTTTGCAGTGAATGTAAAATAGGTACTCGCTACTACTAGAAGTACAAGGGGTGATGCCCTACTGTGAAGAGGTATCTTCATCGATCTAATGCGGATACTGAGCACAATATGTAGTACCCGCAAAGAAAAGGACTCAACTTATAGTTAAGTTATTCACATAGTTGTACAGAAGGGGGCACAGGCCTCGGGGCCAACTGAAAGGACAGCTTTGGTGTCAGGTGTAGGGTGTGACCCTAAAAACGCCAGGCTAAGCCGATTTCTGCGGTATGATTGAACATGGCGTGGCTAGTGCCGAAGTCGGCGAAGTTGGGACTGGGCATCGAGAGGCATTTGTAGCCGATATCGAGGTCGAATCCCGGTTGGATAGTGTAGGTGAAGCCGGTGGTGAACTGCCAAGCAAAGTTCCACTGGTACGAGGTGTAAGTGCCGACTTCGGTCAGAGCAGTCCCTGATTGGTAGACCATCCAGTTCGCTCCGACACCTGCACCGACATAGCCGCGGAAAGGGCCTTGCGAGAGGTAGTGGAAGGTTGCGTTGAAGAGGACGGGGACTTGATAGAGGGAGCCTGAGCCGTAGCGCGTGTCATTTTCCCAGACGACGGAGTGGATTGAGTTATAGATGAAGTCGCCTTCGACCGAGAGGCGGAGTTGGGGAAGAACATTGTAGCCAGCTTCGAGATCGTACCGGATTCCGGGATTAAAAATGGTTTTGCTGTAGATGGACTGATTCCCAAAACGGGTGCTCCAAGGTTGAAGAAGGTTCACGCCGACGGCAGTGCGAAAGATAGGGCCTTCGTTGGGGCCATAAAAATCTTCAAGGGAGCGAGGGGAGTCGTCCGACTCTTCTGGCGCAACAAGGGCAGGAGTAGTGGGAGACGGAGAGTTTGTGCCAATTGGGACGATACCAACATCTTCGGGGCGAAGTGAGGGGGAGGGGGTGGTGAGAGTGGGCCCCGAAGAATCAGATGTAGCGGTCCGAAGAGTGAAAGTTTCATGGTTGGTCTGGGCTGAAGCAGTACAGGTAAAAATCAGCGTGCTCAATAAAAAGCCCCCCCAGAAGGGGAGGTGGATATGGAATTTTCGGATCACAAAACAGAGTCAGGTATCAACGAAAAAAAACTTCAGAAGTTAAGCGTGCAGTTAAGCATAACATTTTGAGAGTATGAACCTTTCGTGTCCAAATCCTGAAAACTCCCTCCAAAATTTTGATTACCAGTGCCTGTGAAAATGTATTTCAAACCAAGGCTAACTTCGTCGGTGATTTTGTAATCCAATCCTGCAATGCCTTGGTAGGCCAGGCTCCAGCAGCTTCCATCGACATTGGATAAATCTTGAGAAACACCTGCGTAACTTATCCGTGTCCAATTCATATATGTGTAGCTGGCGCCAATACCACCACCAATATAAGGCACCCACGGGCTATCTGTTGGAATCTTAAAGATAAAATTTACAACAAGGGGTACTTGGTAGTAACTGCCCTCCAGGTCAATTGGAAGAGTTACCGATTGTTGAGCTCCACCGTCAATTGTGCCATTCAATGCTAAATTATAAGAGCTAAGTTGATTCCAAATAATTCCTGGGGCAAATTCGATCGCAAACCATTCAACCGGCTGGTATCCAATGGGAACGTTGAATCTAATTCCTGCACTCATTGTTAAACTGCCACCTGCACTGCCTAACACATCGGCACCCAAGATTGTCGTATCGAAATTAACGTCTTGCAGGTTGACGTCCTGTTGGAAGGCTGCACCTATCTCTGGCCCGACGTAGAATCCTGACAGTTTAGACATACTGTCGTTGTTTTCCGTGCTCACAAAACTTGAGTTTGAAACAGATGTTGCAGGTGATTGAGACGCCAATGGAGCCGGCGTGCTGACAGCTGAATTTTGGCCTATTGGCACGATCCCATCTTTCCCTGGGTCGTAAGCGATAATGCGGGGAGAACCTCCGTGTTTTTCTCCGTTATCGACGGCCTTTCCTATCTCACTCCAACGGACAACCATCTTGGTTCCGTCTGGATAGATCTTCATGACCATCGGATCGTTTGTCGACGTGGTCACAGATGGTTCCGCCAGCACTACTACTGGGGCTGCAAGGGCTAGGATTACAGTTATATATTTTACATAATTATACATAATTAATCTCCGATTGAGTTAGGAGCCGTCTCGCGTCTAATTGACGACAAATGGCGTCTCATGCGCTCTATTTGATCTATATATGGTATGTGTCAACAAAATTGTTAATAACTTCTAAATAACTTATTACGTAATATAAAGTATTAACTTTTTTGCTCAACCGAGGTATCCACTGTTTTTTTGATCTAAAGAGGTGATCTGTCGCTATCTCGAGTAAATCTTCGGGAGATCCCTAGGCGTGTAGTTAGGTTTTTTTGATTCCTGAAATCTGAAAAGTAAGTAGCTCTTTTTCGAGATCGGTTCCCGGTGGCAGGTGAAGGGTTCTCCATCCTGATTTTCTTGGGGTTTCTAGGTTTTCAGCAAGGTCATCGATAAAGAGAGAGCTTTCCGCTTTTGCTCCAGTTGCCTTGAGCGCTTTTTCGTAAATGTCTGGGTGAGGTTTTCGACATCCCGCTTGGTGAGAGTAGATCCGATGCTGGAAAAGAGGGAAGAAGTCGTAGGTGGCTTCGAGATGTTGGATATGAGAGGCGCAAGTGTTCGAGATCAAGGCAAGTGGGTAGTCTTTTGCAAGTTGACGAGCCAAGGCCACCCGTTCGGATAGGGGATAAAAGATATCGCAGAAGGCCTCTCGCAGTTCTTCTTGTGCGTGGGCGAGATCGAGATCCTCGGCAAGAAGGGCGAAGTACTCATCGCAGGTATGGCGACCTCGTTCGTAGTCGTGAGCGCGTTCATGAGACCAGATCTTTTCGCAGAAGGCCTCTACGTTTTGGCCTGATCGCCGGGCGAGAGCTTTCAGCTTCTCGCCTGAGCGAAGTCCTACCAGAACGTTCCCAAGGTCGAAAAAAATGTGGGTGATCTGCCGGCTCATCTCGATTCGGTAGTCCGGCGACTATTTCGAAGTCTGAGTATATTCTCCTGCCCAGGAGTCGGGCGGAGGATTTTTAAGGAACTCCTCGCAGATCTTTTTATAAGTTTTGGAGGGGCCATCGTGTGGATCGAGGGCAAGAGCTTCTTGGAATATGGCGATGGATTCCTTGAACTTTTTCGTGGCATGTAGTTTCCAGCCTTCTTCAAACAGTTGCACCACCTGAGCCTTGGTCTCGGAGAGTTCGCCTTTCTTGGCAAGGAGTTCGTAGCAGGGGACGGGTTCGGTCTTTCCCTTGACGATCATGTTGGCAAGGAAACGGGCCTCGATTTTCTCCTTTGCCATTTCGTAGGTTTTTCCTCCGATCATGATGTGGGTGTCGAAGGGTTTATTCGCGGGTTCAAAACGGGCGGCTTGATTAACGGCGTCGCCCATCACGGTGTACTGAAACTTTTTGTCGGAGCCCATGTTACCTGCGGCAACTTCTCCAGTGTTGATGCCCATTCGAGCGTCGATATCACAACCGTATTCGGCTTTGAGCTCCTGCTTAAGGGATTGAAGACGCTCCTGCTGTTCCAGGGCAGACCAGCAGGCTTTCCATGCGTGGGAGTTGGGGTCTGGATCGACCCAAACGGGGACTCCGAAGTCGGCCATGATTGCATCGCCAGAGTACTTATCGATATAGCCACCGTATTTGGTAACGAGATCACTCATCGGGGTGAGGTAACGATTGAGGATTTTTGCAAGGTCCTCGGCAGAGACCGATTCGGAGATGGTGGTGAAACCGGCAAGATCGGAGAAAAATATGGAAACCATTCTTTTTTCGCCCGTGAGGCGGAAACGGTCGGGATCAGCCTGCATGTAGGAGAGGACCTCGGGACTGACCATGGTGGAGAACATGCCGCTGACGCGTCGCTTTTCTCGTTGTTCAAGGACGAACTCGTAGCCAAGGCAACCGATGCCTCCGAAAAGCAGCGTGAGGCAAGGGGATACAACCGGAAGGATGAGGCTGAGTTTATCTTGAATCACGAAAGTAAGAACGGCGTATCCCAATCCAATCACGATCAAAAGAAGAAGACGGAAAATAGGCTGTTTCGTAGCCAGAATGAGAAGAAAGGCGAGACCAGCCGCACCGATGACTAGAGCGGGGAACGTCCATTCAGGGGGGAGTTGGAGAAAACTGCCTGAAAGAGCGGCTCCAAGTGCCGCAAGGTGGACCTCGGGGCCGGGCATCGGGTTGGGGTAGGGGGTGCGGATGACGTCTTTTGACCAGTTTCCGTATGGGCCCACGAGGACGATCTTGTCTTTGAGCATCTCCCCGTTCTGAAAAACCTTTTCCCATGTGGAGGGAACAAAGAGTTGATAGACGGGGATGGCCTTGTAGTTGAAGTTGGGTGGGCCTGCAAAACGAAGGATGCCGGATCCATGCGTAGGAATCCGATCGGCATAGCCTGCTTTTTCAAGCATTCGACATGCGAGCGAGACGGCGGGAATATCTTGGAATTGGCGCTGATAATCGGCTGAGCGGACGATTCCGTCTTTTTCAGGCCAAAGATTCACAAAACCAACACGGCCTGATGGATTATCTTTCGAAATTTCCGATGCCCCAAGAGAGGCCAGTGCAGCGGGGAGGGTAAGTTGGACAGAGGTGCGACCTGCATTACTAACTTCTTCAAAAGTTCCGCCAAGAACGGTTCGAGCGCCTTCTTGCTCCAAAATCTGAAGAAGTTCCTGATCCCCGTCCTTGGGAGTGGGAAACATGAGGTCGAGGCCGACCACCTTCGCGCCCGCTTGGGAGATTCGTTGGATGACACTGGCCCAGACGGATCGGCGCCAAGGCCAGGAACCAGTCGACATTTCGGCTAGGGCAGGATCGGCGGCGATTTCTTCTTCCGAGAGGATATCCTTGTAAGTGGGTTTATCGATGGTGATGAAAACGATCTCGGGTGAGAGGGGGGCGGTTTGGCCAAAGCGAACACGGAGGTCGCGGGAGTAGAGTTCCGCTTCAAGGAGAGGTTTGAATTGGATGAGGTTGAGAAGGCCGAGGAGAAGGGCCGCGCCTATGCAGATTCCAATTAGAATGATCCGACGCGATGCCGCCTCCTTTTTTGCAGTTTTCGCCATCGAGATGTTCTAGTTGGTTGGGGTGGGACGAGCGAGAGTTGATTCCTGTTTGGTGCTTTCCTGCTGGAGCTCGTTTTCTAATTCGCGGATCTGTTTGCGCTGGTACTCGGCGACTTCGCGTTCGATCGCAGAGATAGCAGCCCGTCGGG
>Ga0214917_10006916_pt1 | contig 11648 bp, 9 predicted proteins | sample LL_1208_BB_MetaG_FD_177983 | JGI IMG/M metagenome (GOLD analysis project Ga0214917, IMG submission 177983) | Freshwater microbial communities from Lake Lanier, Atlanta, Georgia, United States - LL_1208_BB | ecosystem: Environmental > Aquatic > Freshwater > Lake | place: USA: Georgia | collected...
CGTCATGGTGGAAAAGCGATACACCGTGTCGCGACCGGTGGTGGAATACCACGACGAGGTGGTGCGCGAAACGGTGATGCGCCCAGTCCATGAGCAGCATGTCCGCCAGCAGGTCTACACCGTGGCCAAGCCCGTGATGGAAACCTACCAGGTTCCCGTCACCACCACGACCTGCAGGCCGGTGTACGAGAACCGCGTGCAGCGGATTCCCTACTCCGTTTGCCGACCCGAGTACTACGAGACGCAGCATCCGGTCCGCACCGTGACCTGCCACCCCGTGTACGAGAACCGCTGCAAGGACGAGGCCTACACCGTCATGCGGCCGGTGATGCAGCAATACCAGGTGCCGGTCACCACGACCCGCTACCAGCCGGTGTACGAGACCCACAAGGAGCTGATCCCGTACATCGTGGAAAAGCCGGTCTACCACGAGACCGTCGAGCAGGTCCGCCGCACCGTGTACCGCCAGGTGCAGGAACAGCGGACCATGGATGTGACCGAAGTCCGTTATCACCAGGTTCAGGAGCAGCACCAGAGGCAGATCAGTTGCACCGTGATGGAACCGGTGCAGGTGGTCCGCAAGGTTCAGGTCTGCACCGGTTCGTGGCGCACCGAGGAAGTGCACGAGGAAGGCCCGGTTGTCACCCGCAAGGTGCGCCTGCCCGGCCAGTGCGTGTTCGACCCGTGCTCCTGCAAGACCCGGTACTGCCCCGGCGAGGTGGTGTGCGAGAAGATCCAGCTTCCGGGCCGCACCGTCTGCCGCAAGGTTTGGGAACCGGCGGTGGAGGAACGCGAGGTGACCGAGTGCCGGATGGTGCCGCGCGAGGTCTGCCGCACGGTGGAGTACACCACCTGCAAGCTCGTGCCCGAGACCATCTGCAAGCAGGTCCCCTACACCGTGTGCCGGATGGTGCCCGAGGAGGTGGTTGACAATGTCGTGCGCCGCCACTGCACGATGGTGCGCGAGCAGCACCACCGTGAGCAGTGCCACACGACCTGCAAGATGATCCCGCACCAGGAAACCAGGATGGTGACCTGCCAGAAGTGCGTCATGGTTCCCGAGCAGCAGGTGCGCCGCATCAACTACACCGTCTGCAGGATGGTCCAGCAGGAGCATGTGCAGATGGTGAAGCAGACACACTGCCGGATGCGCGTGGAACAGTGCGTGCGCGAGGTGCCTTACACCGTGTGCAAGATGATCCCGCACCAGGAAACCAGGATGGTGACCTGCCAGAAGTGCGTCATGCACACCGAGCAGCGGGTGGTGAACCAGCCCTACACGGTCTGCAAGATGGTGCCCGAGGAGCGGTGCTACACGGTGAAGAAGCCCGTCTGCCGGATGGTCTGCGAGGAGCGCGTCTGCCAGGTCCCCCACACCACCTGCAAGATGGTGTGCGAGGAGCATGTGCGGATGGTTCCCCACACCACCTGCAAGATGGAAGCGGTCTGCGAGACCCGCACCTGCCACCGGGTTGAAAAGGTGCTGGTGCCTGTTGAGCCGTGCGAACCGGCGATCTGCACCCCCTGCCACAAGGGAATGCTGCACGACTGCCGCAAGTGGTGGCGCAACTAACCCGAACCGTTGAAACCTGAACCAACCCCGGGGGGAGCCTGAACAGGCTCCCCTTGTCCTTTTCATGTCCATGAATAGCAAAAGATCAGAAACTGATAGGGGAGCGCATCCATGGGAATGCCAGTTCGGGGCGTGATTCTGGCCGGCGGCAAGGGCACCCGGTTGGGTGAACTCACCCGCGTGACCAACAAGCACCTCCTGCCCATTGGCGAATTCCCGATGGTCTACCACCCGCTCAAGAAAATGGTGGGGGCCGGCATCACCGACATTCTTTTGGTGTCGGGCACCGAGCACATGGGCGACTTCGTCGAGCTGTTCGGCTCGGGAAAAGACTTCGGCTGCCGGCTCACCTACCGGGTCCAGGACGAGGCCGGGGGCATCGCCCAGGCGTTGGGCCTGGCGGAACTGTTCTGCAAGGATGCCCGATCCCTCGTCATCCTCGGCGACAACATCTTCGCCGATCCCTTGAAAAACTTCGTCTCATTGACCGATTCCAGGCCCCACGACGCCGCCGTGATGATCAAGCAGGTACCGGATCCGGGGCGCTACGGCGTGGCGGAACTGTCCTCGGGAAGGATTCTCAGCATCGAGGAAAAGCCACAGCACCCCAAAAGCGACTGGGCGGTGGCGGGAATCTATTCCTATCCGCCTGATGTCTTCGAGGTGATCCGCACGCTCAGGCCCAGCGGCCGAGGCGAGTTGGAAATCACCGATGTGAACAATCATTATGTCAAGGCGGGTCGCCTGGTTTCGTGGGAAATGTCCGGTTACTGGACCGACGCCGGCACCCTCTCATCGCTGCACCACGCCAACGACCTTGTCCGCAGGGAACCACCCCGGTTTTCCTGAAGCTCACCCGATTACGACTGATCCCCGACCGCCGGAACAACCGATACAACCGTTGGAATTCATTCCTTCGGGCGGACTGTTCCATGCGACCGCGCCTTGCCGTGCCCGCGCTCCTGCTTCTGGCCGCCTTGTCGGCCAATGGGTCCGAACCGGAGCGGGGCGTCATTGTCCCGGCGGCTTTCATCGCGCGGATTGAATCGCCCCAAGAGGCGAGCGCGCCCTCACCCGAATGCCTGAAGGGCTACCTGGTCAACGAACAGGAAAAAACCTCGATCACCAAAGATGGCGATGAAAAAGTCGCGGGCCGGGGCCTGGCGGGGTTGCTCGATTCGCACGCGTTGTCGTTCGGATTGGGGTGCGCCCTGGGCACCCTCGGCCTTGGCATATTGATCCGCGGCAAAGCCTCGAGCCAGGTGATCAATGTTTCCATGCCGCCGGCGACGAGCGTTTCGGTGCCTGTGGCGTCGCCGGTTGAGGCTTCGGTTCCAACCCAGTTCCGCGCCCCGGCAGCCAGGCGGAAAAAGAACAAGAAAACGGTCTCATACCTGCCCGCGGCCAACTTCGACATCGGACCCTCATTCGAGGAGCAGAAAGCCGACCAGGAGGCCGCCGAGGGCCGCAAGGCCGAGGCTGTCCTGGCGGGGTTGGTGGATGCCAACCTGGCCCTGCGGGAAGCCATTGGTGCAAAGGAATCGGAAACGGCCGAAACAACCGAGACCGCGCCAACGGCTTGACACGAACCGGAAGTGAGGCCGCCTTTTTGTCACTTCCAGGCGCGACGGAGGAAGTCGAGGAAATTCCTCGACATGATCCCCTCGATATCCGCCACAGAGTAGCCGCGCTTGGCCAAAAGGCTGGGCAGGCTTTGCAAATCGGCGATGGAATCGAGGTCCATTGGCGTTTGCTCGGTCCCGAACCCGCCGTCGAGGTCGGTGCCAATGCCGACATGCCGGGCGTTGCCGGCGAGTTGGCACACATGGTCGACATGGTCGCAGATCCGCTCAATGCGCAACTGGAAGTCAGCGGGCTTGCTCCGCAGGTGCACCCAGCCCGGCACCATCATGATGGCGTCGAACGCCATGCCAAGGACTCCCCCGCGCTCGATCACCGCCTTGATCTGCTCGTCGTCAAACTGCCTGTTCCAGGGGGCAAGCTTGCGGCAGTTCTGGTGGCTGGCCCAGACGGGGCCGTTGAAATGGTCCAAGGCATCCCAGAAGGTTTCATCGCAGAGGTGCGTGGCATCGAGGATCATGCCCAGCCTGTCCATCTCGCGCAGCAGGTCGATTCCCTGGGGGGTGATGGGCCCCTCGGCGTCGGTCCCGTGGGCATAGCGTCCAGGGCCATAGTGCGCGGGCCCCACGGCGCGCAGGCCGTCGGCGTAACCGCGTTCCAGGTTTTTCAGGGTGACGATGGAATCGGCCCCCTCAAGGCTCAGGATGTAGCCGATGGGAAGTTTTTCCCTTGCGGCTGGAAACGGCGAGGCGCCCGGGCCACCCGCTTGATCTTGTTGAACTCCGGTCCAAAGCTTGAGGTGCCGTTCCAACTGATCCAGGTTCCTGATCTGGACCATTTCCCCCTGTTCTTCCATGATCCTGTACCAGGCCAACTGGCCCTGGGTCTGGGCCCATGCCTGCTCGGGGGAATTCCAGCCAGCAAGGCGATGAAAATAGGGTGAAAACCGGCCAATCTGGGTGGCAACACACAAGCCGATGCCGCCACGGCGCATTTCGGGAAAGCAAACCGTGTTGTTGCCACGGTCCACCCGGTCCTTCATGTGCATTTCCCAGCGGCGGATCCGCTCAAGTGACCACCGCAGGTCGCGGTTCCACTCCAGGGCGTTCATCGCCAGGTCGAGGTGGACATCGAAAATGAAGAACGGATCGTTCATGGCGGGTTCCAAGCGGGAAAGTTGATCCAATCTATCACCTTCCAGAAGCGGATCTACACCTCATCGGGGGTGTTCATCCGCCAGTTCCAGCCGTTCGCGACCTCGTTCACGGGCGGGGTGAATGTCGGCTTGGCCGACTTCGACGCCGACGGCCAACTGGAGTTCGTGACCGCCGCCGCCTCGGGCACCAAGGGGCGGCTGATCATCTTCAAGGGCGACCCGGTATCGGTGATCCACTCGGCCTTCATGACCACGGGAATATCCGAACTGGCAGCCGCCACCAACCTGACCGTGGTGGCTTGAGCCCGCGGCCGGGCGTCAAGCCGACCGAAGGAAAAGCCGCCGCCGGGGTTCCGGCGGCGGCTTGTTGGTTGGTGCCGCGGCGATTCGGCCGCGGTCAAATTTCAGGGGCGTTTTTGTTCGCGTTCTTGTTGGCGTTGTTGGCGTCCGCCTTGGGGATCTTGATCTCGCGCGAACCATCGGCCTTGGAAAGGTCGGCTGAAAACTCATGCTCGCACAGCGTCTTGCCGCCGGGGCCGGACAAACCGTTCACCCGGATCACGGAAGGACCGCCGCCGACACCCATGCCGCCCGCCGCGGCCGTGTCGAACTTGCCGTCCTTGATCGGGGCCCTGCCCTGGGGCCCCGAGTTCTTCTTCGACGCGTCGGGCGAAATGATGACCTCGCCGAAGGGCACCGGTTGCCCGTCCACGCTCACCGTTCCGGACAGGCGGAACCGGGCGGGGCCATCGCCCCCGCCACAACCCCAGATCGAGGACATGCCAACCAGCATGAAGCAGGCAAGGCGGCGATTCATGACAGACTCCCGGAAAAGGATGCCAGTGGAAGGATCAGTCAGCGGAGAAAACCTCTCCGCCGGCGCGGCTGGCCATCGGCTTGAGGACATTGTTGAGGTCGATCGAGGAGCGCAGGAACCGGCAGCTTCCATCGCCCAAAACCACATTGCACCCACCCGTGTGGTTGCTGCCCATGCTCACATCGTTGAAGGTTCCGGTGGTGGTGTAGGTCTGGACATTCATGGCATTGGTGATGTTCTTGGAACTCGTGCTGTCGTTGTTCCAGCCGATGCCGCGCACCCAGCTTCTGTAGGTGGCCGCGTCGAGCGCGGTGAAGGAGCTTTCCACCACCATGAGGGTGTTGCTGGTTCCATCAATGATATCTGCGATCCGGATACCCACCGACTTGGGAGCGGGGCTGGCGGTGGTGGTCACCGTGGGCATGTAGGGAAGGATGCCGTCTGCCGCCAAGCCGCCCTGGCTGGCGCCGGCGGTGTTCACCCCGTAAGCCTGTCCGTTGAGCGGATTCACCCCCTTGGGCCCGGCGTTGCCGACATAGTGGGCCGTCTTGGCGTTGGCCCCGCCGGCGACGGGCATGTCGATGGTGCTGACAGATTCAGACTTGGTGGCGCTGGGGCAGAGAAACACGGGGATGGCGTACTGGCCCAGGGCCTGGTTCACATTGGGCGCGGTGGCGCTGACATAGCTTTGCAGGGTGGTGTTCACCTGCTTGCCGAGGCTTTCCTGCTCGATGTAGGCCAGGATGAGCGCGTGCCAGGCCACGCCCGGGGAGGTGGAGGTTCCGGCGGCGCCGCCGTTGAAACCCGCGGCGGGGAACGCTCCCATGGCGTCGTGGTAGCTGGCCAGGCCGAGGCCAAGCTGCTTCAGGTTGTTGGTGCATTTCATGCGGTTGGCCGCCTCGCGGACCTTTTGCACCGCCGGCACCAGAAGGCCGATCAGCACGGCGATGATGGCGATGACCACCAGAAGTTCAATCAGCGTGAATCCGCTTTCGCGGCGCGAACGAATCATGAGAGGCTCCTTGATGAAAAGAATAAGAATTGCAGATTGATTATCGGCAACGGGACATTGAAAACAATAAAAAACCGCCGCCGGGGAACGGCGACGGTTCATTTTTAACAATTTGCCGGTTCGGGCTGTTACTTCCAGTCGTCGGTGCGGAACGGGTAGGCGGGCAGGCCTTCCTTGTTCGCCAGGTTCGGTTCGGCCGTCTCGGCCCAGGCGAAGCGGACGGCGGTGATCTCCTTGACGCCCTCGGCGCTCACCACCACCTCGTTGCCCTCGATGACCGCCTTGGCGGGCACGAACTTCTTGTCCGGACCGGCCACGGTGAAGTGGCTGAGTTCCTTGTCGTCACGGGACTTCAGGCCCCCGGCGACGCCGTCGAACGCGATCCGGGCCTTGGCTCCCTCGGCCTTCATCGACTTGTAGAACGGGCCGGAAATCACAAGGCCTTCGCGGCCGTAGGTTCGGCTCAGGGCGATCAGCGCCAGGCGGCGGCCGACCTCCTGCTTGTTCTTGGGGTGAATGTCCTTGATGTTGGCGATGTCCATCGTGGCGGCCATGCCCACGCCGGGAATCTTCGAGGCGGCCAACTGGGCCTCCCACAGGAAGGGCAGGTTGGTGTTCTTGTAGGTGTAGGGGGCGATCTGCACGAAGTAGAACGGCATGGCCTCGTCGCTCCACAGCTTGCGCCAGCCATGGATGAGCGCCTTCATCTTCTCGGCGTAGAGCATCCCCTCGCCGTTGTTCGATTCACCCTGGTACCACAGCGCGCCGCGGATGGCATAGGGAACCAGCGGGGCGATCATGCCGTTGTAGAGCGCCAGCGGGGTCTGGTGGTTGATGTTGCCCTTGGCGTCCTTGGAGGGGAATTCGGCCAGCTTGTCGGCGATGTTCTTGAGCGCCGGCACGGCCTTGAAGCCCTCGGGCGTGGTCCACGGCTCGATGCGGGTGCCGCCCCAGTTGGAACCGATCAGGCCCACGGGAACCTCGGCGAAATCCTTGTCCTTGCGGAGGTTGACGGCGAAGTAGTAGCCCACCGCGGTGAACTGGGCCACGGTCTTGGGGGAGGCGATTTCCCAGCCCTTGGTCTGCACATCGGTCTCAGCCTTGGCGGAGGGGCGATGGGGAATCTTGATGTGGCGGATCAGCGGGTGGTTGCCGTTGGCGATTTCCTGCTGCGGGTTGTCGGATTGGGCGACGGTCCATTCCATGTTGGACTGGCCCGAGCAGAGCCACACCTCGCCGACCAGCACATCGGAGAAAGCCTTCTCGGAGGTGCCCTTCACCGTGAGCTTTTGGCCCTTGGCGTTGGCCTTTTGGGCCGGCAGCGCAACCTTCCAGCCGCCCTTGTCGTCGGCCTTGGCGCTGGCCTTGGCCTCGCCCAGGGTCACGGTCACCTCGGTGCCTGGAGCGTCCCAACCCCAGACCGGAATCGCCTTGTCGCGTTGCAGGACCATGTGGTCGCTGAACACCGCGGGCAACTTGACCTCGGCCGACACCGGGGCGCCAAGGCCCAGGCACGCCGCCAACACGAACATCGCAACCCGAACATGAATCATGAAGAGGTACTCCCAAGCGGCCAACCCGCGGGCCAACGCCCGGGGAAGGCCCGATTGTAATGCCGCCGGCGCCAAGAACCAGCACCCCGGCTTTTTTCCCTCGGGGCGGGCCGTCAGCGGGCCAATCCCCAGTGCGGCAGCAGCAGGTCGAGCACCGAGGCGGCCTCCACGGGGCCGGATGCGGGCGCCGGACCGGACCCGATGAGAACGGGGCGGTCGAGGTCCGTCGCGGCGCGCAGGCCGTGGCTGCCTCGAACCAGGCCGGCGTCGAGCGGAATCACATCGATCAGGGCGCGGAAGCCAAGCTTGCGGGCCAGAAGCTTGCGGGCCACCTTGGCCATCGGGAAGGCGATGGCAGGGTCGACGAACAACTCGCACGGGTCGTAGCCCGGCTTGCGGTGAATGTCCACCGTGCGGGCGAAGTCCGGGGCCCGACGCTCATCCAGCCAATACGGATAGGCAAACCACGAATCCGGCCTGGAAAAGGCGACCACCTCGCCCGCGCGCGGATGGTCGAGGCCGGCTTTCGCCCGGTCGCCACCCGCCAGAACCTCGGCAACCCCTTCAAGCCCCGAGAGAAACCCGGCCACTTCCGGCACCAGTTCCGGGGAGCGCACCCGCACATGCGCCGCCTGGTGGTCGCACACCGCGAAGGCGCGCGACCCGAAGGTGTCGAGCGTCTCGCCAAAGGGGCCGTCCCGAACCTCAAGCCATCCCTCGCGCCTGAGGGCCTGGTTGATGAACACCGGATGGCGCGCGTCGACATGCCCGTACTCGCCCACCACCCACGCCGCGGCACCGGTGGCGTCAATGGCGTCGAGCAGGGGGGCGCATGCCTTGTCCAGTTCCGCCACCTGTGCCGCCATGTCGCAACCGGACGGGCCGGTCCGCTGCGGCTGGTAATCCAGGTGGGGCAAATACACCAGCAGGAGGTCCGGCTTTTCGTCGGCCAGCACGCGCGCGGAGGCGCGGGCGATCCACTCGGTGCTGGGCAAACCGGCGCGCGGACCCCAGAACGACGGAAACGGGAACGGGCCGAACTCGCCCTCAAGCGCCTCGGGCAGCGTTCGGGGTTGGCCGTCGATGGCGAAAGCCTTCGAGCCATCGGCGCCGTAAAAGGGCTTGGGAGTCACGGCAAGGTCGTACGGGCCTCCCTGGTTGAACCACCAGAACATGTTGGCCAGCTTCAGTTCCGGCCGGGCGCCGCGGAGAATGGCCGGCAGGGTGGGTGCCTGAACCAAGGCGTGCGACTGCTGCCAGAACCGCACCTCCCCGGTGTCGGAGAAATACCAGCCATTGCCGACGACCCCGTGAACCGAGGGGGGCCGCCCGGTAAGGATGGTGGCTTGGGCAGTGCAGGTAACGGCCGGAAGCGGCTCGATCATCGGCCGCGACCAACCCCGCGCCGCCAATGCCGACAACCTTGGCGCCATCGGCAGCAGTCGGCCCGTCAGCCCCACGGCGCTGATCAACACCAGCGGTCGCGCCATGTTTTCGTCCTCCCATGTCACGCGGATAACTGGCCGGGAATCCCGCTCCTGTTATACTCCCAAGGTAATCGTGGTCCCTATTTTCAGTTGTCAAAGCCAAGGAGTGGACGGTGAGCGAGCGCTATCTCTTCACGAGCGAGTCGGTATCGATGGGCCATCCCGACAAGGTGGCCGACCAGATCAGCGACGCCGTCCTCGATTTCTGCCTCAAGCACGATCCCAAGAGCCGCGTGGCCTGCGAGACCATGGTGACCACCGACCTGGCCGTGGTGGCCGGGGAGATCACCACCGGCGCCCCGCTCAACCGCGAGGCGATCGACGGCATCGTCCGCGATGTGATTCGTGAGATCGGTTATGTCGCCAAGGACGACGAGGAGCGCGCGGAGATCGGCTTCACCGCCGACGCCTGCCAGGTGGACTGCCGCATCCACTCCCAGTCGCAGCACATCAGCCAGGGGGTTGACAACGGCGGCGCCGGCGACCAGGGCCTCATGTTCGGCTTCGCCTGCGACGAGACCCCCACCCTGATGCCCCTCCCCATCGACCTGGCCCACCGCCTGGTCGAGCACCACGCCGACCTCCGCAAGACCGGCAAGCTGAAGTGGCTGCGCCCCGACGCCAAGAGCCAGGTCACCATCGAGTACAACGCCGACGGCACCCCCCACCGCGTCCACACCGTGGTGCTTTCCACCCAGCACACCCGCGCCGTGATGACACGCAAGGGCAAGCAGGACTACTTCACCGACGAGGCCCGCGAGGAGGTCATCGACAAGATCATCAAGCCCGTGCTCAAGGCCGACCGCCCCGACCTCATCAAGGGCAACCTCGTGATGATCCCCCCGGGCAAGAAGGCGCCCAAGCTCGGGCCCAACGACATCTCCTGCCATGTGAACCCCACCGGTTGCTTCCTCACCGGCGGTCCCCACGGCGACTGCGGCCTCACCGGCCGGAAGATCATCGTCGACACCTACGGCGGTCGCGGCCGCCATGGCGGTGGCGCCTTCAGCGGCAAGGATCCCACCAAGGTGGACCGCAGCGCCGCCTACATCTGCCGCTACATCGCCAAGAACATCGTCAAGGCCGGCCTGGCCCGCCAGTGCGAGGTGCAACTGAGCTACGCCATCGGCTACCCCGAACCCCTCAACATCTGGGTCAACACCAACGGCACCTCCGCCGACGGCATCACCGACCAGCATCTGGTCGAGCTGATCCGCTCGCACTTCAGGCTCACCCCCGGGGGCATCATCGAGATCCTCAACCTCCGCCGGCCCATCTACCGTGAGACCGCCCGCCACGGCCACTTCGGCCGCGAACTGGCCAATTTCACCTGGGAAAAGACCGACAAGGCCGCCGCCATCAGGAAGGACGCCAAGGCCTGATCAGGCCGCCAGGTCCGGTTTTTCGGGGGGTCGCGCCAGGGTGCGGCCCCTTTTTGTTGGCCAAGCCTGAAAACTCCGCCCGGGTTCCGGGCGTATCGTGGAACGGGCGGTGCAACTTCCGGCCTGTCGGGCGTTAACCGGTTGAATCCACCGTCCCCGGGAGGTTTCCCCATGACCTGGCTCGCCTGCCTTCTTCTGGCCGGTTTCCCCCTTCAAGATGGCCAAACCGCCGACAAGGGCCCCATTCACGAGGCGTTCGCCCAACCGGTGGATGCCAAGAGCGTACGCGGACCCCTGTTGACCGCCGAACCTCCCAAGGCAATCCGCGAGGAACCACCCGAGGACAAGCCCGAGGGGGACAATGTCCAATGGATCGACGGCTACTGGCACTACGACAACGATCGCGCCGATTACCTCTGGATCAGCGGCTTCTGGCGCCAATCGCCCCCGGGCCAGAAATGGCTTCCCGGCCACTTCGAGCGCGAGGGCAACGGCTGGCACTGGTACTCGGGCTTCTGGCAGGCCGACGAGCAGGTGGACCAGGAACCGGAGGTTGAGCAGCCTCCCGCCTCGCTGGACATCGGGCCCGTCATTCCCGCCCCGCGCGCCGACATGACCTGGGCCCCCGGGTTCTATGTGCGCCGCGAACGCTCCTGGGTCTGGCGGCCGGGGCTTTGGATCCCCTACCGCCCCGGCTGGGTATGGAACCCGGCGCGCTGGGTCTACACCCGCAGGGGTTTCGTCTTCGTGCAGGGCTACTGGGACTACCCGCTGGAATACCGTGGCGTCATTTACGCTCCGGTTTATTACCCACAGGCGGTGATCGTGCGCCCCGGCTTCTGCCACCGCCCCTCGGTGATCATCGTCAACAACGACCTCACCTGCGGGCTGTTCGCCCGGCCGGGGTACGGAATGTACTACTTCGGCAACTATTTCACCCCGGTTTATGCCAACCAGGGGTTCGTGTTCTGGGCCACGCCCCGGCCGATGGTCCGCCCCGACCCCATCTTCGCCTACTACCGCCAGGCGCGCGACCCGGCGTGGGTGGCAGGCGTGCAGGATTACGGCCGCCTCAGGGTTCAGGGCA
>Ga0214917_10006917_pt1 | contig 11648 bp, 12 predicted proteins | sample LL_1208_BB_MetaG_FD_177983 | JGI IMG/M metagenome (GOLD analysis project Ga0214917, IMG submission 177983) | Freshwater microbial communities from Lake Lanier, Atlanta, Georgia, United States - LL_1208_BB | ecosystem: Environmental > Aquatic > Freshwater > Lake | place: USA: Georgia | collected...
CCCTGGCCACCGCCAGAAGATGCGCCGCCACCTTGACCACCGCCTTGGCCGCCTTTAGAAGCACCGCCACCGCCTTGACCGCCACCCTGGCCGCCACCCTGGCCGCCGCCTTGGCCGCCACCCTGGCCACCGCCAGAGGATGCGCCGCCGGCACTGCCACCTTTGGAAGAACCGCCACCACCGCCACCGGAGGGGGCCTGACTAACAGCAGTCAAACTGGTCGTCAGAAAAGCTGCCGCTAATAAAGCTTTGAAAAGTTTCATCTCTTTTACTCCATGGATTGAGAAACAAGGTACATCAACCGATGCACCACCTCATCGTAACCACCTTTTTCATATTTTTTGCTAAAAAAACCTAAGATAACAAAAATGTTTCCCGAGGAGGCCCAAGCCTGGATCAAATGGAATCGGGAGGGATCATTTTGTCCACTTCTTCCTTGACGTCTTGAATTTCCAGTTTGATCAGGCGACTCATCTCGTGCAATGCTTCGCGGTGGGTGGCGAAAACCTGATGCAACACAAAGCTGTCAGGGGCCAGCTTGGAGAATTCCTCAACCGTGACTACCCGGTGCAGGCGGTCTTGCTCGATCAGATACCAACTGTTTTTGATTTCCACGGCGTGCTCCTGGCCGGGCGCTGCCATTACTGGGCTTGGCCACTTTGGTTGAGTTTTTTAAATTCTTTGGACAGTTTTTCTTGCGATTCCAGATTCAATGTGGCCAATGGCGGACGCACCCGCAACCATTCACTGTCGCGGTAGGTGGCTGCCATCAAATATTTGAGGGCGGGCACCTCGGGCAAGTGCTCAACCATTCGATGAAAAGCCTCCAAGCGCTGGTCTTCCAGGCCAATTTTGTTGCCGGCCACCGATTTTTTGCTGTCAGGATGGACATTGACCATGTGCCCCATGGTTTGTGCAATCACGTTGGCATAGCTGGAGATAACGCTGTGAATGCCCAGATTGGACACCACTTGGGCATTCATGTCATGGGTGGTATAGACCGGCAATAGAGCCATGAAAGATCGAATCCACTCCAAGGTGTGATTGGCGTTATGGCTTTGATCAATGAGTCCAGCAAATGCCTTGGGGTGCATGCTGAGCAACTCATTGATCACCCTGGGGTTGAGGTCGCTGGGACTTGGGCTGGTTTGTGAGGCCAGGAAAATACGCGCTGGAACGTCTCGGGTGCGTTCGATGATGAGACCTAAAAAATCGATCAGCCCGGCGTCGGTGACACCAATGTCGGCGTACGGCGGAACGATCACACAGCCCTTCAAACCCAAAGGCCCCGCCTCAGAGATCAACTGCACCACATCGGCCACATTGGGAAACCCCACGTGCAACAAAATGTCGTGACCAGACAAGCCGTGTTGAATCAGTTGCTTGACAGCCGTCAACCTTTCCCCGGCACTGAAGGCGGCCCCTTCACCCGCATGGCCAAACATGACCACACCTTGCACACCCCTGGCACCGAGGGTTTGCACATGGTTAAAGAGCTTTTTGTGATGAATGGACAAATCTTCTGTCAAAGGCTTGAGAACATCGACCCAAACCCCTTTGATCCCACTGTCATCAGTTGCCATAGACCCTCCCTGGATCATTAAGCTGCCAATCAATCATCGACTGAAGGCTTTCCGTTCAAACCAGATTAAGTGCGCCTGCTTATACAAATCCATCGACACGCCTCCAGCACGCCGGGTACTGCGAATTTAGCAATCAATGGTGGAGTACTCTGCTGGCACCGTGATTTCCAAATTGCGGCAATCGTCAGAATAATCCAACACCGTGTGCTTGATATTGGGCGGCATCAACCACGCGTCACCCGCCTTCATGATCATTTCACCTTGGCCCTCATGCTCAATCTTGATCCAACCTTGAAGGCAATAAACCAATTGCAAATGCACGCCGTGCATATGACGCTTGCGAACTTCATCGGTACATGGCCCGATCAGTTGAATCACATGGGCATGGACCATGCCTTCTGTGGCTTGGGCAAAACCAAAGTCGCGGTATTTCGCATAAGGGCGCAAACCATTGAGTTTGAAGTCTGACTCGCCGGTGGAGCGGCTTACCGTGAATTTTTGGGTGACATCTGAGAGTTGTTTCATAGGGTGCTCCTGTGTGAGAAAGAAAAGAACCAATCAAACCTGAGAATTGAAGCTGGCCATTGCACGCCGCCTTTCCAGCCATTCACTGAATTCGCCCACAATGCCTCTGCGAAAAAGCAAGACACAAAATACAAAGATAAAACCTTGGACAACAGTCACCCACGAACCCAAGTGAGCCAGGTAGTTTTCCAAGGTAGCCACCAACAAGGCACCCACCAATGGTCCAGTCATGGTGGCCACGCCGCCAATGATGGTCATCAAAATACCGTGTCCAGACATTGTCCAGTGAATGTTGGTCAGCGAAGCCAATTGAAAATTAATGGCATCCATCGCACCTGCAATACCTGCAAAAAATGCTGACATGACAAAGGCGGCCAACTTGTAGCGCTCAACGGCATAACCCAAGGACAAAGCCCTGGCATCGTTGTCGCGTACCGCCCTGAACGAGTAACCAAAGGGTGACTTGATGATGGTATTGATAGCCACGAAGCCCAGCACAAAGATCGCCAAGCAAAAGAAATAAAGCGCAAAGGGGTCGTTCAATGCAACGCCCGCCAAACTGCCGCGCGGAATGGCTTGAATGCCCTCATCATTACCGCTGAACTCCGACTGAACGATAAAGAAATAAAACATTTGGGCCATGGCCAGGGTAATCATAGAGAAGTAAATACCTTGCCTCTTGATAGACACCAGGCCCATGATGACACCCAACACTGCAGCACCCATACCCGACAACACGATTGCAGTGATCGGATCAAAGCCCCATACTTTGGCGGCAACAGCAAACACATAACTGCCACCACCATAAAAAGCCGCATGGCCAAATGACAACATGCCCCCATAGCCCAGCAGCATATTGAATGAGCATGCAAACAGTGCATAGCTCAATACCTTGATCAAAAAGGGCGGATAAATCAACAAGGGCGCAGTGATGGCCAGCAAGCCCAAAACCACATAGGTCGTTGCAGCTTTTTCGAAGGAAGCATGACTGGACTTCATGGCAGCGCCATCGGCGGGTTTGTGCTGGAGCAAGGTGCCAAACAAACCGCTGGGACGAATCAGCAAAACGATAGCCATGGCCACAAACACCACGGTGGTTGAGGCCTCGGGATAGAAAACCTTGGTCAATCCCTCCAACAAACCCAACACAAAACCACTGACAACCGAGCCCATGATCGAGCCCATACCACCAATGACTACAACCGCAAAAACAATGATGATCAACTCCGAACCCATGCTTGCATTAACCTGGTACAAAGGGGCCGCCATGACACCGGCAAACCCAGCCAAAGCCACACCAAAGACATAGGTCAACATCATGATGCGCGGCACATTGATGCCAAATGCGCGAGTCAGCCCCGGGTTCTCCGTTGCTGCCCGTACGTAGGAGCCAATTTTTGTTTTTTCAATCAACAGCCAGGTTGCCAAACAAATCGCCACCGATACCAAAATTACCCATAATCGGTAATGCGGCAGCATCATGAAGCCCACATTCCAGGCGCCTGTGAGCAAGGCAGGTGTGGCGTAGTTGTTGCCCGAAGCACCATAGTAATTTCTGACCACGCCCTCCAAAATCAGGGTTACCCCAAACGTCATCAACATACCGTACAAGTGGTCGAGTTTGTACAAGCGGCATAAAAAAATTCGCTCGATCAGCAAGCCCACCAAGCCCACGACGATCGGCGCCAAGAGCAACGCCCACCAATAATTCAGTCCAAAGTGGGTCAACAGCACATAGGCCGATAAACCGCCCAACATATATTGAGCGCCGTGGGCAAAATTGACCACATTGAGCAAACCAAATATCAGCGACAGCCCCAAGCTCAGGAGCGCATAAAAACTGCCATTGATGATGCCAATCATCAATTGCCCAAACAAGGCAGGCAGCGGGGGCAAAAGATTGAGCAGTTCGTTCATCACTTGGATGATCCGTCAAATACCCAGATACGCATGGATCTTGGCCGTGTTCTGCCCAATCTGCGCCTGATCAAACCGATCAACGATGCGACCGCTTTCCATTATGTAGCTTTTGTCAGCCAGTTGGGCAACGAAATGAAAGCTTTGCTCGACCAAAATAATGGTGAAGCCGCGCTGTTTGAGCAGGCGAAGCACTTCACCAATTTTTTGCACGATTACCGGAGCCAAACCTTCGGTCGGTTCGTCTAGCAATATCAGCTTTGCGCCGGTGCGCAATATGCGGGCAATGGCGAGCATTTGTTGCTCGCCACCCGACAACTTGGTACCTTGGTTGCTACGCCTCTCCAGCAAGTTGGGAAAAAGGGAGTAGATTTCATCAACCGTGAAACCACCTTCTGCCACGATAGGCGGCAGCATTAAGTTTTCACTGACATTTAAGCTGGCATAAATACCGCGATCTTCAGGGCAATATGCCAAGCCCATTCGAGAAATTTTCTCTGGTGATAAGGTGGCGATGCTTTGGTCGTAAAACATGACTTGACCGGTTTTCTTTTCGATCAAGCCCATGATGCATTTCAAGGTGGTTGACTTTCCAGCCCCATTTCGGCCCATGATGGACACGACTTCGCCCAGAGCAACTTCAATGTTTACACCATGCAAACTCTGCGAGTCGCCATACCAGGCGCGCAGGTCTTTTAGCGCCAAAACCAGGCGACGCTCAAGCATGGCTGGCCTTGTGTGCTGTACCGAGATAAGCGGTTTGCACCTCGTCGTTTTGAGCAATGTCGGCGTAAGCACCCTCGGCAATTTTTTTGCCCCTGGCCAACACAGTAATCTTGTCGGAAATGTTTGCCACCACCGACAGGTTGTGCTCCACCATCAGGACGGTTTTCTTGCCTTTAAAGCCTGCAATGATGCCGCTGATGCGCTCAATGTCTTCCAGGCCCAAACCCGACATGGGTTCATCAAGCAGCATCAGTTCGGGTTCAAGCGCCAAGGTGGTGGCTATTTCCAGTGCGCGTCTTTTGCCATAAGAAATTTCGCCCGCCGTCATGTTCGCGTCTTGAGCAAGCCCAACTTGCGTCAGCAATTCATCGATCCTCGAACGGGTCCAATCATTGAACTCACTTTTGCGCCAAAACACAAAAGATTTCTTCTCCAACAATTGCAAAGCTATTTGCAAGTTTTCGGCCAAAGTCAAACTGGGAAATATGGCTGAAATTTGAAACGAGCGCACGATGCCCAATTTGGCGATGGCGGCCGGACCATAACCGGTGACATCGATGCCTTTGAAAGATAGCTGGCCGGCCGTCAGTGAAATGAACTTTGTCAGCAAATTGAAGGTGGTGGTTTTACCCGCTCCATTGGGCCCGATCAGTGCATGAATACTGCCGCCATGCACTTGCAAATCCACGCCATCGACAGCGACAAAGCCAGCAAACTCTTTTCGCAATGACTTGGCCTCTAAAACGATGGGGCCCATATGGATTTCACGTGTTCAAGAGGAGCGCCTCCGCTGATGAAATAAGGCATCAGCTCTGGAAGCGCTTGCGCCATGCATGCTTACTTTTTCACCATGGGGCAATCGGGGTTTGGTGAGGCATAGGCATTTTCTGGGCTGACCTTGCCAATGATTTCGTAGTAGTCCCCTGGGAACTTAGATTGCTCGGGGGACTTGACGCGGGTGAGGTACATAGGCCGCACCAATTGATGGTCGTCGCGAATCATGCCATTTTCCAGAGCAAAGGAATTGACGGGTGTTTTCTTCATCAGGGGCACGACTTGCCGTGCATCATCCGTGTTGGCTGCTTTAACGGCTTTTAGATAATGCATGGTTCCTTCGTAGTCTGCAATATGGCCCCATCCGGGTGCTTTGCCAAAAATCTGTTGGAAGCGCTTGGCCCAGGCCTTGGTGGGCTCGTTCATATCGTTGTAGGCTGGCATGACAAAGGTGATGCCCTTGGCCGCATCTTGCCCAATGGCTTCCAAGTCTGCGCTGAAAAAGACCAGTGCCGCAATGCTCACCCCAGACTGCTGCAAACCAAACTGGCGGCCTGCTTTGACGATGTTGACCAAGTCACCACCGCCAAAACCAACACCCAACACCTGGGCCTTGGAAGACTGGGCCTGCAAGACAAAGGATGAGACATCGCCCGCATTGAACGGCACCCGCACATCACCCAACAACTTGCCGCCAGCGGCGTTGATGCCTGCCGTTGCGGCCGCCCTGGCCGGTGGTCCAGCGGCAGTATCTTGCACCATCAGAAACCAATTCTTTCCCCCTTTTTCGGTCACGTTGCGTGTAACTGAGGCGGCCAACGCATATGAGTCTGGTGCCCAATGGATGGCATTAGGAATACACGACTTGCCTATCAGCTCGGAGCTAAGGGGGATGGTGTGCAACAAGGTCCGATTGGGCCGGTCTTTGGCAATGGCTTGCGCAGCCAGAGCCACCGAAGAACCCGCCAAGCCCACAACCACCGATACTCCTTCTTTATCAAACCATTGTGTGATGAGGGCTGAGCCCACGCTGGGCTTCATTTGGTGATCGGCCACCAACAGCTCAATTTTTTTACCCAAGACCGATCCACCGAAGTCATCGATAGCCATTTGAACCGCTACGGCAGAGCCCTTGCCGGTCAAGTCGCTATAGGCCGATGACATGTCTGTGCTCATGCCGATTTTGAAGGTCTGGGCCGAAGCGGCCAGGGCCAATGCAGATACGCCCAAAAATCCGGCCTTGAGCACTTGTTGGATAAAGTTGAATGACAAACTATTTTTCATAGATAACCTCTTGGCATATCATGGTTGAATGCACCTGCATGGATTTGGTAACGTTGGCACGATCCCACACAAGAAGTGCTTGTTAAATCGGTATTAACCCTGGACAAGGAAAATTTGTGGACCTTCATCTTCAAGGTAAATTGGTGCTCATCACTGGCGGCTCTGCAGGCATTGGCTTGGGAATGGCCAAAGCGTTTGCGGCAGAGGGGTGCTCGCTTGTTTTGGTGGCCCGCTCTGAACCTGCCCTCAAGAGGGCAGCGCAAGAAATCGCTGCGGCCCACCAGGTTTCTGTTCAAGTGCATTCCTGTGACATTGGTGACGAACGCACTGCCCAAGTTTTAAGCGAGAACTATTCGCACATCGACATCTTGGTCAATAACGCCGGCGCCATACCCGGCGGAGCCTTGGAAGATGTGTCTCAAAAGCGTTGGCGCGAGGGCTGGGAGTTGAAGGTGTTTGGCTTCATCAACATGACCCGTGCCTTCTATCAGGTGATGGCGGACAGGCGCCATGGCGTGATCCTCAACGTGATCGGCGCATCGGCAACTGGGCTAGATGCCAAATACATCGCCGGTAGCACCGGCAATGCTGCGATAGAAAGCCTTACCAAAAGTTTGGGCAGCGCTGCGCCGGAGCACGGCGTGCGAGTGGTGGGCATCAGCCCCGGATTGGTGATGACCGAGCGCTTGCAAAAATTGCTCAAAGAGCGGGCCAACACCAATTTTGGAAACGAGTCACGCTGGCTTGAGTTGACCGCTTGCGCGCCATTTGGTCGCACAGCAACGGTAGACGAAATTGCAGCATCGGCAGTTTTTTTGGCTTCGCCAAGATCGAGTTACACCTCCGGCGCCATTCTGTATATCGATGGTGGTTTTGTTCACCGGCACAACTGGTGGGGTTAATTCACCGGACTTTAGGAGAGCCGTATGGCACCGCACACCAGCAATATTCGAGTTCAACCTTTAGCCGGAGCTATTGGAGCAGAGGTGGTTGGCATGGATCTTCGACAACCCCTGTCTACAGATGCCGCTCAGTGGCTGCGCGATATTTTTTTAAAGCACCAAGTGATTTTTTTACGCGACCAAGCAATGAGTTTGGCGCAATACATGGCTTTTGCCAATGCCATGGGCAAGCCCAGCGAATACCCTTTTGTCAAAGGGCTGGACGGATACCCCTGCATCATTGAAGTCAAAAAACTAGAACATGAGACCGTCAACTTTGGCGGCATTTGGCACTCAGACACCACATACCTCGAGCAACCCCCCATGGGATCGATGCTGTTAGCGCGGGAAGTGCCGCCTTATGGCGGTGACACCTTGTTTGCCAGCCAATACAAAGCCTGGGAAACCCTCTCACCCACCATGCAGTCCATGATTGACTCGCTGGTAGGCATAAACAGTTCGGCTAAAGCCGACGTCAGCCGCACCCGCGAAGACCGATTGAAATCTGATGGCAAAGCCGGTGACCGCACCGAGTACCGATCCAAGCACCCCATGGTTCGGGTGCATCCGGAGACGGGCCGCAAAGCCTTGTACGTCAATATCGCGCACACCGTGGGCATAGAGGGCCTGACTGATGAAGAAAGCGCACCTTTGTTGCACTTCTTATTCCAACACCAAGTTAAAGTAGAGTTCACTTGCCGCTTTGTGTGGCAAACCCATTCTCTGGCCTTTTGGGACAACCGCTGCGCTCAGCACAACCCAGTCAACGATTACCATGGTTACAGACGTGTGATGCACCGCATCACCTTGGAAGGCGACACCCCGCGCTGAGCTCAACCTTGATTTGGAGGCCTTATGAAGTTGTATGGCACTTGGCACCTGGTCGCAACCGTAGGAACCGACGATCAAGGCCAACCCAGCCACCGCCCATTTGGCGCAGAGCCTTTTGGGGTTTTGTGTTTCACGCCGAATGACCGCATGATTTGCGCGGTGTGCAATAACGCGGTGGACTTGAGTGAAGAAGACTCACCGCGTGAATACGCCTCCTACGGCGGACCATTCACTTTCAACGGGACCACCTTGGTGACCACGGTCGATATGGCCTCAGATCCTGCGCGACTGGGCACACAACAAGTGCGAAAAGTGCGTTTTGATGGTAAGCGCTTAACCCTGACACCGCCAGCGCGCACCTTCAAAGGTATCGTTCAGCACCGCGATTTGATTTGGGAGCAGGTATCAACGTCTGTTTGATTGGCGCGCCGGCTCGTACAACTCAATTTTGGGCTCGGGTTTGGCCGCTGGCGCCGGCTTTTCACGCACCGCAGCTTCTGCACGAGGTGCGTCTCTCACCTCCCGGCGTGGCGCGGTTTTGAGTTCTCTGATGGGTGGGGGGGCAGATGCTTCAACGCGGGGCATGGTTCATCTTTCAAACAAGGGTTGGCATGACTTTAACAGGATGCGCCGGGCTGGTCACCTTGGTCAAATAAAGGCGGACCTGCAAACCACTGCCACTGGGGCCTGACAACCATTGGACTGGCGCCTTGAGCAAATGGGCATAGGCTTTGATGATGGACAGGCCCAAACCAAAACCTCCTTTGACGGCTGCTTGGGCGTCTGCGCGTTGCCAGCGTGCTTGCACCAGCGCTTGTTGCGAGGGTGCAATGCCCATCCCGTTGTCGGTCACTGACAGGACGACCTGGGTGTTCGCTATCGCATGTCCCGGAGCGACGGGCAGGGTCAATGCAACGGTCACACAGGCGGCTGAACCATCGGCAGGCTGACCATGCCTCAAGGCGTTGTCGATCAAGTTGACCAAGATGCCCTCGATCAAAGCAGGCAGCCCAATCACCCAGATGGCTTCTTCCAAACCTTCAGCGCCCAAATCCACGCCCATCGCATGGGCCTTTGGCAAATAACGGATGACCACCTCGCGCACCAGGGTGTCCAAGCGCAATACCTGCAGCGGTAAACCTTGTTCTGCCTCATCGGCATAGGCCAAGGCCAATAACTGGTCGACCAAGTGGGTCGCACGTTCCTCGCTTTTGACAATCGCTTGCAACTGCGCGTGCCATTGTTGGGGGTCTTCTTGTTGGAGCCCATATTCAGCCAATGCGCGGATGCCGGCCAGCGGGGTTCGCAACTCATGGGCGACATTGCCGGTGAACTCGCGCTGCGCGCGCACACCATCTTTCAATCGCCGCAACAAATCGTTGAATGCCTCAGCCAAGCGTCGCACATCGCGCGAACCGCGGATGTCTGTCAAGGGGCTCAAGTCGCTCACATCCCGGCTCAAAATGCCTTGCTCCAAATGCAGCAAAGGGTCAATTTCCTTTTGGATGGCGCGGCGCAAACCCAAACCCAGCAGCACCAACAAAACGATTTGGGGCACACCAGTGACCCACAACAGGCTGTGCAGCAAATCGCTTTGGCTCTCGGTGGTTTGCGCCACCACCACATAAAAATTAAGCGGTTGAAACCGATGCAAGATCACACTTCGCATGGTTTTGTTTTGGAAATATATGTCTTCAAAGACTGGCGCTCTCTCAATGGCTGCATGGGCTGACACCAGGCCGGGATGACCCGCCACCAATTCGCCTTGCTCGTTGTAAATGGCAAAAAAAACGGATTCGCTCTGATCAAACAAAACCGTACCCAGGTCTTGTGAGGTGAGTTTGAGTTCCAACTTCATGCCGCCTTTGTCCAAACCGAGCACCACGCGACTGGCCAACAAATAAGCATCGTCGAGCAAGCTGCGATCAAACGCCTTCTGCGCAAAATGGCTGGCCAAGGCAATCACCAACAAACTGGAAACCAACCACGTCAAAGCCAGGGGAACCAAAATGTTTTGCAGCAACCGGGTGCGGATGGAGTGTTCGTTCATGGTGCCACCTGATCGGGCTGTGCTTCCATCACATATCCAATGCCACGCAAGGTACGAATCGCCGCGCCACTGCCTTGCAAACGCTTGCGCAATCGAGAGATGAACACCTCCAAGGCGTTATCGCCCAACCACTCGTCCAAGCCCGAGAGCTTTTCCGCCAATTCGCGCTTGGGCACCGCCCGCCCGGGTGGGCTCATCAACTCCCACAAGACTTCAAACTCACGGCTGGGCAGTTCCAGGTCTTGTCCGGCCAGGCTCAGGCGCCGCAATTGGCGATCCAATGCCAGGCGGCCCACCTGCACCACATCTTGCACACCTATGCCGCGGCGCACCACCGCGCGCAAGCGCGCTTCCACTTCGGCCAGGTCAAATGGTTTGCCCAAATAATCATCTGCACCTGCGTTCAGGCCCGCAACCCGCTCTTCGGTGCGGTTACGGGCGGTCAACACAATCACCGGGGTTTGATCACCCCGGCTGCGCGCAGCGCGCAGCAAATCCAAGCCATGTGCAGGGGCTGCACTTTTGGGGGGGCCTGCAGGCAGGTTCAAATCCAGCAACACTGCGTCATAGGACTGCATTCTCCACAACTGTGCAGCGGTGCCGGCGTCAAGCGCCACATCGATTTTGTTACCAACTTGCGCCAGGCTTTTGGCGATCACACTGGATAACACCTCGTCATCTTCAATCAACAAAATGCGCATGTGCGGAGGGTGTGCGGGTGGATCGCCACATGTTAAGCCGGTTTGACATTAAATTCACCGTCAGGTCAGCTTTTGGTCAGGTTGCCTGTGGGATAAACCTGGCATGTTGTCACATCCATCCTTATTGCCACGCACCTGCTGGGTATGGTTCGCCTTGGTCGCCGCCATCGCGGGTCCAGGGGTTTACGCACAAGACACCGTCCCAGCTTTGTCGTACCAGGAAGTTTTGCGTTTATCCGCGCAAAACATCGACGTTTCTTTGGCCACGCGCAATGTGGCGGCAGCCAAATCCGACGTGTTGGCGGCCAATCGATCG
>Ga0214917_10006918_pt1 | contig 11647 bp, 10 predicted proteins | sample LL_1208_BB_MetaG_FD_177983 | JGI IMG/M metagenome (GOLD analysis project Ga0214917, IMG submission 177983) | Freshwater microbial communities from Lake Lanier, Atlanta, Georgia, United States - LL_1208_BB | ecosystem: Environmental > Aquatic > Freshwater > Lake | place: USA: Georgia | collected...
ATCTTTTGTTCCAGATGGGTAATTTAATAAAAGCAGAAGAAGCTTTTGATGAATATTTGGACCTCTATCCTGGTTCACATTATGCAGAATATGCTCATTATAAAAAAACCATCTGTCTTTTTTACCAAACACTTAAAACAGATCAGGATCAAGGCCCAACTAAAAAGGCAATACAACTTGCAGAAAGTTACCTTGAAAAAGGACTTGCGTATAAACAGTATCGCAATCAAATGAGTGATATTCGTAAACAGTGCCAATTAATGCTTTTTGAGAACGAAAAAACTGTTTTTGATTTTTATATGAAACGGAAAAGTTATGGTGCTGCAAACGGTCGATTAGCTTACTTAAAACAGCAATACTTACAAGAATTGCCTCATCTTGAACCAACTATTGTTCAATTAGAGTGCAAACTTGCTCAAGCACAAGGCAATACGCAAGTCTACCAAGAACGACTTGCATATTTTAACCAAAAGTTCCCTGAATATAATAAAACAGTTAAAGTTGCTCAAAAGTCTTCTAAAAGCTACGCAACCAAATTCTAATGAAACACGCTTCAATAACAACTAAGACCATTGGTAATGAAGGCGAATTATTAGTTGCTGTTTGGCTTATTAACCAAGGGTTTACCTTACTTGCAAGAAATTTTTCCGCTGCTCAAGGTGAAATTGATATTATTGCAACAAAAGAAAATGTTGTTGCATTTATTGAAGTTAAAACACGACAATCAATACACTTTCCATTATCTCAAGTAGTAACTCCCTCTAAACAACTTAAAATTATTAAAACTGCAAAAATGTATTTAATGCGTAATCAGTTTGTTGATTCCATCTATCGATTTGATGTAGCATTGGTAAATAAAGAACAAGGCTCTCTTGAATATATTGAAAATGCATTTCAAGGTGCTTAATTCGGGAAATTGTTACCCAGATTGTCATCCTGAACATAACGCGCGTGTTCGTTGTAGTTTTAACGTAGACTGAAGGATCCAGGACGAGTATGAAATTCTTACAATCAAATTTTTTTAAACGAGCTCTGACCTTTTTATGTGGTATTAGCCTTTTAACAATATTGTACACGAATGCACCAGAGGCATTGATCTTCCTGTTTATCGGAGTCTTTGTATGGATTAGCGCTCTTGAACTACCACGTTTACTTTCTGTCAAAACCATCTGGTACTTTGTTGCATTATGTTTCTATCTAGGCTTACCGTTCTATTTACTCCTGAGCCTTTATCAAAATCCAATAACACAATCTCTTGTCTTATGGTCTTTTGGTATTACGATTGTGCATGATGCTGCAGCATATGTAATAGGAAAACTTTTTGGAAAGCATCTTTTAGCCCCCACACTTTCTCCTAAAAAAACATGGCAGGGATGCGCTGGTGGCTTTGTGGCACTTTTACTGTTTATGACATACACCACAAACTTTGTACTACCATTGTTATTCTTTGTCACCTTGATCTTAAGTTTTTTATGCGTAACCGGCGATCTGTTTGAGTCATGGCTTAAGAGAAACGCTGGAATTAAAGACTCAGGGAATGTATTGCCTGGTCACGGAGGTTTACTTGATAGAATAGATGCGGTATTGTTTGTCATACCGTTTGTTTACTATTATCAAGAATTTTTTTTAAAGACATTACTTTAAGCCCCAATAAGCTTAATATAAAGCCCTCTTGATTTTTCTCTTATTTAATATATAATTCAAATAGAATTATATATGTTTCATAATGGAGATTATCATGAAAAAGTTTTTATTATTAAGTTTATTAAGTGTATCATTCGTATTGCAAGCTAGGTTCTGTTGAGTTTTTACTTTAACCATAAAATGGCTCCTACAAAGCATATAAATGATTCATAACTTCTAATCGATTTCTCAAAACGAGAAAAAATACGTCTATAATGCTTAATTTTCGAAAAAAAAATTCAACTAAATATCTTTCTTTATAGATATGTTTATCGTATTTATAAAGTTTTTTTCTATTTTTACGAGGTGGCATAACAGCTTCGCAATTTTGCTTCTCTAAAAATTCTCTCATGTGATCAGAATCATATCCTTTATCTGATAAAACATATGAGTTAGCTACACCTTTCAAAAGGTCCTCTGCTTGAGTATATTCACTTACTTGACCACCTGTAACAACAAAATCTAAAAGATTTCCGAGTGCATCAACCTTTACATGAATCTTTGTTGTAAATCCGCCTTTACTTCTACCAAGACCTTGATTTTTATATTCGTTTGCATATCCTGCAGCGCAAGGATGTGCTCTTATAATTGTTGCATCCAGCATGATATATTCTAAGTCAGGATCTTTTTGGGAAAATTTCAATAATTTCTTCCAAATACCTTTTTTACTCCATTCATTAAATCGTTTAAAAACAGTATTCCAATTTCCAAATTTACTATCAAGATTTCTCCATTGAGCACCTGTTCTTACTATCCAAAAGACTGATTCAATGAACTTTCTACATTTATTTTCGTTCATGATATAAATATTCTTGATTGTTTTTAGAAATAGAAAAATTTTACTCCAAGACTCTTGACTGATATAATTTTGTTCCATGATAGTACTCTTTTTTTTGATTGAATTAATAGTACTATCATACTTTTTTTTAATTTTTTAAAAACTCAACAGAACCTAGTGAAAACAGACCGTTACTTCCTGAAGTTAGTGATTTTGCGGCAATGATTACACTCTTACAGATAGCAAACCAAGAGAGTCAATCCCCTAGCCAACCCACTTCAGTTACAGCAAATCAATTTACTGCACCAATACAATCAACATCTGGCGCAGGTAAAAAGAAAAAAAAGATACATGTTGCATCTTGGAAATGTCCAAACTGCAATCAAAAAATTTTTGGTGGCCAAAAGGATGCTGTCACTAAACATAGAAATAGTGGATGCCAAAAAAATCATTTTAGATGTGATAGTTTAGGTCTTAAAGATGCTCGTAGTATATGTCCTTTAAAACATGCTGATTTAAAAAAATTTAATGCGCATCTACAAAAAATACATCCTGGACATAAATTTGATTCAAAAGAAGCGTATGATCAAGCAGTAGCTGAATATAACGGAAATGCCTAAATTATCGGTTGATTAAAACAGAAACTGCTTGAATCTGTTTAACAGTTTGTTGCGTTCCTTTTACCATATCCTTGATTACAACGGTGCCATCTTGTTGTTCTTGTTCACCTAAGATAAGACAATAAGCGGCACCTTTTTTATGCGCTTTGCTCATCATCGTTTTAACTGAACCTTGGCACAAAACTTCTGTTTGCAAGCCTGCTTTAATCAATGTGTCAGCAAGCAAAAGTGCTAAACTATGTTGCCCTTCAAAAGGAATAATAACATGCAATGCCGGTTCTTGTGGCAATGCTAACTTGTTACTGATCATTTCCAACAACAATAGGAGTCTATCAAAACCAATTGCTGCTCCAATTGATGGTTGATCAACTTTGCCCCCAATTTGAGAAACTAAACTGTCGTAACGACCGCCGCCACAAAAAGCACTTTGCGCACCCAAATCTGGTGAAACAAACTCAAAAACTGTTTTATTATAATAATCAAGACCACGAACAAGTCGCGGATTGACTACAAACGAAACTGACAATAATTTCAGTTGCTCTTGTAAGGTTTTCCATTCCTGCTGCGATTCTTGTTCTAAACAATCAAGTAATTGTGGAGCTTTGGTGTAGATGTTTTGACATACTGGGGTTTTGCAATCAAACACACGTAAAATATTAGCTTCTTTACGTTTTAAACAGGTTGCACACAAATCAGTTTGCTTGTCTAAAAATAATTTTAAGGTTGCTTTAAAATGTGCCCGTTCTTGACTGGTTCCTAAAAAATTAATATGTAAAGCATAATTATCGAGGTTAAACTGAGTTAAAAAAAGACGATCAAGCATCGCTATAATTTGAGCATCTTGCGTCAATGAAGCTGCGCCGATACATTCTATGTTAAATTGATAAAATTGACGATACCGCCCTTTTTGAGGCCTTTCATAACGAAACATCGGCCCGAATGAAAAAACCTTCCATGGCACTTGGTCAATTGAACCTTCAAGAAATGCTCGAATAGTTGCAGCCGTTGCCTCTGGACGTAGTGCAATTGATTCTTCCCCTTGTTCAACCGAAGAAGAAGTTACCACAAACATTTCTTTAGATACGACATCTGTTTCTAAACCTAATGAGCGTTTAAAAAGTTCAACCGGTTCTAAAACAGGTGTTTCTATCTGTTTAAAATGATAAAGTGCTACATAATTTTTAATGGTTTGTAATGCAAAATTAAATAATTTTAAATCTAAAATGTCACGAGTTCCTCGAACACGGCTAATCATAATAGGCCTTTTTTAATAAGAATTTTAGCTATTTTTTAGCAGTATAGCATAAAAAGAAAGTAACGAGAAAAACAAATGCTCTGTCTGTCATTTCAAGCAAAGCGTAAGAATCCAGAACATTAAAGTAAAAATCAAAGATGACAGATAAAGACGGATCAGAATAACATTGAAATCGAATTTATGAAGTTGCCTTAGACCACAAGCTGAAAAAAATATTCGTGTCAAAATTTTAAGCCTCAAAAAAATAATTGCATTTTTGTAACTATTGCTGCTAAATTTAAAAATAGCCATTTTATCCACAACAAAAAAAGAATTTTTAAAGGAGAAAGAACAATGAACAGATCCTTATCGCTACTGTTTCTATTATGCGGCGCAGGGGCAATGCGTGCAAATGACGTTTCTGGTATTTCATATTTTAACGTCAGACCGGTTCAATCGCACCCAATGCAACAAAACCTTTTAGTAGACCAAGCAACTGACACTGGCCGTGTTTTACGCATGAAAGGCGTGCAAGCTACTGTATTTTTTGGGCAATCAACTGCAGCTGAAGAACTGGGTAAATATTTTGGTATTGGCGGAAAATCTGAATTGACTGTTAAAGAAGACAATCCAGCTAATGATGCGGCAGAATTTACTCAAGACATTTTAGCTCTTAACTTTAACCTTGACACAAATGCCGATGGATTTCATTCAACTATTAAGTTTCGCCCACAACAAACATTTGGCGGAGTAGGACTTTCTGCAAGAATGCATTTTAGAGACTGTTATTGGTTAATGGTAGAAGCGCCCATTGTATATGTTAAAAATAATATGCATTTAACAGAAACGATTATTAATAATGGTGGTGGAGCTGCAGCAGGAACTGGTATTGGTGGGTTTGCTGATGTTTCAACCATGAAAGATGCGTTTAAACAAGCTGGTATGTTGTATGGCAAAATTGATGGCGCACAAAGCAAAACTGGCCTTGCTGATTTAACGATTAAATTTGGGTATGACAACCCATTTTTAAACAGAAAAGATCTGTTTATGAATATGTTTGTCGGAGTAGTACTGCCAACCGGTAATAAACCAAAAGCGGTTTACATGTTTGAACCAATTTATGGTAATGGCGGACATGCTGCATTTATGATGGGTTCTCACGGAGAAGTTGATTTAGGTAAATTCAAACAAGGTAAATTGTGGTTAAGCTGGAACGCACATACACAATACTTATTCCAAAACACACAAAAACGTTCTTTTGATTTAAAACATAATGGGCAATGGTCCCGTTATCTTTCAATGTTTGAAAATTTAGCAAAAAATACTGATGGTGATATTTCAACTACAACATTTGGCATTAACTTATTAACACAAGATGCAAAAGTAACTCCTGGTTACAGTGGAACGTTTGACACCTCTATTGCTTACATAGGTGCAAAATATTACGGCGGCGCTGGTTATTCAACCTTTGTCCGTCAAGCAGAAAAAGTTGAACTTGCAAAAGCATGGCAATATACTGAGGCAGCTATCACTGACTATGGAGCAAACGGAGAAGCAACAAATAGGTTCCGGACTATAGGAACTTTATTTACTGACCTTAATCAAACACTTGCTAACAGGATTGCCATTTCTGAAATTGATATTGACTTAAATTCAGCTGCACATCCAAGTTCAGTTTCGCACATGGTGCATGCAAATCTTGGGTATCATGACAAAACAAGAAGCTATCCGTTCATTGTAGAAGCAGGCGCATCTTATGAGTTTTCTCGTCAAAACACTGCTTTAAACCGTTGGGCGCTATCTGCAAGCACAAGAGTATCGTTTTAAGATTAAAAATTTAGAGGCTTAAAAAAGGAGTTTCTTTTATGAAATCATTATTACAAAAAAGCATGGTACTTGCGTTAAGCGCATTACTTGTATCTGAAACTGTTCAAGCTGGATTTACTGGCTCTGCAAGAGCAGGTGGTGTTATTAAAACTAATGTAAAAAAAGCCTTAGATGCTTATAGAAGCCCACAACAACCAGATTTAAATGCTTTGCAACAAATGATGACTGATGCTCAAAGCATTCGCCCAGGAGTTACTAATGGCTACACTCCAAAAGAATGGGAGAGCTTGAAGGTACAAGTTTATACCAAAGCTGGTGTAAATCTTGAAACTAAGGCTACTGACATGGTTAATGCTTTCAAAGAATTAATTGAAACATTGGGATTGGATGGTATTACTGTTACTGACCAATTGGCAACCCCAACTGTTAAAGGTGCACAAGATTTTCAAGCAGCATGGCAAGCATTTTTAGCTCTTGGTGGTAATGGTAGTTTATTCCCAAATGCGCAACAACAAGCTAGCGGACTTTTAGGAATAACAATTGATACTTTAAATACAATCAATAGAACAAGAGATGCTAACCTTACCAATCAATTACAAACCTATCAAGATGCACTTGAAAAAATAGCTAATATTACAAAAGATCCAAATTATAGAAAGGTTTTTGTAAATGCTTCACAAGTAGTAAATCCACTTTCTCTTCCTGCTGCTTTAGAAAATGATGCGCGACAATTAAAAAATTACAATCTTAATTCAACTCCTGTTGAAACATCAAATAAAATCAAGCAAGCAACTGAAACAGCAATTAGAAATGAATTACAACCACAAATTGACGCATTAACAAGTCAAAAAACTCAATTAGAAGAGAATTTAAGAAAAACGAAAGCAGATTTACAAAATTGCACGATACAAGCAAGAACAGATAAGGGAAAAACAGAAAAACAAACCGCTATTTTAGAAAAAGATAAAGCTGTATTACAACAACAACTTGATGCTTGCCTTGCAAAAGATTCTTCTGGTCTAAACAAAGCAGTGCAAGAACAGATTGTACAATTACAACAACAGATTACTCAAGCACAAACAACAAATGAACAAGTAAATCAAGCAAATGCACAATTACAACAAGAACATAAAGATCTCCGTACTGCACTAGACCAATCAACTACTCATATTGGAGAATTAACAGCTCAATTGCAAGCACTACAAGATGAAAATACGCAATTGAGAAATGCCAGGCAAGGCAAATAGCGAAAATGATCAAGGTGCGGCAGCTGCTGCACCGGCTGACCCAAAAAGTGACCTGACTGTTGCAAAAGTTGATGGTCAAGGCAATGTTATTACTCCTGCTGGAGTTCTAACATTGCATGATCAAAGCCAGTTGACTTTACCAATAATTGCAAGCAATCATGCTCCAGAGGCTCAACAATTGGTAATTGACTTACAATATCTTGTACATGCATTACAAAATGCTCCAAAAGGGCAGCTGATTCCTCTTGATCCATCTCGATTTAATTTTAACAGAGAAGCATTTGATGTTTTATTACGAGGTTTAAATCTGGATGACCCTACACAACAACTTGCATTGCAAGATAGACAACAGCTTCCAAATTTGCCTATTGTTTTACGTAATACTTTAGCAGTGGATCAAGGTGGGCATAATATAACACTTTTACTGCAATTTATAGCGACCTTAATGCAAAATCAGGGACCTATAAATCTGATTAATACAGGCACAGCCATTGAAGCTCAAAATCAAAGCGGACGAAAAATCATAGTACTTCCTTTAGAAGTTCTTAATGCAATGAGACCGCTTACAGGAGCGCTGCAAAATGAAAAGCCTCTTGCATTAAACGTTGCTGTGCAAAATGCTTGCGCTGCTTTAGCAGATTTGACTCATAATGCTGTTCTCGCTGTCAACTATCAACCATGTACACACCTTGCACAAGCTGTTCAAGCAAATCCAATGCTTCCAGTAGCTTTATTTGTTATTCCTATGCCAATTATACAGTCTCTTGCTGCTTTACAGCCAGGTCAACAACAAGAAGTTTATCAGTTTACTCCAGAATTAAGAGCAAGCTTATTAGCACAACTTAATATAAATGCAGTTTTACCAGCAGAACAACAGATAGCACAATTACAAAACCTTGCTAATCTTATTAGAAAATATGCAGCAAGCAAACCGCAACAAGAACAACTTACTGCATTATTAGGTAGTGCTGATCGACAAGCTCTTGCTGTAATTCCATCAATAGCTGGTGGCGCAAACCAAGAAACTAATGAACAACGTCTATGGATAGCAGCTGTTTTTCTTGATGCTTTGGCTGCTCAACTAGCTAAACCGGAAGTTCCGCTCTCATTCTTTGTAATAAGAAATGCTCAGGGTCTATTTGATTATGGCTATGCTTCTGCCAATAGTAGACCTGCTGCTATTATGTTACAAGAAGGCATTTTTCATGCTATAAGTCGAAACCAGATTAGATCATTAACTGATGAACAAGCAAAGCTGTTAGATTCGATAGGTAAGATGCCAAGGCAAGCTCTTGGTCAATCAACATCATCAGCTGGAAAACCTCAACAACCAGCGCCTCAACAAGGACAACCAGGATGGGGAGCTTGGTTTTACAATAATATAGCAACACAAAGACTTTTAACCGAACTCCTTAGACGGCTTTAAAACTAAGGCTTAAAATAAAAAGACCCTGGAAATTCCGGGGTCTTTTTATTTTAAGCTAAAAAATTACGACTTTAAGCTACAGATCATATTTCTCTTGATTTTTAACCCCTCTTTTTTATATCCTTAATACTGTGTTAAAACATCTATAATTACTCACAGCCTTATTAAATGGAGGCACTTATGAAGCAATTGAATAATGTACTACGTTTTTTATTAACAATGCTTGTAGCAATAGGTTGTGTAACTGTTGCTGCTAAAGTTAAACCGGTTCGCGACATGAAAAGTGTAGACAAGTATGTTTCGCCAGATAATCTTGTAACCGTTATGGCTGCTTATACCCAACCTGATAAACCACCTAAAGATTTACTCCGACAAGTACGAGAAGCTGAACGGGCCTTACGTGATATTTGTGAACATAAAGCGCACCGAAAAATTTCTATGGAATGCATTAAAGTAAATCTTTTTAAAGTTTCAACAGTAGCTGACGAATATAATCTTAAAAAAGATCCTGAAACACTCTTTATTCTTTTGTTCAAAAAGGGAAGATTAGTTACCAAAATCCCTGTTACATTAAACGAAGCTGATCGTGACTTTATCTACAAAACTATTAAAGAAGGTATTGAAGAATATTTAGGCGAATTTATTGATCAAAAGTTAGATGAGCTTAATGAACTTGAAGCCGATATTGCCCGGGCGCGCGCTGCTGCTCCGCAATACATTGTTGACCCTTATTATAATTCATTCTGGGATGATGCATATCACGGTTATTATAATTCTTATCATAGACCTTATCCTTACAGAGCAGGATTTGGATGGTACTTTGGACGGTAAACAACCTTAAAATTACTACCATTTGCCTATTTTTAAAGATACTCTAAACTTAAACTAGAATTTAAACAATCTCGTTAAATGGAGTATTTTATGAAAAAATTATTATTAGTTCTTATTACTTGCTTTGCAATTACACAAAATCTTAAAAGTGCTTTTTTAGTAGCTGGGTTCCAAGCTTTAAAAGGTAAAGTTTCTGGACGTTTTGCAACACAAGCGCCAAAAAATATTGTAGCTGCTGTAAAAGAAGTAATTGCAAAAGATAAAGAAGTTTTAGCACAAAAAGCGGCTGAACGCCAAGCTGTTATAGATAGACAAACAGCTATGGACAATCTTCCAGTTAAACCTTCAAAAAATAGAATAGCTTTACATCATAACCCTTCTGAAAGATCAACAGCTGCTGTTGTAATGCTTAGAAGATTTGGTGCAAAATATCCACGAAAATAAAAGTTAAAAGACTTTTTTTAAATATAAAAGAGGAATGAAATGATTTTCATTCCTCTTTTATGTAAGTTGCTTAAAATTATTTTATTGCCCGCAGCACTTTTTATATTTTTTGCCAGAACCACAAGAACAGTCATCATTGCGTCCAACTTTTGATTCATCTCGACGTCGTGGCTCAAGTGGCTCCACTTGCCCTGCTGATTGGAAAGCAATTTCTTCAAGCTCCTGCTCTCGTCTTTGTTCAAGTGCTTGCGCATCAAAGTTTTCAAGATTCAAGCGGAATACATGATGCACAATTTCCCAACGGATCTGTTGCATCATTTCTTTAAACATGCCAAATGCTTCTTTTTTGTATTCAATTAAAGGGTTTTTTTGCCCCCAGCTGCGTAAATTAATACCTTCTTTTAAATGATCCAGGTTGAGCATATGTTGCTTCCAAGCCTGATCAATTGTTTCTAGCATTAACCATTTTTCTGCTTGAGCCATTTGCTCTTTATTGTGGGCTGTTCTTAATAATGCATACTGTTCTAAAATAAAGTTAGCACTATCTTTTTCAAATTCGTTTACATTGGTTACATTAAATTGCTGACTTTTAAAAAATGCTTTATCTATATGAGTCATTTTTGACAAAACATCAAAAACCGTTTCAGCAATCTCTGGAGTTACATTAAGTTCATATGCATGAGCAGCAAAAGCATCTTGAACTCCTGCAAGTATCATATCTCTGACTAACTCAAAAATCTGCTCTGAACCTTCAAGAACATTTCGACGATATTGATAAATAACTTTACGATGTTGATTCATTACATCGTCATATTCAAGCAAATGTTTACGGATTTCGAAATTATGTTTTTCAACTTTTTCTTGAGAATGTTCAATCGTTTTTGAAACAAAAGAAGATTCAATTGTTTCGTCTTCTGTCATACCCCAACTTTGCATTCTTTCTTTGAGTTGATCACCAGCAAATATACGAATTAATTGATCTTCTAAAGAAATATAAAAACGGGATTCACCAACGTCACCTTGCCGACCAGCTCGTCCTCGCAACTGATTATCAATTCGACGACTTTCATGTCGCTCTGTACCTAAAATATAAAGGCCGCCAGCTGTTAATGAATCTGCCGCTAATTTAATATCAGTACCACGACCAGCCATGTTAGTTGCAATGGTAATGTGCCCTGGTTGCCCTGCTTTTTCAACAATTTCAGCTTCTCGTTCATGCTGCTTTGCGTTCAAAACTTCATGCATAATGCCTTCTTGGCGCAAAACAAGACTTAATCGTTCTGAAGTTTCAATAGCAATCGTACCAATTAATACTGGCTGCTTATTTTTATAACGTTCTTTAATATCCTGAACAATTGCTCTAAATTTTGCTTTTTCGGTCAAAAAGATAATGTCTGGTTTATCTTGCCGAACCATCGCCTTATTAGTTGGAATAGCTATAACATCTAATTTATAAATATTATGAAACTCTTCTGCTTCTGTCTGAGCAGTACCGGTCATACCAGCAAGTTTGGTATATAATCTGAAAAAATTTTGTAAGGTAATAGAAGCCAATGT
>Ga0214917_10006919_pt1 | contig 11646 bp, 11 predicted proteins | sample LL_1208_BB_MetaG_FD_177983 | JGI IMG/M metagenome (GOLD analysis project Ga0214917, IMG submission 177983) | Freshwater microbial communities from Lake Lanier, Atlanta, Georgia, United States - LL_1208_BB | ecosystem: Environmental > Aquatic > Freshwater > Lake | place: USA: Georgia | collected...
TGAAGGTCTGCCATCTACTATGACCAATGAATTATTAAAGTTTGAAAATGGCACATTAGGTCTAGCGCTGAACTTAGATGTTCGCGAAATCGGTGTTGTTATTTTGGGTGAGTTCACCGGAATTGAAGAAGGAACAACTGTTCGCCGCACTGGAGAAATTCTCTCTGTTCCAGTTGGCGATGGTTTTCTTGGTCGCGTAGTTGATGCACTTGGTCGTCCAATTGATGGCAAAGGTGAAATCAAAGCGGAGGCAACTCGTGCACTAGAACTTCAGGCACCAACAGTTGTACAACGTCAACCCGTTAAAGAGCCGATGCAAACTGGTATTAAAGCGATTGACTCAATGACGGCAATTGGTCGCGGGCAACGTCAATTAATTATTGGTGATCGCCAAACAGGTAAGACTGCAATTGCAGTTGACACCATCATTAACCAGTTAGAAAACTGGAAGACTGGAGATCCAAAGAAGCAGGTTAAATGTATTTATGTTGCAATTGGCCAAAAGGGTTCAACAATTGCATCTGTTAAGGGTGCATTAGAAGCAGCTGGCGCAATGGAGTACACAACAATTGTTGCAGCTCCTGCATCTGATCCAGCAGGTTTCAAATACTTAGCGCCATACACCGGTTCTGCAATCGGTCAGCACTGGATGTACAGCGGACAACACGTATTAATTATTTTTGATGATCTATCAAAGCAAGCTGAGGCGTATCGTTCCGTATCGCTATTGCTACGTCGTCCACCAGGTCGCGAGGCGTATCCAGGCGATGTGTTCTATTTACACTCACGTTTACTTGAACGTTGTGCGAAGTTATCTAATGAATTAGGTGGCGGTTCCATGACTGGCCTACCAATCATTGAAACAAAAGGTAATGACGTATCTGCATTTATTCCGACCAACGTTATTTCTATTACCGATGGTCAGTGTTTCTTGGAAACAGATCTATTTAACGCAGGTGTTCGTCCTGCGATCAACGTAGGTATTTCAGTATCTCGCGTTGGTGGATCTGCACAAACAAAGGCGATGAAGAAGATTGCCGGACGTTTGCGTCTTGATCTTGCACAGTTCCGTGAACTTGAAGCATTCGCAGCATTTGGTTCAGATCTAGATGCTGCATCAAAGGCACAACTAGAGCGCGGTGCGCGAATGGTTGAATTGTTAAAGCAAGGTCAGTACTCACCATTCTCAGTAGAGCGCCAAGTGGCATCAATTTGGGCAGGAACAACAGGCAAGATGGATTCAATTCCAGTTGCTGATATTCGCCGCTTTGAATCTGAGTTCTTAGATTTCATTGCACGTGAGCGCAAGGCAATCAATGATGCAATCTCATCTACTCGTGAATTAAGTGATGACACAGTTGCAGCTCTTGAAGAAGCGGTTGCTACATTTAAAACTCAATTTAAATCATCTGTTGCACCAGCTATAAATGAGAAAAAGGCTGATGCATTAACTGGTGAAGATAATGAGCAAATTACTCGCCAAGTTCCTGCGGTAAAGAAATAAATTAAAGAGAGATAAGAGAGCAAACAAATGGGTGCCCAACTTCGTATTTACCGCCGCCGTATGCGGTCGGTAAAAGCGACTAAGAAGATCACAAAGGCGATGGAGTTAATCTCGGCGTCTCGCATTGTGAAAGCGCAACAAAAGGTTGCCGCGTCATCTCCTTACGCAAACGAGTTAACCCGTGCTGTCTCTGCTGTTGCATCTTTATCTAGTACCAACCACCCATTAACAACTGAGTCTGCTAATCCAAAGCGTGCTGCAGTTTTAATTATTACTGCAGATCGCGGTATGGCTGGTGCTTACTCAAACGCAGCGATTAAAGAGGGCGATCAATTAATTGCTCTCCTTCAATCACGTGGCTTGGAAGTAAATCCTTACCTAGTTGGTCGTAAGGGAATTAACTTCTATAAATTCCGCAACCGTAAAATCACTAATTCATGGTCAGGTTTTTCTGATAACCCAACCTATGCACATGCAAAAGAGGTTTCAGACGCATTAATCTCAGCATTTATTGCAGATGCGCAAACCGATCCAAATGGCGTAGATGAATTACACATTATTTACACCGAATTTAAATCGATGATCACTCAAACTCCAGATGCAAAACGAATGTTGCCACTTGAGGTTGTGGAATCTGCGGCACCAACTGGGTTGCTGCCCATGTATGAATTCGAACCAAATGCCGGCGAGGTATTAAATGCATTACTTCCTCGCTACATTGAGGCTCGAGTATTTAACGCGATGTTGCAATCTGCAGCTTCAGAGCATGCAGCGCGACGTCGTGCCATGAAATCAGCAACTGACAATGCTGATGAATTAATTAAGTCGTTAACTCGACTTGCAAATGCGGCTCGTCAGGCCGAAATTACCCAAGAGATCAGTGAAATCGTAGGCGGCGCAGATGCGTTGGCCTCAGCTAGCGCAGGGAGCGAATAATGTCAGTTAAAACAGCAACTGGAAGAGTTGCCCGTGTAATTGGACCGGTAGTGGATATTGAATTTCCTGCCGATGCAATGCCAGCCATCTTTAATGCCTTAAATGTGGATGTCGCATTGGGTGGTGAAAGTAAAAAGTTAACACTTGAGGTGGCACAACACATTGGTGACAACTTAGTTCGCGCTATCTCTATGCAACCAACTGACGGCATGGTGCGCGGTGCAACTGTTACCGATACTGGAGCTGCGATCTCGGTTCCAGTTGGCGATGTAACAAAGGGCCACGTTTTCAATACCTTGGGTGAATCACTAGATGTTCCAACATCATCATTAGATATTAAGGAGCGTTGGCCAATCCACCGCACAGCACCTGCATTTGATCAACTTGAATCAAAGACAGAGATGTTTGAAACCGGTATCAAAGTTATCGATCTATTAACACCATATGTGCGTGGTGGAAAGATCGGATTGTTTGGTGGCGCAGGTGTCGGTAAAACAGTTTTGATTCAAGAAATGATTTATCGTGTAGCAGAAAACTTTGGTGGTGTATCGGTATTTGCCGGTGTTGGTGAGCGAACTCGTGAAGGTAATGACTTATTCCTTGAAATGACAGAGACCGGGGTTATTAGTAAGACCGCATTAGTTTTCGGACAAATGGATGAGCCACCTGGAACTCGTCTGCGTGTGGCACTTTCTGCATTAACTATGGCGGAGTACTTCCGCGATGTGCAAAAGCAAGATGTGCTTTTGTTTATCGACAATATCTTCCGCTTCACTCAAGCAGGATCTGAAGTTTCAACACTTCTAGGTCGTATGCCCTCTGCAGTGGGTTACCAACCAACACTTGCTGATGAAATGGGTCAGCTGCAAGAACGTATTACTTCTACTCGTGGTCACTCAATTACCTCGATGCAAGCAATTTATGTTCCTGCTGATGACATCACCGACCCAGCACCGCACACCACTTTTGCTCACTTAGATGCAACAACAGTGTTGTCTCGTCCAATTTCAGAGCTTGGTATTTATCCTGCGGTAGATCCACTTGATTCAACATCACGTATTTTGGATCCTCGTTATATCGGTGAACACCACTTCCGCGTTGCAAACCGAATTAAGCAAATTCTGCAACGCTATAAGGATCTGCAAGACATTATTGCAATTCTTGGTATCGATGAACTTTCTGAAGAGGATCGCATTCTGGTCGGACGTGCTCGTCGTATTCAACGTTTCTTGTCACAAAATACCTTCGTCGCAAAGGTCTTCACCGGTATCGATGGTTCATTTGTACCGCTATCTGAAACCATTGCTGCATTTGAAGCATTAGCTGATGGCAAGTACGACCATGTACCTGAGCAAGCATTCTTCATGTGTGGTGGCTTAGATGATGTAGAACGTAAAGCAGCAGAGTTGGCTAAGTCCTAAAAATGTTACGCGTTGAGGTTGTTACCCCGGAGAAGCGGGTGTGGTCTGGTGAAGCGAAGATGGTATCTGCGCGCACACTAGAAGGAGATCTGGGAGTACTTCTTGATCACGCACCACTTCTTGGGGTTTTAGCCGATGGCACAGTTTCAATCAAGGGTGCCGATGGTTCAACCAATGATTTTGTAATCAATGGTGGTTTTATTTCAGTATCTAACAATCGTGTTTCAATTCTTGGCGAGAGCGCTAATTAAATATATATAGCTTTGTAATTAAATTCGACTGACATCTGCGCCCAAACTTACTAATTGTGCGGCGAAATCTGGATAACCACGATCAATGTGAAATGCATCTTCAATAATTGTTTCGCCATCACTTACAAGTGCGGCAAGCACTAGGCTGGCACCTGCACGGATATCAGTTGCGGCAACGGGGGCAGCTGATAATTGTGGAATTCCGGTAATAGCTGCATGATGGCCATCAACTTGAATCTTGGCACCTAAGCGAAGTAATTCATTTACAAACATAAATCGACCCTCAAATACATTTTCAGTTACTAAGGATGTGCCATCGGCAATTGCATTTAAGGTTATTACCATCGGTTGAAGATCTGTTGGAAATCCTGGGTAGGGAAGTGTTGCTACATCAACTGATGATGGTCGGCGATCCATTTTTACGCGGAAACCATTTTCAGTAGTTGTTATTACTGCACCTGCTGAAACTAATTTATCTAGTGGCAGCTCTAAATGATCTGGCCGTCCATTTTCAATTGTGATATCACCTTGAGTCATGGCAGCGGCAAATGCCCAAGTGCCAGCCACAATTCGATCTGGCAATGTTGCATGTTCAGCAGGTGATAGTTTTTCAACTCCAGTTATTTCAATGGTGTGTGAACCAAGGCCGGTAATATTTGCACCCATTGCAATTAAAAACTGACCAAGATCTACCACATCTGGCTCACGCGCTGCATTATCAATTGTGGTTACACCTTTTGCCAAAGCAGCGGCAGTCATAATATTTTCAGTAGCACCAACACTTGGAAACTCTAAATTTATGGTGGCACCAGTTAATCCAGTTGGTGCCTCTGCAATTACATAACCATGCTCTGAATGAATCTTGGCACCCATATCGGTCAAACCATTAATGTGAAAATCTAAACCGCGAGAGCCAATTGCATCGCCACCAGGGAGTGCTACTTCAGCCTTACCCACTCTGGTAATTAATGGGCCTAATACATTGATGGATGCGCGAAGTTTTCTAACTAAGTCGTAATCAGCGCGATGCGCAATCTTCTCTGGCACATCAATTGTTACCGCTGATTTACTTGTATCAATTTTTACTGCGCAACCAAGTCTGGTTAACAATTCACCCATATACTCAACATCTGCGATATCTGGCAGATTTGTGATTGTACTTTTGCCCGGCGCTAATAATGTTGCAGCCATTAATTTGAGAGCTGAATTTTTTGCACCAGATACTTTTACCGTTCCGGCGAGACGTGCGCCACCCACAACTCGGAATCGTTCCATACGGTTATTGTAATTGCCCAACCTCCGATGCTGGACTAAGGTGCGGTTATGGTTAATTTGACTCGAATTTATACAAAAACTGGTGATGACGGAACAACTTCATTAGGAGATATGAGTCGTACCTCCAAAAACGATCCACGCCTTGAAGCGTATGCAACAGTTGATGAAGCAAACTCATCTATTGGAGTTGTACTTGCACTTGGTCAATTAGCGGATGCAGAAATTATTAAATTATTAGTCAGAATTCAAAATGATATGTTTGATGTTGGTGCAGATCTTTGTACACCAGTAGTTGATAAGCCAGAGTTTGAACCACTTCGGGTTTTAGAGTCCCAAGTTGTTTTTATTGAAGAGCAAATCGATAAATTTAATGCAGACTTAAAACCACTTAAATCATTTGTACTTCCATCTGGAACACCAGCAGCTGCACTATTACATGTTGCACGAACCGTTACGCGCCGTGCAGAGCGCACGACTTGGCATGCAATTCACTCATTTGGTGGCGGCGTAAATCCGCTAACCGCAAAGTATTTGAATCGTTTATCTGATCTTTTATTTGTGCTGGCTCGTTATGTAAATAAGGGCGTAGGCGATGAGCTATGGGTTCCTGGAGCCAATCGCTAACTTGGGCTTTATCGAACTGGCGTGTAAATATTGCTGGGAATTTTCTCATCTGTATCTGCTTTATGACAGATTGCAGAGATGCTACCAACTGAAATTCCGGGTATTGGTATGGCAGCACCCGCGACGCCAGTAGCAGGATCGACCGCACCAGCCTTTGATATTGGTTCATCACTTATCAACAAAATATTTGCATAAGTTTTGGGATCCAATAATCCATAGGTTGTGCGTAAATTTCCTAACAACACCCGTTTAGTTGAATCATTTGGATTAACTCCAGTAACAGCAGATTTTATTTCCCACCATTTACATATGTAATCAGATGCAACTATTACTGCGCCACATGCATTTGATTCACATTTTTTCACTTCGGTTGCTAATCCAGATTTTGCTGAAATTAAACCAATTAATTCAATACCGGTTGGAATCTTGGCGTATACGCCTTTGTTAGAGGTGAACAATTTTGGATCTGGTGGCCAAACTGGGGATGGCGAAGGAATCGGAGATGCGGTTTTTTTAACTACTTTCTTCTTCTTTTTCACAACCGGCTTTTTGGTGGTTGTTGCTTTCGTGGTAGCGGTTGGTTTTGGTGTTGCTTTTGCGGTTGTCTTAGAAGATGGTTTAGGAGTAGGCGTAGCAGCAACCGCCACTGATGTTAAAAGCACAATTGACATAAAGGCGGAGATAATTAATTTAATCCTCACTCTTTGCTCCATTTGAATGTTTTAATTGAGATTATTAATCCAACCATTAGCCAGAGCACCAAAATAAATCCAGTACGACCCAACTCCCAATTTTTTGCAACCTCTTGTGAAGCAAATGAATCAGGTAAAAAAACTGAGCGCATGCCTTGGGTTAACCATTTAAGTGGAAAAAGTGCAGCGAAGTGTTGCATCCAGATCGGTAATTGGCTGAACACAAAAAATACTCCGCTAAAGAATTGCAAAATAATTACGATTGGTGAAACAACTGCAGATGCACCACGTCCACTTTTTGGTACTACCGAAAATGCTATCCCCAATACAGTAGAGCAGGCACTTCCTAAAATAATTAGCCAACTAAAGGTAAGCCACTTGCTTGGCTGCGTCGGCAGATTTAATCCAAAAAATGCTGCACCCACACCAAGCAATAATGCCGTTTGCAGAATCATTAAAACCATAACTAAATAAGCCTTGCCAATAAAGTATGCAGATACTGAAATGGGTCTACCGCGCAATCGCTTTAAAGTTCCAAATTCGCGTTCCATCGGAATAGTGATTGCTAATTGTTGAAATCCGGTATTTACTAAACCAGATGCAACCATTCCTGCCACAAAATATTGGCTAAAGGTTACGTCAGGTGCAATAGTATTTTTAAATACCGAGCCAAATATAAAAAGTAAAATAACTGGAAATAACAGAGTGAAGACAACTGATTCACGTCCGCGCATAAATACCTTTACCTCCATGCGCCCGCGAAGTAATCCCAGTTTAAGAGTTTTCATCGGTTCTCACCGATCATGCGAAGGTAAATATCCTCAAGTGTTGGCCGGATAACTTGTAACTGTGGTACTTCTCCATTGAATCTTCCGATCAATTTGCTAACCTCGGCTGTTGGATTTATTGTTTCAATTTCAGTTAACTTATTATTTTCAAACCAAATCACTCTAGCAGGAGCATTAGCTCGATTTCCTAAAGTGGCAGGAGTTGCAATTTCTATAATTTTGCCATTTGTAATTACGCCAACCCGATCCGCCAGCGCCTCTGCTTCATCTAAATAATGAGTTGTTAAGAAAATTGTGGTGCCCTCTGATCTTAATTTATTTATTAAATCCCAAAATGCTCGCCTTGCCTCTGGATCAAAGCCGGTAGTTGGTTCATCTAAAAATAGAAGTTCTGGGGAGCCAATAATTCCTAATGCAACATCTAATCTGCGACGCTGACCACCCGATAAATTCCGTGCATACTCCTTCGCCTTATCTCGAAGACCAACTTCATCAATAACCTCATTAACATTTCGGGGATTTTCATAGTAATTTGCAAAGTGCTCAACAGTTTCTTGCACAGATAAATCAGCGGCATCAATTGTTGATTGCAAAACTATTCCGATGCGATTTCGCCATCTGCGCCCAGCTTCACCTTTAGTTGCAGGATCAAAATCCAACACCTTAACTTCACCAGAAGTTAAATTTCGAAAGCCCTCTAAAATTTCAACGGTTGTTGTCTTACCTGCGCCATTTGGGCCAAGGAGTGCAAAGATTTCACCCTTAGACACAGTTAGATCGATACCAGCTACCGCAGTTTTTTCATCATATTTTTTAACTAAACCCTTAATTTCAATTGCAATGTGCGGCGCAATTTTTGAAGGTGTGCTGGTGTTCACGGCAACATCCTGCCGTAATTGTGCTCAATTAGGGAATTAAAACTGGGAGAATATGGCTGTGAATCCAGGTAAAAAAAAGAGTGCGAAGAAATCACCCCGCACAAATGATGAGCGGGAGATCACAGCACCAAAAAATCATGATGTTATAGAGGAGCATGGCGATGGAATTTATGTAATTCGAAAAATTACTGGATCATCATCTAATAAACCATATCGCTGTCCAGGATGTGATCAGATAATTCCAATGGCAACTCCACACACCGTTGCCTGGCTAGAGCATGATGTTGAAACTCGTCGTCACTGGCACAATATGTGTTGGAGCAAGCGAAGTCAGCGCCAACCAAAGATTGAGCGCACTCGTAATGCACCTCGTTACTAATTACTTCTTATCTAATTAACTACTTATTAAATTAGCGGATATTATTTGCAAATGCGCAAAACATTTACCGCCCAAAATCCAGCAACTGGTCAATCATTTGGCCCAGAAATAATTGAGTGGGATCAAACTCAAACTAATAATGCAATTAAGGCAGCAGATGCAGTTAAAGACAAGCTAGCAGCCACTGATCCAAGCAAACGTGCTGCATTATTAAATGCAATTGCCGATTCCATTGAGGCGCAAAAAGATAAGTTAGCCGAGACGGCTCATCAAGAAACCGCACTTCCTATGCCAAGACTTACTGGCGAGGTAATGCGAACCGTTGTTCAAATTCGTGCCTTTGCCACATTAGTAGAAGCAGGCGGACATTTACTGCCAATCATTGATTTAGCAGATGCCAATTTCCAACCAGTTGCTCGCCCAGATCTTCGCAAAACCCAACAACCATTAGGTGTCGTTGCAGTATTTGCGGCAAGTAACTTTCCATTGGCATTTTCGGTAGCAGGGGGTGATACCGCATCAGCATTAGCTGCGGGTTGTCCAGTAGTTGTTAAAGCACACCCATCGCACCCAAATACATCTCATTTAGTTTATGAGGCGGTAGTTAGCGCAATTGCTGCAACAGGATTGCCAACGGAGTTATTTGCAATTGTGCAAGGCACAAATCCAGAGATCACACATTGGTTGGCAAAGGCACCAGAGGTAACTGCAATTGGCTTTACTGGATCTGGTTTAGTTGGAAAGCTACTACTTAAGTTGTCACAAGAGCGCGAAGTACCAATTCCGGTTTATGCAGAGATGGGTTCGTTAAATCCAGTTTTCTTCACACCAACTGCACTTGCGGAAAAGGCAGAGGATCTGGCAAAGGCTGCAATGGATTCAGCATTACTTGGCAGCGGTCAATTTTGTACAAAGCCGGGAATTATTATTGTGCCAGCAGATGCAAGTGGCGATAAATTTATTGCGCAGGTTGAAAGTTATGTAGCTGCGCAAAAGGTTGCCCCACTTTTGAATAAGGGAATTGCTACCAGGTTTAATGACAGCACTGGAAAATTAGCAAAATCAAATGGCTTAAAGGTTATTTCTGGAACAAACAATGCAGAAGGCTTTGGCGTCACACCAACAATATTTGTCGTTGATTGGGCAGATGTTAAAAATCATCATGATTTATTAGAAGAGCACTTTGGTCCAACCTCAGTAATAATTCGCGCGCCATTTGATCAATTCTTAACTGTGGCAAAGGCGTTGGAGGGTCAATTGACAGCCGCCCTGCATGCCGGCACCAATGAAAATGTTTCAGATTTAGTTAATCAATTAACTCAATTAGCCGGACGTGTAATTTGGAATGGCTTTCCAACCGCTGTATCTGTTACCGCAGCGCAAAATCATGGCGGTCGGTGGCCAGCATCATCTACTCACACAACCTCAGTTGGCTTGGATGCCATTTATCGATTTGTGCGCCCAGTTGTTTATCAAAACTTCCCGGATAATCAATTGCCTGCGCAATTACAAAATGCCAATCCGTATGGAATTGAGCGATTAATTAATGGGGAGCGCAGTACTAAAGCAATTTAATTACAAAATTACTTATGCTTAACTACATTGTTTTTGATTGTGCCAATTCCCTCAATTGTTGTCACAATGTTTTCACCACCTGTTAGGAACTTCTCTGGCTTAAATCCCATGCCAACACCTTCTGGTGTTCCGGTATTAATAACATCGCCAGCTTTTAACTCCATAAATTGTGAGATATACCAGATACAGTGATTGATGCCAAAGATTAAATCATCAGTATTTGAATTTTGTCTTACCTCACCATCTATTGTGCAAGATAGTTGAAGGTGGCTTGGATTTAACCCATTTTTACTTAACTCATCACCAGTGACAATCCATGGACCCATTGGGTTAAATGATGGAAAAGATTTTCCTTTAACCCATTGACCACTTCGTTCTACCTGCCAGTGGCGCTCTGAAACATCTTGGGAAATGGTGTACCCCAAAATGTAATTTGCAGCTTCTGCTTCTGATTTTAAATAAAGTGCACTCTTTTTAATTACTACACATAGCTCAACTTCATAATCTGTCTTTTGGGAGTTAGGTGGAACGATGATGTCATCATTTCCGCCAATTACAGTGTCAGGTGCCTTCATGAAAATTACAGGTTCGGCAGGTGCTGCCATGCCAGTTTCTTTGGCATGCTTTGCATAATTTAAGCCAACACAAATTACCTTTGTTGGACGAGCAACCGGGGAGCCAAATCTAAAATCTGAAAGCTTAACCTTGGGGCGGCCAGCAAGATCTGCCTTCGCTACCTTTTCTAGTGCACCATTTTCTAACTCGGTGCGATTCCAATCACTGATTAAATCATCAACAAAAACTGCTTCGGTATGGCTTACAACAACCGCTGGCTTCTCATTATGTAATGTGCCTAAACGTGCGATTTTCATTGAAACTCCTGACTTTCCACTAAGAATTTCTCGGTATCTCAGCAATTGACCAAATTTAGATTACCTAGGGTAATTGAACTAGAATATGAAAACCTTAACACAACCGCAGGAGCGTATTTTGAGCGAAGAGAAGTTTGATCGCCGTAGTCAGTATTGGTTTGGTTTAAAAGATAAGGGCGGTTATATTCACCGCGAGCGCTTGCGTGCGCAAGGTTATGCCCCAGATGTTTTTGATGGTCGCCCAGTAATTGGTATTGCCAATACTTGGTCTGAATTAAATCCATGTAATGGATCATTAAATGATGTAGCTGAAGCGGTGAAGCGCGGAGTTTGGGAAGCTGGCGGATTCCCACTTGAGTTCCCGGCAATGTCATTAAGTGAATCTTTGCAACGTCCAACAACAATGCTTTATCGCAACATGCTTGCGATGGAGGTTGAAGAGTTAATTCGT